>Ga0070738_10007034_pt1 | contig 11481 bp, 14 predicted proteins | sample Coa_R2_2_FD_66446 | JGI IMG/M metagenome (GOLD analysis project Ga0070738, IMG submission 66446) | Surface soil microbial communities from Centralia Pennsylvania, which are recovering from an underground coalmine fire - Coalmine... | ecosystem: Environmental > Terrestrial > Soil > Unclassified ... | reverse complement strand
CCCCGCGCCGCCAGGGCGTCGCGGTTCTTCTTGTCCTGCTCGTCGCGTTCAGGATTCCAGTTGCCTTGCCGAACCCGTTCGATCAGCTCCGGCGTCACCGAATAGCCTTCGATCGACAGCGAATGGTAGGCATCGCTTTTGTAGATTTCGTCGACGTTGTGAAGATACGCGCCTTTGTCTTTCGGCAGACCCGGCGCTTTCGGAAAATTCTTGACGACCGTTTCCCGCGTGGTCTCCCAAAGCATCTGGATGCGTCCGACAATCGGCGCGGCCGCGGGCCGCAGCTTGGTCGATATCTGTCCGGCTTCAAACGGATTGCGCTCCCGCACGTCGTAGCCGGAGCTTTTCATCGTCTTTACGATTTCATCGGCGAGCTTGTCGCGTCCGCTTGCGCGCAGAGCGCCAGCAAGATACCCGGCCTTGGCCGAATGCCCGCCGTTCAGAAGCAGTCGGAGCAAGTCTGACGCGTCACCGAGGCTTGCCAACACGACCTGCGATTCAACCGGATTTCGTGAAAAGAATGTTTCTCCGACGCCGACCAGTGAAGCCGCGGGCGTGAACAGCCGTAGCCCTTCGCGAACCATGAGGTTTTCGGGCGGCGGCATCTCCGCGATTTTTAGGTCGTATACGGAGGTGCCAAACAGCAATTCGATCTGGTGATTTGTTCCTTTGCGGCTGCACACGACGACCTGGTCCGGAATAGTCGTTTTTTCTCCGTGCAGCCACAGGGACTGTTCCGGCGACAAATGCCACTCATCCCCGAAACGCTCGGCCGCGTAGCGCGCGCAGAATTCCCAGAAGGATGCGTACCACGGCGTGCTGTCGCCCGCGCGCGTGCCGGGGCTTGCAGAAATCAGCCAGCCTTTGATCACGTCCTGGAGGAAGCCGTTTTCGACCAGGCGTTCCCGGTGAACGCGGCTGAAGTCCTCCGACCGGAAGACACGCCGGCCACCGCTCTGAAGCCCTTTCAGAACGTCGAGCGATTCAGCGAGTTTTTCGTTTGGCGCAGGCATTTGGCACCTGTTTCAATCGGGCCATTACAAGCATATCATGCTGTGCGGATACCAGCATATTATGCTGTGCCAATACAAGCATATTGTGCCGTGTGAATACAAGCACATTTTGCGACGCGCAAAATAAACCGCTATTTATCAGCGACTTGAAACATCACAGGCCCAAGCCCGAGGGAGAATACTCCTTCGCACAAAACCACCCGTTCGAGGGGGTTTCGTGCAACAGAATATTAGCCCGTCTTTCTACCCCACGCCCCCGCTCGAAGCCCGTCCGCCGCCCCGCGCGGCGCGGAAGTGCGGCCCAGCACACTGCGCAGAGCGATGGTTATGACACCTTCTCGCGCAGCCACGAAGTCAGTCCCGCGTCAAAAACCATCCGCGCCAGACGATCCGGACCGATCAATGAAACATTCTTTTCCGCGACTTCACCCACATCGCCCGAGTGCCACACAAAAAACATCCGGTCGTAGGACCGGGCGTTTTTCAGCCGCGCACGGTACTCAGCCAGGTCCGCTTTGGTTGCGTGGGATTTGATCTGCACGAACGCGCGCTCTCCCGTCGTCGGGAGCAACAGCTCAATGTCCACGGTCTTTTGTACTTTTCCCAGTTGCCCGATCCTGCGCCACCCACTATTGGCAAAAACCAGATCGACCAGCATCTCGAAATCCTGCCACGTCAGAAGTTTCATGAGCGGAATGATCTTCTGCACCAGCCGATTCTCCGCCTGCGTCGCCTCTTCTATCTCCGGCAAGAGCTGCCCGTTCAGTTTTCGCTTCAGGTATTCGAACTCCTTCACCTCGCATATCGTCCCCTGAAAGCTTTGAACCTTCAGCAGGTTTCCCGACAGCTTCTCCGACGAAAGCCTTGTGCCATTGATGTCGGTGCTACGCCAGCCGTCGATTGTCGTGCGGTAGCTTCCTTTGCCGTCCTTGTGTTTCTTCACGCCTGGCTCTGCGAAACACCACCAAAGCAGGCCCGCGGAAAAAGTAATCCAGAGCGTGTCCGGACCCTCCTCGAAGAAATACCGGATTTGCGTAACGTCCCTGGTTGCCGTGCCCTCGTCCTCGCGGGCCTCGAACCAAACTCGCCAGACTTCGTCCCAATCACCCGAAATCGCAGCCTCGAACGGCGTTTCCTTGTATCCAAACCGCAGAATGCCCCGGTCCAGACATTCCTTCTCCCAGCTCCCCGAGCGGCCCAGCTTGATGTAGAGCGCTTTCGCCGCAACGATTTCGTTCTTGGGTTTCGCCATATTCCGTCCAGTCCGAGGCTCCGTAGACCGCACTTACGGCCGCCAGATTACTCTCCGAACCTTTTCTCCGGCAATGAGCACGGCCCACGCGCATAACAGCGCATAGATATCCACATCTTTTCTACTTTCGCGTGTGGGCGCGTGTGACTCGGTATTCCAGCGATTCACGCGCACAAGATGAGTCGCATCCATTTTGCGCGCGGAGAGTCAACGTTGCTGCGGCGGAAGGCTTTGGGCAGACTCTGACGTTGGGCACCGATTCCGGCGCCCGATTCTTGTCCGCGATCAAATCGAAGGAAAAAACTGCGATGACCTAAAAAAAAGAAAACCCGCCGAAGCGGGCTTTAGAAAAGTCGAATTCTGCTAGTACAAAAATTCCCAAAACCAATCTGGCAGGATTCGGAACCCGACGCAAGGGATTTCTTGCCACGGATTTTTGCGGCCTGAATTTCAGCGGGTTTTCTCCAGCAACAAAGGAGAACAACCATGCATCACTGCCCGAATCCGCCCGTCTCCCCCGTCAATCTCATGGCCCGCGCCGCGCGGGAATTGAAGGAACGCGCCGCCGACACAGCCGCGCTGCGCGAATTGCTCGGCCCCGCGCCCGACAATTTCCAGAAGCCGACTTACAACACACCATCGTATGTGCTGGCCCTGCGTTGCGGATGGATCTCCGCCGACGAGGAACAAGCGGACCGCGCCGCGTGGGAGCAGCGTCGCCGCACGTCCCTGCAAACCTGCCACCGCTACTCGCTTTACGAGCGGCCGCGGACGGCGCCGCCAAAAGACACCGGCGCCTATGTTCCCGCGCTGGCCGCGCGGCTCGACGACGATCCCAACCTCACCGACGGCGCCCGCCGCTGCGCCCGCAAGCTCGCCGAGTACACCTACCGTCACGCGCGCGCGCGCCGCTCCGGCGAAATCACTGTCACCTGGCTCATGCGGGCGCTCGGCAAGTGCCGCCGCACGGTGCAGCGCTATCTGCGCATTCTGGAGCGCGAGGGATATATCAATGTGGAGGTGATCCAGAGCCGGGCCACGCGCATGTGCGCCGGGCTCGTTGTGCATCTTCTGCGGCCGCTGTTTCCGCGCCATCACGCGAACAACTGGCCGCAAACCCTAGCTAATCCGGATGCGACAGCAGAGTCACACAAAAAGAATCTAATTCAATACAAAGGACAAAGAGGACCCATCGTTCCGCGCAATCTCTGGGCTATCAAGTGCATGGACGGCGTTTTCCGCGCCCTTACGAAAACCCTGCCCCTCTTTTCTGCCCCTCTGCCCGCTTCTCTGTAAGCCCGCAAACGCCAACCTCACTCCCCTCCCCGCTCGCATCACGGAGCGCTGAAAATCCTGTGGGCTTTTTTCTGACCTGCATAGAAGAAAACCATTCTCCCGCGCTCTTCCTGACCATCGCCTTGCTCGGCGGGGGCGCAAGGGCCGCCCATCACGCAAGAGGATCAAACATCCCGCTTAGACCGGCCTCCCCCGGCCCGCAACTCAACGCCTGTCCCGGTTGAACATCGAGTCCGGCACGGGACTGACAAGATTATCCGGCCACTCCCCGCCTCACGCCGGCGCTCCCGGCACCCGCGACACCTCCAGCGCCAGCGCCTCTTCCCCCGCCGCCGGCGGCGTCGACGCCGACCGCGACGGCCACTCCCACCGCCAGCACCACCATTACCGCCACTCCCATCATGGCCATGGCCACACCGCCTACCATGGCAACGACGGCAACGTCATCATGATCGTCGCCTCATCATCATCACCCTCCTCATCCGCATCCTCACCGCCATGGCGGTCATCGTCCTCGTCGTTCTTCTGTTCTCTCTCGCGCTTCCCGTCCTGCTCGTTCTCGCCGTCTCTTTTCTCCTGCTTCTCCCCAACCCCTTCCGTTCGTTTTTCTTTTTTCTCCTCCATCCCCCGGACCTTATTCCGGCCTTTTATCGAGCCGTGCTCCCCGTCAAGGGTCTGCGATGAACTCCGGCTTTACGCCTCCGCCCTGTGACCGGTCCGCTCGGCTCTGAACTTCGGCCTCCATTCCGAGGGATTTCGGAAAGAAAAAACTTTTTCCAATGGAGGAAACTTCAATGCAGAAAACAAACGAAACGGGCCGTCAGGACCTTTACGCGCGCATCACCGCGCAAATCGTGGCGTCCCTTGAAAACGGCGTGCGCCCCTGGGCAAAACCCTGGAACGCCGAACACGCCGCCGGAAGCATCACGCGGCCCCTGCGCCACAACGGCCAGCCTTACAGCGGAATCAATGTCGTTTCGCTGTGGGCGTCCGCCTTCGCGCAGAACTTCGCAGCGCCCATCTGGATGACCTTCCGCCAGGCTCTCGAATTGGACGGCCACGTCCGCAAGGGCGAGAAAGGCTCGCTTGTTGTCTACGCCGACCGCTTCACGAAGAAAGAAACCGACGACGCCACCGGCGACGAAACCGAACGCGAAATCCCGTTCCTCAAGGCGTACACCGTGTTCAACGTCGAACAGATCGACGGCCTGCCCGCCCTCTATTACGCAAAGGCAGCGCCCGCGCTTGACCCGGCTTCGCGCATCGAACGCGCCGAGAACTTTTTCGCGACCGCCGGTGCTTCCATCCATCACGGCGGAACAAGCGCTTTTTACCGGCCTTCAACCGACACCGTCCACATGCCGCCGTTTGAATCATTCCGCGACGCCGACAGCTACTATGCAACCCTCGCGCATGAACTCACCCACTGGACCGGCCACAAATCGCGGCTTGACCGCGCCTTCGACGGCCAGCGCTTCGGCAGCAACGGTTATGCCCAGGAAGAACTCGTGGCGGAGTTAGGCGCCGCGTTTCTCTGCGCCGACCTCGAACTGACGCTTGAGCCCCGCGCGGACCACGCCGCCTACATCGCCAACTGGCTGGAAGTCCTGAAGAGTGACAACCGCGCCGTGTTCACCGCCGCCGCCCACGCGCAGCGCGCTGCGGATTTCCTGCACAAGCCGAGCGCGCAGTCAGCTCTGGACATGCAGGGGGCCGCCGCCTAGGCGGCCTCACTCGTTGGGCAGCCACTCCGTCACGCGCGTTGCCGGTTCCCGGCCGCTGCGCGTTTCGCACAAAATCGTTGCCCCAAACTCATAGCCGTATTGCCCACGAAAGGCATGAATGCGTGCGCTGTCGCAGTGCACCAGCTTTCGGCTCGTGGTCTTCTTCAGCTCCAATACGAGAATGTTGGGCCCCTCCGATCCCCGCCGATGAACAATCACATCGGGCGCGACCAGGACCTCGCCATTTTCGTCAACGTCGTTGCCGCATTCTTCCGGCACGCCCAACCGCTTCGCGGTTGCTCCGTCGCGGTTGTATTCCGCGTCCACATGGTGCTCGGGAAATTCGTGCTGGAGATACATAGCCAGGCGTGCGGCGATACAGCGCTCGCCAAGATTGTTTGCGAATAGATAGGCGTCCTGCTGCACCAGTCTTTGCAGCGCCGCGTCCAGTCTTGCGCGAACCACGTCGCGTTCCATCGGTTCATCCCCCTTCCCCAAGAGCGTTTGCGTTACGTTCCCGGCTGGAAAAATATCGGCTAACATTAGTGCATGACCAAGGTCGAACTCACCATCAATTTCACGGACGACGGCGGCGCCACGCGCTCCGAAACCCGTTCCTTCAATTCCGATTTCCCGGCCGACCTCGCGGGCGAGCACCGCGTGGCGCACAATCTCATTTCTGATCTAAATGTCAGCGTCGGCCCGCAATCGCCGCCCAAACACAACCAGACCGCCCAGCAGTGGCTGAAGTTTCCGAACCGGCCCACGCGCATGGGGCAGTATTTCGACGTGCGGAATTCCCAGGCTATGTGGATTGAACTGGCCAATCTCGTCATGGGCCTGGAAGCCGATCTCGTTCTCGCACGCGCCTACAAGGCGCTCGAACCGGCGCAAGAGCCGTCCATCGACGACGAGAACGCGCTCAACGATCTTTATTATGTCCACGACCGCAAACTCACCTTGCTCAACCAGGCCGTCCACGCGCTGATTAAAGTGCAAGACCTCGTCAATCGCCTCCTGCACGAAAGCCTCGGCGGCGACCTCGTAGACACCAGCGATCCGGACTGGGAGAGCGACGAACTAAAGCGCAAGAATGTGCTGAAGGGACTGAGAGTCAAACTCACGGCGGGCCAGCTCTCGCAAGCCGACTACGATGCCATCACCGACGCGCTGAACATCCCGAAGAACACGCCGAAGGGCGAATTGGCCAGAACCTACCGCAACCGGCTCGCGCACCACGTCCGGCCGACTGTGGACTATTCCATGTTCTTCGCCAGCCTGGAATCACGCGTGGGACAGGAAATAAAAGACGCGCAAGGCAACGTCATCGGTCGGCGCTTTCCTCTGCTTTCCAAGCCGCCCGCAGAATATCGGTTCAAGGAACTGGTCGAGGCGTTTTCAGAATATCTAGACGCCGTCGTCGCCATGCTGGAAAAGCTCAGCGCCCTCTCGATCTTGCGCCGGTAAACTCCCGGCTTCATCCACCAGGACCACGGCCGCCTGCGTCCTGTTCCGTGCTCCGAGCTTGCGGCAGATATTCCCGACATGCTTTTTTACAGTGACCAGCTCAACGCCGAGCGCCAGCGCGATTTCTTTGTTCGAAACGCCCTGCATCAGCAGCCCCGCCACCTCTTTTTCGCGCGCTGACAGTCCGTTCTTAATTCTTGTTCCGGCCATTTCCTCCGAAGTCTAGCCGTTCAGCAGGCCGCTGCAAGGCAGCGCAAAAGTTGTATGTCTTGCGTTCTCCCCGTTCCGGGATGGGTCAGGATCAACGCCAGTCTCGCCGGACGCGCGGGACCGTCAACGGCCTGCCCGCACCAGTGACCGTGTTGACCGTTTCCCTATCGGTGACAGCCCCGCTTTTCCGTCCGGCCGTTTCCCTGGCGTACTGCCCCACAACCGGAACGAAAAGGAGAACGACATGAACATACAAGACATCTACAGCACATACGTCGAAACGCAGGCCGCAGCCAACGAGCGCAACAAGGCGACGGTCATCGAAGCCTTGATTGCGGTCAGCATCACCCGTGTCGTGCTCACCTTTGACGGCGCAGGCGACAGCGGTCAGATAGAAAGTGTCACGGCCTTCAGGGGCGACGCCAAGGCCGAAATTCCTTCAACCGTCATCAGCTTCGAGGAGGTTACGTGGGGCAGGTCAGTGTCCTGCGCCAGCCGCGACATCCCCTTACCCAACGCCGTCGAAGATCTTTGTTATGGCTATCTCTCCCAAATGTACGGCGGATGGGAAAATAACGATGGAGCCTTCGGAGAGTTCCTCATCGATGTTGCCAACCGGAACATCGAGTTCGAATTCAATGGCCGGTACACCGAATATTCAACGGAAACGCACACGTTGTAGAAGGAGGCGGCCATGGCTCATCCATACCATCATTCGCTCTCCAGCGTGAAGAAATGGGGAGGCTCCATCGAGGACTACCAACGCATCCACGACTGGTTCGATGAATCGAAGCAGATCACAGCGGATTTCCGACACCGCGCCCTCCGCCATCACGCCGAGGGCATTTTCATGGCAGAGAAAATATTCGGCTCGACAATCATCATTTCTACCGGCCGTAAAATCCCGGTGAGATGGATCGGCGAGCAGCACGTGCGCGAAGATCTCGGCTTCATACCGTCGTTTGCCGAATGGGCCAGGGCAATTCGGCCGGAATCATGGATGGGCCGCGCGCAAAGCCTCTAACATCCGCCCAACTCTCGCTTTCCTGAAAACAGGCCTCCGGGCTGAGCCACCACGATCCCTGCCCCTTTCGTGTGCAGGATTGCCGGCCCGCTTCAATCATTCGTTCCTTTCCGCCCGCGTTTTTCCGAACGATCAGCCGCATCTCAAGCCGGACGTGCCGCCGGGTCAACGGGGGGCCCGCTCAAAGAGTCCGTGTTCCCCGTTCCCCCTCAAGAATTTCCTCGGGTGATCCGCCGGCTTGTCCGTCCGGCTTTTCCGATCTGCGTCTTCGGAAAAAAACACGAGCGAAAGGAGAACACAATGCAAGACGACGATTTCAATCCCTGCCATATCGAGGGCCACGACATCTTCCGCGATGCCTCGGACTATTTGCTGCAGATGGCCGCATCAGGGCAGATCGATCTGAACCGTATCGCACGCCTTGAATTCCGCGCGCGCCGACGGCACGAGGCTGCAAGTCAAGTTGCTGACATGGCCGCCCAAACACCAACGAGGGCGCCATGAGCAACGCCGTCAACAAAATCATCCACGGCGACTGCATCGAAGTCATGAAAAACATCAATGAGGGCACGGTCGATTTCATCCTCACCGACCCGCCCTACATCACGCACTACCGCGACCGCAGCGGGCGCAGCGTCATCAACGACGACAACGACGCCTGGCTGGCGCCCGCCTATGGCGAGATGCACCGCGTTCTCAAGCCAGACGCTTGCTGTGTCAGCTTTTACGGCTGGGGCAAAACGGATATGTTCATGGCCGCTTGGAAAGCCGCAGGATTTCGCGTCTCGGGCCACATCGTGTTTCGCAAGAAATACGCATCGTCGTCGCGCTTCCTGCAATACCGCCACGAACAGGCCTACCTGTTGACCAAAGGCAGGCCCCCTCTCCCCGCCGCACCGCCGCCCGATGTCATCGACTGGACGTACACCGGCAACCGTCTCCATCCGACCCAGAAGCCGGTCGGCATATTGCAGCCGCTGATCGAGGCTTTCACGCAACGCGGCGATACTGTTCTTGACCCCTTCTGCGGCTCCGGCTCGACGCTCGTGGCCGCGCTCGACCTTGGCCGCAGCTACATCGGCATCGAACTGGACGGCGGCCACCACGGCACCGCCGTACAACGGCTCCACCGCCAAAATCAAGTCGCCGCGTGATACACTCCGGGCCCGGCGCCCGCCATGAAGCCGCCGCGCCTCAATCCGGAATTCGACAGGGCCGCAGACCGCCTGTCTGCCTGGCGCAAACTACAAAAGCAAACGCTCGACGACCAGCAGCGCCAGCACTACGACAAACTTCAGGCCGAGCACAACAGACAGCTCCGCGAGCACGCGCAGAAATTCCACGACCGCGAAATCGAACTCCGGGAGCTGGAAACCAGCCGCCTCCTGCGGGAAAGACAAGAACTCTCCCTCCGCATGCTCCCCTTGAAGAAGCTGCGCTATTCCCGCGCCAGGGTCATGGCCCGGCACAACGTCTTCGCGCAGCACGAGCGCGAAGCGCAGGCCCTGGAGAAAAAACAACAGGACGAGCGTGACGACTTCCTGCGCAACACCGAACAGGAACGCGAAAAGCTGGCCCAGGAAACGAACGACCAAAAGCAAACTCCCGAGAAGGCAAATGACAATCACCTCGGGCGAGACTTCGCTGCTGCACTCAAGGCGCGCGCCGCGCAGAAATCCGCCGAACGTGACGGCGGAAGGGACAGAGAACGCGACTGAGCGGAGCGTGAGAAGGCAGGCCTCTCGGGCGGTTAACCGGGCTTTAAGACGCCGCAATTTACAATTGTCATAAGGACAGCAGGCGACCCATAGGGAGCGGCGGCGGGGATGCATGATCCCAAAAGGCAGTCAACGCGCAGGCGGTCAGCAGCTCGCCACGCACCTGCTCAACGAATACGCCAACGACCGCGTCGAGGTCGTGGAAGTGCGCGGCGCCGTCGCGCAGGATCTCCACGGGGCTTTTGCGGAATGGTTCGCGGAGTCCAAGGCGACGAAATGCAGAAAATATCTTTACAGCCTTTCGATCAACCCTGACCACCGGCAGGGTAATTTCGCGCGGGAGAAGTATTTCGATTTCATCGCGCGCGCGGAAAGATCGCTAGGCTTTACTCACCAGCCGCGCGCCGTCGTCTTTCACGTCAAGGAAGGCCGCGAGCATTGCCACGTTGCCTGGTCGCGCATCGATGTCGAAAAGATGAAAGCGGTCCACAACGGGAATGACTATTACGAATTGGACGCCGTCACGCGGGAATTCGCGCGCGATCACGGCATCACGCTCCCCGACGGGATGCAGAAAGAGCCCGGCAAGAAGCGCTCCAGGAACAAGGAGAAGGTTGAAAATTACGACGACAAGCAAAAGCAGGAACGCACCGGGATCAGCAAAGCGGAACGAAGGCGGATTGTTACCGAGGCGTGGCGGGAATCCGAGGACGGCCTCGGCCTGATCCGGGCGCTTGAGCAACGCGGCTATTATCTCGCGCGCGGCAAGAGCGCGCCCTATGTCGTCGTCGACCGCTACGGCGAAATCCATAGCCTGCCCCGCCAGATCGAGGGAGCGGACACGGCTGATGTTAGGAAACGGCTTGCCGCCTATGACCCCGGAAAGCTGCCCGACGCCGCCAGAGCGCAGGAATTTGTGCGCCAGCAAAACGAGGAAAAGCTGCGTCAAACGACAGAGGCGGACAGGCAGAACGAAGGCCGGATTTTAGCCGAACGCAAGCGCGCCGGCCTCGAAGCGACGCACCGGCACCGCCGTGAGGAATTAGCGAAGAAGCAAGAAATCCTTCTCGCAAGACATGGCCAAGAAGCGCGCGCCCTGCGCCAGATTCAGCGGGACCAGGCCGCCGGCATCCTGACGGACCGCCAGCGTCATTCCACAGGACTGGTCGCCTTTCTTTCGCGGATTACCGGCATTCAAGCCATGGTCGACATGCGCAACAGGAAAACCGACCTGCTCCGCGCGCGCGAAAACCGCGCGCAAACAAATGCGCTGCGCCGGCGCCATGCACGCGAGAGAGAGGATTTCTCCCGTCACGAGCACGCTCTTACCCGCGTCGAGAAACGCGAGTTGCGCTCGCTGCGCACGGAAATCCGCCGCGACTTCCTCCGCGCCATAGCAGCGCCCACGCGCGAGCAGCGGACGGCGCAGAATCTGCGCGCTCTTAGGGAAAACATCAGCGACATCACGGCGCCGCCGGTCAAACAGCCGCAACGCACGAACGACAGCCTCGCCGACAAATTCCGCAAACGGGCAGAGTCAGAGCAACAGGCGTGGCAGAGAACGGCGGACGAAATCCGCGAGAACGCCGCCGACATCACAAAACCGCCCGCCCCCCAAAAACAGCAGGAACCGGATCGCGAAACCCTGCGGGATGCTTTCCGGCGCCGTGCAGCGGACAAACGCCGCGACCGTGATCGGGATGGAGGGCGGGAAAAGCATCATCACCGCCCCGCCCCTGACCCTTTCCGGTTCCCCGCAAGGTAAGGCCGGGCCTAG
>Ga0070738_10007032_pt1 | contig 11483 bp, 5 predicted proteins | sample Coa_R2_2_FD_66446 | JGI IMG/M metagenome (GOLD analysis project Ga0070738, IMG submission 66446) | Surface soil microbial communities from Centralia Pennsylvania, which are recovering from an underground coalmine fire - Coalmine... | ecosystem: Environmental > Terrestrial > Soil > Unclassified ... | reverse complement strand
AAATGTGTTTCTTTCATATTTCACGGGAGCGATCGCCGCGCCCGTTAGAGGCTCAGATCTTGCACGTCTCCGTACAAACCCAGATGATGCCAAAAGATGCTTTTCAAAAATAGCTTCATAACTTTTAAGCATTGTTCCCTCCTGATTTTATAGTACCTAACGCTAGCAATAGGAAAATATGCTGGAGACGACTATGTGTCTCTTCGAGATGTGATCGCTATCGCACTGCTTGTAATTTTGGATGCGAGAGGAGTTTTTGTGCGTCGGCGATTAAGCGATCGCCCCAAAGATTTTGTTTGAGAAACGCCACATTAGCAAACCTTTTATCCAAGTGCAAGGCGGTTTGTGCCATGCTTAAGCCTTTTTGTTGCTCTCCTTGGGCGTACAAAGCCACTGCTAGAGCCATTTGCGGTTCTGCCTCATTGCTGTTAATCTTGACTGATTGCCGCCACTGCTCAATTGCCCCCTGTACATCTCCTTTTTCGTATTTGATATATCCAATGTTGACGCTTGCAGACCAGAATTTTTCATCTTTAGCAACCGCCTGGTTATAGTCTGATAGTGCGGCGGTATAGTCTTGAAGTTCGTGGTGGATAACACCCCGGTCAAAGTAGTACTGTGCATTGTTAGGTTGAAGTTTAATCGCTTGATTGTAATCCAAGAGAGCTAAGCGATAATCTTTCAACTCTTCGTAGGCTGCACCTCGTCTGAAGTAGGCATCAGCATTGTTAGAATCGAGTTTAATCACTTGATTACAATCCGCGATCGCTCCCTGATAATCTTTCAACTGTGCGCGGATGTTACCCCTGTACAAGTAGGCATCAGCATTGTTAGGTTCGAGTTTAATCGCTTGATTGTAATCAAAGATCGCTCCCTGATAATCTTTCAACTGTTCGCGGATAGCACCCCGGAACCTGTAGGCATCAGCGTTGTTAGGCTGGAGTTTAATCCTTTGATTACAATCCGCGATCGCGCCCTGATAATCTTTCAACTGTACGCGGACTATAACCCTGTTCAAGTAGGCATCAGCGTTGTTAGGCTGGAGTTTAATTACTTGAGTGTAATCAAAGATCGCTCCCTGATAATCTTTCAACTGTACGCGGACCCTACCCCTGTTCAAATAGGCAAAAGCATTGTTAGGCTGGAGTTTAATCGCTTGAGTGTAATCAAAGATCGCTCCCTGATAATCTTTCAACTGTTCGCGGGCTATACCCCGCAACCGATAGGCATTCTCATCAGCACGCTCAAGATCAATAACTTTAGAGAAATCCGCAATCGCTCTTTGATAATCTTCTAACTCACTGCGGATAAGACCCCGCATAGAATAAGCAATTGCATAGTCTGGCTGGAGGTTAATTAATTTATCACAATCTGCAATTGCTCTTTGATAATCTTTCAACCTTTCACGGACAAAACAGCCACCTTGATAAGCAAGACCATAGTTAGGCTGAAGTATCAGCGCTTGATTATAATCGAACAGCGCCCCCTGATAATCTTTTGACTTTTGGCGGATCGCACCCCGGAGAAAGTAGCTTGTAAATAAAGGCTTTATCTCAATTGCCTTATTTAAGGCCGCGATCGCTTCTGGATAGCGTTTTAAATTGGCCAGGATCAAACCTTTCTCTTCATGGTAGTTAACAAAACTGTTATTGTACTTGATCGCCTCATCAATTGCTGCTAACGCCTCTGGGTATTTTTCTAAGTTTACAAGCACTTCACTTTTGATCTTCCAAGCTTCATCGTAGTTGTATTGAATCTTTGTGGCTTGATCTAAAGCAGTTACCGCTTCTAAATATTTTTGCTGGGAATTGAAGGCGAACGCCAGTGCATAATAAGCATGTTGTGCAAACTCTGGCTTAAGCTTGATGGCTTGTTGCAAAGCGGCAATGGCTTCCGAATATCTTCCTAATCGCCATAGTTGATTGCCATAATTGAGCCAATCTTTCTCATTGGCATTTTGTAGCGGCTTTTCGACAGCAAATAATGGATGATGAAGGAGCGAATTAATTTCTACTTTTGTAAGTTTTTTTGGTGCAGTAGTTACGATTGTCAACAATTCTGGTCTCAATCCCGCTCTTGTGGCTAGACCCACAATAGTACTGCTTGATACTCCGTTACTCAAACCCAGATTAACTGTCTGACTAATATCATCTCTATCAACACCCTCGTTAATCCCAACCACTTGCCCATTTGAATCTAGCACTGGTCCTCCACTCATTCCGTGAAGGCTTAGATTGGTGTAACTTAGCTCATATTTTTTATCAGTTATAGAATTTAACTTGTCTTCTGCACGGGTAAATACTTTCTCTTTACTCCAAAGAGAACCTGCGGTAAACTTCCGTTTTCCATTAGCGTTTCCGGGAAAACCAGATAGAAATACCCAATTATTTGTGCCCAAGTTGAATAGGTTGTATTTTGCAATTGTGGCGACTGAATAGGTTTTATTGCTGGTAAACTGTAACAACGCTGCGTCTAATCCCTTTGGTTTGATGATGTTCTGCTGTTGCAGTGCATATCGCTGTCTATCTGTCGTCACAATCTCATAAGAGTCTGGCTTCTCCACCACATGAAGCGCAGTAACAACATAGTATGTTTGTCCAGTATGTGCAATAATCACTCCGGAACCATTACCATGGTTTTTCGAGTCAATCTGCACGGTAATTTGTTGGGCAATGTGATTGACTTGATCAACTATATTATTAGCAGGCGGCTGTGAAGCCTGTTGCTGATTTTGTCCTTTTGTGAGGATGCCTACAATATTGGGAGAAACTTGCGCTAAGGTTTGAATCGGAATGGCAAAACTATATTGTTTGAGACGCTGGAGTTGTTGAGTACTGGGTTGAGAAGCATTCTGATAGACATAAGCGTCATTTAAAATAGCCTTGTTCAGTAAGCCATTTACCCCTATTAATTTACCTTCAAGATTTAGGAGTGGTCCACCACTCATTCCTTGTTGAACAGAGTTTGTGTAACCAATTTGATAACCGCCTACTAAAGGTTGAGAAGACAACAAAGAGATTTTGCCACTGCTAATAAGTAATTCTTTACTATCGTAGGGGAAACCAGCGGCGAAAACTTCTTGATTTTCTGATAAATTTGCCCTCAGGGCTAAAGTTACAGTGCGATAGTTTTCTTCGGCTTGAAACTGTAGTAAGGCTAAATCATTACCTTTGAGAGAATCACCGCGATTGATAACTATGGCGGAATGAGTTTTGCCATCAGGAGTTTGGATGCGATAGGCACCTTTATAGTTAACTACATGGGCATTGGTTAAAATGGTGTAAGTTTCCCCTTGTTGATTAATTAAAATTCCACTTCCATCTTGATGAGCACTCAAAACTCTAACAGTAATGGCTTGGGCTAGTTGGCGAATTTCTGCTCTTGTAGTGATACTACTTACGAGTGCCGAAGTAGGATGATGAGGCTGGTTGAATATTCCAGCATCGGCGGTAGGGAGGAACAAGAGACTACTGAAGCTGGCGATTGCGCTTCGCGCAGCGGCAAAGCCGGTCGCAACAAGATTGAAGCGGTTCATATTTGCTGTGTAATACTATATTATTTGAAAATAATTGCTAATGGCTAATTGCTAATGGCTGAGAACAATTAACAATGAACCATACAACTTATTATTCTTTCTCAACTGGAGCTGTTTGCAGAAACTTTCGGATATCAATCTGGTAATAGACTTGACTTTTTCCAGAACTATGCTGTATCGGTTCAGTACTACGTCCTCTCAATATTTCTTTCAAATCCGAGAGAATCTCTAGAGGATCGTCTTGGGGTCGTAGAGTCAGAAGTGTGGTATTGCAAGCGCCATCTTCTTGACGGGCTGTGCAAATGACTCCTTGACCATTTGCTGTACCAGTAGTGATATAACGTAGGCTTTGATTGTTGTAAGCAGTCTGGAATCGAGACGATACATCATCACACCGCCCTTGTGGGTTAATATCCTTACTGTTAAACCACGAATATTTCCAACGTACAACTGCAATTTTCCCTCGTGGTGTCCAAGCATAAGTAGTGGGGAAGCGTTTGTTAGCCCCTGGGTCGAAACCAGAAGCACAGATAAAGCGAACTTCGTCATCTGCTTTGGCTTGACTAACTACAGAAGTTATGCAGTTAGCAGTGAGAAAGCAGCCAGTTAATAGCAAGGCGATTGATTTAAGGTTCATAGTTTTTCTCATTTAAGCTGTAATAAGAACAGGATGTTTTAACGAACTGCAGAGGCGCAGAGAACGCAGAGAAGAGAAGGGTGTTAGTTATATTGATGCTATTGCTGTTCTTGCCTTGAGAGTTTATTGTTAGTTTTAAATTTAAATCTTGATCTTGAAACATCTTATAATTTGAGGGAAACTTCTTCAACTTCACTTAAAAAGATATTTTGGTGAAGTTTTTTTCAACATTCTTCAACTCGTCAAAATTTGAATTATAAATTTAACATAGTGATTTTATTCTATGCATAATTTGTCATGGAATCAGTTGCCAGACTAAGCTGTTCCACATTTAACTTGCATTAACTGGGCAGACAAGATGACTACTCCACAGGAGTTTAAGGGGGTGGGGGGATCAACGCTTTAACTGAACCATTTTGGGTTTTAACCGACTTAAGCTATTAGATGGGAACTTTAGTTCCTAGCGGGTTGAGTAATAATGAAAATGAAATAGTCATGATAAATTGAATCATGTTAAAGTTTACTTTGGCTCTAATTATGTTGTCAAGCATTATTAGTAACATCCTTATTTATCCCGATACCCTACGCTCTTAACTTTGGTTATTTAAAGATTATTTAAGTTTTAATAACAAATTGCAACTATGAATCAAGAAACTTTTGACAAAATATTTCAATCCGAATTGACTCCGAAACAAAAGAAAGTATTACCTCTATTTTTAAGTGGTCAAACAGATGAAAATATAGCTACAGAAATTGGTGCTACTCATCGTAGTACTACTAGCCATCAACTAAGAAATATATCCAAAAAATTTGGCTTTCCTCCTGAAACTGAACCAGACTACCGTTGCAATTTAGTTGAGCTATTTGCCAAATATAAGCCGGAATTAGTTAGTATTAAAGCTTTAGAAAAATGCGGATATATCATTCACAACATCCGCTTTCCAGAAGGACCAGAACCACTAAACTCCTCTTTTTATCAGGAGCGAAGTTACATTGAATCTCGTTGCTATAGAGCCATTAAAGAACAAGGTTCTCTCATTCGGATTAAAGCCCCAAAGCAGATGGGTAAAACTTCGCTATTGAAAAGAATTATGGCAGAAACTGAAAAAAATAACTATAGTACAGTCTATTTAAATTTTAGCTTAATAGAAGCCAAAAAATTTACTGGGGAAAATGATTTTTTACGCAGTTTCTATGCTTATGTGATCGCACAACTACCAACCGCACCTCTGCTGCAAGAATGGGATAAAGATACTCCCAGTATGGTGAATTGTACTAGGCAATTTGAGAGGTTGCTAAAACAATTAGATGGGGTTTTAGTGTTAGCTTTAGATGAAGTCGATAAATTGTTTGAATACCCAGAAGTTTATAAAAACTTTTTTCCAATGTTACGCAACTGGAATGAAAGCGCCAATGAGTCAGAAACATGGGAAAAATTGCGGTTATTAGTGGCGCATTCTACTGAAGATTACGGACGGTTAGATATTAATCAATCTCCTTTTAATTTGGGATTACCAATTAAATTGGAGGAATTTACAGAAGAACAGGTGCAGAGTTTAGCTATCCGTCATGGATTGGATAGTAAAAATGTTGTTCCACTTATGTCTTTAGTTGGAGGACATCCTTATTTAGTGCGTTTAGCGCTTTATTATTTAGTCTGTCAAGATGTAACCATTATGCAATTACTCAAAGAAGCTACCACGGTTGCTGGAATCTATACTGAGCATTTGCTTCGACATTTGGAGACACTTCAAGAAAATCAGGAGTTGGAAACAGTCTTTAAGCAAATCGTGACTAGTGATGAACCAGTTAAGTTAGAACGAAAAACTCGGCAAATCTATCAGTTAGATAGTATGGGAGTGATTAAAATCACCAATAATTATGTCATACCACGCTGTCGTTTGTATCAAGAATATTTTCGCGATCGCTTGTAACCTCATAGAGAAACCCGGTTTCTCCATGAGGTTACAAGCGCCTGTAGTTGGTAAGAGTGCTGAAGCACAACTACGTACCTAAGAGAAACAGAAGGCATAAAATATGGAATTTGACAACTATTATAAAGTCGGTGGTAGTTTAAAAGCTAATCACCCCACTTATGTCACTCGACTTGCTGACGAACAAATCTTTGAGTTGTTAAAAGCCGGAGAATATTGTTTCGTTTTTAACTCGCGCCAGATGGGTAAATCTAGTTTGCGAGTCCAAACGATGAAAAAACTTAGATCAGAAGGAATAAAATGTGCTTCTGTCGATTTGACTCTCATTGGTAGTTATGTAAGTCAAGAGAAATGGTACAAAGGATTTGCCATTCAGTTGTTATCTAGCTTTGAAATAGATGAAATCGATTTTAATAGTTGGTGGAATAATCATTACTCTTGGACAGAGTTACAGCGATTCAACCTACTAATTGAGTCTGTAATTCTGAAGAAAATTGCAGCAAATATCGTCATTTTTATTGATGAAATTGATACCCTGCTTAAAAGTGAGTTTAAGGATGATTTTTTTGCTTGGATTCGTGCTTGTTATAACCTACGAGCTGATCTGGTAAAATACGAGCGACTGACTTTTTGTTTACTAGGGACTGCAACGCCAGGAGATTTAATTCAAGAGAGAGAACGCACACCATTTAATATTGGTAGTTCAATAGAACTAACTGGGTTTAGCTTTGAGGAAGCAAAGGATGCATTAATTCCGGGATTGGAGGGAGTAGAGTATCCTGAAACTGTGTTACAAAAAGTGTTAAATTGGACTGGTGGACAACCTTTTCTAACTCAGAAGTTATGCAGTATAATAGTGCATGCAGAAAGCACAAAGCTTGATATTAATGAGTTAGTTCAAAATTGTATTATTCAGAATTGGGAATGTCAAGATGAACCAGAGCATTTACGCACTATTCGCGATCGCCTCCTGCAGAATGAACAAAAAGCTACTAAACTCCTAGGATTGTATCAGCAAGTTTTGAATTATAACACCTCTTTGCCCAGCGAAGGGGTTACGATAGATGGAAGTCATGAGCAAACAGAATTAAGACTATCAGGCTTAGTTGTCAAAAAAGATAATTATTTAAAAGTTTCTAACCCGATTTATAAAGCAGTCTTTAATCAAGATTGGCTCAAGCAGGAATTAGGTAAACTGCGCCCTTATAGTGAAGCAATTAATAACTGGTTAAATTCTCAACGTGATTCATCTTGGCTATTACGGGGAAAAGCCTTAGCTGATGCTCAAGCATGGGCAGATGCTAAAAGTTTAAGTACTTTGGATTATGAGTTTTTACAACAAAGTCAAAAACTAGAAAACGCCGCTCAAATCAAGGTAAATCACAATTTAACACAAGCCAATCAGAAATTGACACGAGCTAATGAGAAAGCTAAACTAGAATTAAAAAAGACTAATCAGAAGGCGAAGTATACAGTTTGGATAGGGGGCAGCATTGCAACTATCCTGCTTCTTCTTAGTGTTGTTATAGGACAAAATCAACTAAAAACAGTCAATGAAGCTAAAAGACTTACAGAGGTTGGAGATAAGGCTACGCAACAGTTTCAGTCTAAACAACTTGACGCGTTACTTTCAGCTATGCAGGCTAGTCAAGATTTGAAAGATCTTGTTAAGGACAAGCACTCTCTAGCAGAATACCCAACAATCACTCCCATGTCTGCGTTGCTAAATATTCTCGTCAATATTCACGAACATAATCGGTTCAACAGTAGTCAAACAATATCCAATAGTCTTAGTTTTAGCCCTGATGGTAAAATCATAGTCTCTGGTAGTGAAGATGGCACTGTTAAACTCTGGCGTCAAAATGGAACTCTGATGAGAACTCTCTCTGGGCGTAAAGATAAAATGAGTAACGCTACATTCAGCCCTGATGGCAAAATCATTGCTTCTAGTAGCCAAGACGGAACTGTAAAACTTTGGGCTCAGGACGGGAATCTCATTAAGACTCTCCATGCCCATAAAGGTATAATCAGCATTAGTTTCAATTCTAATGGGACTCTTGCTTGTGGTAGCCAAGACGGAACTGTTCAACTCTGGAAGTTGGATGGTACTCTGATGACAACCCTTCCTCCACATAATCATTCAGTCACAAGTATCAGTTTCAGCCCTGATGGCAAAACCATTGCTCTTGGTAGCGAAGAGGGAACCGTTGAACTCCGCAAATGGGATGGTACTCCCATTACAAAACTCTCTGGACAAAAAGGTTGGGTAACAAGTGTTAGTTTCAGCCCTGATGGCAAAAACATTGCTTCTGGTAATGATAATGGAACTATTAAACTCTGGAAACTGGATGGAAATTTGATTACGACTATCCAGGCGCATACAGTTGGAATAAACAGTGTTAGTTTCAGCCCTGATGGGAAAAACATTGTTTCTGGTAGTGATGACGGAACTGTTAAACTCTGGAAACCGGATGGAACACCAATTACTACCCTTCCTGGGCAAAGCGATGCAGCAGTATCTTGTGCTACATTCAGCTCTGATAACAAGATTGTTGCTTCTGCTAATAAAGATGGAACTATCAAACTCTGGAAGTTAGATGTAGCCCTAATGACTACATGGATTAAGCATAAACGTGCAGTGAAAAGTGTGAGTTTCAGTCCTGATGGGACTATTGCTTCTGGTAGCACTGACAAAACCGTCAAACTTTGGAAACGCGATGGGACTTTGATGAATACCCTTATCGGGCATATCGATTGGGTGACAATCATCAGTTTTAGTCCTGATGGCGCGATCGCTTCTGGTAGTCTTGACAAAACTGTTAAACTTTGGAGACGTGATGGAACTCTGATTAAGACAATTAATAATGAGGATCAACAAGTAACAAGTTTCAGTTTCAGTCCTGATAGCAAAATCATTGCTATTGGTTGTGAGAATGGAGCAATAAAACTGTGGAAACGGGATGGCACTCTACGTGTTATTCTTCGGGAGCATAAAGGTTCGGTAACGAGTGTCAATTTCAGCCCTGACGGTAAAATTATTGCTTCTGGTAGTGATGACGGAACTATTAAACTTTGGAAACCGGATGGAACTCCAATCACAACTCTTACTGGTCATAAAGAGGGTAAGGGTATTAATGGTATTAGTTTTAGCTCCGACAGTAAAATTATTGCTTCTAGTAGTGATGACGAAACTATCAAACTTTGGAAAACGGATGGAAACAAGTGGGTATCTACTACCCTAATTGGACATAACGGTGCAGTAAAAAGTGTTACATTTAGCCCCAATGGAGAAATTGTTGCTTCTGGTGGTGATGACGGAACTGTCAAACTTTGGAAACTGAATGGAACTCCAATCATGACTCTTACTGGACATGGTGATGCAGTGACCAACTTAAATTTCAGATCTGATGGGATCTTAGCCTCTGCAAGTTCGGATGGGAAAGTGATTTTGTGGAGTTTAAATCTCAATGATTTACTAATGCGGGGATGTCAATGGCTTCAAGATTATTTTGTCACTCATCCTAATGAACTTGAGAACTTAAGGGTATGCGCTCGCAAGAAGTGATGATTTTTTCCCTTTCGAATGTGGTTATATGCAGGCATCTGTAGGACAAGAACTTTACGCTCGTTATTATCAAGTTTTATCTAGTTTGGTGAATATGATTAACAATCCATCCCCTTGGTTGATTAATCACTGAACCAATGAGCATTTCATTTTTCTCACTCTCTAAGTGTTTCTCTTCCTACTATTAACTTATCAGTTATACTTTATTAATATTAGTGTTTTATTCATTACTGATAACAACAGCCTATAAGTTTTTCCCCTGTCATTGAAGCAAGTCAGATAATCAAAAGCAAAAGCTCATCTTTAACCTATTATAAGTCATTAACCAAACTCGATATTAAGCACATATTCTCCAATTATTTCCCTGGCGTTCCTGGGCAACAACCGATATAAAATTGTTTCGTAAATCTCAGGAACAGTTTGATAACTTTCTTTTGTCACTCTAGGCAGAGGAAAAAGAGAAATAGTCTGACACAAGGGATAAAAATAGATGATTGTGTAAGGTATTCATGATGCTAATCAAATAAGAAAAACCTGTAGAAAGTTGGAGAATAGGAAATATCTTGAGCAAAGGTTTAATTAAATTAAAAAGAATAAAAGGCTGAACAATAAGACGTAAATTATTGTGACTTGAAACATAAAATGGCAGTTATTGCCACTTTATGCTTCATAAGCTAGGTGGACAATATCATAGAATGCTACTGCAAAAGCGATTGCCTTTGGCACTGCCCTAAAGGGCGATCGCAGCCCTATCTCCAATGCTGTGATTCATGCCAATGACATGCTTTATGTATTGGCTAATGGCTTCTGCCTGTAGTTGAGAGTAGCAAGCATTTAAGACGACGCACTCAACTCCGCCTTTAACTGCGAACAGCTTAAACAGTTTTGAGAGTGCTTCTTTTTCAACTAATGTAGGTTGTCCGTTATCATCTTCTAGAACAATTCCATCAGAGGCTTCACCATGTCCACAGAAATGTACTATTTGTGGCTGATGTTCTAGAATTGCTCGGTATAAGTCACGCGATCGCACTGCCCATTTTTGTACCAATCGGAACTGTCCACCTTGAGGAGCACGTTGTAATCCTTCTTCAATTTCCCGAACTTCTTGGTCTAGTCGTAACCTGGAAGTACTAAGTGGATTAGCTGCCAGAATCAAAATTGTTTTGACGCCAGTATTTGTACTCATGGCAGCCTTTGGTTTGCATAAGTGGGATTTGTCTATCCTCTCATAGGTGAGGCCAAAATGAGCTTATGCAGCTGCATGAGTGATCATGCCACAACTAGCGATTTTCTGATGTGATGGCGACCCAAGCATTGCCCAGCAGATCTCGCTGATTGGCCCAAAGGGTCAGTGCAATCATGCAGTCGCGACTGAAAGATTGTAGGAAGATGTAAGGTATTGTGGGGTAATCAAGATCTCTCGGGGTAGTGTGCGATCGCGAGTGAAGATGAGTTCGGGAGCAGGTTGAAGCTTGCGTAAAGTAGTATTAGTGTCAAGATAAAGAGTAGTCATCTGGCTACTCTGATTAATCCGAAGGCTTTACACTGGAATTTGCGAAAGCTGAATGGGAGAAACCAGTATGATGAACCTAAACGATCAGTCGGATTCGCCCGAGGAAAAAGGTTCTCCTTCTGACGAAAGCAATATGTATCGAGATTTTTTGGTGACTTATAGCCAGATAGCGCGTGTTCGTCGTCAGTTTAAGCGCGAAAACAAGATACGACTACTGGAGGAAATGTTGTATGATCGCACCTTAGATGGTGAACCAACAGACGATATAGTGAAAGCAATTGAAGTACTGCAACAGAACC
>Ga0070738_10007029_pt1 | contig 11483 bp, 9 predicted proteins | sample Coa_R2_2_FD_66446 | JGI IMG/M metagenome (GOLD analysis project Ga0070738, IMG submission 66446) | Surface soil microbial communities from Centralia Pennsylvania, which are recovering from an underground coalmine fire - Coalmine... | ecosystem: Environmental > Terrestrial > Soil > Unclassified ... | reverse complement strand
GGTTGTAGTCGCCATTGACCCTGAAAATCAGATCCCGCATGGCCTCATATCTTTGGGTGAAGCCCGCTCGACCGTCCAATGTGTTGACCTCATTCTGCGTCGGATAAATCTGCCGATCGATATCCCCATAGAGGGTTGTCGTATGAATGCCGTTGCTCCACACGGCCGCCAGGCTCGGCGTTACTCCGAAGCCAGCGGCGGTGATTGGGTTTATAGGGCTGAGGAAAAGATTGTCTGACCAGAGTGAGTACGTTCGCAGCGTTGGATAAAGCTGCCATCCCTCCACGGTGATCGCATTAGGGTCTCTCGCCGGCAGCCTCTCCGAAGGCACGTCCAGGGGCGGCTCTTGGGCAGGACATTGCTGGATCGATGCCAGGAGGCAGAGGAATGCGGCGCACGCGAAGCGCGCAGCCGATCTTCCCCGTGGCATATAAGTGTTGAGTTCCATGGATTTTTCGGACCCGCTCAGCACGCCTGTCGTCTGGGGGCGACCTGGGCCATGTCCGAGCTTAGAAGTAGCGCTCGGGAATTCGTATCACGTCTCCGGGCGCGATCGGTGCTGGCTCGGTTAAGGGATATTCTCGCCAGACATCGTCACCCACATGCCTGATGAGAGCGACGGATCGGCTGGCCCGATACGTGAATCCACCTGCCATGGCGGCTGCTGCCTGCACCGTCAGATCGCTGCGGTAGGGATACTCTCCCGGAGTGGTAACCTCACCCAACACGTAGAACGGCTTGTATGTGACGATGGCAACATTCACGTGCGGTTCCTGCAGGAACCCGCGATATTTCCGCTCAAGAATTCGTCCAAACTCGGCCGGGGTGTGACCGACAGCCTTAACCGTCCCGATCAACGGCATTGACACGTGGCCACTCGGGCTGACGTCATATTCGCCGGTCAGCGCATCTTCGCCGTAAACAGTAATCTTGATTTTCTCGCCCGCTTCCAAGGTTGCGGCAAAATTCGGACTGACCGCTGAAACAGGTGTCGTAGCCACCTCAACCGGCCCATAATCTGTGTAACAGCCCGCGAGTAGCAATCCGAGCAGCAATCCGCTCGCCAACCTCACGCATTTACGAAGCATAGGGGCGCCCCATCGTAACAGCCTTTGGAGGACACTATAATATCAAGATTAGCTTTCGGCTGTATCACTTTGGCCACAATTCAATAAATCGCATCCCGACTGGCCGAGGCCGACGGGAGCAAAAGATAGGAGATCAGCCTGAAGCTTTGGTTAGCAAGCAGCCCGGCCTTGGAGCGAACGTTGGCGCCGGGCACACCCTCGCCGAGAGTTGCTCCGTCGACCCAACGCCTGCAGACGTCTCCGGTGTGCAGCTGTAGTTGAGATTGCGCGCAAAATTGCGCCCAAACGGCTCCGACGTCCGACTGGAGGGCAGTTCGGGCCGCCCGACGCCGCGCCGCGCGTTAATCCAAACAGACGAAGTTCAGCTCAGGAGCTCCATTTAATCCACTTAATTGGGTCGATCCCAAATTTGTTATCCAGAATTAACCAGTGATTACTTTTCAGATATTTCGATAGCCACATCCGATAATCTCTAGTAAATTTGATTTCAGTTCTCGGCACAGTTGCTGCCGCGCAAATGACGCCGAAAGTTTTTCCCGGAGGGCCTGAATAGATGTCTTACAAGACGCTCGGGGCTAACCCACAGAAACCAATAACATCCTCATAGTGGTCGGTCCCAAGCATCAGCACGAATAGCGAAATCTCGGTGCGTTCTTCCCCATTCCCTGGCGCGCGCTCCGGCCATCCCTGGGTGGCAGGATCTATCGCGGCGGTGTTGATCCTTGTTTTGTTCCGCGAGGGACTCAGTGAACTGGTCAGGCGCTGGAGCGTCCAGGAAGAGTATAGCCATGGCTTTTTGATTCCGCTCGTCACAGGCTGGCTGCTTTGGGTCCGTGGGGACACCGTCACCGCCAGCATGGGTCGCCCGGCGTGGAGCGGGACCGCTCTTGTGGTAATCGCGGGCCTCGTACACGTCCTAGGCCAGCTAAGCGCAATCCTGATCGTCTCACAGTTGGCTTTCCTGATCGTTCTGCTTGGAATGATATTGGCGTTTGGGGGATTCCCCTTGCTGAGCGTGTGCTTCATCCCAGTAGCATTTTTGATTTTCGCCATTCCCCTTCCCTATTTCATCAACGCCAGTCTATCGCTGGAACTTCAGCTCATTTCCTCGCGATTAGGTGTAGCATTCATCAAATTTTTCGCCGTACCGGTCTATCTTGAGGGTAACGTCATTGACCTCGGCACGTACAAGCTACAAGTCGTAGAGGCCTGCAGCGGATTGCGCTACCTCTTTCCGCTCGTGAGCCTAGCCTTCCTGGCAGCCTACCTGTTTCGGGCTCCCATATGGCAACGCGCCATCGTTCTTTTTTCTAGCATCCCGATCACAATTGCAATGAATGGGATCAGGATTGGAGCGATCGGCGTGACCGTCGACAAATGGGGGCCGCTCCTTGCGGAAGGCGTACTTCATTTCTTCGAGGGCTGGATAATCTTTGTGGCTTCCGCTCTGTTGCTCTTAACGGAGGTCTATTTACTGTCGCGGATTTCAGGTCAACGCTTCTTCGAATGCTTTGGCGTCATACCGGACGCGGCCCCTCCAGTTCCCCGCAAAAGTGTCGGTCCAGCACGCGATCGCAAACCTTTCTATGCCTGTCTTCTTCTACTTCTTGCAACCTTGTGCGCAAGCTCATTCACTACAAACCGAGTTGAAGTCATCCCGACACGCAGTCGTTTCGTTACCTTTCCAACGAATATCGGTGATTGGGACGGGCATCCTTCCTTGCTCGATCCACAAGTCGAACGCAGTCTCGCCTTGGACGACTACCTCTTGTCGGACTTCACGAACGACGGCAACGTCGTTAACCTTTACGTCGCTTATTACGCTTCGCAGCATGGTGGCAAATATCACTCTCCGCTCGTTTGCATCCCCGGCGACGGCTGGTCGATATCGACTTTTCGGCGAATCAGCTACGGCACTGATCACCCCGTGAACCGGGCGCTGATCGAGCGAAACGGCGTTCGCCAGCTTGTGTACTACTGGTATCAAGAACGCGGCAGACAAATTGCAAGTGAGTATTGGTCAAGGTGGTACTTGCTTTACGACGCCGTCGCGATGGATAGGTCCGACGGCGCTCTGGTCCGCCTCATCACACCGATCGAGTCTGACGAGTCGGACGAACATGCCGATCATCGTCTGCGCGAATTCATCCGCGCTCTGGAGCCGGCGCTGAATGGCTTTCTGCCTTCTCGCGATGTGCGAGCAACATGGGCGGACACACACAGACCAGAGAACAAAACGGAGTAAGGCAACGATTATGGTCCCGTCGATCCGTAAGTCTCGCGTCATCCGAGCAGCGCTCCTTCTTTCTTTCTTATTTGAGCTTTCCGGTTGCATGTCGCAGGATGAGCGCGCGCGGAGCTACTACAAACATGCATTGGAATTCGTTTCAGGGCACGACAACGCAAAGGCAGCCATTGAACTTCGTAATGCCCTTAGGCTTAAGAGGGATTTCATCGACGCGTGGAGACTTTTGGCGCAAATAGACGAAGCTAAAAGCGATTGGATCCGCGTTGCCAATGATTTGCGCACAATGACTGAACTAGCGCCGGAGGATGTTTCGGTCAGGCTGAAACTCGGAAAGCTCTTGCTGCTGATGGGGTCAGCGAATGAAGCCAGCGCCTTGGCCGACGTTGGCCTTCGGCGCGACGATCGCAATGCCGATCTCCATGCGCTCAAGGCAGCCATCGCGCTGAAGCTTGGTGATCGAGCGAATGCAGTTCGCGAGGCGCATAACGCGCTCGCCCTCGATCCGGCGAACGCCGATGCCGTTACGGTTCTTGCGAATGACCTTCTACGCGGTGGCAATGCCAACGGGGCGTTATCGCTCCTGGACTCCGTTTCCGGCGCAAAGACGTGGGAAAACAAGATCGAAATTCAATTGCTAAGGGCTAAGCTTCTCACGCAGAACGGAGATTTGCAAGGCGCCGAAGCTCTCCTCAAGAACCTCGTGAACCAAAACCCGCACCAGCTCAGCTACCGCAAGCTCCTTGTCAACTTCTACGTTGAACAACATCGAACGGATGATGCCGAAAGGGAAATGCGAAAGCTGGTATCAGCCAATCCGTCCGATACAAGCGCTGTTCTGGATCTCATTCGGTTCCTGAAGCTAACCACGGGAGCTCCAGCCGCACGAAATGAACTAAACGATCGGATCAGCGCGGGCGGAGATATCTTTCCGCTTCAAATTGCTCTTGCTGAGTTGGATCTCAATGACGGCGACTCGGCGGCAGGCGAGCAATTGCTCAAACAACTCGTTAGAAAGGCCGACACGGCTGATCGAGTCCGCACGGCGATCATTGCGCTGGCTGAAAGCTATCTGAATAGGCGCATGTTCGACGCAGCTGAACAATCGGCTGATGAGATCCTTCATAGCGACCCTCACAATGTTCCCGCGTTGACGGTTCGCGCCAAGGCCCATCTAGAAAGCTCGCAACCGGACGCCGCGCTTCCCGATTTGGTTGCCGCCCTCGGCTATCAACCTCGCTCTATCGAACTCATGTTGCTCTTGGCGATAGCCTACGAGCGCGGTGGATTAATTGAACTCGCAGACAAGCAGTTCGCGGACGCAACGAGAGCCTCTGGGTTCGATCGTCGCGTCGGCATGGAATATGCGAGCTTCTTGGAACGTCATGGAAGCTCTGATCGCGCGGAGGACGTCCTTGTTGGCGTGACGAAACGGGAGCCCCAGAACATCCAGGTCTTACGGGCGTTGGCCCAATTGAGATTGACCCGCCTGAACTGGAGCGGCGCCCAGGAAATCGCAGACGAGGTGCAGCGAATTGGTGACAACGCGACAGCCGATCAGATTTCGGGCGCTGTCCTCATCGGACGACACAGATTGGGCGACGCGATCGCCGTGCTGCAAAGGACCTATGACGCGAGCCCCAGCACGCCGCACCTGCTGGATGCTTTGATTTCTGCCTATTTGACGGCCGGCAGGAAAAGCGAGGCAGTTGCGCTTCTTCACGCGGTCCTTGCGAAGGATCCAGTCAGCGCGGATGCCCTCGTGCTATCGGGATCGATAGAGCTTGATGAAGGCGAAACGCAGCGAGCGATCGCAAGCTTTTCGGCCGCGGTGAAATCACAGCCGAACAATCCGGTAGGCTACCGAGCCCTCGCGAATGTTTACCGACGCCAAAATAATTTGGACGAAGCGATTACAACTTTGCGTCAAGGAATCCAGCGGCGGCCCGACGTGCTGGAATTGCAGATGGCGCTAGCGAGCACACTCGAGCAGAAGGGAGACTACGACGCCGCAATATCGGAATATGACTCCATGCTCGATAAGCACCCCGGGGATCTAATCACATCGAACAACCTTGCAAGTTTGCTGCTGGATTACCGAGGCGAGACTCCCAAAAGCGTGGAGAGAGCGCAGGCAATCGCAGGGGTTCTTCGGAATTCGCAGGTTCCGCAGTTCAAAGACACCTTGGGTTGGGTAAAGTATCACCAAGCCGACTACAGCGGCGCGGCTTCGCTCTGCGAAGAGGCAGTCGCTGCTCTAGCCGACCAACCGGCCGTTCATTACCATCTCGGAATGGCCTATGCCGCCCTCGGCCGATCAGTGAAGGCATCGGACCAGTTCAACAAAGCGCTTCAGTTGAGTCCTCAGGGGCCTCTACTTGAACAAATACGCAACGCAGTCCGGAAGTTGCCTCCTCAATCCTCTCAAGCTGGAAAGCCGAGCTAGGTGGAGCACAGAGCAATTCCTTGAGATTGGTTTCCCAGTCGTTTTCTGCCATTGACCGCGGCTTCGTGTGCCTCTGGCGTTTGTTCTAGCCGGAATCCCCGGATCAAATCTGAGTTTCCTAAATTTCGAAGCGGACGTATCAATCTGTGCCCGTTGAATTACTGGACTGGGCTTGCAAGGCGTTCACGAAGCCCCTCACTGACCTACCTGACATGAAAGCGATCAAAAAGCGGGTCCTTGCCGGGTTAAACACAATCGCCCTGAAGGTCTTCTGAGGCTCACCGGCACTAGCTTCGTTGCATTCGGAGCCGCACGACACCCGATTCACCAGAACGCAGTCTGCGGTTCCTTTCACACTACTGAGCCGTCGACCAGAAGCTGACCTTCAGGAAGTTTGGCGGGACCGGCGGATCATCCGACCAATTTGAACAATCAGCGGGCGTGGCCATGTGTGGTGCGTGTGGTGGTCTACCGCGTCGCGCTGGTTAGTTTTGCTCCTTGGGATAATTTCTTCTCCCCCCTACTTGGAACCGGTACATCGTCTGGTCAGCACACAAACGTACAAAGGCCATTGCTCGAGATCGTGCCGCGGAATTTCGAGACGTCGTCCGAGAGGCCGACGAGAGCCGGCTACGGTTTAGTTAATAGGAGTTCCTTTGCGGTTAGCAATTAACGCATTTTTGGCAGAAGCAGATCGCCGCGGTTTGACAAGATATCTGAGGTCGGGCAAGTTTGCTCAAGCTGAACCTGCAGCACACACTCCGCAATTTTGTCTTTGCCTTGAGAAATCGATAATTTAATGCAAGCACCCGGTAATGCAGAGTAGGCCTGAGTGGGCGCCCTATCCCTTCCAGCAATGCGCCACATGGCCCGAAAAATCCGTATTCTTGCAATTGCGACGAACAACTGGTGCTCGGTTGGGCAGTTTCTGTCGGCTCTGATTCAAGTGGGTTTCGAGGTCGCGGTTGTTTGTCCTTCTCGGAGCCCCATTCGGCATATCAAGAAGCTAAGCGCGCAATACAAATACAAGTCGTGGCGGTCGCGGACGTCAGTCCTCTCTGCCATAGCTGATTGGTCACCCAACCTTTTGGTCTGTAATGATGATGTTGCGGTTCACGCGTTGCACGACCTTCACCGCCAGGTCGGCGTTGAACCCCAGGGATCCAAAAGCGCTGGCCTGCTTCGGTTGATTGAAGCATCTCTAGGCGATTGTCGATCGTTCAACACGTGTCGATCGAAGACCGGACTCATCGCTGTCGCTCAATCGCTCAAAATTGCCTGTCCACCGACAATAGTAGCGAACACATATGTCGAACTTGAAGAGCACCTTGGCACGCTAGGTTATCCGGCGATCATTAAGTTGGATCAGTCATGGGGCGGGCGCGGCGTCAGGCTGGCCCGAAATGATCACGAACTGCTAGGTGCGGCGTTAGAGTTGTCCTTGCCTCACGACTGGCCAAAGTCCCTAAAGCAGGTAGTGGCCCGCTACTTGCCCGATCGGTGGTGTCCCTTTTTCACTCAAAAACTCAGCATTCAACACTACATTCGCGGCCGATCAGCGAACCGGGCGGTTGTGTGTTGGGATGGACGGGTCCTGGCTGGAGTGAGCATAGAGGCGATAGAAACCGATTCAGAATTTGGCCCTACCACCCTTGCGAGGACCGTTGACCACGCCGAAATGGCCGACGTCGCCGAAAAGATCGTGGCGAGCCTAAAGCTCTCTGGTTTTCTCGGCTTCGATTTTGTGCTCGACGGCGCGAATCGGGCCTGGTTCCTAGAGATGAATGCTCGTGTCACGCCCGCCTGCCACTTGCGCTTCGAAGCGTCGAGTCTGCCAGCAGCGTTGTTTTTCGAGTTGACTGGCGAAAAGCCGAGTGTCGACGTGAGGCAGATACCAAGCGATATCGTCGGGATCTTCCCAAATCGTGTTTCGAAAGAAACTCCGCACCAATACTTTGATGACGTGCCCGAAGAGGAAGGCGCTTTTTTGAATGCCTGCCGCAGCTCAAGGTTCTTCCGCGAGATTGACTGGAAGGTGCAATTCGACCGTTTAGCGTCCAGGCTACTTCGTGCCAACAGGCTCAACAACATTTTGTCTGAAGGAAGCAATGACAACTGAACACGAAGTGGCGATCGTCGGAGCAGGCCCTTATGGATTATCGCTAGCTGCCTATCTGACCGATCGAAATAGCGACTTTCAAATCTTTGGCGAACCCATGCAATTTTGGCGTGATCACATGCCAAAGGGCATGCACCTGAAGTCCGATGGATTTGCTTCGAACCTCTACGATCCAAAAGCGTCCTACACTCTTCGGCGCTATTGCGAAGATCATCGACTCGACTACCGGGACACTATGCTTCCGGTAAAGCTAGACACGTTCGTGAAATATGGGATCTCCTTTAAGGAACACTTTCTTCCTAATTTGCGCACAAACAATGTCTTGGACGTCGATAAGACTTCACGGGGCTTCGCTCTGAAACTAGACACCGGCGAACTTACAAGCGCTCGAAAGGTGGTCATAGCCGCAGGAATTCGTGATTTCCGTCATGTTCCCTCTTCTTTGCAATCGCTGCCTCGTGAGTTTGTCACGCACAGTAGCGACCACCATGACCTCTCCCGTTTCAAAGATCGGGACGTTATTGTCGTCGGTGGCGGATCATCAGCGACCGACATCGCGGCGTTGCTCCAAGACGTTGGCGCCAAGGTTCAGCTGCTGGCTCGCAAGCAATTCATTCAGTTCCACAGCGGCGGAGACGGCGAGAGGCCTCTCCTTCAAAGATTGCGGCACCCAAGTAGCGGCATTGGACCTGGATTACGCGCCCGCTTCTATTGTGATGCTCCTTGGTTGTTTCATTGCTTCCCGGAACAACTGCGGTTACTTGTTGTTCGAAGGACCCTCGGACCGGCTGGCGGATGGTTTATAAAGCACAAGGTAGTTGGTCGCATTCCCATGCTGCTCGGATCAAGGATAGAGCACGCGGAAGTCAAGCGCGACCGAGTTCAGTTGAAAGTTCGAGGTCCTGATGCGGAATCACACGAGCTTGTCACCGATCACGTGATTGCCGCGACCGGCTACAAATCTGACGTACGACGATTTACATTTCTGTCTGCCAACATCCGTTCGATGCTAAAAACAGTGGAAGGCACCCCGGTACTTTCTTCGGCGATGGAATCTTCTATTGCGGGCCTCTATTTTACCGGACCGATAGCATCGAACAGTTTTGGCCCGGTGATGCGCTTTGCTTTCGGAGCACGATTTGCAGCCCCTCGGATGGCGCGCGCCTTGGCTTAGCGAGGACCGGAATTGAGCGCTGCAAAACGCTTACCAAAGGCATTTCAGTCCAAATGGGAGCTCATTTGAACCGGTCTTGCGAGATATAGCGATGAGCTTTGCCATCACGATCGCCATCGCCACGACCTCGGGACTCTTTCGCCACGGCTTGAAATTGTTCTTGGCCGGGCGTCGGAGGCGCCGCCTCGCGCAACAATCCGTGGTGTCTGCGTGGTAGTCGCATCGGCCAACAGTTCCAACTATCGCCGGAGGGCTCAAGCAGGCGGCTGCCTCGAAAAGCGGCTTGCTCCCTACCGGACAATTGGCGCGCGGTTCCCGGTCGCGTTCCCCAGCTGAGCGCGGCGTCCAGCTCGCCGAGGGCGAGGGTGTGAACCGAGGGGGAATCCCTTGCCCCCTGCGTCAGCAACCAAAAAGAACGAGCACTCGCCGCGTACTTGTCCCCGCTCTCGATGTGAGCGCTACGATTCCGCTGCGTTCGGTTTGCCTAACTTAGATCCGATAGCGTACATTCATTCGTGCCTCCTCCCATCGAGCCGCGGACGATCAGCTGAACCGGATGGCCGAAATGAGACATTCTGCGAAAACCCTCACGCCCCTGCAGGGGCAGTATCTGCCGTTCATCGATGTTGGAACCCGACGAACCCTTGCTGGCCGTATGAGCAACCACAAAGTCATGCGCGGAGTCGTGATCGGCATCGGCCTCATCTCGAGCTGCGCCTTCGGACAAACCACCCGAACGAACCCTTCAGCTTCCGCGACAATTCGGGCAATCCCGTCCTCGTCCTCAACAAGCCCTAATACGCCATGCGCCTCTTCTAACCCGACGAGCCCTTGCTACTCGGTGGGAGCTCCCCGAAGCCCTTGTTACTCGGCCGTGGGGCTGAACCAGCCCTGTTCAGCCGCAAGCGTACCCTATTCTCAGACTTCGCCAACGCCTTCGCCATCAGCAGACAAGATGGCACAGCGATCCGTGGTTCATGCCCTCACGAAGGATCAGGCCACAGCACAAATTTTGGCGAAAGGGTACTCGCATGTTGCAAACCTTCGACGCGATGCCGAGGGCGGATGGCGTGGCAAGGCCGAGAAGGATGGAGCGACCGCAGATGTGAGATTGGACCGAAACGGTAACGTCACCGCAACAACTCCCTAGGATGCGGGTTTGGATCCCTATCGCGCTGGACCGGAGGGCTCATTGCAAATTTTTCGGATGTTCATTTCCGGATCCGGAAGCAGGAGCGCCGCCAACATTCAAGAGCAAGCCCCAACGTGCGCAGCCTGTCTCGAGATGTGGCGTCCCCAAGGCGGATGGCGGAGGGGGAAAGGATTCGAACCTTCGATACGGTCGCCCGTATAACCCATCAAGGATGCGTTGCTTTAAGCCACTCAGCCACCCCTCCGTAACCGAGACCAAGTGTACGCGCAAAATCCAGAAAATGAAACCCTCATCCTTGATCGACCTGGATGCAGAACGCTACAGGAAGCCGGATGACAAGTTCGTATGAATTGGACAATTGCAGAAGCCAGCTGCGAATAAAATAGTAACAGATAACTCCGCCGTTTCGGCGGAGTGTTGGACAGGCAGACGCGCTTGGAATCAGTTCGGGAGCAAACGAGCCCGGCCGACGCTCTCGTAAACAAAGCCGTGCGCGGCCATCTCGTCCAGGCGGTAGATGTTGCGCAGGTCGACGATGACCGGCTGGGCCATCTCCCGCCGCAACCGCTCCAGGTCCATCGCGCGATATTGCACCCACTCCGTCACCAGCACCAACGCATCGGCGCCCTTGGCGCAGAGATAGGGATTGTCGCAATACTCGATCTCGGGCAGCTCCTTGCGCGCCTGCTCCATGCCGACAGGGTCATGCGCGCGCACCTTGGCGCCCGTGTCGAGCAAAGCAGTGACCAGCGGAATCGATGGCGCCTCGCGCATGTCGTCCGTGTCGGGCTTGAAGGTCAGGCCGAGCACGGCAATGGTCTTTCCACGCAGGCTGGAGCCGACCGCGTTCGCCACCTTGCGCGCCATCGCGCGCTTGCGGATGTCGTTGACGCCGAGCGTGGCCTCGACGATGCGCAGCTGCACGTCATAGTCCTGCGCGATCTTGATCAGCGCACGGGTGTCCTTGGGGAAGCAGGAGCCGCCATAGCCCGGCCCCGCATGCAGGAATTTGCTGCCGATGCGGTTATCCAAGCCGATGCCGCGCGCGACCTCCTGCACGTCGGCGCCGACCTTTTCGGAGAGATCGGCGATCTCGTTGATGAAGGTGATCTTGGTGGCGAGGAAGGCGTTGGCGGCGTATTTGATCAGCTCGGCGGTGCGCCGCGCGGTGAACATCAGCGGGCCCTGGTTCAACGACAGCGGCCGGTAGATCTCGGCCAGCACCTTGCGCGCACGCTCGTCCGAGGTGCCGATCACG
>Ga0070738_10007027_pt1 | contig 11486 bp, 11 predicted proteins | sample Coa_R2_2_FD_66446 | JGI IMG/M metagenome (GOLD analysis project Ga0070738, IMG submission 66446) | Surface soil microbial communities from Centralia Pennsylvania, which are recovering from an underground coalmine fire - Coalmine... | ecosystem: Environmental > Terrestrial > Soil > Unclassified ... | reverse complement strand
TTTGGGGATAGCGACCGCCCGCTTACGGCGTTAGACTACATACTGGAGGAGATCGAAAAGTGAAACGTCTTATTATTTCCCTATGCGGCGCGCTGACGATCGTCGCGACGTCGGCGACTGCGGCATTCGCGGCACCGCCGAATTTGACTGGAACCTGGCACGTCGAGCAGACCGGCCTTAACGGAACCTCGAGCTCGACGATTACGATCACGCAGTCCGGCGACAGTCTCGTCGGAAGCAACGCAAAGAACGGCAACGGATTTACCGGAACGTTCGTCGCCGACGGCAAGATCAACGGTAAGTGGCACGGTCCGGGCGGCGCGGGATGGCTGACGGTCTACGTCAGCGCGAACGGGCACAGCTTCAACGGCGTCTGGGGTTACAACGGCCGTTCGCCCAACGGTTCGTTCGTCGGTAATAAGGTGCTGCCGCCGTCGCCGATCACCGCAAACGGAACTTGGAACATAACGGGTGCCGGCGGTCCGACGATGTTCGTAGGAACGATGAAGTGCACGCAATCGGGCGCGGCCGTCGTTTGCCATGCCGGTCCGATCCTCCTCAACGGCCGATTCCGCGCGACGGATAAAGTTCGCGCGAAGTGGACCGGACCGCAAGGCTCGGGATGGTTCTCGTTCTGGTTCAACGGCGACAACAACAGTTTCAACGGGGTTTGGGGTAAGGGCGCGGACACGACGCCCCCTGTCGGGCGTGTCATTGGGCAACGCTCGCTGGGAGGCTAGCGCCGCCGGCGCTCCGTAGTCGAGGGGAAAAGGAATCGGGTGAGTCGCGGCTCGCCCGATTCCTTTTTGTGCTATAGCCCGAACGAGTAGCCGATCAGCGGACCCGCCATCGTCAACCGCTGCGTGTGAACGTTGGGCTCGAAGCTATTGTAGTTGAGGGCGCGATACGCGACGAGCAGCGTCTGCCCGTGGTTGAAGGCATAGCCGAAGCCCGAATACGCCTCCCACGATTCGTTCTGGATCGTATTGATGCTCGTTCCGTAGTCGGCATAGTAGGGCACGTACCAGTGGCCGTCGCCGAAGAAGGCCCGGCCGCGGAAGCCGACGATCAGATCGCTGAGGTAGTCGGAGTTCGTAATCGTGCCGGACGGGGCGATCACGCGACGGCGTCCGACGATCGTCGCGTTGTAGTCGAGCGTCAAGTTCACCGGAAAGGCACGTAGGCCCGCGAAGAGGCTCGCGTCGGCATTATGTCCGTGCGCGACCGTGTAGCCGGCGGCGACTTCCCAAACTGCCGTCGAGAGATGGGCGTTGGTATCGAGCGCGATCGGAATTTGAACTTTTCCCAGCGGACCCGCGAAGGTTGCGTTCAGACTGGAGCTCATCGAGGCATTGACGTAGATGACGTCGCCGAAGACGTCGAGATCGCCCTTGCGCACGTCCGCAAAAAGCATGGCCGCGGAGTTGAGCTTCGGCAAGTACTGCGATGGCGGCACCGAGATGCTGCTCTCGAGTATCTTGTGCGGCCGGGTGCGAAGGGTCGGTATCGAGTACTGGAAGCTGCCCCCGACGTCGGGCGCCCAGATATACGGCGCGACGGTGACGTGCGTCTGGCCGTCGTACTGCCGGTCCATCAGGGTAGGCGTCGATTGCGGCGCGGGCGTCGCTTGTTGCGCGACGGCGGGCGCGTACGCCGCCGCAGATGCGGCAAGGGCGACGATTGTCGCAGCCAAGAAACGGGTCATCGAATCGGTCTCCTTACGAAATTCCATGCAAAAAAAGCCGGAAGGCCGTCCCTAGTATATTCGCCGCGGCTCTCGCGCCGCTATCCGAAAACCGCATCGTTGCGCTTTTCCGATAGGCACGGGAGGTAGCGCCGAAGCAGGGATAGCGGCCGCGACTTTGGCATTCTGCCCGTGCCTTGGACCAGACCCGAACGCCCTACTTTCAGGCGCTGCTCGATTACGTCGATTCGGGCGTGCTGCCGTTCCACACCCCCGGCCACATTCAAGGGCGGGGGATGGATTTGGCATTCCGGGAGTTCGTCGGAGACAACATCTGCGCGATCGACCTCACTCCGATGCCCGGCATCGACGATTTGCTTCAGCCCACCGAGTCGATCAAAGAAGCGCAGCAGCTGGCAGCCGCGGCCTGGGGTGCGGATCGGAGCTTTTTTCTGATCAACGGCTCCACGAGCGGCAACCAGTGCATGATGATGACCGCCGTAAATCCCGGCGAGAAGATCGCCGTGCCGCGCAACTCGCACAAGTCCATGCTCGGCGGCCTCATCATGAGCGGCGCGCAGCCGGTTTATATGGCGCCCGAGGTCGACGAGGAGCTGCGGATGGACCACTGCGTGACTCCCGAGACCGTCGCTCGCACGCTGGAAGAGCATCCCGACTTGGCCGCGGTGTACCTCGTCTCGCCGACGTACTATGGGGTTGCGGCCGATCTCGCCACCATCGAGGCAATCGTGCACGGCGCCGGCAAGCTGCTCCTGATCGACGAGGCCTGGGGGCCGCACTTTCATTTCCACCCGGCGCTGCCGCTTTCGGCGACCGCCGCCGGCGCCGACCTCTGCATCAACTCGACGCATAAGATGCTTTCGGCCTTCTCGCAGTGCGCGATGCTCCATCAGAAGGGCGATCGGGTACGGCTCGACCGCCTGGCTTCGGTGCTGAAGATGTTCTTGTCCACGTCGCCGAATTTGCCGATGGTAGCCTCGCTCGACGTCGCGCGCAAACAGATGGCGACCGAGGGCGAGGCGTTGCTCTCGCGAACGATCGCGCTCGCGCAGGAGACGCGTGCGCGGATCAACGCGATCGGCGGCCTCTACTGTTTCGGCGAAGAACTGCGCGGGCGCAACGGCGTCTTCGCGCTCGATCCGACGAAGATCACGGTGACGGTTACGGGACTCGGTTATACGGGGTACGAGGCCTCCGAGATCCTGCGCCGGCGCCATAACATTCAAGTAGAGCTGGCCGATCTTTTCAACGTCGTCGCGCTCTTCACGATCGGAACGACGAGCGACGCGGCCGAACGACTGGTGAACGCTTTCACGGAAATGGCGCGCGACGATCGGGCACTCGACATGTTCGCGCCATCGGGAATCCTCGAACGGCGCTTGCGCCGCGGGAACTTCCGTCTTCCTAAAATGCCTCCCGTCCGAATGCTTCCGCGCGAAGCTTTTCTCGCGCCGACGGAGTTCGTAAAGTTTCGCGAATCGGTCGGACGCATCTGCGCCGAAACGCTCACGCCCTATCCGCCGGGAATTCCGGTGATCGCACCGGGCGAAGAGATCACGCGCGAGCTGGTCGATTACCTTCGGCTCGAGTTGAAGGCGGGCGTGCGCATTCAAGGCCCGTACGACGACGAACTTCGCTCGATCCGCGTCGTGAAGGAGTGAACTTGCCGCTTCCGGAAGATACGGGCGCAACCCGTCGGGGGACTCCGTACGGAAGGCAGGATCAGTATTGGCGGTCAGAGTTCATTCCGTCTCCCCAAGTTGGGAGCTCTCCCAACTCCTCGACATCTTCCCCCTCGCGATCCGGCAAGCGCTCGTACGTCTCAATAACATCGAAGAGATCATCGAAGTCGTGCTCGATCTCGGGCGTCCGCCCGAGGCTCGATTCGAACACGATTTCAAGTATCTCACCGATTCGCCGGTAAGCCACGAGGATATCGCGCACGTCTGCTCGCGCATCTCGCCTTTCGGCGCGGACAACCGGGCAGGCATCGAACAGACGCTGCACCGCATCAGCGCAATCCGTAACCGCACCGGTAAGATCGTCGGTCTCACGTGCCGCGTCGGACGTGCGGTCTACGGAACGATCGACATCTTACTCGACGTGCTGCGCAGCGGGAAATCGATCTGCCTCTTAGGGCGTCCGGGTGTCGGGAAGACAACGATGCTGCGAGAGTGCGCGCGCGTGCTCTCCGAAGAGCGCAAGCGCGTGGTGATCGTGGACACTTCCAACGAAATCGCCGGGGACAGCGACATTCCCCATCCGGGAATCGGCTTGGCGCGCCGGATGCAGGTCGCCGATCCCGCGCTGCAGCACGCCGTGATGATCGAAGCGGTGGAAAATCATATGCCCGAGGTCATCGTGATCGACGAGATCGGCACGGCGGCCGAGGCCGAAGCCGCGCGCACGATTGCCGAGCGCGGCGTGACGCTCATCGGAACGGCGCACGGGCAGACCCTCGAAAACCTCTTGATGAATCCGACGCTCTCCGACTTGGTCGGGGGCGTCAGCGCGGTTACGCTTTCGGACGAAGAAGCGCGGCGACGGGGGACGCGCAAGACCGTCCTGGAGCGCAAGGCGCCCCCGACTTTTGACGTGGTCGTCGAGATCCACGACCGCGATCGGCTGGCGATCCACAAAAACGTCGCGGAAGTGATCGACGCGCTGTTGCGCGGCTATCAGCCGCAGCCGGAGATCCGTCAGCGCGAGGCCAGCGGCGCGGTCACGGTCGTCCAAGAGGCCGATACGGAATCCATGCCGCGTCTCGCCGACGGCTACGACAGCGAACGCGAAGGTGACGAGCGGGAGCGCCCCCTCTCGATCTTCCCGTACGGCGTCTCGCGCAACAAAATCGAGCGTGCCATCAGCAATCTGCGCGTGAACGCCTCGATCGCCCGCAACTGGGACGACGCCGACGTCGTTCTAACGCTGAAAACCCTCGAACGCAAGGAGCAGCCGAAGCTCAAGCAAATCGCTTCGGATAACGTTCCGATCTATTCGATAAAAACGAATACCACGACCCAGATTCAGAGCGCCTTGCGCGACGTTTTCAACCTCGGCTCCATCGACAACGAAGAGATCGCGCTTCGGGAGACCGAGGAGGCGATCTATCAGGTGCTGTTGACGAATCAGGCGATCGAGCTTTCCCCGCAGACGTCGTACATCCGGCGCATGCAGCATCAGCTCGCCGAGCGCTATCGCCTTCAGTCGCGCAGCACGGGAATGGAACCCAACCGCAGGGTACGCATCTACAAGTCGACCGAGGTGTAAGGTCGACGTTTATCGCGATCGAAGGCATCGAGGGCAGCGGTAAGAGCACGCTCGTCGCCGGGCTAGCCGTGAGGCTGCGCGCGTCGGGTCGCGAGGTCGTCGAGACTCGCGAGCCCGGCGGGACGCCGCTGGGCGATGCGATCCGCGAGATTTTTTTGAACCGCTCGATCTCGATTACGCCGTCGAGCGAAAGCTTTTTGGTAAATGCGGCACGCGCGCAGCACGTCGCCGACGTCATCCGTCCGGCACTAGAAGCGGGGCGCAGCGTGATATCCGATCGTTTTACGGATTCGACGTTGGCTTATCAAGGCTACGGCAGGGGTCTGGACCTGGACCGGCTGCGCCGCCTCTGCTCGAGCGCTACCGGCGATCTCGAACCGGACCTCGTGCTGGTGCTCGACTTGCCGCTCGACGTAGCGCAGGCGCGGCTCGCGGCGCGGCCGGAGCGCCGCGATCGCATCGAGGCCGAGGGCGATGCGTTTCACGAGCGCGTGCGGCACGGGTTTCTCGCGCTGGCGGCGGGATCGCCGCGTCACCGCGTGCTCGATGCCACGCTCCCGGCGGAACGTCTGATCGAGCAGGCGTGGCAGGCGATCGAGACGCCGGCGGACGCGCGCCTTTCGTGAGCGAACTCCGCTTCGACGTCGTCGGTGCCGAAGGGCCCAAGCGTTACTTCGCGCGATTGACGCCTGCGTCGGTGGCACACGCGTACCTCTTTAGCGGTCCGGCGGGGGTCGGGAAGAAGACCTTCGCGCGGGCGCTGGCGCAATCGCTGCTTTGTCGAGCCGTCAAACCCAACGTCCTGGGATACGACGGCACCTGTCCTTCCTGTCTGCTCTTTCGCGGAGAGATCGCACATCATCCGGACTTTCTGCAGCACGAAGGCGTTCTCAAAATCGGCGACCGGGATGCGCCGGCCGCCTTTTACGATGGCGAAGAGCTCACGGCGCGGGACCTCGTGCGCCAGCTTTCCATGCAGTCGTACGCGGGCGGAATGCGGGTTGCCCTCTTGGGAGACGTTACCTTCGCGACGCACGAGGCGGCCAACGCGCTGCTAAAGTTTCTCGAAGAGCCGCCGGCCGGCGTCGTGATGATGTTGACCAGTGCCGGTCCGGGGCGGTTGCTTCCTACCATCCGTTCGCGTACGGTCGAACTCCGGTTCCCGCTCCTTTCGAGGGCCCAAGTGCGCGACGTTCTGGAGCGCAAACACTACGGCGACGCCGAGAGCGAACTCGCAGCGGCGCTGAGCGGCGGCAGCGTGACGCGCGCGCTGGCCGCCTTAGAAGGCGAAGAAGAATCGTTTCGGGGCCACGTTATCCGGTGGTTCTACGAGAGCGTCGGCGGAAGGTCGCCGGCAGAGACCTGGGCGACGCGCGAAACCCTCGACGAGGGCCTGGAAACGATCAAAACGCTCGTGCGCGACTGGATCGTCGCCGGGCGCGGCGCCGGCGCGCCTTTGAGCGCCGATCAGGCGCAACGCTTGCGTCAGCTGCCGCCGCTGGATTCGAGGGATGCCGTTTACCTGCTGGGCAAAATCGACGAAGCGCAACGAATGGCGCGAACGAACGTGCGGCCGGAACTGGTGAGCGATTTCGTCCGGATGGCGCTTACCAGAAACCCCTAAACGCGACGTCGTCGTACTGCTTGGCGAACGGAAAGGCCAGATAGGCCAGAACGATTGCCTTGATGGCGGCGCGCGTCAGCTCGTATCCGATGACGCCCAGCCCCGTCGCGAAGCGATCGACGACGGAATCGGGCAGCCAAATCCAAAGCAGCACGAAAACGACCGCCAGCACTGCGGTGCCGAGCAGGCTCGAGCGCACCGCGCGAAACGAAGCGCCGATGGCGTAGTTGCCCGGCATTCCGCCGATTGCGGCGGCCGGAATCGTGTAGATCAAAAAAAACGCGGCGACGAGCTGGAGGGCGATCTGCGCGACGGCGCTGCCGAGCAGCATTCCGGCGTACTGCGCGACCCATAGCAGAAAGTAAAAGCCGATCGTTGCGAGCAAAATGCCGCCGGCTTTGCGCCGCCCTTCCTCCCAAGCTTCGTCGAACGTCGTGCGCCCGCGTCGCCAAACTTCGTTGGCGCCGATCACCGCGACGCCGAAGCAGAAGCCGTAGACCAAATTCACGACGATGCCGAAGAGGAAGTTTCCGGCTCCGCCGGTGGCGTCGGTGAAGAAGGGAGTAATCTGCTGCACGAGCAGGTCGACGACCGCCGCAAGCAGGGGCATCACGAAAATTGTCGGGTTGCGCAGCAACAACGGCACGGCGCGCGCGTACATCGCCAGATCGACGCCGGCCTGCGAACGCTTCACGCTTAGAGGCGAGCTCCTTCGAGCGCGTGGCGGCACGAACAGTCGGCCTCGCGCGGAATTCGCTCGACCATCTTACCGATCGCGTTGCGCACGCGTTCGTTGTTGCGGTTGAAGACCTCGATGACTTCGTGATGGGAGACCGGCGGCATTCCTTCCAGGCCGACGTCGTAATCCGTGATCAGCGAAATATTGACGTAGCACATTTCGAGCTCGCGCGCCAAATACGCCTCGGGATACTGCGTCATATTGATGACTTCCCATCCCTGGCTTTGGAACCACTTCGACTCCGCACGCGTGGAGAAGCGCGGTCCTTGGATGACCACGACCGTTCCCCGGGCGTGCGTTTCGATCCCCAGCGACTCGAGCGCTTGGACGGCGATGGGGCGCAGCGTAGGGCAATACGGATCGGCGAAGCTGACGTGCGTCGTAATCGGGCCGTCGTAGAACGTATCTTTGCGGCCGCTCGTCCGATCCACGAGCTGGTCGCAGACCGCCATGCTTCCGGGCTTGTACGCCTTCGAAAGGGAGCCGGCCGCGGTCGGGCCCACGATCCACCGTACGCCGAGCTGCTTCATCGCCCACAAATTCGCTCGGTAGTTTATCGCCTGCGGCGGGAAACGATGGTCTCTACCATGCCGCGGTAAGAACGCTACGCGCCGTCCGGCGATCTCGCCCAACGCAACCTTGTCGCTCGGCGCGCCGTAGGGCGTCTCGATCCACGCTTCGTGCGCGCCCTCGATGAGCGAATAAAAGCCCGATCCGCCGAAAACTCCGATCTCCGCCTGCAAGTCCGCCATAATGCCCTAACCTCTAGACGCCACGCTGAGAATCCTTCGCTGCGCTAGCGGCAGCGCCGCTGCGTGCCGGCGAGGCGAGTCCGGCGATCTTAGCGATTAAAGTCGGAGGGCTTGAGATCTTCGAGGAACTTCTTGAAGCGAGCCATCTCGTTCTCGTTGACCGGCTTTTTTTCCGCAGTAGCCTCCTCGAGCACGATCTTGTCGGAGACGAAGATCGGCGCCGGCACGCGCAGCGCCAGGGCGATCCCGTCGGACGGTCGCGCATCGATCTCTTGAAGCTCGCCGTTGGTGCGAACCACGAGCTTTGCGAAGAACGTGGACTCCTTGATGTCGTGAATGACGACTTGCTCGAGGTTTGCGTTGAGCGATTCGAGGATGTTGCGCATCAGGTCGTGCGAGAGCGGACGGGGCACCGGAGCGCCTTCCAGTGCGAGCGCGATCGCCGTGGCTTCGAACGGGCCGATGAGTATCGGCAGATAATGCGAGCCGTCCATATCTTTTAGGATCACTACCGGATCGTGGGTGAGGAGGTCGATACCCAGCTTGTCGACCTTCATTTGGCGCATATTCTTGGTCTATCCGACGTTGCCGCCGAATTGTCTTGCCGGCTGCGGCGCGCTGCAAGGGCGGGCGGGGCGGGCGGACGAACGGGCCGCTCGACCATGCCACTTTCGTGCGGAATCGTGGGCCTGCCCAACGTCGGCAAATCGACGATCTTCAACGCGCTGACGCGTTCGGCCCAAGCCCTTGCCGCAAACTATCCCTTTGCGACCATCGATCCCAACGTCGGCGAAGTTGCCGTTCCCGACCCACGCTTGCCGGTGTTGCAACGGCTCGTGCACGCTCGGCGCATCGTACCGGCGACCGTGCGCTTCGTCGACATAGCAGGGCTCGTGCGCGGGGCAAGCGCCGGCGAAGGACTCGGCAACGCGTTCTTAAGTCACATCCGGGAAACCGATGCGATCGCGATGGTCTTGCGCTGCTTCGAGAGCGAGGACGTCACGCACGTGGAAGGCCATCCCGATCCGCGCCGCGACTGGGAGATCGTCGCAATCGAATTGGCGCTCGCCGACCTCGCGACCATACGCAAGCGCATCCTCAAACTCGAGCGGGAAGCCAAGTCGAATCCGGCCGCGCGCCCCGCCTTGCAGGCCGCCGAGCGAGTGGCGCAGGCGCTCGAGGCGGCTCGTCCGGCGCGAGGCTTTCCTGCCGATTCTCTCGAGGCGCGCGTCGCCGCGGAGTCGTTCCTCTTGACCGCCAAGCCGGTGCTTTACGTCGCCAACGTCGACGAGCTGGGGGCCGCCGGAAACGCACGCCACGTCGACGCCGTCGAGGCGATCGCACGGGACGAAGGCGGTCGAATGGTGGTCTTGAGCGGCAAGCTCGAGGCCGAACTGGCCGGTATGACCGAGGACGAGGCCGCCGAGTTCCGGCACGAGCTGGGCCTGGAGCGCGGCGGCCTCGACGACCTTGCCGAAGCGGCCTACGATCTGCTCGGCTTAATGACGTTCCTTACGGCCGGCGAGAAGGAAGCGCGAGCGTGGCCGATACCCAAAGGAACCAAGGCGCCCCAGGCCGCCGGGACGATCCATAGCGACATCGAGCGCGGATTCATCCGGGCCGAAATCGTCTCGTACGACGACTTCGTGGAATACCAGACGATCGAGGCGCTGCGTGCCGCCGGCCGCATGCGAAGCGAGGGACGCGATTACGTCATGCAGGAGGGCGACGTCGTCAATTTCCGCTTCAACGTCTAGCCCAGGGTCTGCGGTGCGCAACGCGCAAATGTAGGCGTATGACCACCGCTTTGCGCGAGACCTCCGTCCGCGACGTTTCCGTCTTCGGCGACGCGATCGCCTACTTCAACGAGGCGGCCGATCTGCTCGAGCTCGACGCGGGAATGCGCCGCATCCTGACCCATCCATCGCGCCAGATCATCTTTTCGATTCCGTTTCAACGCGACTCGGGCGAGTTCGAGGTCTATACGGGGTACCGCGTTCAGTACAATTTCGCGCGAGGCCCCGCGAAGGGTGGGATCCGATTCCATCCTCGCGTGACGCTCGACGAGGTCACCGCACTGGCCTTTTGGATGACGTGGAAATGCGCGGTCGTGGATCTTCCGTTCGGCGGCGGGAAGGGCGGGGTGACTTGCGATCCTTCGACGCTTTCCTCCAACGAGCTCGAGCGGATCACGCGCCGGTACGCGGCCGAGCTGGTCGAGGTCGTCGGGCCCGACAAAGACGTTCCGGCGCCCGACGTCAACACCACGCCGCAGGTCATGGCGTGGTTCATGGACACCTACTCGATGCACGTGCGCCAGAACATGCCGGGAGTCGTCACCGGGAAGCCGCTGGAGATCGGCGGATCGCGCGGGCGCGTCGAGGCAACCGGCCGCGGCGTGACGATCTGCGCGCTCGACGAGATGGCCGAGATGGATCTGCGTCCCGACAAGGCGACGATCGCCATCCAAGGTTTCGGCAACGTCGGAATGCATGCGGCCAAGCTCTTCGAGGAGCGCGGCTGTAAGGTGGTCGGCATCTCCGACGTCACCGGTGCGTATTACAACGCCGAAGGCATCTACGTCAACGGAGCGATGGAGCACGCGGCGAAGTTCGGCACGCTCGAAGGATTCAAGGGCGGCGAAAAGATGAGCAACGGCGAGTTGCTCGCAAGCGAATGCGACGTGCTCGTCCCGGCCGCGCTGGAAAAAGTCTTTACGCCGGAAACCGCCGCGAAGGTCAAAGCGAAGCTCATCGTCGAGGGCGCGAACGGGCCGACGACGCCCGAGGCCGACCGCATTTTCCGCGAACGCGGCATCGTCGTGATCCCCGACATCATGGCCAACGCCGGCGGCGTCACGGTCTCGTATTTCGAGTGGGCGCAAGACCGCATGGGGTACTTTTGGAAGGAAGCCGAAGTCAACGAACGTCTCGAAGACTTTCTGCTCGCCAACCTGCATCAAATTCGGACGATCGCCAACGCGCGTAAGACGACGCTGCGCACGGCCGCATATACGCTGGCCATCGATCGCGTCGTGAAAGCGTCGCGGCTACGGGGAGTCTACGCCTGAACGCCGGCCAGGCGTGCTAACCGCGCCGCCGACTCGGCGTACTCGCGCAAGCACGTCACAACGAACCGCTCCTCGGCGCCCGCATCGTCGGGGACTCCGGCTTCCACCGTGGCCAGCGCCGCAGGCAGCCGGCCGGAGGAGCGCAGCCGCTGCGACGAACGCAGTGCGCGTGTAACGTTCGCCATCTCCTCGTCGAGGGCGCGCGCGAATTGCGCCAATCCGGCGATGCGCGGCGAACGGTGCGTCTCCAGCGCGGTTTCTAGCCCCAGCGTCGCAAGTCCGAACCGCTGCGCCGCTGCCAAAATGCGCAGCGCTCGCGCCGCACC
>Ga0070738_10007025_pt1 | contig 11487 bp, 8 predicted proteins | sample Coa_R2_2_FD_66446 | JGI IMG/M metagenome (GOLD analysis project Ga0070738, IMG submission 66446) | Surface soil microbial communities from Centralia Pennsylvania, which are recovering from an underground coalmine fire - Coalmine... | ecosystem: Environmental > Terrestrial > Soil > Unclassified ... | reverse complement strand
CGATGGAGCTCGTGCATGGCTAAGACGAGCCGAAGCGGCCCGAAACCGCAGAATCGCCGAGGCAGTCCGGAGGCGATCGAGAAGCGCCGCGCCGGACGGTTGTTCAACGACGTGCTCGGCGGCCGCGGCGCGGGCACCCACAAGCGCGACGGGCGGACCGAGAAGCGACGGCAGCGGCTCATGCGCGAGCTCGAGTCGGGCAAGGTCCGTGGCGCGCGCGAGCTCAAGCCGCTCGACGTGCTCCAGCGGGTCCACGAGCTGCTCGAGCTCGGCGAGCCGCTGCGCTCGATCCGCAAGGTGGCCAAGGTCCGCCGCAGCGGCGTCCCGCCGGAGGCGGTGGTCGAGGTCGTCGGCCGGTTGCACAAGGCCTACGGCTTTCACCCGGAGTGCTATCGGTTCGTCGGCATCGGCGACGACGTGCTGCGCAGCGCGGGCGTCCTCAGCGCGGACGGTCCGCGGCACGGTCGGGTCGGCAAGCGGGCCGCGTGACGCCCCTCGACGCACGCCGGGCGCGTCTCGTGCTCCGGGCCGCGATCGTCGTCGCCGCGCTGCTGCAGCCGCGCGCCGAGACGCGGGCCGACGACGCCGGGTCGGGGCGGCGCGATCGGGTGGTCGCGCGGATCGGCCCGACGGCGATCACGGTCGGTCAGCTCGAGGATCGCGTCGCGGAGCTCGCGCCCTTCCAGCGCGCGTCGCTCGGCGCCACCCCCCGGGCGGTCGCCCGTCGGCTCCTCGCCGAGGTCGTGGCGCGCGAGGAGCTGCTCGCGCTCGGCGCCGAGGATCTCAAGCTCCGCGACCAGCCGCCCGCGGCGTATCGCATCGAGAGGGCGCGCTCGAGCGCGACGGTCCGTGCCCTGCGCAGGCGGATCGGCCCGGCGTCCGCCGTCTCGATGCAGGACGTGCGCGCATACTACGACGAGAACCGCACCCGCTACGACGCGCCCGCGCGCTACCAGATCTGGCGCATCCTCTGCAAGACGCGCGACGATGCGCAGGCGGTGCTCGACGCCGCGAGGCGCGATCCGACGCCCGCGACCTTCGCGGCGCTCGCGCGCGAGCACAGCGCGGACAAGGCCACGTACCTCAGGTCGGGCAATCTCGGCTTCGTGACGGCGGACGGCGCCTCGAGCGAGCCGGGGTTCCGCGTCGACCGCGCCGTCGTCGACGCGGCCCAGTCGGTGCACGACGGAGACATCGTGCCTTCGCCCGTCGCCGAGGGCGATTACTTCTCGGTCGTCTGGCGCCGGGCCACGGTCGCTCCGGTCCGGCGGTCCGTCGACGAGGTCGCCGCGCAGATCCGCGACACGATCTGGAAGGCGCGCGTCAAGCAGGAGACCGACAAGCTCGTCGCCGCCCTGCGCGCCGCGCACCTCCGCGATCTCGACGCCGCGCTGCTCGCCGCCGTCGACCTCCCGGCCGGTGCCGGCGACGTCTCGTCGGCCCCGCCGCGCGGCGACTGATCGCCGCGCGCGACGACCGCGTCGTCAGTGCACGGTCGGGCAGCCCTCGAGGACGCGAACCGTGGGCGCGCCGGCGGCGCCCATCCCGCCCTGGATGGACGCGCACGACGCGCCTTCGAGCGTCACCTTGCGGCCCTGGACCGACCAGCCGTTCGCGCCGTCGCTCGGGACGACCGCGCCGTCGACGTACACGTTGAGGGCGCCCGGGTCGCGCGGCGCGCGCTCGAGCGTCAAGACGCAGCTCTTCATCGCCTCGGCGGCGATCTGCGCGAACGTCGAGCCGAGCGCGGCGGTGTCCGCGGTGTCCACGCGATAGTAGAGCGGCTCGGCGGCGCGGGCGGTGCCGCCGGCGAGCGCCATCTGGTCGAGCACCGACGCGTACGGCGCGCTGCCCGGAATGCCCATGACGTACGTCTTGACCCCCGCCGTGTGCAGCGCGCCGATGGCGTTCGCGGTGGCCGTCGTGTCGAGGCAGCCGACCGGACCGGCGGCCGCTCGCGTGCAGCAGTTCATCGGACCGGTCGGCGTGCACGGGCCAACACCGTCGATGTTGTTCGTGCACTGGTCGATGGTGCACGAGATGTTCGGACTGCGGTCGCAGTTGGGACCGCCGTCGGTCGCCAGGATGACGTAGGTCGGGCTGTCGGGGTTGGCGAGCATGGGCTCGAGCGCGACGAACGTGGCCGCCGTGGGCGTGCCGCCGTTGGGCGTGAGCGCCGCCGTCGCGGCGAGGAACGCGTCGCGCGTGGCGCCGAAGGCGTCGCCCGGCCGCAGCGCCATCACCTGGACCCCCGGCGCGCACTGATCGGGCACGGCGGGCGCGGGGAACACGGTGGCTCCGAACTGGGCGCTCGGCCCGAGATCGAAGATGAGGTTCGCCACGGCGGCGCGCACGTTCACCCACTTGCTCTGTCCGGTCTGGCCGGCGGACGTGGCGACCGCCTCCGCCATGCTCCGGGACGTGTCGAGCACGAAGTAGAGGTTGGGCACGTTCGGTGCGACCGGCACGCTCGTGCCCGTGCACGCGGTCGCGTCGACGACGTTGGACGCGTCGACGGGCGGGGGAGCGGCGTCGGCGTCGGGCTGACCGACGGGAAGGCCCGTCCGCGCGCCGCACGCCGGCAGCGCGGCGCCCAGCGCGAACACGACCGAGGCGACCGTGGCGAATCCGTGGTCGGCGGACACGTGCTTCCCGTCCCTTGTCCGAGGCGTAGCAGCGCCGGACGCCGCAGGCTACTCGCCCGTCATCGCCCCCAGCGCTGCCGCAGCCGCCGCGCGCTCGGCCAGGCGCTTGCTCCGCCCCTCCCCCCGAGCGACCGGCCGATCGCCGACGACGACTTCGACCTCGAACACCTGATCGTGCGGCGCGCCGCGCACGTCGACGACGCGATACGTCGGCGCCGGAAGGCCCTTGGCCTGGACGCGCTCCTGCAGCTCGCTCTTCGGGTCGAGCATCGCGAGCGACTCGAACTGGTCGATCGCCCCCTCGACCATGTCGCGCACCAGCGCGCGCGCGCCCGGCAGGCCGCGCGCCTCGTAGACCGCGGCCACGAGCGCCTCGGCGGCGTCGGCGAGGACGCTCGTCTGCTCCCGCTCGCTTCCGAGGCGCGCGCCCCGCCCGAGCGCGATGCACCCGCCGAGATCGACCCGCCGCGCCCAGCCCGCGAGCGCGGCGGCGTTGACCAGCGCGCTGCGCATGCGCGTCAGCTTGCCCTCGTCGGCGTCGGGGTGCGCGGCGACCAGCATCTCGCTGACGCAGAGGCCCAGAACGGCGTCGCCCAGGAACTCGAGCCGCTGGTTGTCCGGCGCCCCCGTCTCGTTCGCGAAGCTCGGATGCGTCAGCGCCTCCTCGAGGCGCGGGATCGGTCCGTCGCCGACGACGGCCTCGATCCGGGCGCGCAGCGCCTGGCGTGCCGCGGCGAGCCCATCCAGGCGCATCATCCCGCGAGCTTGTCGGTCGCCTCGGCCATGGTGAGGTCGAGCTCCGTGATGCCGCCCGCGTCGTGCGTGGACCACGCGACGCGCGCGCGACCCCAGCCGAGCTCGATGTCGGGGTGGTGATCGCGCTTCTCCGCGGCACATCCGACGCGTACCGCGAACGCCAGCGCCGACGCGAAGTCCGCGAAGGTGTAGGTCCGGGCGATCGCCCCGGTCCCCGCGCGCTCCCACCCGGGGTGCGCGGTCATCCAGGCGTCGACGGCGGCGTTGCTCGAAGGGGTCGGGCGGGCCATGGGCGAACCTTAGCACTTTGCCTCCGGTCGCCCCGCGCGCGACACTGCCTTGCGTGGAGGACCTGCGCCCCAAGACCATCCTCTTCTGCGCCGTGCTCGCCATGGCGATCGCGCTCAGCGTACTCCTCCGCGGTCGCCGCGCCGTGCACTGGCTGTTCGCCGCGTTCGCCGCCGACATCGCCCTCTGGTACGGCACGCAGTCGCTCGCCGGCTTCTTCCGCGCGGACTTCTGGGAGCGAATGACGGGCCTGCTCACCGTCCTCTTGCCGCAGTTCGCCATCCACCTGTTCCAGAACGTCGTCCCGCTGGAGATGCGCAGCACGCAGACCAGGCTCTCGCGCATCGCCGCGCTCGCGGGCGTGCCGGTCCTCGCGCTCTCCGTCTCGCCGTACCACGACCGGGCCTTCGCGCTCGGCGCGGTGTACACGTACGTGTTCGGCCTGCTCGCCGCGGCGCTCATCAACCTCGCCCGCCGCGGCCAGCGCAGCCGCTCGCGCGCCGTCCGCGACCGGGTGCGCTTCCTCGTCATCGTCGGCGCGATCGCGACGACGTTCTCGCTCGCCGATTTTCTCTCGTACCTCGGCGTCCACCTGCCGCCCATCGGCGCCGCGCTGTCGATCGTGTTCCTCTTCGTGCTGGCCGAGTCGGTCACCCGGCCTCGCCTGGCCGACATCTACGAGATGGCCGGGCGCCTGCTCGTCTTCACGGCGCTCGCCTTCTGCCTGGCCGGCATCTTCTACCTGTTCGTGATGGTCGTCGGCGGGTTCGACACGATGTACCTGAACGCCGTCCTCGCCGCGATCGTCTTCCTCGTGCTGTTCGAGCCGCTGCAGACCGAGGTCGACCGGCGCATCCATCGCTTCTTGTTCCGCGAGCGTTACGCGCTCGAGCGCACCGTGGCCGACCTGCGGCGGCGCCTCGCGCACGTGCTCGAGATCGACGAGATGGTGGCTGTGGCGATGGAGGCCCTCGAGCTCTCGCGGCGCGTCACGACGGCGGCCTTTTACCTCCGCGATCAGGACGGAGACGGCTTCGATCTGGTCGGTTCGATCGGCGCGGCCGTGCCCAAGCGCGTCGAGGTGCTCGGCGCCAGGCCGCTCCTCGATCGGCTCGAGGCCGTGCCGTCGCTGGCCCTCGAGGAGCTCGCCCGCGAGAAGGCGGACCCCGCCGTGCTCGCCGCGGCGGCGGGGCTGGGCGCGCTCGAGAGCGCCGTCGTGCTCGCGGTGCGGGGCGACGAGGACGTGCACGTCGGCCTGCTCTTCGTGGCCGACGACCGGGTGCGCGACGCGTTCACGCCGGAGGAGGTGGCGCTGTTCGAGACGGTCGCCGCGCAGATGGGGGTCGTCGTCGCGAACAGCCGGCTTTACTCGCGCATGAAGGAGCGCGACCGGCTCGCCGCGCTCGGCTCGATGGCCGCGGGCCTCGCCCACGAGGTCAAGAACCCCCTCGGGGCGATCAAGGGGGCCGCGCAGCTGCTCGAGGAGGTCGGCGCGCCGGCGTCCGACGAGGGCGCGCGCGAGTTCGTCGGCATCATCCTCGAAGAGGTCAACCGGCTCGACCGGGTCGTCGGCAGCTTCCTCGATTACGCGCGGCCGCACGCGGGCAACCCCGTGCCGCTCGACCTCAACGCCGCCGTGCGCCGCACGGTGCAGATCCTCTCGAGCCAGATCATCACCGACGACCGGATCGAGGTGCAGCTCGACCTGAGCGAGCGCCTGCCGCGCGCGCAGATCGACCCGGAGAAGCTCCGGCAGGTGCTGATGAACCTGATGCAGAACGCGATTCAGGCGATGGACGGCGCCGGCAAGGTCAGCGTGTCGACGTCCGTGCGTCGCTGGGCGCGCGGGCGCGTGGCGCCGCAGGAGGGGTCGAGCCCGTCGCTCCGGCGATCGCTCGCCGAGGAGACGGAGCTCGTCGAGGTGAGCGTGCGCGACACCGGGCCCGGGATCTCGCCCAAGGTGCTGCGCAACCTGTTCGTGCCGTTCTTCACCACGAAGACGCGCGGGACGGGGCTCGGCCTCGCGATCAGCCAGAGCATCGTGCAGAACGCGGGCGGCACGATCGAGGTGCAGTCGCAGCCCGGCGCGGGCACGACGTTCACGATCGTGCTGCCGACGGCGACCGACGCGCTGGCGACCGCCGCGCAGGGCCAGGAGTCGTCGGGCTCGCCCCCGGCGTCGCAGCAGCCCCGGGGCGAAGTCGACGGGCTCGCGCCCGCGGGCGACGGCGTCGCGCGCGCCCCCCGGCGGCAACCGGCCTGACGGCGGGTTCCACGCGTGTGGACAGCGACGGCCGGCCGGGGGGCGGACGCGACGGCTGCGGCCCTAGCCGGCGTACCGGCGCTCGAAGACCGCCCGCAGCCCGGGGAGGTCGCGCAGCATCGACAGCGTGTGGGCGGCGTGGTCGCGCGCGTACCCGTTGCCGATGTGGAGGTCGACGTCCTTGCCGACGCCCTCCGCGCCGAGCGCGGCCTGCGTGAAGCTCGTCGACATCGCGAAGAAGTACACGGCGCCGCGGTCGCGCGTGCACAGGATGGCGCCGACCTCCGCGTCGGGCACGTTGACGCACGAGACGGTCAGGTCGGCCTCGCGCCCGCCGGTCGCCCCCAGCACGGCGCGGCGCAGGCCGATGGCGTCGCGCGCGTCGGCGACGACCACGGCGTCGCAGAAGCCGAGCGCCCGCAGATCGTCGGAGGCCAGCGGGTTTGCCTCGACGCCCACGACGCGCGCACCCGGGCCGCCGCTGCGCCGCGCCTCGGCGGCGCAGAGCAGCCCGCTCTTGCCGCCTGCGCCGAGCACGACGACGACCGCCCCCGGCTCGACCAGGCGCGCCACCTGCGGCGCCGCGCCGGCCACGTCGAGCGCCGCCAGGGCGAGCCGCTCGGGCATGTCGCCGGGCAGGTCGGCGTACGCGCCGCTGGCGAAGAGGACCGCCTCGCCGTCGACGTCGAGCTGCGCGCTCGGGCGGCGCACGGCGCGCACCCGATCGAGCCGGAGCGGAGTCAGCGTGAGCGAGACGAGCGTCGCGATGCGCCCTCCGACGGCCGGCGTGTTCGCGCCGCGCGCCGCCCTGCCGTTGCCGGGCACCACCTGGACGACCCGACCGAGCAACATGCCGCCTGAGCCCGTCACGGGGTTGTGCTGCTTGCCCCGCTCCTGCACGGTTCGTAAGACGATGTGTGCGATCTCGGCGTCGTCGCCCCCCGCCGCGCGCTCGATCTGCGCGAAGCTCGCCGCGTCGAGGTTCAGCGCCTCGACCGCGATGAGCACCTCGCCCTCGAAGAGGCGCGTGAAGTCGTTATCGAGGCGCGCCGCCGCTTGCGGGAGCGCCCCCCGAGGTTCGACCACCCTGTGCGCCCCGTAAGCGTCCCCGCCCATTTGCGCGCGTCGCGCGCTCTCGTGCGGCCCGTGCGGTCCGTCCATACTCGGTCTCCTGACGCGTCGACTTGACCGTTTAGCTTGGGAACCCTTAACCTAATTTTGCTGGCGTTTCAGCGCTGTTGTCCCCGGCGTGCGGCCGCCCGCGCGCCTCCCCCAGGACTGATGACGGCATGGACACGGACGTTCCTGTCGGAAGAGAGATGCAAGACCCCTCACCCAAGGTGCCCACGTCGCCCGCACCGCGCCCGGGTGGACGGTCGTACGTCCTGCGTTTCATCAGCGGCAAGTACCAGGGGGGCGAGTTCCCGCTCGCGGCGGACAGGCAGGTGCTCATCGGCCGATCGAGCGATCTCGACATGGTTCTGGTCGAGGACATGGTCTCGCGCAAGCACGCGCGCATCAGCATGCAGAGCGACCAGATCTGGATCGAGGACCTGGGATCGACGAACGGCACGTTCGTCAACGGCGAGAAGATCAAGCGGGCGCGCCTCAAGGAGGGCGACCGCGTCCTCATCGGAACGAGCATCCTCAAGCTCATGGCGGGCGACGCGCCGCGCGACGGTCAGGACGTCAAGCGCGAGCTCGAGAGCGTCGCGCAGGCGAGGCGCACGAGCCAGCAGCGAACGATGAGCGGCAGCATCGAGGAGGTCCCCTTGCCGGACCTCCTTCAGCTCTTCGGGACGTCCAAGAAGAGCGGCGTCCTCGTCATCCGGACCGAGAACGACGTCGGACGCATCTACCTCAAGAAGGGCAGCATCATCTTCGCCATCATCAACGAGCTCGACGACGTGCAGCCCATGAAGAGCCTGTACCGGATGCTCACCTGGCAGAAGGGCCTGTTCGACCTCGACCCGCCGGAGGAGCGCGAGTACACGGCCGAGCTCAACCTCTCGGTGCAAGAGCTGCTCATGGAAGGCATGCGCCAGCTCGACGAGTTCAACCGCATCCGCGAGGAGCTGCCCGAGCTCGACGCGCGCCTGACCGTGCACACGCCGCTCATCCCTCCCCTGCGCGACCTCAAGGCCTCCGAGCTCGACGTGCTCCAGCTCGCGCACAACTACGGCCAGTTCGAGACCGTGCTCAACAAGAGCCTCGCGACCGACCTCGAGACCGCCGAGATCGTGCTCAAGCTCATCAAGAGCTCGTACCTGCGCGCGGAGTAGCCGGCTCGAGCGGCCCGAGCGGGCCGGCCAGCCGCGCGCGCGTCAGGGTTGGCTCGTCGCCGGCTGCACCGGCGGGTTCACCGTGGGCACCGGACCGTAGCCGAAGAAGAGCGTGAGCTGCCGCACGACGTCGATGTTCGACGCGTAGTTCTTCAGCATCGTGGCGGCGTACTGCGCCGCCGGGGTCTGAAGCGGGATCACGTTCCCCTGCGCGTCGGTGTCGTACGTCAGCTCGCCGGTGACCGGGTCGGGGGGCGCCGAGACGCTGTACGCGAGGCGCGCGAGGTAGTTCGCGTGCTGCAGCATGCGCGCGCCCATGGTCTTGGCGACCTGGAAGCCGATGCTGGAGTTGACCACCTCGGTCCCGTAGTTTCGGGCGACGTACTCGATGCCGGTCAGCGGGTCGGCGTAGCGCACCTGCTGCGACGGCGGCACGGAGACGCCGACCGCGTCGCCCGGCGAGAAGATGCGCATCTGGTCCACGAGGTCCATCGTCCACGCTGTGGGCCCGAACCAGAAGAGCTGGATGAGCGCCTGGTACTGCTGCTCCCAGCCGACGAGCGGATCGAGCAGCACGGCGCCTTGCGGATACTCCAGGGCGGTCGTCGACGGGTCGTTCGGATCGTACTTGTCCCACGGCAAGTACTGGACCTGCGTCGGCGGGTTCGGGTTGCCCCCGCTGCTCGCCGCCGGCATGACGTACGGCGCGAGCGTGAAGATCTGCGCGACCGAGCCCGAGGCCATCACCTGCGTCGCGCTCTGCGTCGCCATCACGTTGGCGAACAGGCGTCGCACCTGGTTCGGGTAGAGCGACGCGTAGCTCAGGTTCTTGTAACGGCCGTCGACGTAGTCGTCTTCCGAGTTCGAGATGAAGTGGTTGTACGCCTCGACGAGGTACATCGGCGCGAGGCGCTTCTCGAAGTAGCTGCCGACCTGCGTCTGGTAGTCGGCCCACCAGTAGCCCTGCGTGTAGTCGTAGTTGTTCTCGACGAAGCGGCCTTCCCCGTCGCCGAGCGAGATGTTGACCGGGCTCGCCGGCGTGGAAAGCTGGTTATTGTCGCCCAGCTGCCAGGCGCCGCCCCACGTGTTGGGGGGTCCGCCCGGCGCGCCGCCCGGCGTCACCACGTACGCGCCGGGCGCGGGACGGGTCATCGCGCGCGCGAACATGGCGAAGCCGTCGGCCGAAGCGATCGCCATCGGCATGAGCGATCCCGGGTTGCTCGTCGCGTCGGGCGTGTTCAGCTCGACGCCGAGCGCGAGGCTCTTGGTGACCGCCTGGATCTTGTCGAGGTAGCGACCGGTGACCCGGTCGAGCACCGAGGCGGTGTTGAAGAGCACGCGGTTCCGGCGGAAGTCGTCGAAGATGTACCGGTTCTCGTACGTCGAGATCCAGAACTGCATCTGCTCGTACGTGTCGGCGCCGGCGTCGAACCGAAACACGGGGATGTTGCCGACGTCCGCGAACTCGTCGGAGCCGAACATGTACGGGTGGCGCACGCGGTTCGCGTACTCGGGGTGCGCCTGCCGGCGCCACACGGGTCCTCCGCTGTCGACGCCGAAGTTCGCCACGAGGTCCGGCCGCACCGCGGTGATCGCGGGGGAGAACTTGTCGACCGTCTTCATGTCCCGCAGCGCCACGTAGTCGAGGTCGGGCCCGCTGCATTGCTGCGCGAGCGGATCGTTCGGGTCGCCGGTGTATCCCGCCCGCGCCGTGCACGTGCCGAGCAAGCCGTACTGGTCGGCGTACATGCTGTAGTGGTTGCCGCCGATCGGGCTGCCGAAGATGCCGCCGAACCCGTCGAGCGCCTGCAAGAACGCCTGCCCGGCCGCCTGTCGCGAGGTCACCGTCCGTTCCACGTCGACGACGTCGGCGTAGCCGAAGCGCATCGCCGCCTTGTCGTAGAGCCCGATGTCGTTCGTGTCCTGGGTCATGTCCCCGGGGTAGTCCATGACCGTCGTCGATCCCCACTTCCACACGAAGTCGTTCGTCTCCTGGTCGGTGACCGGATCCACCCAGCGCGGCCCGACGCAGTCGGCGCCGCTCGTGTGCGGCGTGGTCGCGTCGAGCGAGCCGGGGTAGCCGCAGTAGTGCTCCTGGCCGTTGCGGGTGCGGACCTGCCAGTACTCCGTGTGGTAGTTGAGCGCGTCGTAGCTGCCGGTGAAGTTGTGCCGCAGGCCCATCGAGTGACCCATCTCGTGGGCGATGACCGACAGGTGGAACTGCTCGCGGATCCACTGGTGCAGCGCCTGGTCGCGCGCGTACACCTTGCTCGCGTAGCTCGGGTCGCTCGGGTCGGGCAGCGGATACTGCGCCTGCGCCTGGCGCGCGAGCGCGACGAGCGAGTCGGGCTCCGGCTCGTCCTGCAGCACGCACATGTTCTTCTGGAGCAGCGCCCCGTTCACGATGTTGCGGCCCCACTTGGAGACCTCCGGGTCGAGGCCGCGCAGCGGCGAGGCCATCGTGAGCGTGGTCGGATCGCCCGCGAAGGGCTGCTGCGGGTTGAAGCCCGCCCACTGGAGCTGGTTGGGCGTGAGCAGGCGCGCCTCCCACTCGGTGCCGAGGAGCTTCTGTCTCGTCGCCTCGAGCTGGCTGTCCATCGACGGCCCGAGGGCCTTGGCGAGGTTCTGCGCCGCGAGCTGGTGCATGATGGGCAGCGGCATCTTCGGCCCGAGCGACAGGGCGATGCGCTGCAGCTCGTCGAGCGCGGCCCTGCTCGCCAGTCCGCTCGACGCCCCGCTCGACGGCGCCTGCGCCGTCGGCAATCCGTTGAGCGCGCCGGCCGAGTGGTCGATCGAGTCGAGGCGCGACTGGATCTCCCGTGTCGAGAGCACGGCAGGGACGTACTGCGCGGCGCCGAGCTTGCTGCCGGCGACCCACTGCTGAAGGTACTGCCCGTTGGCGATCTGCTGGTTCGAGATCTCGCCGTCGAGCCAGCGAATGAGGTCCTCGACGCTCTGCGACGCGGTGTCGAGCACGTACGTCCACTCGTTGATGCTGCCTTGCACCTTCTCGCCGGTCAGCGGGTCGTCGAAATCCGTCATGATCCCCCAGGCCGAGGGCAGCTGGGGGGTCTGGATGAGATCGACGACGTTGTAGCGCAGATCGCCGAGGCGGACCTTCAGGCCAGGCGCGCCGCACGCGGGGCTGTCGCCGTCCGTGACCGGGTTGTGGCACAGGACGAAGATGTCGGGCACCGCCAGCGGGGCGCCGTTCCGGTGATTGGCCTGGTCGGCGAGCAGGTCCGCCTCGCTC
>Ga0070738_10007022_pt1 | contig 11491 bp, 9 predicted proteins | sample Coa_R2_2_FD_66446 | JGI IMG/M metagenome (GOLD analysis project Ga0070738, IMG submission 66446) | Surface soil microbial communities from Centralia Pennsylvania, which are recovering from an underground coalmine fire - Coalmine... | ecosystem: Environmental > Terrestrial > Soil > Unclassified ... | reverse complement strand
ACGCCTTCTTTCTTGTCAACAATTACAAAATCGATCCCGTAGCGGAGCAGTTGCGCCGCTAGTGATAGACCCGTCGGCCCTGCGCCGACAATGATTACATCCGTTTTAATCGCTGTCTCTGTCATCGGACTGCCTCAAGAATATGGTCAGAGCATTTGTCATCCACTCAGCATTTACTAAAGCTGATCGTCCTTGCCTACAAGCGCTTTCGATCTGAGAGCGGTTCTCACGCTTATAAAGTTCACTCCAGCCCACACCTATCCTCAGCGTATTTACGCTGGAAATCTATACTAATCAGTTTAGTTTAGTGGATAATTTAAACTAAACCGATTAGTATAAATATGTCAAGCGCAAGCGTGTACAGGTTTCAATCTCCAATTTCGATCCAAGCCGGTTTCTCTCACGTTCTTATATTGGGGAGCCAGCGGTACGGACTGTAAACACGGACGCGCTGGCGATAGCCGTAGCCATATTCAGGATGGCGGCAGCGTGTCAACAAGCTTACCCAGAATCGACGATCGGGCAATTGGCCCTGTCCTAAGCTTGCTGACCAAAGGTATAAATTCATTGTTCAGCCTTGAGGAAACCACGACGGCATGAGACAGGCAAAGTCCAGGCGCACCGATCGAACACTTTCGGCGGAGAAGACGGAAGCGATTTTAGCGGGAGGGATGCAAGAATTTTTGGCGCATGGCTATGCTGCAACGAGCATGGATCGAGTTGCGCTTGCCGCGAAAGTCTCCAAGGCCACGGTTTACAATCACTTTCAGGACAAGGAACATCTATTCACAGCGTTAATTCAGCAACTCGTTGCCCAAAAATTTCGTGCGATCTTTGATGCTGCGGATGCTCAGGTGCTAAATGCTTCACCTCAAGTAGTACTGAAAGCATTTGCCAATCGAGCATTGGACACGATGATCAATGAACCACAGTTCCTTAATTTCATGCGCGTCATTCTGGGTGAGTCAGGACGATTTCCGCAGTTAGCCCACGCGTTTGTTCACAATATTGAGCAGGCAGCGTTCAGAAAACTCTGCCAGTACTTCACAAGCTGTCCGCATCTAAAATTTACTGACCCAGAAGCAACGGCGCGAATCTTTGTGGGCGCGATCGTGCATTTTCTCATTGTGCAAGAGATGCTGGACGGTAAAGCGATTATGCCGATGGAACGCGATCGACTGATCGATACTCTGGTGACCCTCATCCTGACAAACCAACCCGAACAACTCTGAATGAGGCGATGTCGTCTCAGAAAAAGGCCCATCAAGCGATCGTCACGGGTCATTAGCAGCGGACTAGCATCGCCAGTTCGATCTCATGGTCAGACCCCTTGCCTTCACGGTGTAAAGTGGTACACTTGTATGATCGATAGTACATTTGCTTTAAGTAAATGCGGCTGGATGTTGATGTGTGATCAACGCGCGCTGGATAACAAGCACTTTAACCACGGGCTAATCACCAACGTACGGGGTAGTTGAATGACTTTGGAGCAACCATTGGGTTCTGTCGTTCAGGGATCCCTGAGTCAGGGATTGGAGGTGCGATTGCATCCAGACGTGCTGGTTGAGGATATGCGCGTTGGCAAATTTCTGGTTGTGCAGGGGATGCGATCGCGCTTCTTTTGCATGCTCACTGACGTTTCCTTGGGAACCGGCAGTCCGCGCATTCTGGCGAATCCACCCGAGCCCAATAGCTTCATGCAGGAAGTGCTGGCCGGAACAGGGACGTTCGGCACAATTAATCTGACGCCAATGTTGATGTTTACGCCGGGAGCCAATCGCCAGGAGTCGATCGCCAAAAGTCAAGCGTCACCATCCCACTCAAAACGCACCCCTTCTAACGCAACACTCTCTTCCTATCAAGCCCAAACCAGTGCTGATATTGAATTGTTGCCTGTCAAAACCATTCCTGGGCACTTCAGCCAGGTGTATGATGCCAGCGAACAAGACTTTCGGGCCGTGTTTGGCTGGGAGGACGACCCGCATCGACGCAATTTTGCGATTGGGCAGCCGATCGACATGGCCGTTCCCGTCTGTATTGACCTCGATCGCTTTGTTGAACGCAGTAACGGCGTATTTGGTAAATCGGGCACAGGCAAGTCATTTTTGACCCGTTTACTCCTATCGGGCATCATTCGGAAGCAAGCCGCCGTCAATCTCATTTTTGATATGCACTCAGAGTATGGCTGGGAAGCCGCACGCGAGGGCAAACAGTTCAGTACCGTGAAGGGGCTGAGACAACTCTTTCCTGGGCAGGTGCAAATCTACACGCTTGACCCCGACTCCACTAAGCGTCGAGGGGTGCGAGATGCTCAGGAACTTTACATCAGCTACGACCAAATCGATGTGGAAGACTTGATGCTGGTGCGGGGTGAACTAAACCTGTCGGAAGCCAGCCTGGAAAATGCGATTATTCTGCGCAACGAGTTTGGTAAGGCCTGGATCACACGCCTTCTCGCGATGAGCAACGGCGAAATTCAGGAGTTTTGTGAAACCAAAATGGGCAGTAAGTCGTCAATCATGGCGCTGCAGCGAAAGCTGAATCGACTGGACGAATTGAAGTACATTCGCAATTCCTGCCCCCACAACTACGTTGGGCAAATCTTAGAGTCGATCGAAGCTGGCAAGCATGTCGTCATCGAGTTTGGCTCTCAGTCCAATTTACTGTCATATATGCTGGCAACCAATGTTATTGCCCGTCGCATCCACCACGCGTATGTGCGCAAAGCCGAGCAGTTTTTGCAGACGAAAAAGGTCAGCGATCGCCCGCGCCAACTGGTCATCACCATAGAAGAAGCGCACCGTTTTCTCGATCCAGCGACGGTCGGACAGACCATCTTTGGCACTATCGCGCGCGAAATGCGAAAGTATTTCGTTACCCTTTTGGTCGTCGATCAGCGTCCTTCGGGTATTGACAATGAGGTGATGTCCCAAATTGGTACGCGCATCACCGCCTTACTCAACGACGAAAAAGATATTGACGCCATTTTTACCGGCGTCTCGGGTGCACAAAGCCTGCGATCGGTGCTGGCCAAGCTCGATTCCAAGCAGCAGGCGCTCATATTGGGCCATGCCATCCCAATGCCAGTAGTTGTCAAGACCCGTCCCTATGACGAAACGTTTTATGCCGAAATTGGCGATCCAGCGTGGGAAGAGGTACCAAACTCGCTGCTGTTCAAGGTGTCCGAAGCCGCCAAGGCCGACCTGGGATTTTGAACGCTCAACACGCACCCAATCCGCTGGTACGTCGGACGCAGCCATCCAATTGCCACTGTCAACCGTATTCTTAGTAAGGGATCCAGATATCCTCCCCAAATGCAGCCACAGAAGTTCGGTTATCCCTCTCAAATGAGACTGTTCAAAAGCAAACAATCAAGCCACTATTAAATAAGTGAGGCATGATCAATGACGATCTTCTTGCTTGCCCGTATTACCGCCTGAGGACGAGTAAATCTTAAAACAATTGGAGTTTTAGGGCGATGCCTAAGTACGCAAATCACCCGGTCGGGTCATTCTAAAGGACGAAACCAAAGCAATTGCCTAGCGTCTATAATAGAGGCTACAATTAAACGCAAACTCATAATGATTCCGCCTTGGTGCGACTAGCCTGATTGCTTATCTAAGTCCTATGCTTCACCAGTGAGTGCACTTTTAACTACATAAACCGTCTAACCGTCGCAGACCTGCAAGAGGAATTTTTATTCGTTGAGCTTTTTCCCAGCAGCAACTCACTCGGTCATTCAGTCACCGATTTTTACATGAGTGATCTACCTGAGCTGGGAGCACTGACTCCACTACCCTAACGAATTTTTCGTAGGGTGACAATTTTTCGCTTCAGACACCGTTCCCTGTCCATTGTTTACGGAGTTCATACGCATCCATGACCACTGCCACCCCTAAGTCTAAGACCACAAAGTCCACATTTACGGCAGATATGGTTCGCACGTATTTGCACGAAATTGGTCGCGTACCGATGTTGACGCATGAGCAGGAAATCATTTATGGCAAGCAAGTACAGCAAATGATGGCACTGCAAGACCAGAAAGATGCGCTTGCCCAGAAACTCGAGCATGAGCCAACTGCAAAAGAACTGGCAGATCACGCTCAGATGAGTGAGGCCGACCTGAAAGAAGTGATGCTGCGCGGCCAGCGTGCCAAGCAAAAAATGATTGAAGCCAATCTGCGTCTGGTGGTTTCGATCGCCAAGAAGTACCAGAAGCGCAATCTGGAGTTTCTTGATCTCATTCAAGAAGGCACAATGGGGCTGGAACGCGGCGTTGAGAAGTTTGATCCCATGCGGGGCTACAAGTTCTCGACCTATGCTTACTGGTGGATCCGACAAGCCATCACACGCGCGATCGCCCAGCAAGCACGGACGATTCGGTTGCCCATTCACATCACTGAAAAGCTCAACAAGATTAAAAAAGTCCAGCGTGAACTGGCACAGCAGCTAGGCCGTAGCGCTACTGCGGCTGAGATCGGCGATGCGCTTGAGCTTGAGCCTGCCCAGATTCGCGAGTATCTGACGATCGCACGTCAGCCTGTTTCCCTTGATCTACGCGTTGGCGACAACCAAGACACAGAGTTGCAGGACTTGCTAGAGGATGATGGGCCGTCCCCAGAAAATTACATGGCGCAAGAGTCCTTACGTCAAGATCTGGAAACCTTGATGGCAGACCTGACTCCCCAGCAGCGTCAGGTCATTACGCTCCGCTACGGTCTGGAAGACGGTCACGAACTATCGCTTGCAAAAGTTGGTGACCGGCTGAACCTGAGCCGTGAACGCGTCCGTCAGCTTGAGCGGCAAGCCCTTGAGCATCTGCGCCGTCGCAAGGCAAACGTGCGGGAGTATCTCGCCAGCTAGTTGGGTGGTGAGCAGGCGCAGCCGAGCCGTTGAAATCATCCCGAGGGGAAGCCAGACTAAATCGCTTCCCCTTTTTTATGGCCAGACGCAATTGAAAATAGCGAATCCCTACCAATTTGATTGGGTACACTGAGTACTACCGTGTCTGTCCCACTGGATTCTTTACCAACATGAGAGACCGCATTCAGAAACTGACCGAAAACCTGGGTCAGACGATCGTTGGCAAACAGGATGCGATTCGGCTGGTACTCGTTGCGCTGATCTCCGGCGGCCACACCCTGCTAGAAGACGTCCCGGGTGTGGGCAAAACGCTGTTGGCAAAATCACTGGCGCGATCGATCAACGGGAAATTCCAGCGCATTCAATGCACGCCAGACTTGCTGCCAACGGACATGACTGGCACCAATATCTGGAATCCCAGTAAAGGCACATTTGAGTTTTTACCCGGTCCTGTATTCGCCAATATTTTGCTGGCGGACGAGATCAACCGCGCTACCCCTCGAACTCAATCAGCACTATTAGAGGTGATGGAAGAGCATCAGGTAACAGTAGACGGCGTTTCGCGTCAGGTTCCCGATCCATTCTTTGTCATTGCTACCCAAAACCCGGTTGAGTATCAGGGTACCTTTCCGCTGCCAGAAGCGCAGATGGATCGCTTTATGCTGTCACTCTCGCTGGGCTATCCGACGGAAACCGAAGAGCTGCAGATGTTACAAAATCTACAGGTGAGTGTGGGGATCGAAACATTGGCACCTGTCATCTCCGTAGCCGAAGTTCAGGAACTGCGTCGCCTGTCCTCGTTGGTTCATGTTGACCAGTCGTTGCAACATTACATGCTCAATCTGGTCCGAGCAACGCGTCAAGATGAAGACGTTACGCTTGGCGTCAGTCCAAGAGGCACAGTAGCGCTGCATCGGGCGACTCAGGCACTCGCATTTCTGGACGATCGCGACTATACCATTCCCGATGACGTAAAGTACCTGGCTCCACATGTACTGGCCCACCGCATGATCCCAAGCAGTGGTCGGCGGGCACGAACGATCGTCGATCGACTGCTCGGCACAACACCCATTCCTTAAAACGTAAATTCCTAAAATTAAAGAAAGATTTCACCAAGACGCGGGAAGCCATCAAAAGTTGATCGCCACAAATCATCTTTTTGTAGTACTATTGTACTAAATAATGGCAAAAGCCTCCCAAAGCAACCCCATTCTCAAGAGTGATGCGGAGGATTTCTGCTTGATTTAGCTGGTTATCCCCGACCATGGACGAACTTCAGGCACGCATTCGCGCGATTCGATCGCTGCAAACAGATATGAATCTGGCAAGACAGCCCGACCCGGACTTTGAGTTTCCGGTCGATACCCCGTTGCCCAGTGAGGCAAACGTCGTCGAACTGCCCAATCGGCAGGCTCAAATTGCCCCCCAGTCAGACACCGCTGCCACACCGCAGGCAAGAACCAAACGGAAGTCGGGTGCTTCCTCGCAAAAAGCGATGGCCGCCGATGCCTCTAAGACGTTTTCTTTCCGCCAGCTCCGAGAGAGCAATCAGCAACCGTTCATTGATGAACTCAAGCGGTTAGAAGCTCAGGCAGAACGGATTAATCAATTGCTAGCCGAACGGGCGCGAAAAAAAGCATACGCTGAACAGACGGGTGAATCAGCACAGGGCAAACCGTTGATTGCTAAGCGTAAAACTAACGATGCGTCACCACCAGCCGCTTCAAAAAAGAAATCTGCCCGGGGTACGAGACAGTCACAGCGATCGTCCCAACGGGAGATGCCCATCATGTCAACACTAGACGATGACAGCACTGAAGATTTAGAGGTGCAGGCCGAGCGCATCAAGCAAATGCTGGCAGATTTGGAAGCGGCGCTGATCCAGGGCGGCGCAACGCTAACGGATACTCGCTCGGAGACGGGCACAGCCGAGAATGCAATGGCCCCAAGCCTAACGATAGATCGAACAACGACCGAACCGTTCACTCCGCCAACGCTGCCACAGGCGACCACTCAAACGCCTCCGCCTGCGGGGAGCGATCCCCTGCCAGCGAGTATGCCCTCCATCGGCAACCGTAACCGTACACCTAATTTGGGGGTAGGGCCGGCTCATCCTGATGGGGAGGCAGATACACAAAAAGCCCAGCAAGAAGCTGTTGAAACTGCTCAAGCGTTACGGTACCTAGCCAATCGAGAGGTCGATCGCGAACGAATCAGTGCTCCAATTTCAGTCCCTCATCCCGATCTGTCTCGTCCCGATGGGCCACGCGCACGTCCATCCCGCCCTCCGTCCAAACCATTTACCCTTCAGTCCTATGGGAACAGGCTGCGGCGACTGCTGCAGATTCCACCAAAAACGATCGATCGCGTGGGCGATGCCATGCTGTGGATTGTGATGGCTGCCGTCGTCCGCGTTGGGGTGAGACTTTTGTTAGCAATGGTGCCAGTACTCGCCCCCGTTTTCAGCGTGCTGATGTTTGCGCCCGCCATTCTCGCGGTTTACCTGGCACTGTTTGTGCCCAGAGCAGGATTCGTGTCAGTCTATCGCCTATTTTTGCTGATGCTTGGGCTTCTGATTGGTGGTCGGCTGTAGTCAAAAGGATTGGATCGTGGATTTTTAGTAACCGTTTAGAACAGCGCTCAAACCAGTATTGACCCAATCTTGAGGAGGAAGAAGCATGGAATCTCCCAACATGGAATCGTCCAAAACAGAGCGATTCACGCCGAAACACTTGATGGCAGGGGGTACAGTACTACTGGCTTTTGGGTTGTTGCTAGATGTGCACAGTCTGCCGTCCTTTTTTAGCAGCAAGACGTCGGGTGAGCCTTGCCAAACGGTGGTTCAGTCGCAAACCAAACTATCAAAGCAGCAGGTTGCTCGCTTGCTAACGGTGCCCGAAGGCGACAAAAAACAAAAAGTACAGGAGATTTTGAAAGACCCTTACTGTAAGCTCAGCGATCTTCAGGTGCGAGCAGGCGCAACAGCCCAGCGGGAAGCCTATTCCTTAGAGTTTGATTCGCAAGCATGGTTGGTCATTCTTTATGAAGGCGACCAATACGCTGGCTACCGGTTTAACGTTCGATAGGGTCTGTGGGAACAAACGTCTCCCCGAAATTCTTATAGCCGTTATCTTCTATAGCGTGGCAGCAACGAGTCAGAATGCCGACCCAGGCTGGCTATTGCTGCCAATTGCTGTGTCTTGAGCGTTTTGAGCAGCGTGATCATTTCATCCACTCACTCCTGCCCAATTTCCCTTTTGTTCAGGATAATGTGGTGTTAAGGGTGTATAGCCATAAAAGGAGGACGGCGTTCACCCGCAAGCGTAAGTAACCAGGTGCATCGCTCAACCCGCTGGACGAATGACGATACATGATCGATAACAAAGGGCTGAGGGCTTATTAAAGATAGGCTGACTGCTTTCAAGCCTTAGTCGTACGTCGTTTGTGCAACGTTCATTCTGGTAATCGCACCCTGAGAGCATCTGTGACTGTCAAACTTCTGCACCAATTTTGGCATCGGTGGGGACGGCTAACTAATTTACCTGCAATCGTACTGGTGCCACTGGCGATCGGGACAACCAGTGCGGTTGTCACTGGAGCGCTGCTTGGTGTGCGCCAGCTTGGGTGGTTACAGCCGCTGGAATTGGCCAGCTATGACCAGATGGTGCAGAGTCGGCCTGATCAACCGCCCGATGCGCGGCTGCTGATTGTAGCGATCACAGAAGCCGATATTAAGGCCCAGAAGCGCTGGCCCCTTTCAGACTCGACGATCGCAACAGCGCTGCAAAAGCTACAGCAGCAAAACCCAAGAGTCATCGGGTTAGACCTATATCGCGATTTACCACAAGCGCCGGGAAATGCAGAGCTGTCTAAACAACTGCAGCAACCCAATGTCATTACCATCACCAAGATTCAGGATACAGATGATTTTGGCGTTGACCCGCCACCCGGTGTGCCCGCTGATCGCATTAGCTTCAACGACATTGTGAGCGATCCAGATGGCGTTATTCGTCGCAGTCTGCTGTTTGCCAATACCGATCAAGCTACGCTCTACTCATTCTCGCTGCGACTGGCGATCGCATACCTGCAACATCAAGGCATTGCGCCCCAATCGGGACTGCTTGATGAAACCAATTTGCGGCTGGGAACTGCTGAGTTTATTCCTTTAGAATCGACATCCGGCCAGTACCAAACGGTTGATGCTAGAGGCTATCAGATCTTGCTTAACTACCGTTCCCGCCGAAATGTAGCCCATCAGGTAACGCTAACGCAGGTATTGGATGGGACGGTAGATCCGAATTGGGTAAAAGACAAAGTCGTCCTCATTGGCACCACCGCTCGTAGTGCGAAAGACACATTCCTCACTCCCTATAGTCACGCCGAAGCGCAAACAGCTTCAATGCCCGGTGTTGTTATCCATGCGCAGGTAGTCAGTCAGTTTTTGAGCACGGTTCTGGATCACCAGCCGCTTTTCTGGTTCTGGTCTGATTGGGTCGAAGATGTGTGGATCTGGGTCTGGGTAGTGATGGGTGCGAGTCTCGCGTGGTCAATTCGGCATCCGCTGGGCCTATGTCTGGCCATTACGATCGCCACGACTGCGCTCCTGATAAGTTGTGACGCTATTTTTCAGCAGGAGGGATGGGTGCCCACTGCAGCACCCTTAGTGGGCGTAATTGTTGTTGCGACGCTGGCAGTTTCCTACCGCGCCCAACAGTCCCACCGTCAGCAGATGATGATGATGAAACTGCTGGGTCAGAATACCTCTCCCGAAATTGCAACAGCCCTCTGGAAAAGCCGCGATCGCCTCCTCAAGTCGGGCAAACTGCCCGGGCAGCGCCTGACAGCGACCATGCTATTTACCGACATTCGCAACTTCAGTACGGTTTCAGAACAAATGCTGCCTGAGCATCTGCTCGATTGGCTCAATGAGTACCTTGGTGCCATCACTCAAGAAGTCAAAGCCAGTCAGGGAATTATCAACAAATTTACCGGCGACGGATTGTTGGCCGTATTCGGCGTGCCCGTCAACCGGACAACCCCGGTTGAAGTCTCCCATGATGCCCGTTTGGCCGTGGAGTGCGCGTTGGCCATGGGCGATCGCCTCCAGCAGCTCAATCAAGACTGGCAGGCGCGGGGTTTACCCACAATTCAAATGCGCGTTGGGATTTTTACCGGCCCGATCGTCGCTGGCAGTTTAGGTGGCAAAGATCGGCTCGAGTACGGTGTGATTGGCGATAGTGTCAACATTGCTTCTCGCCTGGAAAGCTACGCTAAAGAACGCCAATCAGGGGTCTGCCGCATTCTCATTGCCAGGGAGACGCTGGTTCATTTGCAGGACATCTTTGTGGTCGAGCCGTGGGGACGGTTAGCACTCAAAGGCAAGCAGCAGACCGTGGACGTGTATCAAGTGTTGGGGCGCACCGAAAATAGCCGCCCAGACAGTACGGAGTCATAGCGCGATCGCGTAAAGAAACGTGTTATTAGGAACATTAAACTCGTTATTACGGTCGCCATCTCCAACCGCTCGCGGTGCTTAAACGCTTCTATCAGGGTAATCCAGGGTTATTAAACAAAGACCTTCCGTAGAGGATAGTTTCTCGACGGTAGCTATCAATACACGTCATTGGTTGAGTTTATACATCGATTGACTACTTTCAGCCTTATTGGAATCTCATGGCTCTCCCCAAACAGTATCGAAAACGACTAACGGCCTGCCTATCTGCCGCTTTAAGCCTAGCCGTAACCAGCACACCGCTGCTGGCGATCGCACAAGAATATCATCCACCCCAACGTGGCATCCCAGGCCGACGCGAAGGCGCTGGAACCCGTGGCACCTGTCTGCATGGACCAAAGCTGTTAATGGCTCTCACGCCCACTGATAGCTTCAGCACAACCATGTCTACCAACCCCACATTTTTTTGGTATGTCCCTAACACAAAAGCACAGACCGCAGAATTTGCGCTTTTAGATGACAACGATGCAACCCTTTACAAAACCACCGTTCCGCTCAGTGATACACCTGGAGTCGTTGGATTTAGCCTTCCTGCTGCCGTTACCACGTCAGTCTTGACGCCTGGGAAAGATTACCACTGGCAATTTTCGATCGTGTGTAATCCCGACCAGCCGTCGTTTAATCCGTTTGTTGAAGGTGTCGTGCAACGCGTGAAGCCCAGCACGGCGCTAGTCAATCAGCTTAAAAAGGCAAGTCTGCGCGAACGGCCATCAATTTATGCGGCGGCTGGTATCTGGCAAGACGCGATCGCCAGTATTGCCCAACAACGCTGCACGAACCCACACGATCAGGACCTCGTGGCAAGCTGGGCACGTCTGTTGGAGTCTGTCCAACTCAGTGACTTCGCAGCAGAACCACTGTTAATGACCTGTCCCAAACCCGCCGTTAAGCCTCGCCCCTAAAGATTGCGACCCCGTCCTGTGTCTGTTCATTGCCATCGCGCCTCTCTATCAGCGATCGCTGCACACCCAGCGGGAGTGGGCCTATCCAGCATCTCTGCAGACAGCTTTGGCTTTCACCGCGGGTTGCGTTAGGCAACGGTAGAGCCAGTGAACTTGCAGCACCAGTAAACCTCCCAGCGCCAGCAGTAAGATACCCACAATCGGCAGGTAGGAT
>Ga0070738_10007021_pt1 | contig 11492 bp, 11 predicted proteins | sample Coa_R2_2_FD_66446 | JGI IMG/M metagenome (GOLD analysis project Ga0070738, IMG submission 66446) | Surface soil microbial communities from Centralia Pennsylvania, which are recovering from an underground coalmine fire - Coalmine... | ecosystem: Environmental > Terrestrial > Soil > Unclassified ... | reverse complement strand
TGCATGGGCCCATGCTTCAAGAACCGCCATGGGAAGTCCTTCGCTGAGGGACGGCAGGACAGCTGCATCGCAGTTTCGCAACCAGGACTCCTTGTCTCTGCCAAATTTCGGTCCCAGGAAATGTAACGACGACCCGTCCTGTCCTTCCGCGTCGTTGGTTGAAGATATCCCGAGGCGCTGTCCCAGTTGCTTGAGCTCCGACTCGTGGCCACCGTCGTCCCAACCAGCGATGGCCAAAACCCACCCATTCCGCTTCCAGGTAGCAGCCCAGGCGCGCAGCAGGTTTTCCAGCCCTTTCTTTGGGTGAAGTCGCCCGAGATAGAGCAGGATTTTCTGCGGCTGCCTTTGGTAAGCGGGCGGTTTAGCTTCTGGTCGCACGGGGTCGTGGAGCTCCGGCAAATCGATCCCGTTGGGTATGACACAAACAGGGTTTTGCAAGCCCAACGTGCGAATTGCATCCAACTCGGCTGAACAAAGGGCCCTGATGCACGCGGCGCCCCGCAGATGCCACTTTTCATACAACGACCATGCAATTTTCTTTTTCCAGGCGGAATTTTGGATCGCCCACTGATCGAGCATCCCGTGAGGCGAAACTATGTAGGGACGCTGGGATGTCCGATGCCAAAGCCTTGTGGCAACCGAGGCGTACTGCCATAACCCATGTACGTGGACGACATCGGGGCATTGAATCGTCATGGCATCCACAACTCCTGGCGCATACCCGAAAGAACGGGGGCCAAACACTTTGAACGGGACGACCGGCACCGGGCTCCACGCTGACAGGTCCTCATGCGTGAACTCATCCACCAGCCCCAGTACTCTCACGTCAATGCTGCGATCGCAGACTTGCCGCCGTTTGCTTTGCGATGATGAGGGATTGGCAATAAGTTGTTGGTGCAATCGACGCACGCTCTCGAATAATCCGCCTGCCCGCCGGGAAAGTGACCCGATTAAGGAAACCGCTTTCACCGGTTCGACAATATTTTGAGCAAGCAAGGCAGCCACCGGCTGGGTCGCGGCCGTTGTTTCCTGACCGCGACGGTTGCGCATTCCAGCACTCCCGCGGCGAAACGTTCCGGTCCCCAAGCTGAAATTCGCTTTGCGGATGCGGCAGCCATCGCCTCGAGGCAGGCGTTGTTGGAATTCAACTTCGCCATGAGTTTGGCCAGTTTCCCCGGATCCTCGGGATCGAACGTGAATCCGTTGCCGCCCGGATTGACGAGGTCCCTGGCGCACCCGCATTTGTGTGAAACCAGCACCGGCAGTCCTGAGGCCATGGCTTCGTTAACGACCAATCCCCAGGGCTCCGAGAGGCTGCTGTGGATAAATGCTTGTGCCAGCCCATAGTAAATGGGCAGCTCATCGTATTGTCTGAACCCAGGCAATTGCACGTACGAGCCCAGGCTCCTTGATTCGATAAACTTCTCCAACTCCGGCCGCAGCGGTCCATCCCCTAAAATGACCAGCGAGCAGGGATCGTTCGCGCCCCCTTTGCCGTTTCTATGCGAGGCAGGCGCAGCAATGCTGCGGTACAGCGCAAACGCCTCCAGCAAACCCAACAGGTTCTTTCTCGAAATAAACCTGGCTGATCCGAGGAAGTACTTCTTCGGCAAACCCAATCGTTCGCGCAACGCGTTAGTCTCCGCCCGGGCTTTCCTCGCCCCGAATGCGAAATACTCGTTGTCCACGACATCGTATCCCTGAACAATTCGCGCTGGGCTCATTCCGAGCTTCGCGAGGTATCCGGAATGTGGCGAACCTCCGACAAACGCAGCCGAATAGCCCCTCAGCAGTTGCCTCTTGACCCACTCCTTGTGGGGTGAGCGTTTCAAGTCCTGCTCGGTGGTTTCCGACATCACGACTGCCGGCACCTTGTTTTTGAGGCACCAGCTCTGGCAGAAGTGCGAGTAGCTTCGAGACCAACCCGGCACCAACACGCATTCAGGCATGAACCGCTCCAGCGCCTGCTTCAATTGTTGGTTGATGATCCTGCCCGGCAGGATTCGGTTAGTGCGGTTTAAAGTCACCGATTCAAAGGGCGATTCCTTTGGAGTTTGGTTCCACAAGTAATCGAGGCTTTTTCGGTTCACCTGAATACCCAAAATGGTTTCCTTTTTGGATGCGGCCTCCAACCGGGCGAGGTGGTACGGGCCGAAATTATCGAACACGACAGCAACTCTCATGGAAGAGGCGTCGACCGGGGGCTTCAGTGGCGTGGCAGGAACAATACCCCATAGGAAGCGGGTTGGTCTGCGCGAGGTTTGTTACAAAGAACAACAAGGCGGGTGATTAACAGGTCCCCGCGAGGAGTAAATGGACTATGACAGAACTAGCGTTAGCCGTACCGATGTTTGCCGCCGCCGGGTATTCTCTGCTTTATCTGCTGATGGGCGGAGGGCTGGGCGGGGCTATTTTGATCTTTATTGTGGCAAAAATGTTGGGCAGATAGGCCCAAGATTTTGTTAATCCTGGGGAAAGTTCATTAATCCGGGGGGCTACGACATGGACCGCGCAGGCCGCATGTTGTCAGATGACCCCGGGTTCCGACGCGTCCCCGTCTGCGAGGCATAAAGCCACGCAGCGCCCAGGAAGATCGCGTTGTAAAAAAGGCCCGGAAGGAAATCGAGTGTCCAATGGGTGAGGCTGCGCATCGCGCAAGTGCAACTTTGCATGTAAAGCAGCTGACAGAACAGGTTGCGGGGGTCCAGAGCGGCTTGCCACAAATAGCGGAAGAATACCCCGGTCACCGCGAAAAACAGGCAACCGAAATAGCCGAACTGCTGAAAGGAATCGCCCATTCCGGTGACGGTTGAGCCTGGGGGATTGGTGTAATCCATTGCTGCCAACTCGCGTTCCACCCCTTCGCTTCGCGCCCCAATCGACAGCGACCGTTTAAAGTCGTCACCCACCCATTGAGCGGGAACAAAACGGAAGACCAGGTGGTTCCAATACCCGCGCCCCAATTGGTAGTCGCCGCTGCGGCGGGTGGCTTCGATCAACATCGCGGCGTTGCGCAATTCGAGTGTGGATTCCTGGCTGAGGAATGCCTTGAAATTGTCAAACCAGTCGGCGCTGAGGACGGCTTCCCAGTCGTTCTGGAGCTGAAACTGCCGGTACGTCGCCGTTGCCGGAATCAACAGAGCAGCCAAGGCCAGCGCCGTGGCAATCATCCAGCGCGGAGGACGAAAACGCAGTTGGAAAAACAGCGTCAGCCCCACGGTCATGGCAAACAACGCGGCGGGCTCGCGGCGTCCGGCTAAAAGACTCTGCGCCGGCACTACCAGGGCCAGCAAGGTCGACGCTATTGCAGCCGCAGTTGGCCGGCGCAGCGCCACCCTCAAGCAGATGGCGAACCCGGGATAACAAAGCTGCTGAAAGAAATTGTAAATCGTCGCGGGTCCCGTCCAGCCTCCGCCCTCGCTGGTCATGATCTCCATATGCGCGAGCTTGTAGCCAAAAAAGCATCCGCACAGCACAAAGAGCAGCCCGGCATGTAACAGCTTGGTTTCGTCCATTTCCAGCCTGGTTCTTGGAAGCGCAGCCGCCCGCGGGATTAGCCGCGGATAACCGGCAAGACAGCTCCCGAGGCACAGGCATGTCACCACGAGCACGCCCTGGACGGCGTGTTCGGGTGCTGCTCCAGGAAAACGAAGCAATGAGATGGCCTGTGGCAATATGAAAACGCCAAACGCCCCAGCCATGAAGTACGGGTACTCGTAAATCCGCTCGGGCTTGCAAAGCACTCCCGCCAAAGGACCGCAAACGCCGGCAACCAAACACCAGAACAGGAAATCGATCACGTTTAGCCAGCGGCGACCGGCGATTCAGCGGCCTTGCGGCCGGGCGATTCGCCAAATCGCGTGGACAAATTAATTTTTGCGGTTGCGGCGACCTGGAACATCTCTCGGTAACTGCGCGCCAGCACGGGCCAACTGAAACGATCCCGCACGGCCATCCATCGCCGTGAGATCAACTGCGCATCGGGTTGTGCTTTTAGCTCCCTGTTCAGCAATGCGGCAAGGCTCCCCGCGCGGGTTAGGTCTCCGAATATGCCGTGCTCTCCCAGCACATACTTGCTGACAGGATACTCATGGGCCAGCACTGGCAACCCGTGCATCAAGGCTTCGAGGTAGGCGCGCCCGAATCCTTCTTTGACCGATGCCAGGACAAAACAATCGGCGATCTGATAATATTTAAACACCTCTTGATAGGGAACAGATCTGGCACCAAAGCCTCGTTGTCCAAGAATGTTTTTGCCCAGGTTGATAATTTCCTGAGACTGTTCGTCAATCAAACCGACGAGTTGGAGATAGGGCCGGGGGTAGGGCAGGCTTGCGATCTCGTGAATGACATAATGCATCCGCTTGTGCGCCCTTCGCACCCAACCTACGCTCAGCACAATCTGTCGATGGGCCGGAATCCCCAGTTGTTGCCGCAATTCGGCGCGCTCCTCTTTTCCTTGCCGTCCTGGCTGGTTCACTAGGCGAATGCCATAGGGTACGCAAAAGTGTCGTTCCGCCGGTTCTCCGGCTTGCAATGCTTCAGCCAGGTGCACGGGAGTAACCTGGTGAACAAAATCCGTGCGCTCGAAGGGCGGCCGAACCGGTGCGCCGTTTGAAAAGACCAATTTGTACGGCACCCCGATCCATCTTCGAAGTCCAAACAGCAGGAATCCCAGGTTTGCCTCACTGTAAAACACGACATCCGGCCTGAACTCACGGATTTGGGCAGCGACCGATAGGAGGGAACTCCACTGCTCGAAGACATAGCCGTTCCGCTTTGCGAGCCGCCCGAGAATTCTGGCCAGCGGCGACGTCCTTGAAACCGACCAAAGGACTCGCTCGTCGGCTGTCTCGACTCCAGCGCCTTTAAGCAGTCGTAAGTGTAACCCGGTCGTTCCTTCCAGCCCGTCAAAAGCTTCGCGGAAGAAGCTCTCGATGCCGCGATTGATTCGGCCTGTGCCGCTGCAGCACAGTAACACCCTCAGCGGGCGTTCCGATTGTTTGGTTGCATCCAAAGCCAGCACATTCTTTCCGGTCGCCATTCGCTCACCGCCCAACGGATGTAAGAGCCCGGCAAAAGCCATGTTCGGGGACCGTTAAAGGGAAAATCCCCGATCGTTCGTTCGCTCTGCCATATTTGTTCGATTCTGTGGGTTTGGGCGAAACCCTTTATGAGGGCTTGAGTAATCCCGGGTTTGAGGAACTCATGAGTTTCCGCGAGGATCATTGCGTCTCGAAGCATGGGTACCTGAAATGTGTCGAGCAGGAAGGCCTCATCCCCTTCGGTATCGCAGATAACAACTGCAGGTGAGCCCGCGCTCGAAGACCGCCCCTCTTGTAAAACCTTCTCGAGATCCCACGGGGCACAATCGCCTAAGACCTCGACGTGTTCACAAATTCCGTTGAGCCGCAACATGCGCGACAAAGCGCGTCGGCCCTGGGCTTCCCGTTCAAAGGCGATGATTCGAGTTTCCGGCAATCGCAACGCCAGGCCGACAGCGTAATAGCCTTCCGCTGCCCCGATATCGACAATGAGCGGCGGTTTGCACGAGCAGACAAATTCAATTACTGGCGCGAGCTCTCGTTCGTAAATTCCGAGCAGCTTGGGAAGATAAGCGCTGCCAAAGGCGTGGTCGACGTAGCGCATTCCGGCAAAGGGACCGAGCCTGACGGTGCTGTTTGTGCCCCGGCGCACCATGTCGGTCAGGTACCCGATGGGACGGTACCGCTCAGGGATAATTCTGCGTAAGAACCGGTCGAGCACTTGGAATCGTGTCCGGAAATGCTCCGCGCTGGTATGCCGCGTGCAGGCGGTCAAGAATGGGCAGGCAGGTAGCCTGAACGAGCCGTTGCACCAGTCGTTTCGGAAGACGCGAAAGGTGATCCCTAAATCGAAAAACCGGAAGCTCGGATCCTGGGTTCCAGAATCTCAGTGCCGGATTGTTGTTCGCGACGATGTGCCTGCGCCAATCGGTTTCGTTCCAATGGTGCCCGACGGGGTTGTCGAGGTATTGAACCACGCGCGCCCGCAACCGGCACCGTTTTTGCAGCTGGACCGGGTCGCGGTGAGGATAATGGCGAATGGGAATCCGGGTTGCTGCCCGAAAACCTGCATTGTACGGGAACGACACTTCGGCGGGCCACTTCATGGAGGAGCGATAGCGGCAAAGCCGCGGTTCTGTGTAATCAGTCACGGTGAACCACCGCCTGCGCTCCTCGATAGGACGATTGCGGTCCTTTTTTCCTTCCCGGCCGCTGTTCCATTCCTCTACGTCGCGCGATGTTAGCCGAAAGTCGTAATATTGATGATATACCACCGTCTCGTGTCTGCTGATGCGCGATTCGACGAACTCGCGCGGCACGATATGGTGGAATTCATCGGCGTCTACCCTCAGGAACCAGTCGCCGTTACGCATGTGGCTTCGCGCCTGGTCGAAAATCCAGGCTCGCACCCGTGTATCGGAAAAGCGCACAGTCTCCCGCTTCAGCGGGATGACTCGCCGGTCTTCACTCGCAAACTGGTTCACGATATCCCAGGTTTCGTCTTCGCTTCCGGTGTCGAACACGTAAATTGAATCGGCCCACTTCAATAGATGCGCCAGGCTTTGGCCGATGATATCGGCCTCGTCGCGCACAGGCATCAGGGCATGAAATCTCACCACGTGTATCGCCGGTTCCGCGCAAGCCTCAGCCATTGCAGATAGGTTGAGAAAGGGACAGGCCGGCGCGCTTCCAAGCACTGACCCAGGCCGTTCATTGCAGCGAGCCACCAAAAAGGTTCTCTCAGCGCCCAGGCAGGGTGCTGTCGCACAACATGCAAAAACTGGCGGAGGATCCGGTAGCACGACACAACTGGAAGCCATGGCCATGGGCAGCGCAGCCAGACGCTCCATAATTCGTTGCGGGCGTTGAGCTGATGCCTGCGCAGCGGGATGCGGTTGTTTGATGACTGGCGGTGACGCACGGACAACGATGGCTCGAACCAAACACCCGCTCCGGCCGCGTAGCACTGGAGTGCATAATCCGGTTCCTCATACATATGGCTGAAGAAACGCACAAAACCCGGCTGCTTCAGATAAAAGGTTCGGCGCATGGCCGCCCCGCAATTTGCATAAGCCGAAACGTAGTGTCCTGGGCTTTTGGGTGTTTTATCCGGTGCTGCGGTGGTGTTTCCATCCCGCACTTCGGGGAACGTCACTACGGCCGCCTCCGGGTGGGCTGTGAAAATTGACCCGAGCCTTGCAAAGAAATCGTTCTGAACCGGATAACTGTCGTCATCGAGACTCAGGACTATGTCGCCGGTGGCCGCGCGCAGCATTTCATCCCGCGCACCCACCGAGCCGGCGGGCTTGTCGCTCACGATGAGGTAAAAGTCCGGGAATTTGGTCCTAACCATCTCTACCGTTCGGTCGTTGCAAGCATCGGCAAAGATGAGGACCTCGTCAGGCTGCGGGCGCATCCGCTGGAGCATCGAGCACGTGACGCCGAGCTCCTCGCAACGGTTGCGGGTTGGGATCATTACCGTGATTCTCATACTCCATGCTGTCGCAAAGCCCGGATTAGCCTTTCGCCGTACTTTTCATGCGTGTAATCCGCAGCGCGATCTCGAGCGGCTTTTGACATTCGGTCGCGCAGGTTGCGATCTTCGACCACTTCCTCAATCCTCATGGCCAAGGCCACGGGATCGCGCTCAGGAACGATCCAGCCATCGAGCCCGTCCCGGGCGACCCCTCCCGCTGCCCGGGTTGTCACCGTCGGCAGCCCCATTGCCAGTGCTTCATATGTGGACTCTGATGAGCCCTCCGCCAGGGTCGGTAAAACAAATATATCCGCGCGCCTATATTCCCTTTGGATCTCTCGCCTGGAGACACGGCCAAGAAAGGTAAGCTGGCGGCACTCGGGTCGGCTTGCAACCTGTTCACTGACATTTCCCGCCACGCGGAACTCATAATCTCTGCCGCGGGCCTGCAAAAGTTCAGCGGCTCGCGCAAAGTAATGAATTCCTTTGCGCAATTCGGCCGTGCCGACGAAAAGCACACGCCCGGGCGTTGGTTCTGGGGTTGCGGATAGCCATTCGCGGCTTACACCATAGGGCACCACGGCGCTTCGACCGTTTCCCAATTGCCAGTTGGCCAGGTCGTGTTGCACCGCCTCCGAAGGGCAGATGAACAGCTCGGTCTGTTTCAAGAACCCATCCGCTTCCTCGTACTCTTTTCGGACTGCGCCCAAATCCTGCTCACCAGGTTCCCAGCCGGGGAAGCTCCGGCGTTCCTGCGCCACTATTTTTTCCGCGCTGAGCAGAATGTAAATTTCTGTAACAACCGAGAGTCCTCGCGTCCTGGCGATACTCATGGCAGGACCGCATTCTCCAAGCATGGAGTAAAGATGCGTTGCCTTCCCAAACCCGTGGGTCGCCATGCGCAAACCAAATCTACGGATTGCGCCAAGATGTTGGCGGTAAAGGTTCTCAGGGTCATTTTTGCAACACCTAAATCGGCGCCATGAAAAAAAGGGAGAAGCCAGAGTCACCGTTTTGGCTAGCACACATTCCGGGATTTGCCGGGATCTGAGCTTTTTGGCCAGTGACTTGAATCCAAGCAACGGACCGCATTTTGCCAGCCATTTACCAGGGCCGATGTTCCCGGCCACGTCTGTATAAAAGCACTCGAGCATTCCAGCGTTTTGCAGAATTTCAGCCACTGCGTACCCTCTGCGCGCCCCTAACTGCGCAACAGCGAATCTCGGGCCCTCGTTTTTTCTCGTGCAGGACAGAATAAGGAACCGCGCGTCGACGCGGACGCTCCCAAACGCTTTAAGACTTCCAGGTACGTTTTTGCGACCGCGCGGGTACGATGTTTTGCCAGGTGCTTTTCTGATCCGCCCTGGAATCTCTTCAGCTGTTCAGGCGACCTCAACCAGCTCTGCAATTGATCCGCCAAAGCATTGGGATCGTTCGGCGGAACTGTTACCCCGCATCGGCCTGTTGCCTCACGCAGCCCGCCTGTGTCGCTGGCCAGGACGACGCATCCGGAGGCGATTGCCTCCAGGGCAACCAAGCCGAAAGGTTCAAACCCGATAGAAGGAATGACGACAATTCGGTGTTGTTTGTAAATGTCTGCGAGGTTTGCGCCCAAAACGGGTCCTTTCATATCGAGGTCTTCCTGGAGCCCGTTCTTTAATACCATCTCACTGAGCCGATCGTTCTCAGGACCTGCCCCAACGACCGTCGACCGAACAGAAACGCCATATCGCTTCAAACATGCCAGAGCCTCAACCAGAACATGCGCGCCTTTTTCCGCCACGAGTCGTCCCACAAGGAGCACGTCTCGCCCGGGCGTCACGCGTGGATCGCGATAAAACTGCTTGTCATCGTACGGATTGAGCAGAACCAATCGTACCGGGTGATTTAACTTCTGTTTTAGCGCATGGCTCACCGCGGCATGCGTCGCGCGGCGAAACAGGCTCGTCCGTGCCCAGCACAATCCTCCTTTGGGCGGACTGATTGTGTGGTGGACCATGAGTGCCTTGTTGCGTTTCCACAAGAGCGGCCAGCCAAGTCTCATACCCGGCCCCTGCAGGATTACGGCGTCGGCTTGTTTGTACAGGCTCAGCAACTGGCGAAAGCCTGGGCGGCTTACGACATCCTTCATGCGCTCACCTGCCTGTGCGTCCTCCTGGTTTGTAGCGACGGTTACAGTCTGCCCTTCACTGCGTAGAGCTTCTGCCAGCAGGCGTGTCACAACTTCCACGCCTCCGATACTGGGGGAAAGTCGTTCTGAGAGGATGAGGATGTTCACTGGCTTGAGCTTGAAAAATTCCGAACCATGGACGCACTGTCGCGACTCGGTTTTAGCAGCTTCCACCCACGCGGACGGAGCAAGCCTAAAGCCCTGTTTGCATCCAACGTGGCGACATAGTCGCAAACTCGCTGGCTGTAATCCTGGCGAGGGCAGGGGATGGTCAGCCTTGGGCCACTGACTTTTGCTGAGAGCTCGAAAATAGCATAGCCATAACTGTGCAAAAGAGTGTGCGCCGGTCCCGGATAGCTGTGAGTCGTTTCCAAGACGATGTCACGCAGTTTCCCTGAACTCAGCAGTCGCTCAGCTCCAGCCAGCACGTGCGATTCGTGGCCTTCCACGTCGATCTTCGCCAGCCGGCACTCCGGGCCAATAGCACTTTCGTCCAGTTTCACCGATGCGATTCGAACCGATGCTGAGCCGTTTTCCCCAACCCTGGCTGTGCCTTCGTTGCCGGCAAACCCGGCGCCCTCGCAAATCCAGACGTAACCGGAGCTGGACGACACAGCCTTGTGTTCAATAACAATGCTGCGGCGCGGCCAACGCTGGATGTTCTGCTTCAGATTGTGATAGACAGCTGGGTGCGCTTCGAATGCCGTCAGCTTTCCGGCGCGCCCGACTCGCAGTGACAGCACACTTGTCATGACGCCAATATTCGCTCCGATATCGGCGACCTGGGTTCCTGGTTCCGCCAACCGCCATAACGCTTCGCAAACCGGGAGTTCATGGACACCTCTCATGTAGATGTTGCTGCCGATGAACCGCCGTGGCTCCACTCCGAGCCAATCCCCCCACGCGGTCCGCGCCAGGCAGCGCGTTGGCCGCGGCAGGGCTTTTCGCCAGCACGCGCGGACAAAGATGTCAGGGCGCAGGAGAAAACATGGGCTCAGGATTTTTGCTGGGAAGTTGCAGTACACTCCGCAAAAGTCTTGAGAAACAGCGTTGTGGGCTAAAGGGCGGCAGGCTGGTGGCAGAGCGAACTCGAATGCATTGGCATGTTCTCAACCCTCTTTAACAGGCACGCAACATCCTGGGCAAACCGGTGCTCGGGGAACTTGTGTTCTGCCACCCAACGCGCAGATTGTGAATACTTTTCCCAGCGCCCGGCATCATCCGTGAGGTTTTTCACCGCCTGCGCTGCAGCAGCGACATTTCCGCACTCGACCAGAACACCTGCTCCAGGGATGCACCACTCAGGAATGCCTCCCACACGATACGCTACTACCGGCGTGCCTTGAGCGGCGGCCTCGATGCCCGCCATGCTGAACCCTTCAGCAGTCAGGCTTGGAATGAGTAACACGCCCGCAGACGCCAAAATAGAGTCGCGCTCCACAGGAGGTGTCCACCCATGAAACCTGACGCGCGGTCCAAGGTGCCATTGATTCACCAGCCCTTCCAAGGCTGCTCTTTCCGGGCCTTCCCCAAGAATTTCCAACCGGTAGCGATCCGGCAGAAGTTTGATGACGCGAAGCGCGTCCTGACCGCCCTTTATCGGCTCGAGCCTTCCGCAAAACACCAACCGGGTCCGATCGCGGTCCGGATTGAGAGGGAGTTCGGGCGAATGCCCGGCGGTGCCGTGGTTCATGCCGAGGGGTGCTGGTTCGGATCCGCGTTTGCAAGGTGGATACAGGACCTGCGCCTTTGTCTCGTGCAGCCGTGCCAGATAATGACTGCTGGTAACAAAGTTCCGGAT
>Ga0070738_10007018_pt1 | contig 11499 bp, 7 predicted proteins | sample Coa_R2_2_FD_66446 | JGI IMG/M metagenome (GOLD analysis project Ga0070738, IMG submission 66446) | Surface soil microbial communities from Centralia Pennsylvania, which are recovering from an underground coalmine fire - Coalmine... | ecosystem: Environmental > Terrestrial > Soil > Unclassified ... | reverse complement strand
GTAAGACTGGATTTTCTTTCCGAGATATTCCGGAGTCCGGCCAACCATGAGTCCCGCGATGAAAACCGCCAGCACGACAAAGACCAGCATCCCGTACAGACCCGCTCCCACGCCACCTACGATGATTTCACCCAGCTGGATGTTGAACAGGGGGACAAATCCGCCCAGGGCGGTAAAGGAATCGTGCATGGAATTGACCGCGCCGCAGGAAGCATCGGTCGTTACTGTGGCAAACAATGCCGAGTTGAAAATCCCGAACCGAACCTCTTTGCCTTCCATGTTGCCGTCGGTCGCCATCACGCCCAGCTGTTGGTGAATGGGGTTGCCCGCGGCTTCCGCGTGCCAGCACAATAAGACTCCCGCCATGAATAGGACCATCATTGCGACCCAGACGGACCAGCCGTGCGCCTGGTTCTTGACCATCCGGCCCAGGTAATACGTCAGGCCGCTGCCGATTGCGAAAATCGACAACATCTGGATGAAGTTCGAAAGCGGCGTTGGGTTTTCGAACGGATGCGCCGCATTGGCGTTGGTGTAGCCGCCGCCGTTGGTGCCCAGCATTTTAATGGCAACCTGGGATGCCATCGGGCCTTGCGGGATCAGTTGTTCCTCGATTTTCTGGTCAACCATGACGGGCAGGTTCGTCATGATCGGCTGGCCCTTTTCGTCGAGCTTCGGCACGTCCATCATCACCGGGGCTCCGTTCGCCATCACCGGTTTTCCGGCCTCGTCGAGCTTGGGCGCTTGCACCATGACTGCGACGTTGGTGGTGACCGGTTGGCCCTTTTCGTCCGTTTTAGGGACTTGGACAGTGAAAGGCTCCGTCAGCTTTGCCTTCGTGTAAGGCTTGAAATTCTGGATCATCCCTTGTGAAACCAGGAACACCGCGTAGACAGTGCACAACGGCAGGAGCAGGTAGTACGTCACCCGGACCAGATCGACCCAGAAATTGCCAAGGGTTTTGGCCGAGTGCCGCGCAATGCCGCGGACCAGCGCGGCGGCAATCGCGATGCCTGTCGCGGCGGAGACAAAGTTGTGAATCACCAGGGCCACCATTTGCGACAGGTACGACATCGTCGATTCGCCCGAGTAACTCTGCCAATTGGTGTTGGTCGTAAAGCTGGTGGCGGTGTTGAACGCCAAGTCCGGGCTCAAGGCGCCGAAACCTTGGGGGTTGAGCGGAAGCAAGTGCTGCAGCCGCAAAATGGCATAGGTAAACAAGCAGCTCACCAGGCTGAAGAGCAGCATGGCGAAGGTATACTGCTTCCAATTCTGCTCCTGGCCGGGCTCGACGCCCATGACCCGGTAGGTGAGCTTTTCGAAGGGCTTCACCACGCGGTCGAGCCACGTCCGCCCGTTGGCGTCGAGCACCTGGACCAGGAACAGCCCCATCGGCTTTGTCATCGCCGTTACAATCGCCACGAATAATCCAAGTTGGATCCAATCAAGAGCGCGCATAGGTCCTTTTCAGAATTTTTCCGGCCGAATCATGGCCAGCAGCAGGTAAACGAATAAAACCAGCGAAACGATTCCAACGATGAGATTTTCCATAAAACGGGTTCACATTTTTTCGCAAAGCCCCGCGTAAATGCCGCTCACCACAAAGAACAGCACCATTACACCCACGTAGATAAGGTCAGTCATAAAGTTAAGATTTTTTCTGTCGTTTCGACCCCGCTATGCTCGCACCGGTGTTTGCGGGCATGAAATAAAAACGGAAAGACATCTCGTCAAAAATTCATTAATACTCCGAGCCTCACCTCACATTCGATTAACTTATGAAAATTGTCCTCAATGATGTTCACAAAGTTTACCCGCGCGCCGCTTGTTCACGTTGCATCTCAATGGGGAATCACTAGATTACCTGGCTTTCGGCGGCGTTGGCGCGGGTGCGCAGCGCCGGTTGCGCTGAGGTTGTAACAGGAAACGTGCTTAAGTTGAATGAAACTCCGGGGGCCTTGTGAATAGATTGAGCGGAGTTAAACCTTCGCGAGTTGTGGCGGCATTATTTTGCGGCACGGCCGCTGCCGCAGCCCAGGGGCAATTTCAGAATTCGACGAATGCCGGGTCGGCCATTGAGCAATCGCCCGGAGCCATTCAAGCTCCCGGCCCGGAACAGCAGACCTGGAACTGGCATGTTCAGAACACGGACATCGTCCAGGCATATCCGGGCTTTCACGCGCCCTACTCGGGCCCGAACAGCCTGCGGCCGGGAGGAGAAATCAGGGAAACCGTTTCGCTCGATTTGTACGCCGGCGTGAGGCTCTGGCGGGGCGCCGAGGCGCACATCGACGGGTTGATGTGGCAAGGCTTCGGGCTTAGCAGAACCTTGGGCGTCGATGCGTTTCCCAACGGCGAAGGGTTCCGCCTCGGCACCGCCGTTCCCAACGTCAATATCCCGCGACTGTTCATTCGCCAGACCATCAACCTCGGTGGAGAAGAGCAGGCCATCGAGGATGATCCGTTCCACCTCGCGGGCAAACGGGACGTTTCCAACATCACGCTTACGCTCGGCAAGATGGGGGCCAAAGATATATTCGACAATAACGCCTACTCCAATGATCCCCGGACGCAGTTTATGAACTGGGCCCTCATGGCCAACGAAGCGTGGGATTATCCCGCCGACAGCCTCGGCTATATTCCCGGCTTTGCTGCCGAATTGAACCAGCCGCGCTGGTCGGCGCGTTATGGGTTTTTTCAAATGCCAAGGGTTTCCAACGGGGTGGCGTTGGATGGCCATTTCCTCAAAGCGTGGGGTATGGTCAGCGAGTTTGAATACCGCTACAACCTGGCCACTCACCCGGGCACCGTGCGCTTCCTCAGTTTTCTGAACCGCGCCCACATGGGCAACTATCAGGAAGCGATCGACAGCAGTCTGCGGCCCGCGGACATCACCGCGGTGCGGGCATACCGATACAAATATGGCTTTGGCCTGAATATCGAACAGGAGGTCGTGACCAACATCGGCGTCTTCGCCAGGCTCGGATGGAGCGACGGTCGCACCGAGGGGTGGGCCTTCTCAGATGTCGATCGCACGGCCACAGCCGGGCTCAGCATCAAAGGCGCGTTCTGGGCAAGACCTGATGATACCGTCGGCGTAGCGGGAATCATCAACGGGATAACAGGAGTTCATCAGGAGTTCTTTGGTGCCGGGGGCATCGGTATTTTGGCCGGTGACGGCGCCCTGAACTATGGCTGGGAAAAAGTGATGGAGCTCTATTACGATTTCAAGTTGATCAAAGGACTTCATGCGACCTTGGATTACCAGTTCGTGGACAATCCGGCGTTTAACCGAGATCGTGGGCCGGTATCGGTCATCAGCGCGCGACTCCATTTTGAGTATTAAGCCACAGGCGCCTGTAAGGGATCTGTGGCGCAATTTGGTCCTCGGGAAAAAACTTCAACAAAGTAGTTGACTGTTTAGTCAAATTGCGCCACTCTTTGATTGTTGCCGGTGGCAACTCATTTATGGGCCGTGTAAGCGACAATCGAAAAAAGTTGATGGATGCCGTTCTGGAGCTGATCTGGACTTGCTCCTACGGCAGCACGACCATCGACCAGATTTGCGACAAGGCGCAGGTTCGCAAAGGCAGCTTCTATTATTACTTCGATTCCAAGGCCGACCTGGCCGCCGCGGCAATGGAAGCCCAATGGGAAATCCTGCGTCCGCAGTATGACTCGATGTTCTCGCCGACCGTTGCCCCGCTGCAACGGTTGCGGAATTACTTCGAGCTCGGGTATCGATTTCAGCGGGAAAACAAGGAAAAATACGGTTGCGTGCTGGGTTGTCCGCTTTTCTCGCTCGGGGCGGAGATCAGCACCCAGGAACACGGCTTGCAGAAGAAAGTGCAGGAAATTCTTGCGTACAAGCTGAAGTACCTGGAGAGCGCCATTCGGGATGCTCACGCCGCAGGTTTGGTTGAAGCTCCAGATGCCGCCTCAAAGGCGCGAATGATCCTCACCTATTATGAGGGGTTGTTAACGCAGGCCCGGATCCAGAATGACGTGGAAGTTTTGAAAGAAGCGTCAGAAGGCGCATTTGCGATGCTCGGACTGAAAACGGGGACTGCTGCGGTGGCTTAAAAAAATTTGGCGAAATATTTGACTAAATAGATAACTAGTACATCTACCTTTATTGCTATGAATACTCTGCAAAACCAAATCGCTTCGACTCCCAGCTTCCTGGCCGCTTGCGCCGGCTCCTGCAAGAAGATGATCGCCCGGCTTCGCAATTACAAAGCCGAATTGTTGCGCGAGTTCGGCCAAAGCTCGAGTCACCAGGAGCACCTGGTTCACCTTGCGTTGAACGAAGCGGAAGCGCTTGCCCACGCGACGGGTTTTCCTCTGCTGACCTTTCCCATGCTGGCGCGGGAAAAGGCCCAGGAGATTGCCGCCTGGCGTCTTCAGCAGCAAGCAGTCCGGCGAGTCAGCTTTGCGAAGTTGGCCGCCTGAGAACCATCGAGATTCGAACAACATTGATCGAGCGTGTCCTTTTTGAGTGAGGTCCCTCGTCTTAGCACCGAGAAGTTTATGAGATTCAATTTTGGAAAAACGGGAAAAGTTATTTGGCTGAGCGCGGCGTTGATTGTTGGACTGAGCGTCTCGGGTTGCGGGCGGCAAAGTCCGCAGGCTAAACCAGCCGCTCCAATGGTCACTGTTGCTCCGGTTGAACAGCAGGAGATTGTTGAGCGTGATGAATTCACGGGGCGGATCGAACCGGTGGAGACGGTCGAGGTCCGGCCGCGCGTCTCGGGGTACATCCAGGCCGTGAAGTTTCAGTCAGGGCAGATGGTAAAAAGAGGGGACCTGTTATTCCAAATCGATCCTCGCTGGCACCAGGCCACTTTTGAGCAAAGGCAGGCGGAATTCCAGCAGGCCAAGGTTCATTTGGAAAACGCGCAGCGCGAGTCGGAGCGGACTCCCCAGCTGTTGACGAACAACGCGATTTCAATTGAGGAAGCGGACGCCAGGCAAGCGCGGTTCCAGGAAGCAAGGAGCGCCATGCTGGCGGCGCAGGCTGCCCTCGATTCGGCCAAGCTTGACCTGGAATACACCCAGGTGCGCGCGCCCATTGACGGCCGGGTCAGCCGCGCGTTGTTGACCGAAGGCAATTATGTCAACGGCATTGCCGGCGGCGCCACGCTCCTCACGACGATTGTTTCGGTGGACCCGGTTTACGTCTATGCGGATATGGACGAGAACTCGCTGCTGCGTTTCAACGGCCTGGCCCGGTCCGGCAAGATTGAAGCCGATAGCAATGGAAAGGTCCCGGTTCAACTGCAGCTTGCCGACGAACAGGAGTTTCCTCACCAGGGCTATATTGAATCTTTTGACAACCGGCTCAATGCCGATACGGGCAGCATTCTGCTGCGGGCGGTTTTTCCCAATCCCGACGGGCGGATTGTGCCCGGCTTATTCGCCCGGATTCGCGTGCCATTGAGCGAAAAGCATCCGGCATTGTTGGTCGAAGAGCGCGCAATCGGGACGGACCAGGCGCAGAAGTTCGTGCTGACGCTGACGCGCAGCAACACGGTTGCGTATCGCCACATTGAATTGGGGCCGCTGGTGGGCGAGCTGCGAGTGGTCCGCTCGGGCCTGCAGAAGGACGAGCCGATCGTCGTCAACGGCCTTTCACGCGTGCGGCCGGGCATGCCTGTGTCTCCTCAGACCGAAACCGCCGACGCCTCCGAGCAGCGCCTCGCGCGACGATAAGCCGCGTGTGCCGGCGGCCTTCTCGGCCCGGCGCCGAATGAACCCAACACCTGAGCCCAATCTTTAACCAATGAATTTCTCAAATTTTTTCATCCGGCGTCCGATCTTTGCCGGTGTGCTCTCGGCAATTGTGTTTCTGCTCGGGCTGTTGTCCATGTGGCGGCTGCCCATCAGCGAATATCCCGAGGTCGTTCCGCCAACCATTGTGGTCAAGGCAAGCTATCCCGGGGCCAATCCGAAAACGATCGCCGAGACCGTTGCTTCACCGCTCGAACAGTCGATCAACGGCGTGGAAGATTCTTTGTACATGTTTTCGCAAGCGACGCCGGATGGCGTCATGACGCTCACCATCACCTTCAAGCTCGGAACCGATGTGGACAAGGCCCAGGTGCAGGTGCAAAACCGTGTTTCCCAGGTCTTGCCCAAATTGCCGGAGGATGTCCGCCGTCTGGGGGTCACAACGACCAAACAATCGCCGGACCTCACGATGGTGGTGCACCTCTTTTCGCCGAATAACCGGTATGACGAAGTTTACCTGCGCAATTATGCAACTCTGCAGGTCCGCGATGTGCTCGCTCGAATTCCGGGCGCCGGCGATGTCGAAGTGTTCGGCTCGGGCGACTACGCGATGCGCGTGTGGTTGGATCCTGACCGGATTGCGGCGCGGAACCTGACCGCCTCGGACGTCGTCAACGCCATCCGCGAGCAAAATGTGCAGATTGCCGCCGGGGCCATCGGCCAACCGCCGGTTGGCCAACCCGTGCCGTTCGAGCTTCAGGTGAATGCCAAGGGCCGCCTGGCTTCGACCGATGAATTCGGGCAGATCATTATTAAAACCGGCCCGAACGGCGAAAAGATTCTGCTTAAAGACGTGGCCCGGCTGGAACTTGGGGCTTCGGCTTACTCCCTCCGCGCGCTGCTGGACAACAAGACCGCGGTGGCCATCCCGATTTTCCAAACGCCCGGCGCCAATGCGTTGCAGCTTTCAAAAAACGTCCGCCAAACGATGGAACAACTTAAAAGAAACTTCCCCGAAGGTGTTGATTACTCGGTGGTGTATGATCCGACCGTTTTTGTCAGCCACTCGATCGACGCCGTGGTTCACACCCTGGTCGAAGCGATTCTGCTGGTCGTAATCGTTGTGGTTTTGTTTCTGCAAACATGGCGGGCATCGATTATCCCCCTGGCTGCCGTGCCCGTCTCCCTGGTCGGCACTTTCGCCGTCATGCTGGCGCTGGGTTTCTCGATCAACAACCTGTCGTTGTTCGGGTTGGTGCTGGCGATTGGGATCGTCGTTGACGACGCGATTGTCGTGGTCGAAAACGTCGAGCGAAACATCGCGTTGGGCTTTACCCCCGTTGAAGCCGCGCGCCACGCGATGAGCGAAGTCACCGGCCCGATCGTGGCCACGGCGCTGGTGCTGTGCGCGGTGTTCATCCCAACCGCCTTTATCAGCGGCCTGACCGGGCAATTTTACAAGCAGTTTGCCATCACCATCGCGATCTCCACGGTGATATCCGCTTTCAATTCGCTGACGCTGTCGCCCGCGCTGTGCGCCGTTTTGCTCAAAGGACATCACCAGCCCCGAGACTGGTTTGGCCGAATCATGGAAAAATCGCTCGGCTGGTTTTTCCGGCCCTTCAACCGCCTGTTCGCATGGTCGGGACAAAAATACGCGGCGGGAGTCGGAGGTGTGATTCGCAAAAGCGCCGTCGCGCTGGTTATTTACGGCGGCCTGGTGTTTCTGACGGGCTGGAGTTTCAACAAGGTGCCCACCGGGTTCGTTCCAACTCAGGATAAGCAGTACCTGGTGGCTTTTGCGCAATTGCCCGACGCGGCGTCGCTCGAACGAACGGATGCCGTCATTCGCAAGATGACCGACATTGGTTTGAAGCAGCCCGGCGTCCAATCCGCCGTGGCTTTTCCCGGGCTGAGCATCAACGGCTTCACCGTCGCTCCCAACGCGGGCATTGTCTTTTTCTGTCTGAAACCCTTCGAAGAACGACGATCGGCCGAACTGAGCGGCCAGGCAATTGCCGATGCGTTGAACGGAAAGCTTTCCACTGTTCAGGAAGCCTTCGTTCTGACAGTCATGGCCCCGCCGGTCAACGGGCTCGGCACGATTGGAGGGTTCAAGCTGTTCGTCGAGGACCGCGCGGATCTCGGGTACGACGCGTTATTCAAGGCCGTGCAGGCCACAACCGGAAAGGCGTATCAAACCCCGGGACTTGCGGGCGTCTTTTCAACATTCACCGTGAATGTTCCGCAACTCGACGCGGAGATTGACCGCGTCAAAGCAAAGCAAGAGGGCGTTCCGCTCCAAAACCTGTTCGATACGTTGCAAATCTACCTCGGTTCGCTGTACGTCAACGATTTTAATCGGTTCGGTCGAACGTATGAAGTCGTGGCCCAGGCCGACGCCCAGTTCCGTCGACACAAAGAAGACATCGCCAGGCTCAAGACGCGCAATAGCCAGGGGCAAATGGTGACTCTGGGATCCTTGCTCAAGGTGAAGGAAACCTACGGGCCCGATCGCGCAATGCGTTACAATGGATATCCCGCGGCGGAGATCAACGGCGGCCCGGCGCCCGGGTTCAGCTCCGGCCAGGCGGAGGCTATGATTGCCAGGCTGGCCAAAGAAAACCTTCCGCGCGGCATGGAATACGAATGGACGGACCTGACCTACCAGAGAATCCTGGCCGGAAACTCTGCGATTTACGTTTATCCGCTCTGCGTGTTGCTGGTCTTCCTCGTATTGGCCGCGCAGTACGAAAGCTTCCGGCTGCCACTGGCGATCATTCTGATTCTGCCAATGTGCCTTTTGTTCGCCATCATTGGCGTCTGGCTCAAGGGCAGCGATAACAACATTTTTACTCAAATCGGCTTCATTGTCCTGATTGGGCTGGCGTGCAAAAACGCGATCCTGATAGTCGAGTTTGCCAAGCACCACCAGGACCAGGGGAAATCGCCTTTTGACGCTGCGATTGAAGCGTGCCGTTTGAGATTGCGGCCGATTTTGATGACCTCGATCGCGTTCATCGCGGGTGTGTTCCCGTTGGTTCGCTCCCACGGCGCGGGTGCCGAAATGCGCCAGGCCATGGGCGTGGCGGTGTTTGCCGGGATGATCGGCGTGACCTTGTTCGGACTGTTTTTGACGCCGGTCTTCTATGTCACTTTGATGAAGCTCGGAAAGAAGCGCGCCTCCCAACCTGTGTTGCAGCCGGAGCCTCCCACGTCCGGCCTGGCTCACAGCGGAACAGCGTCGATTTGAGATCAAAGGGAACGATCATGTTTAAGAAGCAATTTGATGGGTTTACGATTGCATGCCTTGTTTTCGGCCTGTGCGTCTCGGCTCGCGCCGGGTTGTTTTCGGTTGGGCCCGACTACAAACCGCCGGGCAATGATGAGCCCGCGGCTTACAAGGCTTCCGAGCTCGGGTTATGGAAGCAGGGCAATCCTTTGGACCAGGTGCCAAAAGGTAACTGGTGGGAGATCTTTGCCGACGAGGCTCTGAACGACCTGGAAGCGCGGGCGACTTCCCAGAACCAAAACCTTAAGGCCGCGGTGGCGCGGCTTGGGCAGGCGCGGGCGACCGCGCGGGTTGCTCGAGGGGAATTGTTGCCCAGCGCGGCTCTGGCCCCGAGTTGGACCCGGCAGCGGTTTTCGCCCAACCAGGTGCCCAGTTTTGGAAACATGACGGCCAATAGCTTCAGCGTGCCGTTGGATTTCAGCTACGAGCTTGACCTGTGGGGCAGGGTGCGCCGGAGTTTCGAAAGCGCGCGCGCCGAAGCCCAGGCGTCGCTCGCGGATTATTACAACGTCCTGCTTACGCTCCAGAGCGATGTCGCCCAGAATTATTTTGGGCTGCGCGCGTTGGATGCCGAAATTGCGACGGTTTCCGGCACGGTGGATCTGCGCAAAGAGCAAGTGCAGCTCGTCCGGAGCAGGTTCGAGGGCGGCATCGGCAATGAATTGGACATAGCGCGGGCGGAAACTGAACTGGCAACGACTCAAGCCGAGCTTGCGTCGCTGGCCCAGCGGCGAACCGAATTGGAAAACGGCCTGGCCATCCTCGTTGGCGCCAATCCCGCCGTCTTTGCAGTGCCGGCCCAGACTGCGAATCCCTGGAATCCCATTCCCCCGGAGATTCCCGCCGGCTTGCCTTCCCAGTTGCTCGAACGACGGCCCGACGTGAGCGAAGCCGAACGCCTGCTGGCCTCCGCCAATGCTCGTATCGGTGTCGCCAAGGCCGCCTTTTTCCCCGTGATCAACCTGACCGCCTCCGGCGGATATCTCAGCGGCGAGCTCGACAACCTGTTCAATTGGAGCAGCCGCGTCTGGTCGATCGGCCCCAGCGTTTCACTGCCCATTTTTGCCGGTGGACGGAATCGCGCGAATCTCCGCCGTTCGGAAGCGGCGTTCGAAGAGGCCGTGGCGCGCTACCGCCAACAGGTGCTTGTCGCCTTTGCTGACGTGGAAAACAGCTTAGCGGGCAATCGTCACCTGGCCGAGCAATCCGCCGCGCAGTTGCGCGCGGTAGCCCAGTCCCGTCGCGCTGCGCAACTGGCAACGCAGCGGTATCGCTCAGGAATCGTGTCGTACGTTGAGGTGATTGACGCCAACCGCGACGCGCTCCAGGCGGAACGAGCGGCCGCACAATTGGCGGGACAAAGGCTGATTAACACAGTTCAATTGGTAAAAGCCCTCGGCGGCGGTTGGACTCGAGAACAGCTTGTCTCCCGGGCAGGATCCAGTTTGAGGAATTTCAGTTCAACCGGTTATTGAAGGACCAGTTATGTATATTCAACTTGTTTTGGTCGCCATGATGGCGCTGTTGTATGGCCTGGCCTGGCACAACGAGCCCGCAAGGAGCCAAGGCCAAAAACCGACGCAGGACAAAAACAACTCCAACGAGTAGTCTGGCGTCGAACCGGGAAAAAGGCGATCGGTTCAGGCTTGTGATAGGTGGACTGGCGGGTTGTCCCAAAGGGACAATTGCAAATAGCCCAAGGTTTTAACCTTGGGGTTAGGTGCGCGGTCGATAAGTCCCGAAGGGACGGCTGGGGTTAGTCCCCACACGAGAAGCTCCTCGGAGGGATCTGATATGCAACGTGAGGAATTCCCGCTGGAAGAGAACTCTGCGATAATTGTGGTTCTTCATTGGTGAGATCGCACAACCGATCCGCCATTCCAGCCGTCCCTTCGGGACTCAATCTCGTCAGCCACTGAACCCAAGGTTAAAAACCTTGGGCTATGGTCATCCGTCCCTTTCGGGACGCGACGGACCCGAAGTAAAACGGGCGTCGACTGGGGTGTCATTGAAACGATTTACGAAGCCATGCTCCGTTCACATTTGCACTTGCTCCTGTGCGGCCTGATTGTCTTATGGCCATTACCGGGCGTCTGCGGAGCATCCGTTTTACAGCAGGACCGGCATTGGGTTTTGCCTGGTCCGTTTTACGCCGCCAGGGTTCTGTCCCAAAGGGACAATTGCAGATAGCCCAAGGTTTTAACCTTGGGGTTAGGTGCGAGGTCGATAAGTCCCGAAGGGACGGCTGGGGTTAGTCCCACACGAGAAGCTCCTCGGAGGGATCTGATATGCAACGTGAGGAATTCCCACTGGAAGAGAACTCCGCGATAATTGTGGTTCTTCATTGGTGAGATCGCACAACCGACCCGCGATTCCAGCCGTCCCTTCGGGACTCAATCTCGTCAGCCACTGAACCCAAGGTTAAAACCTTGGGCTATGGTCATCCGTCCCTTTCGGGACGCGACGGACCCGAAGTA
>Ga0070738_10007017_pt1 | contig 11501 bp, 11 predicted proteins | sample Coa_R2_2_FD_66446 | JGI IMG/M metagenome (GOLD analysis project Ga0070738, IMG submission 66446) | Surface soil microbial communities from Centralia Pennsylvania, which are recovering from an underground coalmine fire - Coalmine... | ecosystem: Environmental > Terrestrial > Soil > Unclassified ... | reverse complement strand
AATGATGGTCACTGGTCCATCATTGGCCAAGCGAACCAGCATGTCCGCGCCGAAACGGCCGGTTTGGACCGGTCGCCCAAGATCCGCCGCCAATTGTGCAACGAACGTTTCATAAAGAGGCACCGCTGTTTCAGGGGGAGCGGATCGGCTGAACGAGGGGCGGTTGCCCTTTTTAGTGCTCGCAAAAAGGGTGAACTGGCTCACGACGATGACCTCTCCTTGAACATCCTGGACCGATCGGTTCATTAGGCCGCTTTCGTCGTTAAAAACCCTCAGTCGCGCGATCTTGCCGCTCAGCCATTGGATGTCTTCAGTCCCGTCCGAGTCCTCGACCGCGAGCAAAACAACCAGGCCGCGCCCGATCGAGGCTTTCGTCTCTCCCTGAATTATAACAGAAGCGTCCGAAACCCTTTGGATTACCGCGCGCATGGCAAAGACTGAAGGCGTGAGGTTTGTGCCCCATTGGGGTTTGCTGTCCAGCCGCTATTCTTTTTGTCATGGATAAAACTGAATTGACCAACCGGGTCCAGGACTGGCAGAAACGAGCAGGCGAAACGGCGCGGAACATTGGGCAGACCACCGATGAATACGTGAGGGAAAACACATGGACCACGCTGGCCTTGGCGGCTGCCGTGGGTTGCCTTGTTGGGTACTTTTTGAGCAGTGGCCGGAGCGAGGATAACGATTAAGGCGGGATCGGGCCAGCTTGCCGTGAACTGAAAACGAACGGGGCTTGAAGAGTTGGGAGCCGGGCTGGCAGCGTTGGACCACCTCACACAGTCCGGCAAGCGCTAATGAGATTTGCCGGGCAGGCAGCCCGCCTTGGCAAACGTCAAGGCGTAAGCCAGGAAGCTGACGATCAGCAGCCAGGGGTTGCCTTTGAACGTCAAAAGAATGCCCCAGCCCAGGATAAAGCTGATCACCAGGTACGCGAATATCGCCAGGAAAAACTTCATGGCGGGATATTAGCTGCAGTTCACTGTTTCGCAAGCTCGGCTTTACGGCTGAACACCGGCCGTTCATGAACAGCGCCTCTGGGCCAAGGCGCAACCATTCAGCTCAACTCACGAGTCTCTGCTGTGGCCAGCAGTAAAACGCGTCGAGTTATCAGGTCCGAGGCGCCCTGACGGCGACCGTTCTGGTGCATGTGTGGCATGACGAGCCTGCCGTTTGGGAAGGCGGCTCCTCGGCGGCGCTGAAGAGCTGTCAGGCTCGAGGTGAATGAAGTCTTTCAGGAAGTCGGGTTTATCCTTGCGGCCGCCTCGTTGGTAATCGCGCCACAACGCCTGGGCCGCCATTTCCGGCGGTAAGCGGCGTTCAACCGTCAGATAATCGAACAAGAACCGCATCAGTCTTGGCAGTGAAATGGCGTCGGTCCGGCCGATGCGAGTGTACAACCAGCGGCTCCATTGCCGAAAGCTGTGAAAAGGCGAGTTGCGGTGTTCCGAACCATGGCCTGAGCGTGGTTCCAACCAGAGCAGGGGTGCCGACTCGATAAAGTTGCCGCTGTTGCCCACTATATCCCAGTAGCGCGCAAACCGCCGCAGTTCGTGCATTGTCGCAAAATCGATCGAACGGCTCTGAAGTATTTCGTAGGGCGGGTTGGGGTCGTAGACCATTTGCCACTCGGCATCGTGCCTGACAATGGGGGTGCCCCGCAATCGCTTGAGAATGCCCACCTGAATTTCCTGCGGACCGAGGCTGATGAGTTTATCGAACCCGTCCGCGAAACTCTCGAGCGACTCGCCGGGCAACCCGGCGATCAGGTCCGCGTGCACGTGCACTCCCGTGTGCTCCCGCAGGAATCGCAGGTTCTCTTCGAGCCTGGCATAATCCTGGCGCCGGCTAATCCTTTCGGCGACCTCGGGATTGAACGTTTGAATCCCAACTTCGAACTGCAACGCGCCGTGTGGAAATTGAGCGATAATCTCTCGTAGTCCCGATGGCAGCCGATCGGGAATCATTTCAAAATGGTAGAAATTTCCGGGCTGATGATTTTCCAGAAAAAATCTCAACAATGCACCGCTGAAGGCAAGATTGAGATTAAATGTGCGGTCGACAAATTTGAACTGGCGAACGCCGCGATCGAGCAGTTTCCGCAGTTCCACCAGCAACAAAGGCAGCGGGGCCTGGCGCACGGGAACATCCAGTGAAGACAAACAGAACTCGCAACTAAATGGACACCCGCGGGAGGCCTCAAGGTAAATTACCCGGTGCGCGATGTCTTCCGGCCCATACCAATCGTAGGGCAGGGCAATCTGTGAAAAATCCGGCAAAGGCGCGTTTAAAATTTTGTCCTTTGGCCCGTGTCCTTGCAGCGTCGCGGCACAAAGTTCAGCAAACTTCAGATCCGCTTCTCCACAGATCACATGATCGGCCAGGTGCACGATAGCTTGAGTCTGGGTTTCATAACTGACCTCCGGTCCTCCCAAAATAATCATTATATCCGGACGGAGCCTTTTGATGGCGGCAACAACTTGCGTCGTCTGTGTGACGTTCCAGATGTAAACGCCGAACCCGATGACCCGCGGGTTGCGGGCAAGGAGTGCGTCGACGATGTCGAGCGGTTTCTGGTTAATGTCAAACTCCACCATGGCCGCCCTGGATTGGAGGGCTCCGAGGTTGGACATGAGGTAGCGCAAGCCAAAGGCAGCGTGAATGTATTTGGCGTTGAGTGTGGTCAGAACGATATCCGGCATCGCGCATCCTGACGCTAACAGTTTCGCTGCCCGGCGGCAACGTGGGACGCGGCATTCGCGGCATTCGCCGCTCGGTCATGGGTCGTTTGCCCACCCGGTGAGTAGGTTTTCACATCATAGGAGCCCCTGGGTGCGCGCCCTATTCTGCTGCCACTCCTCATTCCAGGCATGGATATGAGTGAACGAAAAGAATTATGAACGCACCATGCTGCTTCGTTATGGGGATTATCTTGGGGGGGATCGTGATTGCCGGGGGGCCGGCAAGGGCGCAGGTTCTCACGCCTACGGCTGCTCCCGCTCAAAACTGGGTTTCCATGGCCTCCTCGGCCGATGGCACCAAACTGGCCGCGGTCGCTTCGTATGGCTCGTTGTATTTGTCCACCAATTCGGGACTTAGTTGGAGTCCTGCGGTGACCGCTTCGAGTGGAACTGAGCCTCAGCGGCCTTGGACCAGCATCGCGAGCTCTTCGGACGGCGAGCGCCTGGTTGCCGTGGCCAATTTCGCGCCATTATTCACATCGACCAATGCGGGACAAACCTGGCGTCAAACCGGCCCCACCGCAGTCTGGTCGTCAGTCGCCAGTTCCGCCGACGGGTTGAAGTTGGTTGCAGTGGATTCCAAGGGCGCTGTTTCGCTTTCGTCGGACGGGGGAGAAACCTGGTCTGCGAGCCCCGCCCCCGCATTACGTTGGCGTTCAGTGGCCTCCTCGGCCGACGGCGCTCGACTTTTTGCAGGCTCGGATTACGGAACCAACTACGACCAGGTCCCATCGATTTACGTTTCGACCAATTCCGGGGCGACATGGTCAATCACCACCGCGCCATCGCATCCGTGGCAAACCATTTCCGTTTCGGGCGACGGCACGCACATTGCCGCTGGGACTTACGGAGGTCTGATTTATTTGTCGGCTGATAGCGGGCAAACGTGGACTGGCGCACCGGTTCCCAGTTACCGGTGGGGCGCTGTGGCTGCCTCAAAAGATGGAACCCGTCTTGTGGCAGCGTCCTGGGAAGGACAGGTGTTTGTCTCAGCCAATGCGGGTCAAAGTTGGGCTGCCGCAGCCGGACCCACTGCGCCGTGGCAGGCGGTCGCATCCTCAGCGGATGGTTCAAGACTGTTTGCGGGGATTTACAGCGCTTCAGGCGGCGGCATCTATGCGGCGCAAATCGCCCCGGTCCTTGGCATTAAGACTTCTCCGGCAGGGACAGACATTTCATGGCCTGCGTCCGCATCGGATTATGGGCTGGAAGAGCGCGCGGATATTGTGAGCGGCAATTGGACTGCAGTCGCCACGCCCCCCACCCCGGAAGCCGGGATGAACCACGTCGTTGTGGATTCGAGCGCCGGCAACCACATCTATCGCCTGGTGCGGCGCCAATTGGCTCAACAATAAGCGGCTGGGCTAAGTGCGGTTGCTTGCCAGGTAGCGGAGCATTTCTCCTGGATCGCCACTTTGCTGCTGGCGAGATTTTAGATCCCTGACTGACACGGCGATGGAGCCCGACGCTGTCCGTTCCAGACGGGCGATAAAACGGGCGCCCAATTCCTGGGCGCGTTTGAATTGTTTGTCCGGCTTTGCGGGCGTCAGGCTATATTCGACCGTGGCGCCTTCTTGTCTCAGATTTTGAATGAAGCGCAGTGATTCCGGGCGCAGCGTTTCGTCTTCGATCAAACAAAATACCTCGATGACGGTCTGACATTGATGCAGGTGTTTTCGGGCTTTAAGCAATTCGGCTAAAACCACGTCGCCCATTCCAAACCCAAGCGCCGGCAGGGAAACCCGTCCGCCGCTGAGCAGCCCAATCAGATTGTCATACCGTCCGCCGCCGGCGATGGCCCTGAACTCGCCTTTCCGATCGAAAGCTTCGAAGACAACCCCCGTGTAATAAGCCAGGCCGCGAATGACGCCGTAATCGATTTTTACAAACGCTTGCAAGTCGCGCGCCGATAGATTCTCAAGAACCACTTTGAGCTCCGGAGTCGGGGCGCCCGCCTCGATGAATGCACGCACCAGCTCCATGGAAATACCCAGGGCCTTGAGCTTGGACGCGCTGACGTCCGGGTCTTCTCTTTCCAGTTTATCGATGGTCTGGAAAAAGTCGTACTGGCGTGCGTTGTCGCCATTGTGCTGGCTGAAAAAGCTCTGCCAGGCGTTCCGGCTGCTCAAACGAATCACAAAGTCCTCAGGCCCCAGGCCGAAGGCGCGCAAGGTATCAATGAGCAGTGCGATCAGTTCTGCATCAGCGGCAGGATCGGCCTCCCCGATAATGTCTGCGTTCAACTGGAAATGCTCGCGCAACCGGCCCTTTTGCTGGCGTTCGTACCGAAAGAGTTGGGGAATCGTGAACCACTTTATAGGCTTTTTATAGTTCCGCTCGTGGGCGGCAACCATCCTGGCCAGGGTGGGCGTCATCTCCGGCCGCAAAGCAATTTCGCGCCCACCTTTGTCAGTGAAGTTATAAAGCTGACCTACGATCTCCTCGCCGCTTTTTGCCGTGAACAATTCGAGAGACTCCAGCGGGGGACCGTCGTATTCGCGGAAGCCGTAACGTTTGGCAACGGAGCGCCAGTGATTGAAGATAAACTGACGTCCATCAGCGCTCCACAAATCGGGTTGTGGAAGAGGGTCGGGATAAAAATCTCGGAAACCCGGCAGGCGTTCCATAAATCAGGCCGGGAACGTTAGGGTGAAACAACGGTAAGCAAAAGGAAAAAGAGTCCGTCGCGCTTTGAGCGCTGGCAGTGCCGAATAGTGACGCGGTTCAGGCCGCCGGTTGTGTCGGCTGGCTTGACTGGGTCGATTGGGTCGGCTGCGTCGGAGTGCTCCTTGGAGGAATCTTGATCACCTCGCCACGCATTTCCTTGCCGGGCTTGAATTTTACGACCGAGCGTTCAGGAATAGGTACGTCTGTGGCCGGGGCATTTGGATTGCGTCCAATTCGAGCCTTGCGCACTTTGACCTCAAAGACACCAAAGTTGCGCAATTCGACTTTATGGCCCTGGGCCAAAGCCTCGGCAATGTAATCGAGGGTCTTCTGGACCACCGTGAGGACCTGCTGCTGGATCAGGCCGGTTTCTTCGCTGATCCTTATCACCAAGTCTCGCTTAGTTAGCGTCATAGGTAATGGGGTTAGGGTTACATCCGTCAACCGCATTTGTATAAACCTCTTCCGTCCAAGGGTCAAGCGCCTTTTGCATTCGGCCCCTGCTTCGTTCCCCTTAGATGCCCATTTCGCTTTCTCAGGTTCGGGTCAGATCGTCCTTATCTTCTTCGTTAATCTCAAAAACCGTTTCAACATTCATTCCACTCTTCTCCAGGATCTGTTTTATCTCAGGAGAAACCCAGCGAGTTTGCTTTACCTTTTTGCGCGGTTTAAGCCGGTAATGCCTGCCGGAATCGCTTTCAATGAGTCCCTTTTCAACCATCCTCGTAAGCACTGGGGTCGCCCAGTCCGGTTCGTCTCGATAACGGCGCTTGCCCGCAGCCCGGCGCGAGATTTCCTTGTAGGCGATAAATTGGCCCGGGAAACCCTTTAAATAGAGGCATATGTCACGCTCATCCGCGTCCATTTTCGTTTGCAGGATGCGAAAGGGCCAACGAGATGTCGATTACAAAATGCGTTGACTATAGGTCACCTCTTTCCAGCCAGCTCCCTGCGCGTCTAACTGCACACGATTCCTTTTTGTTGCGAGGGCTTTTGCTAACATTCAATAATCGATACAGTCGCTCGACCTCAAAGTGATCAAATTCAGGTATGCGTTGCTGGTGCTGATTGCGATGCTCGCTCCCGTTCGGGTGAGCCTGGCTCAAAAGGCCTCAAACTGGCGGGTCTACAAGTTGTCGGACAGGTTGGCAGAGTCGGCTTGCATTTCAGTGACACTCTCGCCGCAAGGCAAAGTGCTTGTGCGGCATTTTGCGCTGCCGGTGCTCTCAGAACTTGATGGGTACGTGGTGCGGAGCATTCCATCACCCGAGGTGGGGCGGAGCAGGGTCTATCAGAGCCCTGGGGGCCAACTCTGGGCCGTGGTTCCGGAAGGATTGCAAGAATTCAAAGACGGCTCCTGGCTGCTGCATCGCGTAGCTGCGCTGGAAAACGAAACACGCGGTGGTGCCGCCAGAGTAATTGATCCGGTGCCTTTGTGGCCGGTGCGCCAAGGCCTGGTCCTGCTTTTACTGCCTGGCCAGCTACTGGAATACAACTCGGAGGACCCGGACCATCCCCAAACCAAAGTCCTTCGCCAGGCCGGCCGCACGAGTATTGAGAGTTTCATCAGCCTGGCTCCTTCGCGTGATGGGGGGTTATGGATTGGCGGTGGCAAAGGGCTCGCTAAAGTCCCAGGCCCTATTCGCAATCTGAAGCCGGAGTCCGAGTGGCAGGAGTATCTGCTTCCCAATTCATGGCACGTCAGGAACCTGCAAGGGCTGCACGAAGACGGCGAGGGTGGGGTGAGCGCGGTAGCCGAATCCTCAACGAATCAGCAGCGATTTGTGGTCTATTTCGACGGCCGGGACTGGGGACTCCTGCAGGCCGCCGGCGAAAAGCTTCGTCAGACCTGGCGGAGTCCGGACCGCCTCCGCTGGGCAATGAGCAGCGAGACTCTGTTCGAGGAAGACGACACGCGAGCTGAATTGGTGGAAAACGATGAGATTGGGGCGCGCGCCTATTTCGACGTCGCCATGCAACCGGGCGGAACTTTTTGGCTCGCCACCTCCGACGGCCTTTATCGGTATGCGCCGCCTCTATGGCGCAGCCCGGCCAGGGTGAAGCGAATCAATTCTCCAGTCGATTGTGTCACCGGAGACGCCACCGGGCGAATCTGGTTTGTCGCGGGGAACCGGCTGTGCGAACTGCAGGCCGAGGAACTGAAGGAGTTCCCGCTCAAACCGGAGATCAGCCGCGACATACGGCCGCGGGAGTTGTTTGCGATTCGCGACGGCGGGGTAGTACTTGCGGTGCAGGACACCGAAGGGGACGCTGGGGACGAGTTATACGAGCTAAAGCCGGGCACGGCCCAATTGAGCCATTTGAACAAAGAACTGGCCGATGAGCGTTGCAGGGCTCTCGGCATGTTGAAAGACGGCCGCTTGTGCCTGCACTGCTGGAACCCGCGCTCGCCCTCTGAATCCAGTTTCAGGGCGTTTGACGGAACCTCTCTTATTGAACTGGCGCAACCTGCGCCGGAAGACGAGTTGGGGACAAGCTGGCACACACTTTTCGTGGCTCAGAATGGAGACTGGTGGTTGGGCGGCGACAAGGGCACCGCCTGCTACAGCCAGGAACGGTGGCGCTTGTTTGTGTCCCCGGACAAGAGCATGCCCGAAAACGTGACCTCGTTTGCTGAACTGACCGACGGCAGGATTTGGTGTGCCGCGCGAGACCAGGTTTGGGAGTTTGACGGGCGGAACTGGGGAATCGTGCGGCGGGGCCTGGATCGTGTAAATGCGTTGGTGCGCACGCGGGACGGGGCGGTTTGGGCCGCCAGCAACAGCGGGCTTTTTCGGTATCTGCAGGTTGCCTGGATTGAGAACGGCACCGAGGAGGGGTTGCCCAGTTCCGCTGTTCGCGGCCTGTTCGAGGACATTCGCGGGCGTCTCTGGGCCGGCACTTCGCACGGCTTGACCGTGTTCCATCCTGAAGCCGATCCGGACCCGCCTCAAACCAGCGCCCAATTCTTTCCCGGCCAGGACAGCACCATTCCCGAAGGGGCAACGATCTCCATAAGTTTCAGCGGCCAGGACAAATGGAAGTATACACCGCGGGAACGGCTGCTTTTTTCCTACCGGCTCGATGTTCGCGATTGGACCCCGTTCCAGGAAGCCAGCCGAGTTTGGTTCAGCGATCTGCCCATCGGCAAACATTACTTCCAGGTTAAGGCGATGGACCGCAATGGAAATATCGATCCCCATCCGGCCAGCCGGGAGTTTGCGGTGATAGGTCCCTGGTACCGCGAAACCCGTTTGCTTTTGATCGCCTGCTGCGGCGCGGTGGCCGCATTGTTTTTTGCCGGCGTCGCCTTCAACCGTCACTTGCGCTTGTCGCGCAGTTACGCGGAGGTCGAGAAAAAGGTTGCGGAGCGAACGCAGCAGTTGGAGGTAGCCAACCGCGAGTTGGTTCACAGCCAAAAGATGAATGCCCTGGGAACTTTGGCTGCCGGGATTGCCCATGATTTCAATAACATCCTGTCAATCATTAAGGGCTCAACCCAAATAATTGAGGAGAACCTGGATAATCCGGATAAAATCCGGACGCGGACCGATCGGATCAAACTCGTAGTCGAGCAAGGGGCCGGGATCGTGAAAGCCATGCTGGGCTTCAGCCGGGATACAGGACGCGAGCCGGCGTTATGTAACCTCAACGACGTCGTCGAGGATACTTTAAAGCTCCTGGGCGACCGTTTCCTACGCGAGGTCGAGGTGGCTTTTGAACCTGGCGCATCGCTGCCGTCCGTGCTTGCCGCCAAGGATTTCATTCAGCAGATCCTGTTAAACTTTATTTTCAATGCGGCTGAATCAATGACCGAACGCAAACACATCCTCCTGGCAACAAAAGAAATCAGCGCCTTGCCTTCGGATCTGGTGCTCACCCCGGTGCCCGCAGTTCGTTACATCGGGGTTTCGGTCAAAGACAACGGCTGCGGAATATCTCCTGAAGTGCTGCCCCGCATTTTTGAGCCCTTTTTTACAACCAAGGCCCTTTCGAGCCGGCGCGGAACTGGCCTGGGGCTCTCGATGGCCTACGAGCTTGCGCGTAAAATTGGCGCCGGGCTGCATGTCGAATCAACCGTCGGCGTTGGCAGCGTGTTCACCTTGATTCTTCCCGTGCGCGATTTTGCCTCCACCCCTCCCGCATGACTCGTCCCGCGTTATGAACAAGCCCACAATTCTGATCATCGAAGACGACGATTTGCAGTATGAAATCTACGAGGACGCGTTGTCCGGCTACAGCCTCGTGCGAGTCACCAGCGGCTCGCAAGCTCTCCAACACATTGCCAGAAATCGCCCCGACGTCCTGATCCTCGACCACGTGCTGGACAAAGGTGAACTGGGCCTCGATTTCCTCCCGCAGCTTAAAGAACTGCTGCCATTCGTCCCGGTGATCGTTGTCTCCGGGGCGCTGGACATCGAGCAGCAACTCAAGGCGCTCCAGGGTCCGCGTCGCGCGCACTATTGCCTGTCCAAACCAGTTGATATTCGCGCGCTGAAAAAAACCGTGGACACAGCGCTCAAGGAATGCGGGGAGAAAGAAATCGTTCAGCAATTCGAGGCTCTGGAGCGGTCGCACAGGATCGATGCGGTCGACTTGTTCTCGCGATCGACCGATCGCTTACGCCGTCAAAACCAAATCCGGGAGCGCTTGGACAAAAAACTTGAGCGACCCAATATTTCGGCCTTGGCCAGAGAATTCTCGGTCGCTCGCAGAACTATTATCCGCGATTTGCAGGAACTGATCCGCAGGGGCCAGCTCGACCCCGAGGTTTACCCTGAATGGGAAAACCCGACTGAAACGGATTAGTAAACGGCAAGCGCCTCAACCCATCTGCGAGGACAGGTATTTCCCAAGCTTCATGGCATCTGCGTTGAACAGCCGGATGCCTTCAGCGAGTTTTTCGGTCGCCATGGCGTCCTCGTTCATGCGCCAGCGGAACGATTTTTCATCCAGAGCAATTTTTGCCAGATCGCTGGCCGCGGCTTGCTGGGCATCGAGCTTTCTGACCACTGGCTCGGTGCTGGACTTGAGCTCGGTCAGCAATTGCGGGCTGATGGTTAAAAGGTCGCACCCGGCCAGTTCCAGGATTTCCCCTTTGTTCCGGAAGCTCGCCCCCATGACTTCGGTCGAGTAACCAAACTTCTTGTAGTAGGCATAGATCTCGCGAACCGATTAAACTCCCGGATCCTGCGCCGGCGTATAGTCTTTGCCTTCTTTGGCTTTGTACCAGTCCAGAATGCGGCCGACGAATGGTGAAATCAGCCTGGCTTTTGCTTCCGCGCAGGCGATCGCCTGGGCCAACGAAAACAAAAGCGTCATGTTGCAGTTGATGCCTTCGCGCTGGAGTTGTTCGGCGGCTTTTATTCCTTCCCACGTGGAAGCAATTTTGATCAAAACCCGTTCGCGACCGATGCCTTGTTTCTGGTAGAGTGCGATAAACCGGTGCGCCTTCGCGACCAGGCCTTCGGTGTCAAATGAAAGGTTCGCATCGGTCTCGGTGGAGACGCGTCCCGGCACAATTTTCAGGATCTCGACCCCAAAGGCCACCAGCAACTCGTCCATGATCTGGCCCAGAACATCCCGCCCGCCGGAAGCCGCACCGCGATGAGCGGCAAGCGTTCTTTCAACCAGCTCCTTGTAGGCCGGCATTTGCGCCGCTTTATAAATCAGCGACGGATTTGTCGTCGCATCCTGAGGGGCATACTGCTTGAGAGTGGCAAAGTCCCCTGTATCGGCCACGACTTTGGTAAAGCGTTTGAGTTGGTCAAGTTGGTCCAGCGCCTGGCCTGCGCTCGTTTTTTCAGATACGGCGGTGTTGCTCATATGGCTATGGTTTAAGTTCGGGCAATACCATGGAACAACTTTGGGCTCGGCGCAACCGCCCTTCAAGCGCGGTGATGCCGGCATCAAGCCGCTTTCCGCGGGGCCTCGTGGGGCTCCTGATTGGACGTTCGCTGCGTCTGTTCGACTCCGTCAATGAAGTACCAGGGCGCAAGGTGCGGCCGATTCCTTCTGGGCCGTGTTCCCTCTCGCGGCCAGGTGAAGTGGCAGTCCTCGCAATAGTAGTCCCGCTCGACCAGACCGAACATCGCG
>Ga0070738_10007016_pt1 | contig 11503 bp, 10 predicted proteins | sample Coa_R2_2_FD_66446 | JGI IMG/M metagenome (GOLD analysis project Ga0070738, IMG submission 66446) | Surface soil microbial communities from Centralia Pennsylvania, which are recovering from an underground coalmine fire - Coalmine... | ecosystem: Environmental > Terrestrial > Soil > Unclassified ... | reverse complement strand
ATGGGCTGGCTGAACCGCATGACGCAGTTCAAGACCAAGGCAGGCAGTAATATGGACTCGGTCGATGCCGGACTCTACTGCTATCCCGTCTTGATGGCCTGCGATATCCTGCTCTACCAGTCACACTATGTGCCCGTCGGCGATGATCAGCGGCAACACCTTGAACTGACGCGCGACCTGGCACAGCGCTTCAACAGCCTGTACCAGCAACCGGTGTTTACGATACCCGAAGCACAGATCCGCGCAGTCGGAGCGCGCATCATGTCGCTGGAAGATCCCACAAAGAAAATGAGTAAGAGCGATCCCAACCCGTTCTCGTATATCAATCTGCTGGACGATCCCAAAACGATCAAAAAGAAGATCGGGCGCGCGACCACCGATTCGGAGCGCCTGGTCACCTTCGATCCCGCTCGCCCCGGCATCACGAATCTGCTGGGAATCTACCAGAGCCTGACAGGTCAGTCGCCACAGGCTATTGAGGCGGAGTTCGCGGGCAAGGGCTATGGGGACTTCAAGGCCGCGCTCACCGAGCGGCTGGTGGAGACACTGACCCCGATCCAACAGCGCTATCACGAGTTGATCAACGATATGCCCATGTTGGAAGCGATTCTGAAACAAGGAGCGGACGATGCACGGCCACTGGCCGCCCGGACGCTCCAACAGGTCAAGGACGTCATTGGTCTGGGATAGTTGCCAGCCGTGCCACCCGACAAGGATGCCAGGCAGCACGGCCCGCATACATCTCATTTGATTGAACAGCTAACAAGGTAGGTATGCATTATGTACTATCCCTCATTCGAAGAGATCAAGGACCTGCGCGAGCGCGAGATCGAGCAGGCAGCAAAAAGCGGGGACGCCCGCAGGCCGTTGTTGCCGCTCTATCGAGATATTCTTGCGGATATGGAGACCCCCGTCTCGGCCTACTGCAAGACGGCGCAGCGACCGTACAGCTTTCTGCTGGAGAGCGTCTCGGGCGGCGAGCATGTCAAGCGCTACTCGTTTATCGGCATCGATCCCTATCTGGTTATGGTGCAGCGTGGGGATACGATGACACTCCATACGATGCCCGGAGGACACACCGAGGCGACGCGCAGCGAGGAGATTCTTTGCTACGATCCTCTGCAACTGGTCGAGGCTGAGCTGACGCAATACCGCCTGGTCCCCTCGCCACAGCTCAAGCAAGAGCAGCTCCCGGCCTTCCATGGCGGAGCGGTTGGGTACCTGTCGTATGACGCGGCCGCACGCTTCGAGCGGCTGCCGGTCCCGCCACCGAACGAACTGGATGTGCCGCTGGCCGTTTTTAGCTTCACCGAGACTGTACTGGTCTTCGACCACGTCAAACACCACGTCAGGATCGTCACGCACCTGCATCTTGATGCGGAAGACCTGGCGGCCGAATATCAGCGCGGGCTGGAGATTCTGGACAACGTGCAGCACCGTCTGGAGCAGCCGATCCGTCTTCCCCAGGAGCCGGAGCCGAGCACGGAGGGCCTCCAGGTCGTCTCCAATCGGACCCGGGAAGAGTTTGAAGAGATGGTCAGGCGCTCGGTTGAATACATCCGCGCCGGCGATATCTTCCAGGTCGTACCATCGCAACGCTTCAGCCGCCACGTCAACGCCTCGCCGTTTACGATCTACCGCGCGCTCCGCGCCATCAACCCATCTCCGTACATGTTCTTCCTCGACCTCGCCGATTTCCAGATCGTCGGCGCCTCACCGGAACTGCTCGTGCGCTACGAGGACAACGAAGTGACGATCCGCCCTATCGCCGGGACACGTCCACGCGGGGCCGATCGCCAGAGCGATGAACTGCTGGCCCAGGAGCTCATTGCGGATCCCAAAGAGCGCGCCGAGCATATTATGCTGCTAGACCTGGCGCGCAACGACGTGGGACGCGTCTCCAAAATCGGCAGCATCGAGGTCAGCGATTTTCTTAGCATCGAACGCTACTCGCACGTGATGCACCTGGTCACCAACGTCGCAGGCGAACTGCGCGACGATGTTTCTCCGTTCCAGGCCCTACGTGCAGGCTTTCCGGCCGGTACTGTTTCGGGCGCACCCAAGATTCGTGCCATGGAGATCATCAGCGAGCTGGAAGGGGAACAGCGCGGCGTCTACGCAGGTGCCGTCGGCTACTTCAGCCACTCGGGGAACCAGGAGACCGCCATCGCCTTACGCACCATGGTCATCAAGAATGGCCGCGCCTATATCCAGGCCGGAGGCGGCGTGGTGGCGGATTCACTTCCGGCCAATGAGTATCAAGAGAGCGTGAATAAGGCCAAAGCCCTGCTGCGCGCGCTCGATGAAGCCGAAGTGATCGCGCGCGCTAGCCGGCAGGCACACGAGACACAGCAGTCGGGAAGGGAGGCGTAGCATGCTGTTATTGCTGGACAATTACGATAGCTTTACCTACAACCTGTATCAGTACCTGGGCGAACTGGGAGCCGAGATAGAGGTGCGGCGCAATGACGAAGTGACGCTTGAAGAGGTAGAGCAGATGCAACCAACCCACATTGTGGTCTCGCCCGGACCCTGTACGCCCACCGAGGCCGGCATTTCGTGCCAGCTGATCGCGGCCTTTGGCGCTCGCATCCCCACCCTGGGCGTCTGCCTGGGACACCAGGCAATCGGCCAGGTCTATGGGGGACGCGTGATCCGCGCCCCCGAACCCGTCCATGGCAAAACGTCTCTGATGCATCACGAGGGCCGAGGCGTCTTCCACGGGCTCCCACAGCCGTTCGAGGCCAACCGCTATCACAGCCTCATCGTCGAGCGCGCGACGCTCCCGGCCGAACTGGAGATCACCGCGACGACGGAAGATGGACTGATTATGGGACTCAAACACCGCATCTATCCAGTCGAAGGAGTACAGTTCCATCCCGAGTCAATCATGACAACGGCAGGCAAGGATCTGTTGCGGAACTTTTTGGAGCAGTAGAGACAGGGAAGCTGACCCAATTTGCAGAGAGGAACCGAGCACGATGATACGTGAAGCTATTGCTCATGTGGCCAGCGGGGCCACGCTCAGTACGGCGGACGCGGCGGCGACGATGGAAGAGATCATGACCGGTGCGGCGACGCCTTCCCAGCTGGGCGCTTTTCTCACCGCGCTGCGGCTGCGTCCAGGCGGCGAGACCGTAGAGGAGATCGCAGGATTGGCCCTGGTGATGCGCGAGAAAGCCGTACAGGTCCATTTACAGGAGGAGACGGCGGCCCGCGCGCTCGATACTTGCGGCACCGGCGGCGACGCCTCCGGCACTTTTAACGTCTCGACCGGCGCGGGGATTATCGCCGCCGCCGCCGGCGCGGTGGTCGCCAAGCATGGCAACCGCTCAGCTACAAGCAAGTGCGGTAGCGCGGACGTGCTGGAAGCGCTAGGTGTAAGGATAGATCTTGGAGCAGAGGAGGTGGCACGCTGCGTCGAGGAATGCGGCTTTGGCTTTATGTTTGCCCCGGCCTTCCATCCCGCCATGAAATATGTGGGACCGACGCGACGCGAGATTGGTATCCGCACGGTCTTCAACATCCTTGGCCCCCTGACCAATCCAGCCCACACGCCGTATCAGGTCCTGGGCGTACCGGATAGCTCGTTGCTGCGCAAGATGGCAGAGGCGTTGCTCCACCTGGGCATCCATCACGCCCTGGTCGTCTACGGCGAGGATGGCATCGATGAAGTATCGCTGCGCGCCCCCACCCGCATATGCGAAGTGGGACCAGGACAGGAGCTGCACGAGTATACACTGACGCCCGAAGAGGTAGGTTTCACACGCATCAGTGACATCCGCAGCCTGCAAGGAGGCGACCCGGCACAGAACGCGGCGATTCTACGCGAGCTGCTGAGCGGCTATCTCGATACCCCGGCAAGCCATATGCTGTGTTTGAACGCGGGCGCAGCACTCCTGGCCTGTGAGTGCGTCGATTCGATTACTGAGGGAATCAAGCTGGCGAAGGCGACATTACAGGAAGGGAAAGCCAGACGCAAACTGGCCGAGGTCGTTGAGTGCTCTCAGCAGCATGGGAGGTAAGGGGGAACAGATGTTTCTAGATCGTATTGTTACCCGAACCCTGGAGGATCTGGCACAACGCAAACAAGATCGCCCGCTGGAAGAGATACGCCATCTGGCCATCCAGCAGTCACCACCACGCGATCTGCTGGAAGCGTTCGCACAACGTTCACGGGTGAACCTGATCGCGGAGGTCAAACGCGCTTCTCCGTCCAAGGGAATGCTCGCGCCACACCTCGATCCGGTCGAGACCGCACGTATCTACGAGGCCAATGGGGCCGCAGCCATCTCGGTATTGACGGAGCCACACTTCTTTCTGGGCTCACCCACCTACTTAACCGAGATCAAAAACAGCGTGAGCGTGCCCGTGTTGCGCAAAGACTTCATCGTGGACGAGTATCAGGTCTATGAGGCCCGCGCCTGGGGTGCGGACGCGATCCTGCTGATCTGTGCCATTCTGGACGACACACAGCTGCGCCACCTGCTGCACGTTGCCCACGATCTGCGCATGCGTTGTCTGGTCGAGGTCCATAACACGGACGAGGCCCGGCGCGCCGTTGACGCGGGGGCGGTCATCATCGGCGTCAACAGTCGCGATCTCGTGACCTTCCAGATGAATCCCTCTCTCATCCGTGACCTGCGCCCGCTCATCCCGGCCAATCGCGTGGTAATCGCGGAGAGTGGCATCCACACGGCGGCAGACGCGCGCCGCCTGGCACGCTACGACGTGCAGGCGATGCTGGTCGGCGAATCGCTGGTCGTCTCGGCAGATATCCCGGCGCACATGCGCGCATTGCTCAGTGGAGCAAACGAGGGCGTCCAGGTCAAAATCTGTGGCCTGCGGACACCTGAACAGATCAATGCCGCCATCGAAGCCGGAGCGGACCTGCTGGGACTGGTCTTCCACGAGGCCAGCCACCGCGCTCTCACCCCTGACGAGGCCCGTGGCATCGTCGAGGCCAGCCAGCTCTCACAGTATGCCAGGGATGGACGGCCCACACCAGAACTGGTCGGACTCTTCGTCAACAAAGACGCCGAATATGTCAACGAGGTCGCACAAACGGTCGGCCTCACCATGGTCCAGCTTCACGGCACGGAGAGCCCCGAGTTCTGCCGACAGATGACGCGACCCGTCATCAAAGCGTTGCACCTGCACGACCAGCGTGATCTGGAACAGATCGACCGCTACCGGCCCGTAACCTGGCGTCTCCTGCTCGATACCCCATCATCCACCTGGGGAGGAACGGGACAGACCCACGATTGGGAACTGGCGCGGCTGGCAGCACAGCAAGCCCCCATCTTCCTGGCCGGCGGCTTAACGCCAGAGAATGTGGCGGACGCGATACGGCAGGTGCACCCCCGGGGCGTCGACGTCAGCAGCGGCGTTGAGACAAACAAGCAGAAGGACATCGCTAAAATACGTGCATTTATAGCGCAAGCACGCGCAGTATCCTTCGCACACCGATAGAACTATTCGTAACTATGTAGCAGGGGGTGCCAAGGGACGCAGTCCCATGGCCGGAGCGCGAGGTGTCCTCGCCCTTTTCCCCCTTTTCCCGGCCCACCGCAGGCGGCCGAAGAGAGGGTGCCGGGGGACGCAGTCCCATGGCCGGGGTCGGCGGGGTGTCCCCGCCCACTTCCCCCTTTTTTCCCGGCCCGCCGCAGGCGGGCCGGGAGGAGTCCCTGAATCGTCACAACTATGCTCACAGAGAAAGATGGCAATCATGCAAATACAAAAGCAAGAACAACAAACGGCATACCAGCACAACTTCTATCCTGACCAGCACGGACACTTCGGACCTTTCGGAGGCCAGTTCGTACCGGAAAGCCTGATGGTGGCCCTGACAGAACTGGAGCAAGCATACGACCAATCGCTGAGCGACACCGCCTTCCAGGAAGAGCTGCGCAAAGAACTGCACAGCTACGTGGGCCGTCCCACCACCCTGCATTACGTTCCGCGCTTCTCTGAAAAAGTCGGCCATGGCGTGAAAGTCTATCTGAAACGTGAAGACCTGGCCCACACCGGCGCACACAAAATCAACAATGCGTTGGGACAGGGCATGCTCGCGCAACGCATGGGCAAAAAGCGCATCATCGCCGAGACAGGCGCGGGTCAGCATGGGGTCGCAACGGCCACCGTCTGTGCCAAACTGGGCCTGAACTGCATCATCTACATGGGTGAAGTCGACATCGCGCGCCAATCGCTCAACGTCTTCCGCATGAAACTGCTCGGAGCCGAGGTACGCTCGGTCAGCAGCGGCACGCGCACCCTGAAAGATGCCATCAACGAGGCCATCCGCGACTGGGTCACAAACGTAGAAACGACCTTCTACCTGTTTGGCACAGCGGCAGGCCCCCATCCCTATCCGCGCATCGTCCGCGACTACCAATCCGTCATTGGCACCGAGGCCCGGCAACAGATTCTCGAACAGGAAGGACGGATGCCTGACATGCTCCTGGCCTGCGTGGGCGGCGGCAGCAACGCCATCGGACTCTTCTATCCCTTCGCCGACGTTCCCGAAGTAAAACTGATTGGCGTCGAGGCCGGTGGCACCGCTATGACGCCAGGCCATCACGCCTCCACCCTCGTCGCGGGCCGTCCCGGCGTCCTGCATGGCACACTGAGCTACCTGCTCCAAAACGAGGACGGCCAGGTCATCGACACCCATAGCATCTCGGCCGGACTCGATTATCCCGGCGTCGGTCCCGAGCACAGCTACCTGAAAGAGACAGGACGCGCCAGCTATGTATCGGCCAGCGACGAGACCGCCCTGCGCGGCCTACAAACGCTCAGCCGCACCGAAGGCATCATCCCTGCATTGGAATCATCACACGCACTTGGCTACTTGCTCGAAATGGGCGAACGCGGCCAGATAGCGGAGGGCTCGTTGATCATCGTCAACCTATCGGGGCGCGGCGACAAAGACATGTTGACCGTTGCACAGGCATTGAATGTACAGTTATAGAGCGGCGTATTGAAGAGGAGGGGGAGACCATATGAGTACATTTCAGTATGCACCAGACATCCAGGCCGATTTTCCGCACATCGTGGGTGGCGTCATCCTGGCCGAGGGCTTGAGCAATGGACCGACGCCAGAGAGCCTGCTCCAGGCCTACCAACACGAACAGGAAACGGTCAAGCAGCGTATCGGAGCGACACCGCTGAGCCAGATTCCATCATTGGCGGCGTGGCGCAACGCGTTCCGCGCCTTCGGCGTGGAGCCGACGCAGTACCGCAGCGCAGCTGAAGCGCTGTTGCGCCGCTTGACAAAGAAAGGAGATATCCCCAGCATCAACCTCCTGGTCGATATCGGCAACCTGGTGAGCATCCGTTATGCCATCCCGGTCGCCGTCTTCGACACCCACAACTTACAGGGGGCCATCACCGTCCACCGTGCGGATGGTAGCGAGCGCTACACATCGCTGGGCGACACGGAGGAGGACCATCCTCAACCGGGTGAAGTCGTGTTTACCGACGAGAGCGGCCTGGTGGTCGCGCGCCGCTGGTGCTGGCGACAGAGCGAGCAAGGCGCGGCCCAATCAGACACGACGAGCGCTATTATAACGATGGAGGGGCATCACAGCACGGCGCGCCAGGATATCGAGGCCGCCTTGAACGACACTCTGGAATTGCTGCGCAAGTATGCCGGAGGCAGCTTTACCAGCGGCATCGTCGACGCTCACCATCCCTCGATCACACACTAAGGGATTTCCTTTCAGTCAGATGAGCGCATCTCAATCGTATGCAGGAGAAAATAATGGAAAAGACTTACAGCGAGGGCATAGCAGCCGTGCAGGGCAGCCCTGCGAGCACCACCAGCCTTCCAGCAACAAAGATTACACAGGCCTTCGCACAGGCACAGCACGAGGGGCGTGGAGTACTCATCCCCTATTTCATGTGCGGCTATCCCAGCGCAGCCCAGAGCGTCAAAATCATCCTGGCGGCGGCCGAAGCCGGAGCCGACATCATAGAACTGGGCATGCCATTTAGCGATCCCCTGGCCGATGGAGCCACCATCCAACACGCCGGACATATCGCATTAGAACGCGGCATGACCATCAACGGCTGCATGGAGATTGCCGCCGAAGTCTCGGCCCATAGCTCCGTCCCCTTACTACTCATGGGCTACTACAACCCTGTGCTCTCCTACGGGCTCGAACGCTTCTGCGCAGCCGCCCGCACCCACGGCGTAAGCGGCCTGATCATTCCCGACCTGCCCCCTGAAGAGGCCGGACCATTACAAGCAGCCGCGCAGCGCGAAGGGCTCGCGCTCATCTTCCTGGTACCACCTACCACACCCGACGAACGCATCGCCAACATCGCGGAACAGGCAGCGAAAAGCCCTGGCAGTTTTATCTACTGTGTCTCGCTTAGCGGCGTCACCGGATCGCGCACAGAGCTGCCGCCCCATCTGCAAAGCTTTATCGAGCGCGTTCGCACCTTTACCAGAGAGAAACACTTGCCCCTGGCCGTTGGCTTTGGCCTTTCAACTCCGGAACACATCGCACAGGTCACGAGCTATGCCGAAGGAGCCGTCGTCGGGAGTGCTTTTGTCAATCTTCTTGATCGCTATGATGAGGATCAGCAGGTCGCGGCCGTACAACAGTATACCCGCAGCCTCAAACAAAGATAGGGAACGCTTCAGCAGGGGGTGCCGGGGGTGTCCCCAGCATACAACCCCTTTTTCCCATCCCGCCGCAAGCGGCCGAAGAGGGGGTGCCGGGGGACGCAGTCCCATGGCCGGGGGCGCGGGGGTGTCCCCCGACTCTCCCCTCTCTTTTCTGGCCCGCCTGCGGTGGGCCGCGAGGCATCCCTGGTTGTACACCAGATAAAAAGGAGAAGCATTCCTGCTATGTCATCTGCACATAAAAAAGATGACACTTACAGTCACAACATACACGTGCAAATTTGCCACAATCCCTTACAATGAAGATGCATCTGTTCTCGCGGTCGAGAAACGAGCGCAGAACTATTTCGTTGAAGGGGCGTACAGACCATTGAAATACTGCCGAGGCATTCGCGGCGCCACCACCGTAGAGCATAATACACGCGAAGAGATCCTGGCTGCAACCAGAGAGCTGTTGGAATTGCTCACAGAGCATAACGACCTGCAAGCTGAAGATATCGTCAGTGTAATCTTTACCGTCACAGCAGACCTGGATGCTGCATTTCCAGCAATTGCAGCCCGCGACCTGGGGTGGACGGAGACAGCGCTGCTCTGTGCACGCGAAATCCCCGTTCCCAATAGTCTGGGCAACTGTATCCGCGTCCTGTTGCACGTCAATACGGAACGGAGCGCCGCCGAAATACAGCATGTCTATATACGAGAAGCGGTTTCCTTGCGTCCAACCTTTCGACGAGATTCATAATACGTCCGTTATCTTCTCTATCGCTCGTTCGCACCTGTGAAGAGCGAACGTCGTCTACGGAGGCCAGGTACGCCGGGGTATCGCACCTCACCCATTTTGATTTGAAGGAGCAAACATCAATGATCGTTGTAATGAAATCGACAAGTAGTGAAGCAGATATCGACCGCGTACTGAACTTTCTGGAGAGACACGGCCTGACTGGACATCCCTCACAAGGCGTTGAGCGCACCGTCATCGGTGTATTGGGCGCAGTCGGACCTTCCGGCACACCGGGCAGCATCGGCGGCATCAATCCATCGATCGGCGAGTCACTGGAGGGCCTGCCGAACGTCGAGAGCGTCTTGCGCGTCTCCAAGCCGTACAAGCTGGCCAGCCGCGAATTTCATCCGGAAGACACGATCGTCGAGGTACCCGCGGCAAGCGTCTCTAGCGGAGTCATCAAAATCGGCGGCAACGAAGTGGTGATGATGGCCGGCCCGTGCACCGTTGAGAGCGAGAAGCAGCTGCTCACCACGGCCGAGGCGGTACGCAAACAGGGAGCGGTTATCCTGCGCGGTGGCGCCTTCAAGCCCTCAACCTCACCCTATGGCTTCCGGGGCCTGGGAGAAGAGGGACTGAAGTTGCTGGCCAAAGCGCGCGAGATCACAGGCATGGCAGTCATTACCGAGGTGATGACCCCCACCGACGTCGCGATGGTCAGCGAGTACGCCGATATCTTACAGATTGGCACGCGCAACATGCAGAACTACATGCTCCTCGACGAGGTTGGCCGTTCCAAGAAACCAGCCGTCCTGAAACGCGGCATGTCGGCGACGTTCGAAGAATGGCTGCTGGCAGCTGAATATATCCTCGCGCACGGGAACCGCAACGTCATCCTGTGCGAGCGCGGCATCCGCACCTTTGAAAAGGCAACGCGCAACACCATGGATATCAGCGCCATCCCCATGATCAAAAATTTGTCGCATCTGCCGATCATGTCCGATCCCAGCCAGGGCACCGGACGACGCGATCTGGTGACGCCGATGTCGCTGGCATCCATCGCCGCGGGCACCGATGGCCTGCTGATTGAGGTCCATCCCAATCCCGATGAGGCGCTCAAAGACGGTGCACAGTCGCTCACCATCGAGCAGTTCCAGAACCTGATGCCAGAAGCTCAGGCCGTCGCCAGAGCTATCGGCCGCACCTTCATCACCGAATAAATCCGCCAAAAACATAGAGCGGCCAGCGCGGTGCTGGCCGCTCTTCATTCGGATTTTCTCGTTCAACGCACTGGTCATCCCATCTTCGTCGCGCCATTCATGATCTCAAAGAGCGCTGATAGTAGGCCATCTGCGTTGGAGCTTCCTCCACGCCGACCATGATGCTGTGCAAGCGCGAGATATTATGCTCGGCGAGCAGCAGGCTACAGAGCTCACCGCAGATATATTCGGCCAGCAGTTCAGCCGTGGAGTTTTCGATCGGCAGTTCAACCACATCCGAGTGTGGGAAGGTATAGTACTTATCCTGGAACTGGACGCCCCAGGCCGTCGGCATCGCCGTCAATTCTAGATGTGGATTGCGCATGGGCAGCAGAAAACGATGATCCAGCCGCTGACAGATCTCCCGCGTCAGGCGTTTCAAAATGGTAAAATCAAACACCAGCCCGTCTCCGTTCAGCTCCCCCTCAGCCTCCACCAGCACATTATAGTTATGCCCATGCAAGCGCTCACATTTTCCACTATAGGTAATAAAATGGGCCGAACTAAAATGCAGATTGCCACCCTCAACGCGCACTTTACGCATACTCTGCTCGCCAGTCATGATCGAATCCTCTCTGCAGCGGATGCCAATACCGTATGACCCGCCAGGACGCTTCCAGGCTTCACGCCAAGCGCATGCTCCTCTACTCCTGGTCAGCTGCATGGTTTCCAAAAAATGTCTACGACACAGGATATCATCCGGACGTGCATGAAACAAGAGCCACGAGCTCCAGGGCGGAGTTTTCTTGGAGCAGAGCGGTTTGGTAGACGAGAGTCTGTTCTCCCTTATGATTTTGTCCCTATGCAGCTCATGAAATGCCACATCGCACAAAAATCATCCGAGTTTAGTTCAATCAGCAATTGCTGATATAACTGGTCAAAATCCTCTTC
>Ga0070738_10007015_pt1 | contig 11503 bp, 9 predicted proteins | sample Coa_R2_2_FD_66446 | JGI IMG/M metagenome (GOLD analysis project Ga0070738, IMG submission 66446) | Surface soil microbial communities from Centralia Pennsylvania, which are recovering from an underground coalmine fire - Coalmine... | ecosystem: Environmental > Terrestrial > Soil > Unclassified ... | reverse complement strand
GCCGGCCGACGCCGCTGTACTACGCCCGACGCCTGAGCCAGGACGTGGGGCTGAAGGTTTACCTGAAGCGGGAGGACCTGGCGCACACCGGCGCCCACAAGATCAACAACGCCCTTGGCCAGGCGCTGCTGGCGCAGCGGCTCGGCAAGCGGCGCATCATCGCCGAGACCGGTGCAGGCCAGCACGGCGTGGCCACGGCGACGGTCTGCGCCATGCTGGGGCTCGAAGGCATCGTCTATATGGGCGAGCTGGACGTGGAACGCCAGGCGCCGAACGTCTACCGCATGCAGCTGCTGGGCACCGAGGTGCGGCCCGTGAAGTCCGGCAGCCGCACCCTGAAGGACGCCGTGAATGAGGCCGTCCGGGACTGGGTGTCCAACGTCGAAACGACGCACTACCTGCTCGGTTCGGCCGTCGGCCCTCACCCCTACCCGCTGATGGTGCGGCAGTTCCAGGCCGTGATAGGCAAGGAGGCGCGGCAGCAGGTGCTCGAGGCTGAGGGCCGTCTGCCGGACTGCGTGCTGGCGTGCGTCGGCGGCGGCAGCAACGCCATCGGGATGTTCCATCCCTTCGTTGAGGACTCCGAGGTCAAGCTGGTGGGCGTCGAGGCGGCCGGGCGTGGACTGCGGCTCGGCGAACATGCCGCGACGCTGGTGGCCGGCAAGCCCGGGGTTTTGCACGGCGCGCGCAGCTACGTGCTGCAGGATGAAGGCGGGCAGATCGCCGAGACGCACAGCGTCTCCGCGGGGCTCGACTACCCGGGCGTGGGCCCGGAGCACAGCTGGCTGAAGGATACGGGTCGCGCGCGGTATGTGGCCGTGCAGGACGAGCAGGCGCTGAAGGCCTTCGACCAGCTGTGCCGCCTGGAAGGCATCATCCCCGCGCTCGAGTCCAGCCATGCGATCGCCTACCTGCCGGAGATCGCACGCGAGTCGCCCGGCGCGCTGGTGGTGGTCAACCTGTCCGGCCGAGGCGACAAGGACGTTCAGTCCTACGCCCGCGCCACTGGCCAAGCTTTAGGGTTCGACGCCTGAGCCGGCTCAGCGAGGCGTTCCGGCCTGGCGAGCTGGCGCTGTTCCCATACCTGACGGCCGGCTTCCCCGATCAACAGCAGTCGGGCGAGCTGATCAAGGCCATGATCGGCGCCGGAGCGGATGGCCTGGAGATAGCGGTGCCGTTCTCCGATCCCATGGCCGACGGGCTCACGCTGCAGAGGGCCAACGAGCGGGCGCTTACTCAGGGTGCGAGCTCGCTGACGGCGCTGCACCTGGCCAGCCTGGCGCGCCAGACCAGCGATGACGTAGCGATCATGCTGATGAGCTACTACAACCCCATCATGGCCTTCGGCGAGCGGGCCTTCTGCGAGTCCGCCGCTCAAGCCGGCGCCGACGGCCTGATAGTGCCCGACCTGCCGCCGGAGGAATCCTCCGCCCTGCGGGATGCCTGCCGGGCGAACGGGCTCGACTACGTCTACCTGCTGAGCCCGAACAGCCCGCCCTCGCGGGTCGAGCTGGTCGCCAGCCTGGCGAGCGGTTTCATCTACTGCGTGGCCGTCGTCGGCATCACAGGCGCTCGCAGCCAGCTCTCGGGCGAGCTCGGCGGGTTCCTGGGGCGAGTGCGCGGGGCTACTGACGTGCCCCTGGTCGTGGGGTTTGGCATCTCACAGCCCGAGCATGTCAGCGCGCTTCACGGCCAGGCGGACGGCGTGATTGTCGCGAGCGCCCTCGCGGACCTGATTGAGTCCACGCCCGAACAGGGTCGTGTAGAAGCCGTCTCGCGACGCGTGCAGGAGCTCAAGGCCGCAGCCCGTAAGTAAGCAAGGGTCCTAGGCCCTTGCAAATCTCCCCCCAGTTGCTATATCCTGGCGCTCGGCTCTTGGCCTATCAACGGGGGAGGACGGACCTAAGACTGTGACCTTGGCCGATAAGACGCTCACGTGCCGTGAGTGCGGGGCGGATTTCATCTTCAGCGCCGGCGAGCAGGAGTTCTATGCCGAGAAGGGGCTGATGAACGAACCGCAGCGCTGCCCCACCTGCCGCGCCCAGCGGCGCCGCCAGCGCAGCGGGCAGGACAACCGGGAGATGCACGAGGTGGTGTGCGCCGAGTGCGGCGGCCCCGCGCTGGTGCCGTTTCTGCCGCGCAACGACCGGCCGGTCTACTGCAGCACCTGCTTCGCTGAGCGAAACCCCGTCGGCGCGCGCTAGACGCTCGCCGGCGGCGCAGTGGTGCTGAGGGCTACCGAGCTACAGGAGCCGCGCCGGATCGGCCACGCACGCGGCGGTCGACGGCGATACCCGAGCGCATCAGCCAGGAGTCCACGCGCGAGCGCAGCTGCGTCGGCGCGAACGGCTCGATGAGCACATCGGATGCTCCATTGTCGAACGCATCCTGAGCCGCGTCGAAGGCATCCATTGGCACCACGCTGATCACCGGCACGTTCCGCTTCTGCTCGTGCGTCAGCAGCGCCTTGGCGTTGCGCTGCCAGCCATCCAGCCCATGCTCCATCAGCACGATGTGCGGCTCGAAATCGGCCAGCTCGCGCGCGCCGGACGCGTTGAGCGCATTGAGGGCGACCACCTCGTAATGGTCCTGCGCCAGCGCCTTCCAGGCCACGCGCATGAACTCGTCGCGTGAGCCGATGACGGCGATACGCACTCGGGAGTGGAACTCGGGCAGGTGCCGCTCCAGCTCTTCCACCGTCCCCGCCTGATCCTCATCCACCTCTAGCGACAGCCCTTCCGCGGCGGCCATGACCTCCATCCCGGGAGCCTCCTCCTCCGCGCGCTTCTGGGCGAGCTGTTCCAGAACCGTTACCGCGGTATCTATGCGCGTGGGCTCGTGGTGGTACAGCACCAGCGTGCCCACGCCGGCGCTGATCGCGACGTCCAGGCAGTAGTCCGGCGTGCCATGGCCCCAGCCGATGCGGCCGGGGTATTCGTGGGCGGTGTACTGCGCATCCATGATGACCACGTCCGCGCCGTGAATGAAGTGCGACAGCTCTTCGTCGCGCCGGTGCAGGAACCGCCGGCTGCCGTCGGAGGCCCAGCCTCGCGCCTGTTGCGAGAACGGCTCGGTGTCCGTCACGTAGACCACTGAGTGGCCGAATGCCTCGATCCGATAGGCCATGGCCATGATGGTGTGGTTCAGGTAACAGGTGCTGATCCTGGCCGGCCCAATCGTGAATTTCTCCTCGCGGACCTCCTGGTAGCGGATGTCGGCAGCCAGCTGCTCCATGCCGATCGGGAAGTAGCGGTACTGCATCTGCCCGGCCAGCGTGTCGTTGAGCCGGTTGGTGTGCTCGTGCGGACCGACGATGGTGAAGTGGTTATCGGGAGAGAACAGCGGGACGAAGAAAGGGAAGCCCTGGATGTGGTCCCAGTGGGAGTGGCTCAGCAGGATGGTCGCGCTGATGGGCTCGCCGGAGGCCATTAGATGGCGGCCCAGCTCGCGAATGCCCGTGCCGCAGTCCAGGATGAGCTTTTCGGCGCCTGCCTGGATTTCGACGCAGGAGGTATTCCCGCCATAGTCGGCCGTAGCCCGACCCGGTGCGGCAATAGACCCCCGCACCCCCCAGAACGTCACTTTCACAGCGTCGCTCTAGGCTACTCCCGCGACCAGGCACAGTCAATCGACGGATAAGCGGTAGGCCAAATGGGTGAGCTAATGCGGGTTTGAACTAGCCCGGGGTGTAGCCCGCAAGTACTGGCAGGTTTGCCAGGAAGCCCTCGACGCCGCCGCCCGTAGGGTAGAGCTTGCCGGGATTGAGGATGCCCCGCGGGTCGAACACCCGCTTGATGGCGCGCGCCAGCTCAACTGCCGCCGAGCCCTGGGCTTCCTCCATGAACTCACGCTTGAGCGTGCCGATGCCGTGTTCGCCGCTCAGAGTCCCACCTAGACGGATCGCCGCGCGGAAGATGTCGCGCGCTGCGAGCTCCACCTTGTGGACCTCCTCCGGATTTCGCAGGTCGAACAGGATGTTCGGGTGCAGGTTGCCGTCTCCAGCGTGGCCGAAGACGGGAATGGGCAGCCCATATCGGGCGGCGATCTCGCCGACCTCCGCGATCATGGCCGGCACCTGGCTCTTGGGGACGACGATGTCCTCACCCAACTTGTTGGGCCGCAGCCGGCCCAATGCCGGCGAGACGGCACGGCGGGCGGCCCAGAGAGCGTCGCGCTCGGCGGCGTCGCGCGCGACCTGGACAGAGCTCGCGCCCAGCTCGCGGCAGATCTCGGCCATGCTCTCGACGTCCTTGCGCGCGGAGGCCTCGTCGGCGCCGTCCTGCTCGAGCAGGAGGAGGGCCTGCGCATCGCGCGGCAGGCCGGCCTTCAGGAAATCTTCCACGACGTTGATGGTGGTGCCGTCCATCAGCTCGAGCGTGCAGGGCAGGATGCCGCTGGCCATGATGCGCGAAACTGCCTCGCTGGCCTGCGTGAGCTGTGGGAAGGCGGCCGCGGCGGTGACCCGCGCCTTCGGCAGCGGGACCAGCTTGAGGATGGCCTCTGTCACGATGCCCAGTGTGCCTTCGCAGCCGACGAACAGCTGCAGCAGCTGCGGCCCGGTGGCGTTCTTGGTCAGCTTGCCGCCCAGCCTCACCACTTCGCCGCTGGCAAGGACGACCGTGAGGCCGGTGACGTAGTCGCGGGTCACGCCGTACTTCAGACAGCGGGGACCGCCGGAGTTGCAGGCGACGTTGCCGCCCAGCGTGGACTGGCGCGAGCTCGCCGGATCTGGCGGGTAGAAGAGGCCCAGCTTCTCGACGGCTTCCTGCAGCTGCAGGGTGATCGCCCCGGCCTGCACGACGGCGCAGACATTCCCGGTGTCGATCTCCAGGATGCGGTCCATCCGCGCCAGGCTGAGGATGATGCCGCCGCGCTCGGCGATGGTGCCGCCAGCCAGGCCGCTGCTGGCGCCCCGCGCGATGATCGGCACGTCGTGCTTGGCCGCGATCTTCACGATCTCCGCCACCTGCTCGGTGCTCGCCGGCGAAACGGCCAGATCGGGCCGCTTCTGCTGGAAGGTGCCGTCATAGGAGTAGGCGATGATCTCCGACGGAGCATCATGCACCCAGCCGTCGCCCACGATGCGGCGAAGCTCGGACGCGAGGGGCGTACTCATAGGCATGCGGTCACCTTTCACCGACCCTCGGAGCTGGCGTCATACGCCTCCCACAGCACGTCCACGATGTGTCTGACCTGCACGGCCTTGGGAAGGCCGGCTTGAATCTGCAGCAGGCAGCCGGGGTTGCCGGTAGCGACCGTGTCGGCGCCGGTGTGCAGGATGTTGTCGGCTTTGCGGCGCTGGAGCTCGGCGCTGGTGTCGCGGTGGGTGACGTTGTAGATGCCGGCGCTGCCGCAGCACAGCCCGGGCTCGGCCATCTCTCGCATCTCTAGGCCGGGAATCGCTTTCAGCAGCTGCCGCGGCGCTTTGTCGACGCGCTGCGCATGGAGCAGATGGCAGGCATCTTGGAGGACTACCCTCCGCTCCACGGCCCCGGGCGGCCGCGAGGGACTGCGCTTCGCCAGGAATTCGCTCACGTCCTGAACGCGCTCGGCGAGCCGTGCGGCGCGAGGATCGTCGGGCAGGAGCTGGCCGTAGTGCTTGAGCATGGCGCCGCAGCCGGCGGCGTTGACGACGATCGGGGCGTCGCCGTCGAAGGTGTCGAGATTCTGGCGGGCCAGCTCGCGAGCGCGGTCTCCCTCCCCGGCATGGAGCTGCAGGGCTCCGCAGCAGACTTGCCCCTGGGGAAAGCTGGCCTGGCAGCCGAACGCCGCCAGCAGCTCGGCCGTGTGCTCCGTGGTTGGAGCAAAGGCGGTGCTCATGATGCAGCCGGCAAACACCTGCGCCGGCTCCCCCTCGCCGATGGTCTGCCCACGCGGGACGACGAAGCGGCGGGGCATTCGTGGCAGGAGGCGCTCCTGGTCCTTCAAGCCGAGCAGGCTCAGGATTCCGAGGTGGCGGGCCAGCCACTGCAGCCCGCTGCGCTGGTACAGCCTGACCAGGCGGGCCACTGCGCGGAAGTGCCCCAAATCGCCGAACAGCCACTCGTAGGCGAAGCGCTCGGACCACCGCCGCCCACCCTTAGAAGCCCCCACGCCTTCTCGGAAGGCGACGCCCAGGCGCTCCATCTCGACGCCGCTGGGGCAGACGTGGCTGCATGCCTCGCACAACAGGCAGCTGTCCAGGTGCTGGACCGCGTCTGGCGTGACCTCGAGGTGGCCTTCCACCATCGCCCGCATGATGGCGATGCGCCCGCGCGGCCCCTCCTCTTCCTTATGAGAGAGCACATATGTCGGGCAGGAGGTGAGGCAAGCCGCGCAGCGGATGCAGCGCAGCAGATTCTCGTACTCCGCCGCGAGCGGCTCGACGGCCATGCGGAGCGATTCTAACGAGGCCTATGCATCATTAGGGGACGATGAGTGAACGGGATTTCGACGTCATGGTCATTGGCGGCGGCGGAGCGGGCTATGCCGCCGCCAGCACAGCGGCGCGACATGGCGCCCGCGTAGCCATGATCGAGGACTGGAAGCTGGGCGGCACCTGCCTGAACGTCGGCTGCGTCCCTTCCAAGACGCTCCTGCGCTCCGCCTACGTCTGGCAGCTGGTGCAGCGAGCAGGCGAGTTTGGCGTCGAGGTGAGCCAGGCGAAGCCGAACTTCAAGGCCCTCATGCAGCGCAAGGACGACGTCATTCGCGGCTTCTCGGGCGAGGGGCCGGAGGAGAGCCTGCGCAACCAGGGCATCACCTGGCTGCGGCAGCACGCCAGCTTCGTCGACCAGCACACGCTGCGTGTCGGCGAGAAGGACTACACCAGCGACAAGTTCGTCATCTGCGCCGGCTCCAGGACCACAATCCCGCCGCTCGAAGGTCTGGACAGTGTGGAGTACATCACCAGCGACGGCGCATTCGAGCTGCAGGAGCTGCCGCGCTCCATCGTGATCGTCGGCACCGGCACCATCGGCTGCGAGTTCGCATCGTTTTTCCGGGCCATGGGCTCGGAGGTCACCGTGGTTGGCCGCCGACTCCTGCCGCGTGAGGACGAGGACCTCACCGACAGCCTGGCCCAGGCATTCGAGAAGCGCGGCATCCGCATCGTTTACGGGCGCGCGCAGGCGGTGGGCTGCCAGGGGCCAATCAAGTGGGTGTCCACCAGCAACGGCCAGCGCGCCGAGGGCGAGGTGCTGATGCTGGCGGGCGGGCGCGAGCCGAACATGGCCGGCCTGAACCTCGAAGCGGCCGACGTGGACTACACGCCCATCGGCATCACCGTCGACGAGCACATGCGCACCTCAGCCCCCAACGTGTGGGCGGCCGGCGACGTCACCGGCCCGCCGATGTACACCCACGCCGGCGACTATGCCGCCGAGATTGCCGGCTGGAACGTGGTCCACGGACGCAACCAGAAGAAGGTCGACTGGCGCGTCATCCCACGCCCGGTGTTCTCCTTCCCCGAGTTCGCCGCCGTCGGACTGACTGAAGAGCAGGCCCGCCAGGGGCGGGACGACATAGAAGTCTCGAAAGTCCGCTTCGACGAGGTGACCAAACCGATCATCGACCGCGAGACCGAAGGCTTCGTCAAGGTCATCGCGCGCTCGTCCGACGGGCAGATCCTGGGCGCCGGCATCGTCGGCACGGAGGCCACCATGCTCATCTCGGAGCTGGTGGTCGCTATGGCCGGCAAGGTCTCCGCCTGGACCGTAGGCGACGCCATCCACCCCTACCCGACGCTGCCCGAGGTTGTTCGCTGGACCGCCGATCAAATCGGGAAACACCGCGAGCACGAGGGCCACGGGCCGCACTGCATCACCGACATCTCCGAGCCGCGCCTGGTCAGCTAAGAAGGCGCTTTGGGTTCGCGGAAGAATGACACCGCGAAATCGCGGAAGGCCCGGACCAGTGGCGAGGAGTACCTGTCGCGCCTGGTGATCAGCTCGAGGTGCCGCGAGATGGCAAGGCATTCGATCTCGGCCGTGCAGAGCTGGCCGGCCTCCAGTTCGCGCCTGATGGCCAGCGCCGGCACGATGCCAATGCCAAGGTTCGCCTCGACCGCCTTCTTGACCGGCTCGGATTCGTGCAGCTGCGCGCCGATCCGGATAGTCAGGCCGGCCTCGCGCAGCGCCTTCTCGAACAGCAGGCGCACGACAGATGTGGATTCCGGCACGATGAACCGCTCCTCGGCCAGGTCGCCCAGTGTCACCGTAGCTCGCCCGGCGAAACGGTGGCGCGGCGAGAAGATGAGCGCCAGCGGATCCTCCGTCAGGTGCTCGATGTCGAAGCGCTCATCCTCGATTGGGCCCCCTGCGATGCCAATGTCGACGACGTTCTGGTGTATCCGCTCCAGGATCCGTACGGCCGGTTCCACGTGCAGGTCGACGTCGGCCTCGGGCCAGCGCTCGCCGAACGCCAGCAGCAGCTCCGGCACAACGTACATGCCACTCGTGGTGTTGGCGCCGATCGACAGCTTCCCGCGGCGGCCACCCGACAGCTCCGAAAGCACGCGCTCGGCGCGGTCCTGAGCGCTCAGCATGGTGATGGCTGAGTCGTAGAGCGCGGTCCCAGCCTCCGTGAGGGACAGCACGTTGCCGCGGCGCTCGAACAGGCGGATGCGCACTGACCGTTCCAGTGCCTTGATTTGCAGGCTGACCGCCGGCTGCGTGAGGTGCAGGTCCTCGGCAGCGAGCGTAAAGCTCAGCCGGTTAGCAACGGCGACGAAGACGCGAATCTGGTTCAGATTCACAGTGACAGCATAAGTATTTCGATAGGGATCGACATCTACTCTCTATTGTTGACTGAGTCAATCGACAAACTTACGCTGGCCGCACATGATTGCCACTGCACCAGCTACGCGCGCTGCCGCCGGCCCGGACCGGCCCGCGGCGGCCAGCGCGCCACCCACACTCGAGATCCACGGCCTCGCTAAGAGCTATCAACAGGCAAGCCGAATGGTCCATGCACTTGGGCCCATCGACCTCAGGGTTGAACGAGGTGAGTTCGTTTGCCTGGTTGGTCCCAGCGGTTGCGGAAAATCGACCCTCCTCGGCAACATCGCGGGTCTAGAAACCGCCGATGCGGGGTCTCTCCGCGCGAACGGACGCGAGGTGCGCGGCCCGAGCCCGGACCGAGTGCTGCTGTTCCAGGAAGCGGCGCTGTTTCCCTGGCTCGACGTGCAGGCGAACGTCGAGTTCGGCTTGCGCGAACGGGGGATACCGCGGTGCGAAAGAAAGCAGGCGGCCCAACACTACGTCGACCTGGTGCACCTCAATGGCTTCGAGCGCAGCTTCGTGCATCAGCTTTCGGGCGGCATGCGCCAGCGCGCCGCCATCGCCCGAGCCCTGGCCATAGAACCGCGCCTGCTGCTCATGGACGAGCCCTTCGGCGCGCTGGACGCGCTCACCCGGGATCGACTGCACCTGGAGCTCGAAGACATTTGGGCGCGGACCGGCACGACCATCGTCTTCGTCACGCACAACGTCCGTGAGGCGGTGGCGCTCGGCGATCGAGTGCTCGTCTTCTCCTCACGGCCTGGACGCATCCTGGCCGAATTCCGCATCGACTTACCCCGCTCTCGCTCGCTGCAGGACCACCAACTGGCCGACCAGGCCAACGAGATCCTCGCGGTGCTGACGGCCGGGCTGGAGGCTTAGGGTGGTCGCCGCCGAGTCTTCATTTCCACCTGCGCGTCTCCCCAGCCTTGGCATGGGGCAGTGGACGCCCTGGCTGCGCCGAGCAGGCTTCTATCTCGCCCTGCTGGCGCTGTGGCAAGTCCTCGCCTCAGCCGGTGTGTGGCCGAGCTACGTGCTGCCCGGACCGGATGCGGTGGCCGCCAGCCTGGCCGACGGCTTGCGCCAGGGAGTCTTCCTCGCAGCCGCGGCAGTCAGCCTGAGCCGGCTGGCCGCCGGCTATGCCATCTCGGCCGGCGTGGGAACTCTGCTTGGCCTGGCAATCGCCCGTTTCTCTCTCGCCGAGGAGCTGCTTGGGTCGCTCGTCCTGGCGCTTCAGTCTCTGCCCAGCGTGTGCTGGCTGCCGCTGGCCATCCTGTGGTTCGGGCTGAACGAGCAGGCGGTCATCTTCGTCGTGGTCATGGGCGCGCTGTTCTCCATCACACTGGGCGTCGCTGGGGGCGTCCGGAATACGCCACCGGTCTACGTGAAGGCCGCGCGAAACATGGGCTGCCATGGCTGGCGGCTGTACAGCCGGGTGGTCCTGCCGGCGGCCATGCCGGCGGTGCTGGCGGGCCTCAAGCAGGGCTGGTCGTTCGCGTGGCGGTCGTTGATGGCCGGCGAGCTCATCTACTTCTCGCTGAGCTTGGGGAACTTGCTCCAAACGGGGCGCGACCTGAACGACGCTGCTCGGGTAATGGCGGTCATGGCCGTCATCATGGCCATCGGCCTGGTCTGCGATCAGCTCCTGTTCGCTCCCGCCGAGCGGCGCATGCGCGCGAAGCGAGGCCTCAGTTGACCAGCCGCCGAGGCTTCCTGCGACTGGCACTCGGGGGTATCTCTGCTCTCGCGCTCGCAGGCTGCGGCCAGGCTAGTGGGCAGGTGCCCGGGTCTGCCGCTGCCACCACGCCTTCGTCGTCTGCCCGGGCCACAAAGGTCACGCTGGGCTATTTCCCGAACGTTACGCATGCTCCGGCGCTGGTGGGCGTGGCGCAAGACCTGTTCGCCAAGGCCCTGCCGGCTGTCACCCTGGACTACAAGACCTTCAACGCCGGACCGGCTCTGGTCGAGGCGCTGTTTGCCGGGGCGATCGACGCCGGCTACGTTGGTCCCAGTCCAGCCATCAATGGCTACGTCCAGAGCAAAGGGCAAGCGCTGCGGATCGTCTCCGGAGCGATGAGCGGCGGCGCGTCGCTCGTCGTCCGACCGGCGGCCGGCATCAAGTCCGCGCAGGATCTGTCCGGGAAGAAGATCGCCTCTCCTCAGCTCGGCAACACGCAGGACGTCGCGCTGCGCTTCTACCTGCAGCAGAACGGGCTGAAGTCGCGCGACAAAGGCGGAACGGTGGACGTCGTGCCAACCGATAACCCGAATATTGTCAACCTCTTCCGCCAGCGGCAGATCGATGGCGCCTGGGTGCCCGAGCCGTGGGCTTCCACGCTCGTGCTGCAAGCCGGCGGCGACGTGCTGGTGGACGAGCGCACGCTCTGGCCGGCTGGCAGGTTCACGACGGTCTGCATCGTGGCCAGCACCAACCTGCTGAAGGCGCAACCCGAGATCGTGAGAGGCATCTTGAGCGCGAACCTGACGGCCGTCAGCCTCATCGGCGGCGATCGCCAGCAGGCGGAGAGGCTTGCCGGCGCGCAGATCACGAGAGTCACCTCCCAGCCAATGCCTGCCGACGTGCTGGACCGCGCCTTCGCCAACCAGGACGCCACATACGACCCGCTGGTCTCGACAATCCGGGCCGGGGCCGATCACGCTTTCGCGCTCGGCCTGCTCGGCTCGGCCAAGCCCGATATTGCGGGACTGTTCGAGCTGGGCCCGCTGAACGACGTGCTGGGCAA
>Ga0070738_10007013_pt1 | contig 11504 bp, 6 predicted proteins | sample Coa_R2_2_FD_66446 | JGI IMG/M metagenome (GOLD analysis project Ga0070738, IMG submission 66446) | Surface soil microbial communities from Centralia Pennsylvania, which are recovering from an underground coalmine fire - Coalmine... | ecosystem: Environmental > Terrestrial > Soil > Unclassified ... | reverse complement strand
ATTCTTCGACGGGTTCTTTTGTCCGGAAAGATCGAGTGTTAATACGGGTGTATTATTTGCATCGCTCTTTATAACGAGCACGGCGGTTTTTGCACCGGGTGTTGCGGGTGCGAACTGTATTGTAATCGTTGTGTCTCGTCCGGGAGGGATAACAAACGGCACAACGAGCGCGGGAACGAGTGAGAACCCTTCATTATCCTGCGTGATGACGACACTATCTATGTGTAACGTATCAATACCGGTATTTTTTATTTGCACGGTGGAAAGTTCTATCGAATCGCAGCCAAGCGTATCGAACAACGCCGATTGTGCGGCAATCAATGCAGCATTTACAGGGCCTAATTTTACTACCCAATAATCAACATTTTGGTTGCTGCTGTGGTTACCTGTAACATCACCATCATTTGAATTTGTATATCCCAAAAAGATATACCCATTATCGCTCGTAGGGGATATAGAAACAGCTACATCGCCGCCTGTTCCGCCGTAACACTTCTGCCATTGTAAAGTCCCCACGCTATCGAGTTTTATAATCCAACAATCATTGGATCCACCGTGGTTGCCTGTCACGTCGCCGTCATTGGAGTTTGATTCTCCCGCAACAACATATCCCCCATCATTCGTAAGTGATATTGATATAGCCCAATCGTCTCCCGTGCCTCCATAACTTTTTTCCCATTGGATATTCCCGTTCGCATCAAGTTTTATGATCCAATAATCTTTTCCGCCATGGTTACCCGTAACATCTCCATCGATAGACTGGGAGTATCCGACGACAATATAACCACCGTCCGCTGTCTGCAATATCTTTTGCGCCATATCGAAGTCCGATCCACCGAGTGATTTTTCCCATTGAATTTTCCCGATGCTGTCAATTTTCACTATCCAGTAATCAGGGATGTTATTGTTACCGCCATGATGTCCTGTTACATCCCCGTCGTCTTTGGAATTTGATACCCCGGCAACGATATAGCCGCCGTCACTTGTTGGGATAATATCTTCTCCAAAATCATCATATGTTCCCCCGTAGCATTTCTCCCACTGAAGATTACCGATACTGTCTATCTTAACTACCCAAATGTCGATGGATAAACCATTGCCATGGAGCCCGGTAACTTCCCCGTCAAGGGAATTGGATTCTCCTGCTAAGATATAACCACCATCTTTCGCCGGTTTGATAAAACAGCCGTTTTCGATATTGGTTCCTCCATAACACTTTTCCCATTGGATATGACCCAAACTGTCCAGTTTCACTACCCAAAGATCGCTTCCTCCATGATTTCCTGTCACATCGCCATCTGTTCCTTCGGCATCACCCCCGACAATATAACCTCCATCGCTTGTTTGGAATATCGAAAAACCGTTATCATACTCCGAACCACCAAGTGATTTTTCCCATTGTATATTCCCTTTCCCATCAATTTTGACCACCCATATATCACTCGTAGTTGTGTCACCATGATGGCCTGTAACCTCGCCATCGTCAGAGTACGATCTTCCTATGACTATATAACCGCCATCTTTTGTCAGGGATATTTGTTCTGCATCGTCAAAATTCGACCCCCCATAACACCTCTCCCATTGTATTGACGGCGGGCTTTGTTGTTGAGCTATGATTGGTATATAGTTGAGGCATAGGAATGCCCCGCAGAAAAGTGAAAGATATATACATTGTTTACCCATTATAACACATATCTGCTATTAAAGGAAAAAGTTACAGTTTATCTATACTCATTCACTTCACCACAAACATCTGCCTTGTTATCCTTCCGCTTGCGGTTTGGAGAACGTAATAATACACGCCCGGCTTATTCGCTCCGGCGTTGAATGTAACATCGCCGTTTGTGCTCAATTGGTCTGTCAAATCGGCGACCTGCTCGCCGAGCACGTTGCACACCACCAGCCGCGCGTTCTGCGCGTCGCTCTGAGAAAGCGTAACGTGTATTGCCGTTGTGCCGGTGAATGGGTTGGGATAGTTCTGCGCAAGTGATGTCGCACCCGTGTAGAGAACGCCTTTCAATCCGCACAGCGGCAGCACGGTCACCGGTGTACTGCAACCGGATCCAGTGATGGAATCGGAGAGTGGATATATTTGTATGCTGTCTACGGTCAATTGCGTGTACGATGTGTCTCTTGATGACACGAGCGGCGTGAATGCCGCCGCGCACAACACTCCAGCCGGCAATGGCGAGGAGCACGTTGTTAACGTAATACGAACCGTATCGAGAGCGATCTGCCTGATTGCTATTTGACACGACGGCGAAGTGACAGAACCCAGTAGCAATGCCTGCGCATCGTATGCCAGATCGAATACGACCGAATCCACTGGCAGAGGGATCGTCTGCGAAAGTGTCACTGTTGCCGAATCGGGTCCTTTCCCCACTGAAACGACCGGATTGTTGACCACGATACAAATATCCGCCTGCCCTCCCGACGATGGATACACATTCCCGCTTAGAGCCACATCTTGCGTTATCGCGCACGGATCGTTCGTCGTGAGCGTCAGCGTGCCCTTGTCGCTTCCGACTTTCGTCGGCAAATAATGCACTTTCACCGCAACGGAATCACCGGGTAGTATCGTCACCGAACTGTTATCCGTGCTGAATGGTGGGGCGGTTTGCAACTTCACGGTCTCGGTTGTCACTCCGGTATTGTGTATTATCACCACGGTATCTTTTGTGATATTCGTCAGCGCCGTGCCGAACGAGATCGACCCGTAATCGGTCGTTATGTTCACCGAATCTTCCACGCCCGCAAGAAGAATAGTATCCGGCGAGTTTTTCACCTGATGACTGTATAAGATCAGTATCGCTTTGGATACGCCGGTGTGTCGCGGTGCAAAACGAACCGGTATGGGAGACTGCACGCCGGGAGCAGTTACGAATGGGAACGCGCTTCCGATAAACTGGAACGCCGCAGCGTCCGTTCCTGCGATCGTGCCGCTATCTATTTGCACGGGGTTTGCACCGCTCACGGTCACCATCACACTCGTATCTTTTAATGTCGCACAAATAAGCGTACCAGCGTTCAATCCGTTGGCGGTCAATTGCGTCGTCCGGGAAGTTGTATCGGAAGTCGAATCGGCGTTTGTTCTGCCTACTGCCACAATGCATGAGATGTCGTAACACGGCGGAGGGATGACAAGGCAGAAGTTGCCGTAGCTTGTTCCATCCTGCGTGGGAGAGAAATGCACGCGGATGCTGTCGGTCTGCCCCGGAACAAGCGTTACGAAACTGCTATCTGCATAAAACGGCGGAGAGACGAATATCTGAATGATCTCCTGAACGGTACCGGTGTTGGTGATCGTCAAAACGGAGTCTTTTGTCGTGCCTTTGCTCACCACGCCGAAATCTATCTGCGAACTGCTTTCGGAGAAGCCGACGCTCTCCTTCTCCCCGGTGAATGCGATCTTCCACGGGTTGTGTCCCGGAGCGTTATCGTTGCTGAAAAAACTAAGTGTATCCGCAAACGTGCCTGTGGCGTTCGGCGCGAATTGAATAATAAAACGCCCCGAGTCTCCCGGCGCAATGCTATCCGGCAATGCGGAGGGCGAAACGACCGAATAGTAATTCTTCGTTCCGCCGAACGTGGCGGAGGTGATCGTAAGCGGTATCTTTCCCGTGTTGCGGATGTAGATTGTATCAAATTGTCTCGGGCTGCATTCCAATAACGGAAATGCTTGTTGCTGAACAGAGGATATGACCGGCAGAGGCGGACCAAATTTTACAACCCATGAGTCAATATTGCCGTGGTAATCCGGAAGCGATGAGTCAGTTGTCGCTCCGCATAAAACATACCATCCATCCTTCGTTTGTTGAACATCCATGAGCGCTCCCTCTCTCATCCCAAGATCCACTCCCCAATTATTGTATAAATTATTTGGAAAGGTAAGCTGCCATTGTTCAGTGCCTGTTGCATCAAGTTTTGTGACAATTGAAGAAAATGTCGAAGATGAATTCTCTGACCATGTACCTGCAAAAACATAGCCCCCATCAGTCGTTTGCCGTATAGTTTGCGCTTCTGCATTCGGAAAACTCTTTTGCCATTGAATGCTACCCGATCCATCAAGTTTCAATATCCATGCTCCATAATTAGGATTAACGGCAACGTCTCCGCCGCTGGAGTTGGAGGCGCCTGAGACAATATAACCGCCATCACTTGTTTGCTGCGCACAGAATGCTTCATCCGAAGCACTCCCACCATAGTCTTTCCCCCACTGAAGATTACCGCTGCCATCAATTTTGACGATCCAATAATCGGTGGTCGCTCCGTACGCATCAGGATGGTTACTGCCAACCTCGCCATCGTTCGAATATGAATAACCGGCAATTATATATCCGCCATCACTTGTCTGTTGAATACTGGTCGCAACATCATTATCTTTCCCGCCATAACATTTCTCCCATTGAATATTTCCTGTTGCATCGAGCTTTACTACCCAATAATCTGCCTGACCATATCCTCCGGTTACATCGCCATCTGCCGATTCCGTAAACCCAACTACAATATAACCGCCGTCACTGGTTTGCTGAGCACCAGTCGCTCCGTCATAATATGAACCACCTAATGATTTTTCCCACTGAATATTACCAGTAGCATCCAGTTTGACGACCCAGTAATCAGTAGTTGTATAATTGGGTTCCGTATATAAATGATGCCCTGTGACCTGCTGATCGCTTGATTCAGATATCCCGGAAACGATGTATCCGCCATCTTTCGTTTGTCGTATGAATACATCATATAGACCGCCAATCGCCACATCATATCCATTCTGTCCGACATGTGTACCATCATTAAAACTACCTCCCAGCGATTTCTTCCATTGAATATTTCCGGTTGAATCAATTTTCGTGATCCAGTAATCATAAAGTCCATGATTCCCCGTAACATCACCGTCATTGGAATTTGAAAATCCTCCAACAATATAACCGCCATCTTTGGTTTGTTGTATGCTGGTGGCTTCATCATCACCGCTGCCGCCGTACACTTTTTGCCATTGAATAGATGGCGACGGTTGCTGCGCCTGCAATAAATTACAAGTGAGTATAAAAATGACGGTACAACACACAGAACCTATAGTGTTTTTCATGTGCTTCGCCTCTGCGTATAGTTGGGGTGGAACCTTATCCTATAAGAAACTTATCACAATTATTCGGAAATAGCAATCGCTGGTTGAGAAGGTATCCCTGTTACTATTTTGCCCTAAAACCTTTTCCCAGTCATTGCGAGGAGTCAGCCGCGACTGACGACGAAGCAATCCTTTTCCCCTCCCTTCAACAAGTACAGTTGTTGAAGAAAAGATTGCTTCTCCGCCACGGCGGATCGCAATGACACGCACGAAGTTTTCCGGTAATGACACCGCTTGCGAAATCTAATTACCCATATCGGTGTTCTCAGCTTTGATAGCCGCTCTTTTTTCCGTTTTTTTGTGTTACGATAATGAATGTAAACGAAAAACCGGGGCGGGCAGGAGCAACCGTGGAGATGATCGATCAGATCGGGCAGTTCCTGCAATACCTTGCCACGGAGCGGCGGTATTCTTCTTACACAGTGCGTTCCTACGAGCATGATCTCTCCCTTTTCCTGAAGTTTTTAGCAGGCGTATACGAAACTCTCCCTCCGATACGCGATATCGCCGCGCGCGATCTGCGCGAGTTCCTCGGCTGGCTTGCGGAGAACGGCGATGTGCATAAAAGTATCGCCCGCCGGTGCGCCGCACTGAAATCATTCTTTAAGTACGCGAACCGTCAGCATTGGGTGGCGTCCAACCCGGCGGCGGGAATTGCCACGCCGAAGATCGGCAAATCCCTGCCCAAATTCCTCGATGAAAAGGCGATCCGCGGGATACTCGATTCGTTCGACCGCACAACCCCCATCGGCATCCGCGATGCGGCGATACTTGAGATTTTTTATTCAACCGGCATGCGCTCAGGCGAGCTTGTGGGGCTGAACATGAACAGCATCCGGCTTGCGGACTCCACCGTGCGCGTACTCGGCAAAGGGAATAAAGAACGGATTATCCCGTTCGGCGAACACGCCCAAAAAGCGCTGAAACAATACAACAGCATACGTGTGCAATGGGCGAAAGAAAAAACTATCGATAATGACGCATACTTTCTCAACAGCCGCGGAAAAAGAATATCCAACTCTGTTGTGTATAAACTGGTCCATGCCGCGCTGGGAACAATAGATGCCGCGCAGAAAAGCCCGCATGTACTGCGGCACACCTTCGCAACGCATTTGCTCGATCACGGTGCCGATCTCCGCGCGGTCAGCGAACTACTGGGGCACAGCTCGCTTTCGGCAACGCAGGTGTATACGCACGTCAGCGCAGAACGGATGAAAAAAATCTATCAAAAGGCGCACCCGAAAGCATGAAACCCGTTTTTGCACTGTTCTTTCTTCTATCAATAATCGGGAGCCGCGCAGCGTTCGCGCAATCCAACGCGGAGAGCGATTCGACAAAGCGCCCAAGCATCGTGCTGGGATTCCACGCGGATTTTCTCCCCTCGGCATCGGCGCCGGATTTCTTTTCGGTGTACGGCAAAACATTGGGCGGAAAAGTGACCGATTTCCCTATTATGAGCGGCGTAGGGACAACGATAGCCGTTGATATATCACGCGCATTATATGTACTTTTGCAGTTGCAGGCAGTAAGTTTATCGTTCAGCGATGCCGGAATGATAGAAGCAAAAGATACCGCAGGGAACGTCGTCTCGACCGCCTCCTCGCTCGAGTCATGGTCAAGCCAAACATACCCGATACAGGCGGGGATACGCTATGCTCCCGTCGTTTCGCAATTCGAATCCTACGGGTTCTTTCTTGTCGGTGCCGCTGTTTCGCATGTGCGGTGGGATTATACTACCGTTTCGGCGAGCAATATCAATACGTATCCTGCAAACGCAACATTCGAGCAAACGAAGGTCTCTCCGTCCTTCGCGTTGGGCGCAGGCTTGGAACTGCGGTTCGACCAGTTCCGCGATCATGAGAACGACCTGCTGCGGGGGCTTATGCTTGAAGTGTGTTACCGGTGGGCGCACGCGTCGTATGCCGCTTTTCAGCCGATGGCTGCGGGCAGCATCACGCCGTTCCCGCAATGGAACGATTCATACAACGTCAATCTTGATGGGCTCGAGATCCACGTGGGCGTGAATTTCGAGCTCTCTCATTAAAAATATATTCGGAGGACAGAACAATGAAGATCCAATTCACAGCACGTCATTTCAAACCAAGCGATGAGATCCGCCAGCAGGCAACAGACCACCTTGAGCGGCTGGAAAAATACGACGATATCCTCCACGCGGAAGTGATCCTTTCGGAACAGCAAAAAGCAACCCGCACGGTGCGGAACGCAGAGTTGATCGTAAAAGTGTTCGGAACTGTTCTCACAACCAAATCCACCGGCGCGCAATTCCCCCAAGCGATAGACGATGCCGCAAAAAAGCTGGAAAGCCAATTGAAACGGCACAAGGATAAGCTCAAAACGGAGCGGCTTCGCAAATCGAAGCTTACCCCCGCAAAAAAAACGCCGAACGAATAGCAGGGGCGCGTTTTTTTTAATAGATTCGCACCGATGTCCTCTATTCTCCAGAATCTGGAAATCATCAGGAAAGATCATCTCACCGTGGGCTTCTTTTACAAGGAAGCCCACGAGCGGTTTGACCTGCGCATGGTGAACGGCGAGGTGGGGTTCAATAAAAAGATCACCGAGCCGAACCTTCACAGGCCGCAGCTTGCCCTTGCAGGATATACCGCTCTCTTCACGTATCACAGGATACAGATATTCGGCAATACGGAGATATACTACCTGCGTTCGCTCTCGTTGGATATGCGCAAAGAAGCGTTCCGGCGCATCCTCGAGTTCGATATCCCATGCATCATCATTACAAATGGCAATACGCTCGATGATGAGCTTGTCGCCATTGCCACAGAGCGCAATATCCCCTTGTTCTTCACCGCCCACGAAACGACAAAAACCGTTTACCTGATCGGCGATTTCCTTGACGACCAGTTCGCCCTGCAATCGTCGCTCCATGCCTCGTTCGTGGATGTGTACGGCGTTGGCGTGCTGTTCATCGGGCGGAGCGGTATCGGCAAAAGCGAGGTAGCGCTCGATCTTGTGGAGCGCGGGCACCGGCTTGTGGCGGACGACGTGGTGCTTATCACCAAAAAAGGCGAAGGCATTCTTATCGGCTCAGGAACGAGTTTGGTACAGCATTTCATGGAGATACGGGGATTAGGCATCATTGACGTGCGGCAAATGTTCGGCGTGCGCGCGATCCGTTTCCAGAAGCGCGTCGAAGTGATCGTGGAACTGGAAGAACGCTCCAAGGATCTTGAGTTTACGCGAACGGGACTCGATCCCGTGAATGTTCAGATACTCGGCGTGCCTACACCGAAAGTGCAATTGCCCATTTTCGCGGGGAAGAATATTACGGTCATCGCCGAAGTCATCGCACTGAATTACCTGCTCGATCATTATGGCTATAATGCCGCAAAGATACTCTCAGAAAAACTCCAGAATACGCTGAAAGAAAAGAGCAAGCGTCCGGAAGACAGGGCGATCCACTACTTCGAGCACGACTTTGAATAACAGCTACCCCTACAATTTTTATCGCTCTATGAAAAGAATCCTCCTGTTTACCGCTATCCTCAGTACAGCGTTTCTTGCAGTGTTTTGTTCCCGCCATAAAGTGGAGATGAACGTCGCAGCAGGCGCGCCTGTCACGGGTGATTGGGTCATCCAGCACGAACTTTCCGATTTTGAGGGATTGAACCCCGTTACAACCACCGATGCCAACGCGCAATATTTTTTCAACGAACATTTATACGAAACTCTCTTGTATCAGGATTGGGAAACGCTGGAATTCCTTCCATGGATCGCCGACTCACTCCCCGCTGTTTCCCCCGACCACCTTACCTATACATTCCACTTGAAAAAGAACGTCAAATTCTCCGATGGTCAACCGCTGACGGCGCAAGACGTCCTTTTTTCGCTCAAAGCGATCATGGACCCGTTCGTGATCAATGGAGCGCAGTTGCGGAATTATTTTAACCGCGTGAAAGACGCCAGCGCCCCGAATGATACTACGTTCATCGTGCAGATGTCCGAGCCCTATTTTTTGGCGGATCATCAGATCGGCAGCATCAATATCATGCCCAAGCACGTCCTCGATCCGACGGGGCTGACGGATAAATTCACCATACCCGATTGCGTGAATCTTGCAAAAGCCAAAAAGATCAAAGCCATATCGGAGTTTGCCGATTGGTTCAGCTCCACACCCTGCTCGAAAGACCCGAAATATCTCATCGGCTCCGGACCATATGTTGTTAAAGAGTGGCTCACGGATGACCGCGTGATCGCCGACCGTAACCCCGATTACTGGAACAAGGACGCCAAATGGGGCAACGCATACCCCGATAAGATCGTCATGAAGGTTGTGAACGATTTCAATTCGGCAATCACCGCGTTGAAAGGCGGGGATTTGGATATTGTGACGGGGATCACGCCTCAATTATATGTGCACGAGCTGGATGTACAAAAAGATAAACAGCTTGCGAAAGATGCTTTTTTCATTCCCGTGTATTATTACATTGGGTGGAACGAAGCGAATCCTATTTTTGCAGATTCAAACGTGCGGATAGCAATGACGTACCTCTGCGATACCCAAACAATGATAGACAAAGTGATGTACGGGCTGGCGCGCCCCATTTTCGGGCCGACCTACTTTATGCGCAAGGAATGCGACCCGACCCTGAAGCCGTACGAATATAACCCGGAGAAAGCGAAACAAATATTGAAGAACGCGGGTTGGACAGATAGCGATGGCGACGGTATACTCGATAAAACGATCAATGGTAAAAAAATTGATTTCAAATTCACGATGCTAATAAATTCGGGGAACGATATCCGCAAACAAACCGCGCTTATCCTTTCGCAAGAATTACGCAAAGCGGGCATCGAGATGGAAGTGCAAGCGTTGGATTTTACAGTAGAGCTGCAGAACCTTCGCGAACATAAATTCGACGCCTTCATCGGCGCGTGGAGCATGCCTACGGATGCGCCTGACGAATACCAGATCTGGCATTCATCGCAGATAAACGGCGGAAGTAATTACGTATGTTACAAAAACAAGGAAGTTGATTCGATCATCGATGCTGACCGCACGGAATTCGACGAGAGCAAGCGCATAGCGCTCATGCGGGAATTCCAGCAGATCCTCTATAGAGAGCAGCCCTATACATTCCTGTGGACACCGAAAGAACGCGCGGGATACTCCGCCCGTTTCCAAAATGTCCATTGGTATGCTATCAGCCCCGGATACGACCCGCAGACATGGTGGGTGCCGAAAGGGCTGCAGCGTTACGGCGCTGTGAAGAATTGATCTCATCAAAAGATCTGAAATAAGTTTATATACTTTAACGTAGTAGTACTATATATTAACGCAAATGAAAAAATACATTTACGCTGTTTTTATTCTCGGCATTCTCACAAGCGGCATTCTTATAAGCTGCAAACGCGCTTCCCAATCGGAGCACATTGAGGGAACACCCGTCACAGGCGATTGGGTCGTTATCCGGCTTATTGCCGAACCCGACGGGTTGAATCCGCTCACGAGCGTTTCCGCAGATGCGCAGGAAATAGATAACACGCTTATTTACGAAAGTCTCATCGGAACCGATAACAATACATTAATGGATACGCCTGCGCTCGCAGATTCGCTTCCCGAGATCTCCCCCGACCATTTGCATTATACATATCACCTGCGGAAGAATGCAAAGTTCAGCGATGGCGTCGGCGTGACGGGCAATGATTTCATTTGTTACCTCAAATCCGTGAAGAATCCGCTCATCATCAATGCCGCTCCGTTGCGCGGATACTTTGAAGATGTGCAGAAAGTGGAATTGGTGAACAACGATCCCTACACTATTGAATTCTCGCTGAAAGAGCCTTATTTCCTCGCGTCGCAGTTCTGCGGTGGCATGCTTGCTCTTCCGAAACATATTTGGGATCCGACCAATTTGCTCGATAAGATATCATGGGATGAATTGGACAATCCCGAACAAGCGACAAAGGATCCGAATGTAAAGGCGTATGCCGATTTCTTTGCAGACCCTGCAAAAGAACGTGACCCGAAATTCATCGTCGGCTCGGGCAAATACTTGTTTGAAAGCTGGGAAACGCAACAGAAAATCACATTCACGCGCAACCCGAATTACTGGAATGCCGCAGATAAAAAGAACGGGAACGCCTATCTTGATAAGGTCATCTACAAGATCATCAATGATGAGAATGCAGCCATCACATCGCTGAAATCGGGCGAGATAGATTTCATCCCTAATGTTCCCAAAATGCTTTTTATCCATGCGTTCGATCCCGTAAAGGATAAGAACATTGCAACGCAATTGTACGATTACCCGAACATGAATTATATCATGTGGAATATGCACAACCCGCTGTTTCAGGATCAGCGCGTGCGCCTGGCGCTGGCAAAGCTTGTGAA
>Ga0070738_10007011_pt1 | contig 11505 bp, 12 predicted proteins | sample Coa_R2_2_FD_66446 | JGI IMG/M metagenome (GOLD analysis project Ga0070738, IMG submission 66446) | Surface soil microbial communities from Centralia Pennsylvania, which are recovering from an underground coalmine fire - Coalmine... | ecosystem: Environmental > Terrestrial > Soil > Unclassified ... | reverse complement strand
TCGCCGCCCCCGCCGCGGCGCCGGCCGATGGCCCGCCCGCGCCCGCGGCGCCTTTATTGACGGCGCCCAAGTCCGGGCGCTAAGGTCCCGCGCCTTTTCGGGCGCCCCGATAGCTCAGCGGTAGAGCAACCGCTTCGTAACACAACGCTCTATAATCTATCATATTGAAATTGCGTGCTAATTTCTGAGACGCTCACGGGAATGCGGGTTCACAAACTATTCACAAATCCGATCCTGATGTAAGATACTTGGGGCTCGGAATGAACCGTTACGAACTCAACTCGCAAGTCTTCCACGATGGGCGGCTGATCCTCTACCAGCGCCCGAACCTGAAGCGACCAAACTGGCAGGTTCGCATCAAAGTTCCTGGTGTGACGGGTTACGTCATCAAGAGCACTGGCACGCACGACTCGTTTGAGGCGAGGAGAATTGCGGAGGATCTCTATGACGAACTCCGACTCAAAGTGCGACAGGGGTTGTCAGTCAGAGGCAAACCCTTCGCCAAGCTCTTTGATGAGTTCCTGAAAGCCTATCCGAACGAGGCTCCGTCGAAGAGGCGAGTTGCGGACATTGAGAAGTTCGTCAAAGCCTATGCATTGCCGTATTTCGGTGAGCGGAAGATTGAGGACATAACGGCTGCCGACGTGACCAAGTTTTTTGATTGGCGCAGGGAGCACAGCATACGGAAGACGCCAACGAACAACACGATTCGGGCGGACATGGGCTTGCTGAAGACCTTTTTTGACTGGTGCTACCGCAGAGGTCATACCGCGAGAAGGATTGAGTTCGAACGCCCTTCAACAGAAGGAAACAGGCGCCCACACTTTGACGAAAGGGACTGGGCGAAGCTAACTCGGTTCTTGCGCGAATGGGTCAAACGAGGTTCGTCTGAGAATGGTGGCGGCAAACATCGTGAGCGGGTCATGCTGACGAACTATGTGCTGATCCTAGCGAACACGGGCATTCGCGTTGGAGAGGCTCGTGGCTTGCGTTGGCGGGACATCGACACAGAACGCGCCAAGGATGAAAGCAACCCCGCGAATATCATTCTTCAAGTGAAAGGTAAAACTGGTGCACGGGAGGTTGTCGCCCGCACTGGAGCAGTCAAAGAGTATCTCGCGAGGATATGGCGCTTGCGGTGTGATGAACTAGGAAAGAAGCCGTCGCTGGATGAGTGCATTTTTGCCCATCGCGACGGACGACCCATCCACTCGTTCAAGAAAGGGTTTGAGAACCTGCTACGTGCCGCTGGCGTTCAACGCGATGGCACGGGACAACGCAGGACGATCTACAGCCTCAGGCATACGTACGCCACCTTCCGTCTGAGAGAGGGCGTCCATCATTTCACTTTGGCTCGGAACATGGGAACATCGGTTAAGATGCTGGAGCAGTTCTACGGGCACACGTCCAACAGGGCAATGGCAGACGAGTTGACGAAGACCAGAAATCGAACGATAAGAAGGCTCCCATGGGAATAGGTTTGCCGTAGTAGCTCAGTGGTAGAGCATCCGCTTCGTAAGCGGGTGGTCGGGGGTTCAAATCCCTCCTACGGCACCATTCCAAATGTTTAAACGCAAAAGCTGGGCGATGTTCCCTCTCGTGACGGATGCCATGTAGGATGGCACCGTGGTCATGTCCCTAGGAGTGGCGCCGATGAGTTTGCCAGAGGGATGGACGCCTATAGGAACAGTCCAGTGGGGCACGCTAATTGCCCTAGCCATTTCTTTCGTATTTGGCGTTTTCGTAGAATCCAACGTCCGCTATTTTTTCGAGAGAATTGGTCTCGATCAAATTCTTTGGGGCGGGTTCAGTAATGTGCGCTCCCTTCGTTCTTATCGCTGGGCTTGGTTTGTGTTCGGAATACTCCTAGGGGGCACGATAATTGCTTGGACGTTACCGAAGCTCTCAACGCAAGCACCATCGACTATTGAAGCCGTCTCGCCGCCACCGCAGTCACCCCCCGCTGATATCGCAAAAATCGCCACCCTTACGCAAGAGCGCGACACCGCACGGGGGCAATTGGACGCCAAGACACAAGAAGCTCAAAGGTTCGAGCAACAGGCACTAGCTACCCGCAAAGAACTGGGCGAGGTGACACATCGACGTGACGATCTTCAGCAGCAGTTATCATCCGCACAACAGCAAATTTCCGCCCTAACGAGCCAACACGCGCCTCGCTTTAGTAAATCCGAGGTTCTTAGACTCCAAGGGGAGGTGTTTGCCATCCATGAACTTCTGAATACGACTGCATTGCAGCTACGGGACCCAGTAAGAGAGCTTTCTGAGAATGGAATGTCAATCGTCGCAGCAAATGGACAGGAAAAATCCGTCGCAATGCTTAATTCTTATTATAACACAGCCAAAGCGTTATACGTGATCATCGCACAAGACAATCCCAACAAACTTAAATATGATTGGAATGAAATTGGTCCGCTAACCGATGGCGCGCAGCAAACAATAGGACTGTTTCTGACCATCTTAAACCAATACAGAAACGTCCTTCTTCGTCCTGGAGATTTTCGAAGCAATATCTTGGAGGGCTTGCTGGGAGAACAAAGAAATATGGAAGTTACTGGACCAGAGTTCTTGAAGTGGCTCGACAAATCTATAGAACGCTGTGAGGCAAAAAAAGTCGAACTTCAAGAGGCACTGCAACATGTCGTTGATTAGAAGGGCAACTCCATCTGCCTATAGTCTCGCTTGCTAGGCGGCTTGGGGGTATTTCTCAAGCGCGCATCGTTTAGTGTCACCTCGGTTTCCGATCGGAAAATGTGTTCGGAAAGATGATCGACAACGCCAGTGCATCATTGTGATATTCGGCGATCACACGGTTGGGGGAGAGTTGACGCATGATCCCTCTCTTAAGAATGATCTGTGTTGGCAATCGACTGAAGGCATCTTCGGTCAAATTGATCATCGCGTGATGCTCAAGGAGTGTTTTCGTGCCGCGGTCTTCGTGACAGTGGCGGCAATATTCGCGAAACGTCAATCGCTGTCTCATCGAAATACCAATTCTCGCTTTTGGGACCACTCTTTTTCGGCATCTGGCAGGATGATGTTCGTCTCGTCCACGGTATGACGGTGTGTTCGAGCCCAATACGAGGCGTAGTCCACAACCTTGCCGATACTATCGGGCTCAGGGTCGATACGGCAGATGTGAAAGGTCTTGATATGTGCATTGGGGTCGAGGCGACGCACCTGCTCACGGAGAAGAGAGTGAGAACAGAGTTTATCGAACTTGGCAACAATCTCGGGCTTCACGATCAGGATCGAGTGATGGTGAAGGTCGTCACTTGCAGACTTGGGCGACAGCGCGCATGAGTTGTTGCGTTTGTGCTTGGATTGTGGCGCGTCGAGGAATGCATACATAATCGGCTGAAGCGGGCGATATCCTGGTCGGTGGTAGCTATGATTATGAATCGTGGTCCGCAATAGTGAGACATAGAACCGCTCCAGGTTCGATGCCACGATCTGTGGGGTCAGACACATCTTGGATGAAGTGGTATAGGTGATGGTGGCAAAGAAAAGACGATTGCCAGACTGATGCTGCTGGTAAAGATACTTGGCAATTTCGCGTACTTCTGTGCAGCGGTCATATTTAAGCGGTAACCTTGGAGTCGTCGAAACAAAACGTCTGAGACGGTCTAAGACAAAAGGAGCATTAGATTTTAAATGATTAAAAGCATCATCTTTAAGGTCGCAAAACAAAACATCGTGATCTTGCCTTTGCAATACATCTGTTATCATTGTCCAATTCCAGCACTGATTGCGACAAGAATAACATCGTGTCGTTTGGCGCGTGATGTCGCTTTGGTAAGAAACTCTCTAATGTAATCTTGTTTTATTTTGTTGCTATACGCGGCAGGAATGGATCGCATAAGAACATTCCGATCCACAGCTTTTAAAATACAGTCGGCAAGAGAGCGCCTCGTGAGCGGTAGGGACTGATTGGAAATGGTCATGGCATTAGTTCCTCTGGGTTATGGCGGTAGTGACGAACAAACTCGGACGTGGCTTCTCTTAGAAGTTGGCTAGGGTGTCGTTGAACGAAGTCCGCCAATTTGGTCAGTTCATCGTTCAAGGTGTTTGGTAGGCGGAACGTTCTGGAAATGGTTTGGATCTTCATTGCTATTCCTCTCGTTGTTGACTTTGCTCAATCTTTCAATTTGTGGTCTGACGTGGTCTCTTTAAAGAATAGAAAGCTATTAGCGTGAAGACGCTTCACGCTTTACGGTAATGATGAGACTTCACAAACGACGCTTTGAACGCTGAAACAATCGCTCAAGAGAAGCGATCCCGTGAGGGGCGTAACACTGCTTGCAAAGGTATTTATGTATCGCGGACTCTCAAGCATCCGACTTGTCGGACGCGGTATTATTCGGGTGGTGCGGTAAAGATGCCCAAGCGGCATCCCCTGGGTGGTGCTGCGAAGGGTAATCTAAATAGATCGTTATCGAGGATCTGGTGGGATTCGAACCCACGGAGGTGCTTCTCTTGTTAAAGTGTGGAAGCTTCCCTCGCCTGAGCCGCATTCAGGTGCGATAAACCGCTCCGCCACAGATCCATGCACGTCGTCAAGTATGGTCAGAGAGCGCGGAGTTATTAGATCCAGATCTAAACGCGTCGACCCAATCGGCGAGGTGGAAGATGTCGTCTAGCTCGGCTGGCACGCTGGCTTTGGAAAGATAACCAAAGACCTTGGGTTCAGAATGTGAGACATATTTTCCTGCAAAGCCCATCCCTTCTTCATTGAAATAGGCTATGACATCAAAACCATGTTGATCAGACGCGGCATCATACGCAGCAAGAGGTGGGCTCCACGCAGTTGAAAATCTAAGCTCGACACGCTTGTTATCTAACCAGGTGGGTTCCGTAGCATCAAAGATATCCCATTTAGTACCCCAATATATTTCCCGCCAGTATCGCCATGGCGCTGATCTAACACGGTCCTCCATTACGTTCTTTGCAATGAGCGAGTCCCGCGTTCGATAGTCCTCACATAACCGCGCGGCTAGCTCTGGCGAGTACAGCGGCTCAGAGCGAAAATAGGCAAGAAGCACGCGGTTTCGCATCGCCTCCGTGGCGGCTTCGAGTTTTGACCGTTCGCGGTGCGAAAGAAACAGGACGTTCTGGCAATCGTTAGGCATCTTAAAATCTCCTCTAATGAAGTAATGATGGCAATTAGCCCAAATATAGACGCAGGCGCTAGCCGTCCTATTTGGTATATCAAAGTAACATCATACACCATTATTGACGAAATGTCCAGCATTATTTGCAATTTCACAGTTAAAAAACAGTAATTTGCGCTTTGCCTTTCAGTTCTCAATAGGTCCTGCTCTCAGGAGACACGGTAATAATGTCTCAATAGGGTGGTCTATTGACTTTTGATACACCAAGCTATAGAATGTCTTCCATCCTATTGAGACGGGAGAACAGCAGTGTTTGTCGGATACGCGCGAACCTCAACGCTTGAACAGAAAGCGGGATTTGAAGCCCAGATCGAGGAACTCACGAAAGCAGGGTGCGAAAAAATCTACACGGAACAGGTTAGTGCCGTCGCCAAACGACAGAAACTCGAGGAGGTCCTCGACTTTTGCCGCGACGGAGACACTGTCGTCGTGACGAAACTTGACCGCCTCGCCCGATCAGTCTCGCATCTTGGACAGATCGTGGAGCGGCTGGAAAAGAAGCATGTCGGACTCCGCATTCTCAATCTCAATCTCGACAGCAAGACCAGCACGGGCAAGCTCATGCTCAATTTGCTTGCTTCTATAGCTCAGTTCGAACGGGAAATGATGTTGGAGAGGCAACGGGAAGGGATCGCAACCGCAAAACGGGAGGGGAAATACAAGGGTCGGAAGCCGACCGCGCGCATGAAAGCGGGTGAAGTGAAAAAGCTCTTATCATCGGGTCTGGGACCAACGGAAATCGCTATGAGGCTGGGTATCTCACGCGCGTCGGTATACCGATGCACATAAGGTTGAGCGGAGCAGCCCGTCGTCGACCGAAGTGGACTGCATACCAAAATAATTTTGATGTTCTCTTGGACGCTCAGAACCCTTCGGCTTTAGCTATTTCTGCGATGAGTGACCAGTCGATGTTCATGAGAGGGGTGAGGGGCGGAACAAGGGAAATCTACTGCAAGCCGTCGACGCTCACGTTGAGCCCGTTGCTATCCAAGAGTTTCTCGATTTTATAGGTAATCGGCTCCTTGGCGCCGCCCCAATCTCCTGGCAGAACAACATGCAAGTCAGCAGCGCATGAGACGGCTTCCGTCGTATCGTCCCGCGCGATCATTCGGATGGTCTTGATCGTGTATGTCGCGCTGGATTTAGCTTCGTCTCGTTTCGCCTCTCGTTCCGCCTCGTGTTTTTGGAGGATCTCGCTGCGACACTGCGCAGGTTTGGTCAGCGAGTCTTCATATAGGCGTCTGCAATCCGCATACCTTTGCGCTCCTCCCGACGCTATCTCCCTTTGAGCCTTATTGAAGTCGCAAACACCCAGTTCTGCGTGCCATTTGGCGATAGCCTCCTCACGGAGCTTCTCAAGGATCGTGTTGCACTGCTCGCTATCAAGTTGTATTGCGCGGGCAAGCTGCTTCTCAAGCTGCTTCTCTGCAACCGACCCATTGATCGCGGTCTCGATCAATTGCCTCGGCGGATGTTCTTGCGCGATCTCCGCAACCGTCTGCTTCACGTCATCGGCGGCACAACTCGGCATCTCTGCCGAAGCGCTAAAGCTCCCCAGCAGCAGAAGGCTCACGGCACAAAGCAACGCCCTCCCTCGCGCTAACCGCATTGGACCCCCTCCTTTGTCGAACAATGGGTCACTCTGGCGAGCCTCTAGCAAGCGTTGCAACTGTGATCACCGAAGCACGTATCGTGACAGTGCAAAGCTTAAGCTCTCATGAACGCTGTCTATGAGCGGTTCCGAGGGTGCTGGAGCAGCTTTTACCGCTCAGGCGCTAGTCTGATGGCATCCACCCACGGGCGCCGTTCCACGACCCTTGGAGCCAATTGCAGCGCAATTGATGGTTCACATTTCATTCACACGTGCCTTACAACGCATATTTCTGTAGTTATATCAACAGGCTGACAAACGCACCCTTTGTTCGTAAGCGGTAGGCCGTTGGTTCAAATCCGACTCGGGGCACCATTACTTCAAGTATTTACATGCAAGATACGACAGCTCTGCTGTCGTATTACCCTTTCGTGGGTAACAGCCGGGGTAACATTCTCACCCGCCGTCAGCCGCCGCGATCCACAACTTGATCTGGTAGAAAGAATTGCTCAGTGTGCCCGTGCTGAGCGCCGGGCACACAGCAGCACCGGGTTGATGAGTTCCGAAGCAAATCGCGAGTGGTGGATTCCAAATGCTCGACCCGACGCTCTACGGATTGCTCTCCCAGATTGACCATGACGACATCGTCCTTCCTGCCATGCAGAGACCCTTCGTGTGGAAGGAGGACCGAATCTACAAGCTCATCGACAGTTTGCTGCGAGGATTTCCCATCGGCGCGGTCATGCTCTGGAGGACTTCCACGATACAGCGCTTCCGCAGACTGCCTCGCGACATCGATCCGGAGTTGCCAGAGGTATTCAGTTTCGAGACTTCAACTACAAGCGCAAACAAATACCTCGTTCTCGACGGACAGCAGCGACTGACCACGATCTTTGCGGCCTTCAAAGGTACCTACTCCCATAAACGTCTCTACATTGATGTGTTAAGTGGCAATCCCGAGGGAAAAGATCCCGGAAATGAATACTACGACTGTCAATTCTTGTCCGACACCGAGGCTGCATACCTCACCCAAGCCTCAAATGATGAGCGAAAACACTTTATGCCGATTCAGGATCTAATAAAGATCAATCCCGTTCATGCAGCCAAAGCCGCAGACAAAAAGGCACAGGAACTCGGGCTGACAGATAAAGAAAAGGAACGAATTGCTGACATATATATTCGATGCGCGACCATTTTAGGTAGCAAGAAATCACTTCAAGTCATCACGGTAGATGAAGACCCATCGACGATCACGCCTATCGAGGAGATACTTGAGATTTTTGTCCGAGTAAATTCTGGTGGGCTCGTGCTGCTCAAATCTGATTTGCTGATGAGCTTGCTCGATCTCAAATGGAACAACATCCAACCGGAATTACAAAAGCTGGTACGCGATATCAACACTGGTCGACCGTTCTCATTCTCAAGAGACGACATTCTGAAAAGCCTCTTGCTGGCTGAAGGTGCTGAGACAAGGTTTGATAGGCTCGTGGCGGACCGGCGGCAGGTCGAGAAACTCGCGCAACAGTTAAGCAACCACCTCAAAGAAATAAAGAGAGCTTGGGAGCTGCTTGGCGTCATTCTTACCGACAACTGCAAGATTTATTCTGAGCGATTTTTCCGAGGTGGACATAATGCGCTCTTGCCCTTTGTTCTCTTCCTGTCGAAGCAACAAAATCTCGCTCACGAGGACCGACGGAAAATCGTTATCGGAATATATCTGAGTTTCATGAGTGGTATTTTTAGTGGCGCCGAGGCGCGCATGGGCGCATTCGCCAAAAATAAGGTTGCGGGAGCTAAATCGTTTCCACTGAAAGATTTGGTATCATTAGTGAAGCGCGAGTATGGAATTAAGTCACTCGATGACCTCCTGCGCAGGCATCTCGATCTTGCATTGAACATAGCCCACGGAGGGATCACACTCGACAAGAATCCCGAACAGTTGCAACGGGACCACATCTTCCCAAAATCAAGACTGGAAAAAGCGGGATACAGCTACGATAAGATAAACCACTACGCCAATTTCCACTTTCTGCGCGGCGTCGACAACCTAAACAAGCTCGATAAACCTCCCCATGAATGGTTTCGAAATCCCGGTAACGATGCACCACCCTATTCGCAAACGGATTTGGATGAACGCCTGCTAACCTGGGACGATCTCGAGCCTGGTCATTTCGATATGATGCTTGAGCGGCGGGGGAGTGCAATCCGACAGAAAGCCCAGGACTTCTTCCACGTTACAGAAACTCAGTTCAACGCCCTCTTCGATGACAAGGATACGAAGCCCATTCCCGCGCCCTAGTTTATGTGTCGCTTCGTGCTCGAACCGTACTTCACGACTGCGCCGCGCGAGATACCAAGTTCCTGCTGAATTCCCGAGACAGAGACACCGTCTCGCCTGAGAGCTGCAATTCTCGCTACTACCGCCGGTGGGAGCGGTGCCCGCCCGATTTTTTTACCCTCGGCTCTGGCGCGAGCCATACCGGCACGAACTCGCTCGCCAATAAGGGAACTCTCAAACTCCGCAAGGCCCGCCATGATCGTGAACACGAGTTTGCCTTGGGGTGTGGTGGTATCAATTCCTTCCTGTAGGCTTATGAAATCGACCCCGAGCGAATCGAACTCGCTAAGCGCATTGACCAAAGCGTGAGTGGACCGAGCGAAGCGATCATATCGCCAGACGAGCACGACATCGATTGTCCGTAGACGAACGGCTTCGCGAAGCTTCTGATAGTTTGCGCGGTCGTCCTCTCGGCCAGACGCGCGGTCCGCTAACTCCTGGACTACGCGAAAACCGCGGCGGGCGGCATACTCCCGAAGCGGCCGTAATTGGGTTTTCGGATCTTGGCTTTTATCGAGCGTTGAGACGCGGGTGTAGATCGCTGCACGTGGCTGCGCGTTTCGTCTATTCATAAAGGAAATCGTTTTTGAACAGCCAAGCCACGCAGGAGTGGACGTTGGCTATTAAGGGTTTTCTGCTCAGCAGCGGAAGACCCTTTATGAATACGATAGCACGAGAGCGGCCTAACAGCGATTTTGTGAGCCCACAGGCGAAAGAGGCCTGCTGGACCTGTGCGTGCCTACCTACTTCTTCTTAAATCCGAGGCCGTCGCGGATTCTGCGTTCCGCGAGCGCACTGAATTCGTCATTCAGTTCGATTCCTATCGCTGAGCGGCCGGACCTGATTGCGGCAAGCACTGTGGTGCCCGAACCCACGAATGGATCGATAACAGTGCCACCTGGTCTACAGCCACATGCGATGCAACGATCCACGAGCTCGGCCGGGAAGGGTGCGCAGTGCGAATATGGATTCTCTGGGCGCGCCCGGATCGTCCAAATATCTTCCTCCCTATCGAGCGCATCGCGGTTGAAGTAGTACCGCGGACCCTTCGAGAAGATGAAAACGTTTTCGTGCGTGCGCCAAGGCCGGTCATGACTGGTTGGCTCACCCAGAGCATTGGGACGATGCCAGATCACGGAACTCCGTTGAAATACGGTGACAGGAGCAACATTTTCCGGGAGCGGGGTCTTCCCCAATCAGAATAGGGTTGGCTGCTTGGTGGATTGTACTCTTGGCTTGCGGCCCGGCGCGCGGCGCGCGATGGGCCGACCGAGCATCCGTTCGAGGCCTGCGAGGAAATCCTTGTTGCCCAATGGTCTTCCCGTTTGCTCCGCAGCCCGGAGCGCGGTGAAGGCGGCGTCATCGTTTTGGTCGGCGATCAGTCCAGCGAAGTTGGCGACGCGATCGAGCACCGGCTTCACCGTTACCAGCCCATCGTCCTTGCCCGCAATATGCGCGCGCACGCTCGACCACGTCCAATCTTCGGCGCGGGTGGCGAGCCGTGCGCGGACGGGATTGAGGGCGACGTAGCGAACCGCGGACATCAGATGCGACTCGTCCATCGCGACGGAGGCGAACCGTCCCTCGAACAGGTGGCCGCGCCAGCGGCCCCGGGCATTGATGAAGTTCGCCCACCGGCGGTGTGCCGCGCCAAGCGCCCGGCCGAGCCCGTCGGCTCCGCGCGGGCAGAGGATGAGATGAACGTGATTGGGCATCAGGCAGTAGGCCCAGACCTCGACGTCGGCCCTACGCATCTGCTCCGCCAGCATGTCGCAATAGACATCCTGGTCGCCATCCTCGAAGAAGATCGGCTCACGCCGATTGCCCCGCGCCGTGACGTGATGCGGGCAACCCGGAACAACGATGCGCGCCACTCGGGCCATGACCGAGCTTAGCGGCGCAGGAACAAAATGGCAACATTGCTCCTGTCACGGTATTTCTTTCTTCCGAAGCCGCCGTCCGAAATAACGATATCGAGGCGTGACGCCGATCCTGTCTTCTGCTTTCAGCGCCGATAGGTGAGCCTGATCTTGCGCTCCTCTCTCACGACCGCGCGAATTCGAGCAACGGCTGGAGGTCGTGGTTGTCCGCGGCCCCGAGCGCCGCGATGTAGCGTTTCCGCAGCTCGCCTGGCTCACGCAGGCTTCCCCGGCCCCAGGAGAAGCGCTCGCCGCCGAGCCGCACGATGAGCAGATCGGCGATCAGGCGCGCGTGCCTGCCGTTGCCATTCGGAAACGGATGGATCTGCGTCAGGCGATGATGGAGGCGCACCGCGATTTCATCGGGCGGGTAGGCCTCGTGCTCGATCCATGTCTTGGCGTCGTCGAGCAGCATGCGCAGCGCTGCCGGAATCTCCCAGTGATCGATGCCGATATTGCGCTCGCTGG
>Ga0070738_10007006_pt1 | contig 11509 bp, 11 predicted proteins | sample Coa_R2_2_FD_66446 | JGI IMG/M metagenome (GOLD analysis project Ga0070738, IMG submission 66446) | Surface soil microbial communities from Centralia Pennsylvania, which are recovering from an underground coalmine fire - Coalmine... | ecosystem: Environmental > Terrestrial > Soil > Unclassified ... | reverse complement strand
GCGTGCGCGAGCCAGAGCGCGACCGCTCCCAGCGCGTCGAAGACGACGAACGCCGTAAAGACCATCTCTCGCTCCATGCGCGACGACATCTCCAGATCCGAGATGCGATCCGTGGCGTACAGCCAGAAGACGTAGAGCATCGGGCCGATCGACGTAAAGAACGTCGAAAGGAAGAGCAGGCGCCAAAAATCGAGGGTGTCCTTGGCGCCGACATGGGCCAGAATGACGAAGAGCGCGAACGCCGTCAGAAAGGGGTTGAAGATCGTCGAAAGACTGCGCGCCAGATCGCGCCAAACGCGCCGGTTCTTGATCGGCACGATGGTTTGGAACGGTTCTCCCAGTCTCCCCGGATCGGGCACGCTGGGCGTCTTCGGTTGCTTCCTCTGGAATACTTCGTTGCGCCCGGCCTGCAGGCGCGAAAGGCTCGGCGGTCGTAGAGGGATGCCGCCATGAACCCCCTTCTTTTGGTGGCTGCGGCAACAAAGGCCGTACCGTCGGCCGCCGCTACTGCGTTGCCTCAAGGATTGCCCTCGGGCGCTCCGGCCGGCGTTCCGCCCGTGGTGCCCGGGCCGGCGCCGACGACCTGGTTCGCCGAGCACGTTCCCTGGCTAACGCACGGAATTGCGGGAATTTTCGTCATCGCCGCGCTGCTCCTCATCGCATTGCTCGCGGTTCAAACGACCAAACAGGAAGGGTTGACGGGATCGATCGGTGGCCGTGTCGAGTCGGCGTATCGCGGACGGCTCGGGGCCGAAGAACAGCTCAAGCGCTGGACCGGAGTCGTCGCAGTAGTCTTCGTCGCCTCGGCATTCGTGCTATCGCTGACGGGCATCTAGCAGGACCGAGTGCCGCTCCTCGAGGTCGAGAATCTCCGCACCACATTTAGAACCGAAGACGGCCCAGTAACCGCCGTCAACGGCCTTTCGTTCGCGCTCGACGCGGGAGAAACGCTGGGTATCGTCGGCGAGTCGGGTTCGGGCAAATCGGTAACCGCGCTCTCGATCATGCGGCTCCTGTCGCGGACCGCGACGGTGACGGCGGACCGAATCGTCTTCAACGGCGAGAATTTGCCGTCGAAAAGCGAGGCCGACATGCGCCGGATCCGCGGCTATAAGATCGCGATGATCTTTCAGGATCCGATGACGTCGCTCAACCCGGTTTTGACGATCGGCGAGCAGATCGCCGAGGCCGTTCGGCTCCATCTCGGCTTGGGAAAGCGGGACGCGCGCGACCGCGCCGTCGAGATGCTCGAGAAAGTTCGTATCCCGTTGCCGGAAAAGCGCCTGGGAGACTATCCGCATCAGTTTTCCGGCGGCATGCGCCAGCGCGTGATGATCGCGATGGCCCTGTCGTGTAACCCGCAGCTGCTGATCGCCGACGAGCCGACTACCGCCCTCGACGTCACGATCCAGGCGCAGGTTCTGGAACTGATGAACGACCTGCAGCGCGAGACCGGCGCGGCAATCGTCCTAATAACGCACGATCTCGGCGTCGTCGCCGAGTTCTGCCGCAACGTGCTCGTGATGTACGGCGGCAATATGGTGGAATACGGCAGCGCGACGCAGATTTTCAGCGAACCGCGGATGCCGTATACGCAAGGGCTCCTCGCGTCGCTGCCACGGCTCGACGATTCCGAGCACCGGCGATTGGAACCGATCAAGGGACAACCGCCCAACTTGCTGCGGCTGCCGCCGGGCTGCGCCTTCGCACCGCGCTGCGCCTACCGGATGCCGATCTGCGACAATCCGGTGCCGCTCTACGACTTTGGCGCGGGTCACGTTGCACGGTGCTATCTCTACGACGAGCGCGCGCGCGATCAGCGGCCCGCGCAGGCGCGGGCGCTCCCCACCGTATCGCCGATCGGCGCCGCCTCGTGAACGGCGGCGCGCTGGTCGAGGCAAAAGACCTTTTCAAATATTTTCCGATTCGCGCAGGCCTGATGTCGCGCCACGTCGCCGACGTCCGCGCCGTGGACGGCGTCAGCTTTGCGATCCGCCAGGGCGAGACGCTCGGACTCGTCGGCGAATCGGGCTCGGGGAAGACGACGATCGGGCGACTGCTGTTGCGGCTCTTGCCCGCGACCAAGGGCGAAATACTTTTCGAGAATCAGAACATTCTGGCGATGAGCCGCGGCGAGATCCGGCGGCTCCGGCGTTCGATCCAGATCATCTTCCAGGATCCGTTCGCGTCGCTCAATCCGCGCATGACGATTCGGGAGATCATCGCCGAGCCGTTGCGAATTCACTGTCTGGCATCGGGGAAGGAGATCGACGAGCGGGCTCACGAGCTGCTCAAGCTCGTCGGCCTGCAGCCGTATCACGCCAACCGCTACCCCCACGAATTCTCCGGCGGTCAGCGCCAGCGCGTCGGAGTCGCCCGCGCCCTGGCGGTCAGTCCGAAGTTCATCGTCTGCGACGAGCCGGTTTCGGCCCTCGACGTCTCGATCCAGGCGCAGGTCATCAACCTGCTCGAGGAACTGCAGGAGAAGTTCGGGCTAACCTATCTTTTCATCGCCCACGACCTCTCGGTGGTGCGTCACATCTCCACGCGGGTCGCCGTGATGTACGTCGGCAAAATCGTCGAACTGGCAAACCGCGAGGAGCTCTACCAGAATCCGCTCCATCCTTACACGCAGGCACTGCTCTCGGCGATCCCCATTCCGGATCCCGCGGTCGAACAGCGCCGCAAACGGATCGTGCTCACGGGCGACATTCCGTCGCCGGTCAATCCGCCGTCGGGCTGCCGTTTCCACACGCGCTGTCCCGTCGCGTTCGACCGCTGCGTCAGCGAGGAACCGCCGCTGCGCGAATATGCGCCCGGCCACTTCGCGGCATGCCACTGGGTCGAAGAGCACGGCGGAGCGCGGCCGGACCTTACGACCGCGCCGGCCGCCGTAAACGCCGGTGCAAAATAAAAAGGGCGACCGCATCGCGGTCGCCCTTCGTTCGTCTAGCGCCTAGACGCTAGGCCTTTTTCTTCCGGCCGCCTTTGCGCACTTTGCGCGCGCCCTTGCGGGTCGCCTTGCGCACTTTGCGCGCGCCCTTACGGGTCGCCTTGCGGACTTTGCGGCCGCCTTTACGAGCGACCTTCTTGGCCTTACGCCCGGCCTTGCGCACCTTGCGCGCGCCCTTACGCGCGCCTTTGCGCCCCTTGGCGGCGGTCTTTCGCCCGGCTTTGCGCACCTTGCGGGCAACTTTCCGTCCGGTTTTGCGCACTTTGCGCGCGGTCTTCTTTGCCGCCTTACGCTTCTTGCGGCCGCCTGCAGCCTTTGCCAGCGCTACCGCTGCAACGGCCTTGCGTCGGCGTCCTTTGCGGCGCGGTTGTTGCTCTTCCGCACCCTGACCGCCGTTCATCGTGGAATCCGAGTCCATTCATTCCTCCTCGTCCCCGGGGACGATTAGCGTTTAGTGGACAGCGCATCTCGCGCTTTTGAGCGCATCATAGAGGATTTTGTAGAATGTTGCAAATTGCGCGCGCATACGCGCGCGTCGCATGCCGCATCGGCGGATTCCAAAGCTCCCGGATTTGCCCGGTATTGACCCCGGCGGTATACTAGGCCCCGTGAAAAAGCCCCTGATCATCGTGGAGTCGCCGACAAAGGCCCGGACGATCAAGAAGTTCTTGCCGGCGCGCTACGCGGTGAAAGCGTCGGTCGGGCACGTACGCGACCTTCCCAAGAGCACGCTCGGCGTTGACGTGGACCACAATTTCGAGCCGAAATACCTTACGATCAAGGGCAAAGGCGACGTCATCAAAGATTTGCGCGGGGCGGTGAAAAGCGCTACCGACGTCTACCTCGCGACCGACCCCGATCGCGAAGGCGAAGCCATCGCCTGGCACCTGGCGGAGCTCCTGAAGCTAGCCCACCCGCAACGCATCGAGCTTCACGAAATCACCAAAGAAGCCGCGCTGGCGGCGCTGCGCGACCCGCACGTGATCGACATGGACCGGGTCAACGCACAGCAGGCCCGGCGAATTCTCGACCGGCTGGTCGGCTATAAGATCTCACCGCTGCTGTGGTCGAAGGTTCGCAGCGGGCTCTCGGCCGGACGCGTGCAATCGGTTGCGGTAAAGCTTATCGTGGACCGCGAGCGCGAGATCCAGGCCTTCGTACCGCGCGAATACTGGACGATTGCGGCGCTTTTGGCCTCCGAGCAACGCCCCGAGACGCCGTTTTCCGCCGAGCTGGTATCGCATCGCGGCGAAAAACTCGAGATCACCGGCGGCGCGCAAGCCGAAGCTATCACCCGCGCGCTCGACGGCGCGGCGTATCGCGTCGCTTCCATCAAACGGCGGGAGATCCGCCGCAACCCGCCCGCGCCGTTTACGACGTCCACGATGCAGCAAGAAGCATCGCGCAAGCTCAAGATGCGGGTGCGCCGGGCGATGCAGGTCGCGCAGGCGCTTTACGAAGGCGTCGACCTCGGCGGCACCGAGGGTACCGTCGGTTTGATCACTTATATGCGAACCGACTCGACGCGGATCAGCGACCAGGCGCGTGAGGCCGCACGGGAGTTCATCGCGAGCAGCTTCGGTCAGGAGTTTTACGGCGGCGCTCGGCACCGCGTCCGCGAAGGCGCGCAGGACGCCCACGAAGCGATCCGTCCAACGTCGGTGTTGCGTACTCCGGAGCGTCTGGCCGGAGCGCTCAAACGCGACGAGCTTCGTCTCTATACGATGATCTGGGAGCGGTTCGTGGCCTCGCAGATGACGCCCGCGCTTTTCGACCAAACGGTCGTGGACGTCGCGGCGGGCGAGTACGGCTTTCGAGCGACCGGCAGCGTGATGCGCTTTGCGGGTTTCACGCGCGTCTACGACGAGTCAAAGGAAGAAGATGGCGCGGGCAAGGGGCGCGTGCGGCTTCCCGAGCTGGCCGAAGGCGAACCGCTGGAGTGCCGCAAGCTCGAGCCGAAGCAGCACTTCACGGAACCCCCTCCGCGTTACACCGAGGCGGCGCTCGTCAAAGCTCTCGAGGACAACGGCATCGGCCGGCCTTCGACCTACTCCACGATCGTCGAGACGATCCAGGCCCGCGGCTACGCAACGCAGCAGGATCGCCGTTTCATGCCGACCGACATCGGGATCGCGGTCAACGATCTGCTCGTCGAACACTTTCCGCAGATCGTGAATCTGGATTTCACGGCGCGCATGGAAGGCGACCTCGACCGGATCGCCGAGGGGCACGAGGATTGGGTCGCGCTGTTGCGCCGGTTCTACGGCCCGTTCGAAAACGAATTGGCCGAGGCCGAGAAGAAGCTGCCGCGGCTGGAGCTGCGCGACGAGCCGACCGACGAGATTTGCCCGACATGCGGGCGGCCCATGGTGATTAAGCACGGCCGGTTCGGCAAGTTTATCTCGTGCAGCGGCTATCCCGAATGCAAGACCACGAAGCCCATCGTCAAGGAGACGGGTGCGTTCTGCCCCAAATGCGGCGGCGCGATCGTCGAGCGCCGGTCGCGCAAAGGGCGCCTTTTCTACGGTTGCGCCAACTATCCGAAATGCGATTTCATCTCCTGGGATCCGGTGGCGCCCGAGCGCTGTCCGGTCTGCGGGTCGTACGTCATTTTAAAAGGACGGCGCGGCGGTGCGCCGCAGCCGCACTGCGCCGCGGACCGCGAGCACGACGTTTCTTCGATCGCCGCGCGCCTCAGCGAACCGGTTCCGGCGCTTTCGTAAACGGCGACGAGCGTGCAACCGCGCCTGACAATTATTGGCGGCGGCCTGGCGGGTTGTGAGGCCGCATGGCAGGCCGCGCGCTGCGGCGTCGCGGTGGACCTCTACGAGATGCGTCCCGGGCGCAGCGGGCCGGCACACAAGACGGCGGATCTGGCGGAACTCGTCTGCAGCAACTCGCTGCGCGGCGCGGCGCTCGAAAACGCCGTCGGACTGCTCAAAGAGGAGCTCGCGCGGCTCGGTTCGCTCATCGTCGGTGCGGCGCGGGAAACCGCGGTGCCGGCCGGCGGCGCGCTCGCCGTCGACCGCGTCGAGTTCTCGCGGCTCGTGGAACGGCGAATCGCCGCCGAGCCGCTGATCGCGGTTCGCCGCGAAGAGCTCCGGGAGATTCCGCTGGACCGTCCGGCGATCGTCGCGTGCGGCCCTTTGCCGACGGCCGAGTTCTCACGGAGTCTCGACGCGTTGGTGGGAGAGCGGTTGCATTACTACGACGCCGCATCGCCGATCGTCGCGGCCGACTCCGTCGACGAGTCGCGGGCCTATCGTAAATCGCGCTACGACAAAGGGGATGCCGACTACCTCAATCTGCCGCTCGATCGGGAAACCTACTTACAGCTCGTGCACGACCTGCGAACGCTCGACCGCCATCCCGTCAAGGAGTTCGAAGAGGCGCGCTATTTCGAGGGTTGTCTTCCGATCGAAGAGATGGCCGATCGCGGCGACGACGTCCTACGCTTCGGACCGCTCAAACCGGTCGGGCTTCGCGATCCGCGCACGGGCGCAACCCCGTACGCCGTGGTGCAGCTGCGCAAAGAGACTCAAAGCGGCAGTGCGTACAATTTGGTTGGATTCCAGACGCGGCTAACGTGGCCGTCGCAGCGCGAGGCGTTCGGCAAACTGCCGGGGCTCGCGCACGCGGAATGGCTTCGCTTAGGCGTGATGCACCGCAACACGTTCATCGATTCGCCCCGCCTGCTCGATTCGCACTTGAAGCTGCGCGGCACGCAAGCACTCTATTTCGCGGGACAGATCACGGGAGCAGAAGGATACGTCGAGGCGGCGGCCTGCGGGGCGATGGCCGCAATCCACGCCGCGCGGGCGATGCTCGGCTTGCCGCCGGTCGATTTTCCGCGAGCGACGGCCCTGGGGGCGGTCATCGCGCATCTGCAAAATACCGCGACGCCGGACTTTCAGCCCTCCAACGTGACCTGGGGATCGTTCGACGGTGCCGTTTGCTCCAGCGGCGTACCCAAGAACAAGCGCGAGCGCCGGCGCATGCTGGCCGAGCGCGCGCTCGCCGCCATCGAGGCGTTCGCCGATGAAACCCTCTTCGTGCCCGCGGGGTAGTGATGCTCGCATGAGATCTACGACGATCTTGGCCGTGCGGCGCGACGGCAGGCTCGCGATCGCCGGCGACGGCCAAGTCACACTCGACAAGACGATCGTGAAGCACGGCGCTCGAAAGGTGCGCAAAATTTGCGGCGGCAAGGTGCTGGCCGGATTCGCCGGATCGGCGGCCGACGGCATCACACTCCTCGAAAAGTTCGAATCGAAGTTCGGCGAGTTCAAGGACCTGCGCCGCGCGGCAGTCGAGCTGGCAAAGGACTGGCGTCAGGACCGGGTACTGCGCCGCTTGGAGGCGCTCATGATCGTCGGGAATCCGGAGCACCTCTTTCTGCTCTCGGGAACCGGCGACGTCATCGAACCCGACGAGGGCATCGCAGCAATCGGCAGCGGCGGAGCGTATGCGCAAGCCGCCGGTTCCGCGTTGCTGCGCAATACCTCCCTCGACGCCGTCGAGATCGCGCGCAAAGGCCTGGAGATCGCGTCGGAGATCTGCATCTACACCAATAGCGACATTACGGTGGAGAGCCTTCCGTGACCGCGGCCCCGACTGCGAATCTCGACGCCGCGCGGTTGACTCCGCGGCAGATCGTCGAAGAGCTCGATAAGTATATCGTCGGCCAGGCCAAGGCGAAGCGCGCCGTGGCGATCGCGTTGCGAAATCGATACCGCCGCGCCAATGCGCGGGAAGATCTGCGCGAAGAGATTACGCCGAAGAACATTCTTATGATCGGCCCGACCGGCGTCGGCAAGACCGAGATCGCGCGGCGCCTTGCCGCGCTGGTCGGCGCGCCGTTCGTCAAAGTGGAAGCCACGAAATATACCGAGGTCGGCTACGTCGGACGCGACGTCGAATCCATGGTGCGCGATCTCGTCGAAGCCTCGATTCGGACCGTAACGGAGGAGCGGCGCGACGAAGTGCGCGAGCTCGCCGCGCGTCACGCGGTCGAGCGCGTGATCGACCTTTTGCATCCCGAAACTCGGCCGCCGACGTCGCAGTCCGGCGGCAATCCGCTGGGTGCGGCACTGGGCTCGATTTTCGGAAGCGGCTACGCGCCGCAACATCCGCCCGCCGGGCCGTCCACGGCGCCGCCGCCGGACGCGCAGCGCGTACGCGAGCAGACGCGCGCCGAGATCGAGCGCGGCTTCTACGACGTGCGCCTGATCGAGATCGAAGTCGAAGAAACCCCAAGCATTCCGATCGGGGTCATCGGCGGCGTCGAGCAGACCGGCGACATCGGCGAGATGCTGGGCGGAATTCTTCCGAAGCGCCGCACGCGCAAGCGCGTAACGGTTGCCGAAGCGCGGCGGATCTTCGAACAAGAGGAGGCCGCGAAGCTCATCGACATGGATGCCGTCAAGCGGGAGGCGCTGCGCCGCGCCGCCGAGGACGGCATCATCTTCATCGACGAAATCGACAAAGTAGCGGGTTCGTCGCAGCATCGCGGCGCGCCCGACGTCTCGCGCGAGGGAGTGCAGCGCGACATCCTGCCGATCGTCGAAGGCTCGACCGTCAACACGAAGCACGGGCCGATCAAGACCGACCACGTGCTCTTCATCGCCGCCGGCGCATTTCACATCAGCAAGCCGTCGGACCTCATTCCCGAGCTGCAAGGGAGGCTGCCCATCCGGGTCGAGCTCGACTCGCTGACGGCAGAGGACTTCAAAACGATCCTAACGCAGCCGAAGAACGCGCTCGTCGAACAATACAAGGCCCTGCTCGCCACCGACGGCGTGACGCTGGAGTTCGACGGCGAGGCGATCGAGCAGCTCGCGACCTTCGCGATGACGGTCAACGAGCAGACCGAGAACATCGGTGCGCGTCGGCTAGCGACGGTTTTGGAACGCGTGCTGGAAGACGTGAGCTTCGAGGCGCCCGAGAAGACCGGCCGAATTTCGATCGACGGAGAGTACGTCAGGCGCCGGCTGGCCGACGTCGTGGCGAACGCCGACCTCTCGGGGTATATTCTCTAAGTGTTTTCCCATATGGCCCGGCAGGGTCCGGGCCGCTCGCACAGGATTTTTTACGTATGAAAACATCGATTGGCGCAATCTTGGCAGCGGCGGCAGCGGCCGGTCTTCTGGCGGGATGCAACGGCAGCAACAACCTGTCGAATCCGCCGGGCACGGGCCAGAACTGCGGAGGTCCGCCGAGCTCCAACCAGCTCGAAGTCCTCTACCCGATTCCCAACTCCAAGAAGGCTCCGGCCAAACTCCCCAACATTTACGTTTCGACCAAGGGGACGCTGCCGCCCAGCAATCTCTTTAACTTCTATCTCGTGCAGGAGAACGGGGGGTCCACCTTCACGGGAACGTTTGCCGCGATCAGTGCGTCGCAGATCCCCACCCCCCACGCGAAGCCGACCTATTCCAACCCAACGTACTATGCTTCGTCGCTGCCGCCCAGTTATTACATCGGACCGAACCAGTCGGTCAATCTCTACTGGAACGACGGCGGCACGGGCTGCACGCCCCACGTCCTGGTTTCCACTTTCACGACTCAGAGCTAGCGGCCAAAGGGGAAAAGCGCTGCGAGGAGCGGGCGGCGAATAAGCCGCCCGCGATGCCTTATGTCCGTGAGATTTTAACCCGGGATCATCCCACGCTTCGCAAGATCGCCAGGCGCGTGGATCCCAAAGAGATTCGAGAGCCGCTCTTTCAGCAGCTCATCGACGATATGTTCGCGACCATGTACGCCGCCCCGGGCGTCGGTCTGGCAGCCCCGCAGGTGAACGTCTCGAAGCGGCTCTTCGTCATGGACGTCCACGACGACGAGCACGAACCAGCGGTCGTCATCAATCCCAAACTCGAGCTGCTCGGCGAAGAAGTCGAGCTGCGTGAAGGCTGCCTTTCGGTGCCCGAGCTCGTCGGCGATATCGTTCGCGCCAATCGTGCGGCGGTGACGGGGCTCGATCGTGACGGCAAACGCATACGAATCGAAGGCGAAGGCCTTCTGGCTCAGTGCCTGCAGCACGAGGTCGATCATCTCGACGGCAAGCTCTACGTCGACCGCGCCAAGAACGTGCGACGGCCGGTAAGCGATGAGGAGAAGGAAGCCGCGGAGGCTTGAAGACCCTATTTTTCGGCACGAGCAGTTTCGCCGTGCCGAGCCTGCGGGTGACCGCAGCACGCACCGGGCTGGCGGGGGTCGTGACGCAGCCCGACCGCCCGGCGGGTCGCGGTCAACGCGTGCGTCCCAGCGCCGTAAAGTCCGCGGCGCTGGAGTTGGGGCTGCGCGTTTACGAGCCGGTTCGGCTCGCCGCCTTCGTGGAGCAACTGCGCGGCGAGCGATTCGATTGCTTCGTCTTGGCGTCGTACGGCCGAATACTCCCTGCAGCGCTGCTGGCATTGCCGCGGGTGGGATCACTCAACGTCCATCCGTCGCTCCTACCGCGCTATCGCGGAGCGACGCCGATCCAGAGCGCGATCGCGGCGGGCGAACGGGAGACCGGCGTGAGCATCATGTTGATGGACGAAGGCCTCGACACCGGCGACGTCGTGCTCGCGCAGCGCGTGCCGATCGAGCCTGGTGAGACGTACGGCCACCTGCACGACCGGCTCGCGCTCGTCGGCGCCGATCTGCTCGGCCAGGCGCTCGAGCTGGCCGCGTCGGAAAGGCTGGCGCCGCAGCCGCAGCGCGGCGAGGCCAGCGCGACGCGCCCGATTTCAAAAGCCGATCTCGCGATCGACTGGAGCTGGCCGGCACAACGGATCGTCGATCGCGTCCGGGCCTTTTCGCCGCAGCCCGCGGCGCGCGCGACGCTCGACGGTCAGACGGTCAAAATCCTGCGGGCGCACGTTGCGCCGGACGGCAGCGTGGCGATTGACGAGCTCATCGCACCGAATCGCGGAAAGATGACCGGCGACGAGTACCGCCGGAGCCGGCGCACGGAACGATGACCTCACGCGAGCTTGCGTTGGCGGTGGTCCGCGACGTCTTTCCGCCGCCTGGAGCGCCGGCGGCCGAACGAACGGCACAAGCGTCGTTCGACTACCGCGCGCGTCGCTCGGGGCTGAGCGAACGCGACCGAGCCTTTGCGGCGGAACTGGCCTACGGCGCGATCAAAATGCGCCGCGCGCTCGATTGGGAGTTGGCGCCGTTTCTCGAACGTCCACCGTTGCCTCCCGCGATCGGCGAACTCTTGCGGCTCGCGGCGTACGAGTTGATCTACACGCGCGCCGACGCGCATGCGACGCTTTTCGAGTTCGTCAATCTGGCCAAGCGGTTCGGACACCGCGGGCTGGCAAATCTGGTTAATGCCGTATTGCGTTCGCTGCTGCGCGCCGGCCCGGCGCAGCCGCGACGCGAATCGTTCGAAAACGAGGACGAGTACTTCGCGACCCGGTACTCGCTGCCGACGTGGCTGGTCCGGCAATGGCGCGAAGTCTTCGGCGAAGAGCTCGAAGCGGTCTGCGCCGGCGTGAACCTCCCGGCCCAGCCCGCGCTGACCGTCAACACGCTGCAAACGAACCCCGCGGCCGCACTCGAACG
>Ga0070738_10007005_pt1 | contig 11509 bp, 11 predicted proteins | sample Coa_R2_2_FD_66446 | JGI IMG/M metagenome (GOLD analysis project Ga0070738, IMG submission 66446) | Surface soil microbial communities from Centralia Pennsylvania, which are recovering from an underground coalmine fire - Coalmine... | ecosystem: Environmental > Terrestrial > Soil > Unclassified ... | reverse complement strand
GGCCTGGCGCGGGAAGAGCTCGCAGATGTCCAGGCCGGGCACGGTGGTGGCAATCGGTCGAAACGGACCGCGGTATTCGGCGGGCGCATCGGGCTTGAGATCGTACGTCTCGAGCTGGCTGGGCCCGCCCCACATCCAGAACAGGATGACGCTGGTGTCTGGCTCCGGCCGGTTCGCGGCCGCCCGCGCAGCGAGCAAGTCCGGAAGACTTATCCCGCCCAGGGCCAGCATCCCCAGCCGGAGGAACTCCCGGCGCCGCAATGGTCCCGGGCAGGATGGATCAGGCATGGATCGGATCTCCGGCGGGGTTGTTTAAGGATTGTTGAATCTTAACCCCGCCCATCGGCCCGTGCAACCGGGTCTGGACTGGTTTTCGCATGGGGCAGGGACCAGTCTGTGTGTGTGTTCCCCGATCTCCCAAGGAGTCGCCACCGGTGGCATCGAAGAACGAGGACCTGCATGGCAACGCCCCGGACAAGGCCGAGGTGGCCCTGCTCTTGATCGACGTGATCAACGACCTGGAATTCCCGGAGGGGGATCAACTGCTCCGGCACGCCCTACCGATGGCCGAGCGGCTCCGGGAGCTGAAGCGGCGGGCGCGGGACGCGGGGATCCCGGTGGTCTACGTCAACGACAACTTCGGCCGCTGGCGGTCCAACTTCAACGTCCAGGTCGAGCACTGCCTGGAGGACGGGGTGCGGGGCCGGGAGATCGTGGCGCAGTTGCGGCCCGAGGAGGACGATTGTTTTGGAGACTGCTCGGTGATCACCACCGGAGCCGGGCCGTGCCCGGGGTGACCACGCACGGGAGTGCGTGGTTGGGACGGGACGAAGGTCCTCCCACCTCGGGCGTCAGCCCGACTCCACCCGCGGATCGCACGGACGTGCGCGGTTGGCGGGACTCGGGCCCCATCCCAACCACGTTCTGACGAACGGGGTCCCGGTGGTGTTTCCCGAGAAGTCTCGAAAAATCCCAGCAGGCCGTTGACAAACCGTCGAATCCGCGGATGATACTTTGCATTGCAAAGCAGTTTGGATGGCGGAGTGAAATACCGGGGCCTGCCGATTCTCTCGGAGGTGTCCCCGGCTTGAGGGTTTCTTCAGTTTCCTGACGATCGAGGGGAGGTTTCGATGAACCAGGAGACATGGCCTTCGCGGGTGATTGGGGTCGCGGTAGCGTCGGCGCTGGGGATCCTGATTGCGGTCCAGGACAAGGCGGCTCCCTTTGGGGACGACTCGGCGCCGTTCACCGTGTTGCTCTGGCTGGTCTCCAGCGGTCTGCTGGGCTTCGTCCTGCCGCGGCGGCCCTGGCTGTGGGCCTTATCCATTGGCCCCTGGTTGCCCCTGATGTACCTGGTGCTCCAGGGGCTGGGGGTGCACGCGCCGATCAAGCCGGACACGTTCAGCACCAGCCTCATCCTCATCCCGATCGCCCTCGGGGTCTGCGCGGTGGGGGCTTACGCCGGGGCGCTGGCTCGCCGCATGATCCTGCCGCCATCGCGGGCGGCGGAACCGCTCGCAGGAGCGGGTCGCTGAGGAAAACCCGCGCCTGGGAGGACACGGCCAGTGCGGGATTCTCCTGGAATCGCATCGGCCGATCGGTTCCAATGCGTTGAGTCCGTTGTCCGGTCGGGTCCATTGCGCCGATCCCGAGGCGGCGTGGGTCGGCCGAGCCGGACGGAGGGGTCATGGCTATGGGGAAGGCATGGAGTCGGGTGTCGGTGGTCATCGGGTTCGTCGCGATGGCGAGCCAGGGGGCGGCACAGCAGGCGGCCGATGCGACGCCCCCTGACGCCCGCGCCGCCCCGGTCGTGAAGTCGCTCCGGATCGCCGCGGCGCAGCCCAAGCGGCGCTCGATCGATTGGCACATCACCGACCCCGGCGCGGTGCTCGAGCGGGTGGATCAGTCGTTGGCGGAGCTGGAGCCGATGATTCACAAGGCGGGGGCCGCCGGGTGTGCCGCCATCGCCTTCCCGGAGGACACGCTCGGCCTGCTCAACTGGGAAGCGGCCCATCACGACCGGCTCAAGGACGTGCTCCCGACCGCCGTGGGACGCATGCTCGACCGGTTCGGCCGGGCCGCCGCCGCGCATCGGATGTACCTGGTGGCGTGCAACGACGCGATCGAGGCCGATGGCTCGCTGTACAACACGGCGTTCCTCCTGGGCCGCGACGGCAAGGAGATCGGGCGCTATCACAAGGTCAACCTGCCCATCCAGGAGCAGAACCGTGCGCGCGGTGACCGGTTCCCCGTGTTCCCGACGCCGGAGCTCGGCGGCGTGGGGATGCTCATCTGCTACGACATGGTCTTTCCCGAGGCGACGCGATGCCTCGCACTGGCCGGTGCCGATGTCGTATTCATCCCGACGCTCGGCGGGGCGGCGGTCACCGACGATCCCGAGCTGGATCGCGCCGCCTTCCGCACCCGGGCGGTCGAGAACTTCGTGTATCTCGTCGTCGCACAACGCAGCGGCGGTTCGCTGATCATCTCACCGCAGGGGAAGGTCCTCGCCGAAGCGAAGGGCACGGATGCGCTCGCCATCGCCGAGATCACCCCGAACGGCGGGCGCGAAGGGGGTGATTCCGCCAACCACCAGCGCGACATGCGGGCTCGGCTCTTCCGCGAACGCTCCCCGACCGCCTTCGGCCTGCTCGTCGACCCCCGACCGCCGGTGCTGGCCAAAGTCCCCGAGGCCACCACCCCCGCCCAGGCGATCCGTGTCTTCGCGGGCATCCTCACCGTGGGCGAAGAACAGTTCCGCCAGGCCTCGGCCCTGGCCCGCGAGGGCAAGACCGACGAAGCCATCCGGGCCTTCGAACGGCTCATCCGCGAGTATCCCGATTCGTGGATCGATCGCGAGGCGCGGCTCCGGCTGGCACGGCTGCGCGCGCCCGGCTCATCCCGGCCGCGTTGAGACCGGCGCCGCGCCGCGCCGCGCCGCGCCGCGGCAGTCCAGCCGCCTCGGCTTCTTCAACACGTCACAGTGGGCCCTCAGCCTGTCGCTCGGAAGACGGCGATCACCCATTCCCACCAGGCGATGTTCCCAGGCCACGACGGGCCGAGGCCGGTGATCCCGCCCCGGCGACCGTCTCGCAAGCCCACTCCCGGGTTGGATATAATGGTCGCCAGCCACCATGAGAACGGTGGCCCGCCCCAAGGCATGGGCGGGTGATGACAGCCGAGCGTGATGGGGGCGCCGCGGACATCGACCCTCTTACCGGTGACGATCCTCCCGCCGAGATGACGAGATCTCAGATTCCCAGTTCAAGGGATCGGGCGCCGCTGTGGAACCGAGCGAATTCGGAGCCAGGACGATGAGGCTGCAAGCCAATCCAGAAGCGTTACCCTTCGGGGTCGCCGTGGCGATCTCTGGGGGGCTCGCCGTTCTGGCCTGGCGGCGGCGTGGGATGCCGGCGGCCCGGGCGTTCGCCGTGATGATGGCCGGCGAGGCGGCCTGGGCGCTCTTCGAGGCGCTGGAGCTGATGATCGTCGACCTGCCGGTCAAGCGGCTCTGCTTCGTGCTGCGGGCCACGGGCGCCGTGACGATGATCCTCGCCCTGCTGGCGTTCGTGTTGAGATTCACCGGATGCGACCGATGGTTGGAGCCGCGCCGGTTTGGAGTGCTTTGTGCACCGTCACTGGCGCTGCTGGCCGCGGCCTGGACCAACCCGTGGCACCATCGTTACTGGGCCGCGCTGCAAAACGCGCGGATCGGCCGATACTGGATCGCGATGCCGAGGTACGGCCCGGGGTTCTGGGCCCATTTCGCGTACAGCTATGCCCTGGTGGCGGTCGCGGCCGTCCTGCTGGCCCGGGCGGTGTTTCGGTACAGAGGGGTCTTCCGGGTCCAGGCCGCGATCATGCTCTTCGGGGTGCTCCTCCCCTGGGTCGTGAACATCATCGACATGACGCAACTCTTCGGATTCATTCATGTCGATTCGGCCGCGATCGCCTTCGGGGTGACGGGGTTGGCGTTCCTGCCGGGGTTGTTCCACTATCGCCTGCTCGACCTGACCCCGGTGGCGTGGGCGGCGGTCGTCGAGGGGATGAAGGACGCGGTGGTCGTGATCGACGCCCTGGGCCGGATCGCCGAGCTGAACCCGGCCGCCGAGCGCCTGGCCGGCCGGAAGTCGGACCAGCTGCGTGGGACCAAGGCGGCCCGAGCCTTCCGCCGCTGGCCGGCTCTGGCGGAGCGGCTGGAAGGGGCCGGCGAGCTGGTCGAGGCGTCGTTCGAGCTGGACGGCCCCGACCCGGCCTGGGGCGTGGCCTTCGACGCACGGCTGTCGCGACTGGGGCGCGGTGGCCGGGCGGCCGGCTGGGTGCTGGTCCTCCGGGAGATCACCGACTTGAAGCACGCGCAGGAGGAGCGCCTTCGGCGACTGAGCGAGCAAGCGGCCCGGCTCGAGGCCGAGGCGGCCAACCGGGCCAAGGATCAATTCCTGGCGACCCTCAGCCACGAGCTCCGCACCCCGTTGACCCCCGTGCTGGCGACCGTCACGGCGATGCTCGATCAGCCCGCGCCCGCACTGGACGACTCGCTCCGTCCCGTGCTGGAGATGATCCGGCGCAACGTGAACCTGCAAGTCCGGTTGATCGACGACCTGCTGGATCTCGCGCGGATCCGCGGCGGCAAGCTCCACCTGGCGCGCGAGGCGGTCGACGCGCACGAACTGGTGCGCCGCGTGGTCGAGATCTGCCGGGATGAGATCCGCGCGGCGGGGCTCCAGCTCGTGCTGGACCTGGCGGCCCGCCGTCACGACGTCGACGCCGACCCGATCCGGTTGCAGCAAGTCCTCTGGAACCTGATCAAGAACGCGATCAAATTCACACCCGCGGGCGGGACGGTGACGGTCCGGTCCCGCAATGAGAGCGAGGGCCTCTCGAGCCCATCCGCGGGCCTCTTGATCCTCACCGTCAGCGATACGGGCATCGGCATCGATCCCGGCATGTTGCTCCGGATCTTCGACCTCTTTGAACAGGGGGGCGCCGCCTCGTCGCGTCGCTGCGGCGGGTTGGGACTGGGCCTGTCGATCAGCCGCTCGATCGTCGAGCAGCACGGCGGGCGGCTCGTGGCCGCCAGCGCAGGTGCGGGGCGCGGGGCGAGCTTCACCCTGGAGCTGCCCACGCTCGCCGCTGTGGCCGCCATCCCCACGATCCAGCCAGTCCCCCTCTCCGAGGAAACGCCCAGCCGGCCCTTGACGATCCTCCTCGTCGACGACAACGCCGACACGCTCAATTACCTGACGGAGCTCCTCACCCGCCGGGGTCACGACGTCCGGCCGGCCACCGGCGTGGCCGAGGCCCTGCGGCGAGCGGCCGAGACCCGCATCGACTTGCTCATCAGCGACATCGAGCTCCCCGACGGCACGGGCTTGCAACTGATGAAGGAGCTGTGTTTCACTTGCCCGGTGCCGGGAATCGCCCTCTCCGGCTTCGGCTCGTCCGACGACATCGAGCTGAGCCGGTCCGCCGGGTTCGCCATCCACCTGATCAAGCCGGTCGACTTCCGTTCGCTGGAGGAGGCCATCGAGCACGCGACGGCGGGCCCACGGGCCGGAAGCCTGGTCAGCAGGTGACCGGGCTGGATCCTGAACACCGAATCCTCAACAGGAACGCCCCACCATGGCGGAGCAAACGGACCTGACACACACCCCGACCCCGACGGGACTGCTCGCCCCTGGCGGCAGCACGACCATCGCCGCACGGACCTCCTTGCTGGAAGGGCCGGCCGTCGACGAGCACGACAACCTCTTCTTCAGCGAGATTTTTGGCAACCGCATCTATCGCCTGGCTCCGGACGGGTCCCTCACCGTTTTCCGGGCCGACAGCGGCCGGACCAATGGCAACACGTTCGACGCCCAGGGGCGGTTGATCAGTTGCGAAGGCGCGGAGCAAGGACCGGGCGGGCGGCGTCGCATCGTGCGCACCGACCTGAAGACCGGCCAGGTTGAAGTCTTGACCGAGCGCTACCAGGGGAAGCGCTACAACAGCCCCAACGATGTGGTGGCCGACGTCCACGGGCGGATCTGGTTCACGGACCCGTTCTACGGCGACGACCGCTCGGCGCTGGAGATGGACGACGAGTCCGTGTACCGGATCGACCCGGATGGCCGTGTCACGCGTGTGCTGTCACAGCCCCTGATCGAGCGGCCCAACGGCCTGGCGATCACCCCCGACGCCCGGACGCTCTACGTCATCGACAGCCACCCGCGCCCGGGCGGCAATCGCAAGATCTGGGCGTTCGACGTCGCCGAGAACGGCGTGCTGAGCAACCGGCGCCTGGTCTTCGACTTCGGCCGGGGCCGCGGCGGCGACGGACTCCGGCTCGACGAGCAAGGCCACCTGTGGGTCGCCGCCGGGATCCTGTTCCCCCGTCACGGCGGCGAGACGACCGACGTCCCGCCCGGCATCTATATCATCACGCCGGCCGGCCAACTGCTCGGCCGCATCCCAATCCCCGAGGACCTCTGCACCAACCTGGCCTTCGGCGGGCCGGACCGCAAGACGCTCTACGTCACGTCGGGCAAGACCGTGTACAAGATCCCGCTGGCCGTCTCGGGCTATGCGCTCTATCCACCGAAGAAGAGGTGAACAGCGGGATTCGCCGTTCACCGAGTGGGAAGCGGACGGTACGATACCCGCCAGGAGGGAACCGTCATGCAGACGACTGACCTGTCCGAAAGTGCCGTCGCCCAGCTCCGCTTCCGCGTCAAGGGCTGGCGTTTCCCGATCCGGGAACGGGACCTGCCGGCCTACCGAGAATTGGTCGCCGCCGGGATCATGGAGCCGGATGGGGAGGATTTCCGCTTCACCGAGGAAGGATGGGCCCGACGAGAGGAATTGCTCCGCGAGGCGGAAGAGCGGATTGAGCGGGAACGGTTCGAGCCCCCCGATGCGAGCAGCCTCTCGGAATCAGCCAGGGAGTTGGTGCGGCGGATCCTGGCCGGCACGGACATCGAGGTCACACCCGAATGGCACGTCCTGTAGCCCTAACCTGCTCTGAGCAAAGCGGCTTTGGCTTGCTTCCGGGGTTTGGTTAACAAGGGGTACGGCTTGGGCCGGCGTTTGCGGGCCCGCGGTTCGGCACGGTCGGGGCGATAACCCTCTGCATCCTGGGCAATCGAACTCAAGAGGACGCGCCAGAGCCACGGCCGCACCGACGGCGAGGCACCCCGCAGGCCCGGCCCGAACTCCGGCACCGTCTGCAACGCCCCCTTGAAGGAAAGCCGCCGCACTTCGCGGTGGTGGGCCAAGCCCGCTTTCACCATCAAGGCCCGGACCACGTTGTATCCCAACAGGGTCATCCAGATCTCCTTCCGCACCATCTCCGGCGTCTTGCTCAGAAGCAGATCCATCCCCAGCACGACCTGGATCGACCGCAGATCCAACTCCGCGTGCCACCGCTTACGATACAAAATTGCAATATCCTTTTTTGTGTAAATATCAGCATCTAAGAGGGTCGTGACCACCTCCAACACCCGGGTGCGGAAGCCGCGCTGCTCCACGCGAATCCGGATGATCCGCACCGCCATCGTCTCGTCAACACGGTCATACGTCGCTTCGTCCATCCAGTCGGGCCGGGCCGGTCGGTCCCAATGGACGATCTGGTCTTCCCGGCCCAGCCGCTGGCCCCGGCGGAAGTCGCACTTCCGCCGCTGATGCAGCCGGAACACGCTATCAACCCCACGCTGCTTCAACAGAGCGATATCAAAATAAGATCCGAAATAACGGTCACCCAAGACGACGTCCCCCGGCTCCAGCTCGTCCCAGAGGCTGCGAAACAAGGCGTTTTCCCCGGTCTGCTTCCCCTGGTACTGGCCGAGGGCCGCCTCGAGCACCGACCCGGTGGCCAGGCAGAAGATCACCACGAACCGGGCGATCGGAAAGCCCAAGCCGGGCTTCTGAGAGGAGAGTTGGGGATACGTCCTCTGGTTGGCCACGGTGTCGGCCATGATCGCGGTGCTGCCGTCGACCATCTTGACCCGGCGACAGCACCACAGCCAGGCCGTGGCCGCCCCGTGGTGCGCCGCGGCGCCGAGTTCGCGCATCAGCCGATGGAGGGCCGATTCCGGCAGCCGGGCTCGGGCCTTGCAGTACGGACCGGTGTCCTCGTCGTCGAGCCTGCGACCGTGCAGGGCCATCCAGGCGGCCAGCCGCTTCAGCGCGGCCCGGCCGGAGCGATCGGCACTGAGCCGCTGCCAGAAGAACGCCCAGAAGGTGACCCAGGGGGTGGAGAGGATCGCCTTCCACCAGCCCCCTTCCTCCTTGAGGACCCGCTCGACGGTGGCCTTGGGGAGGACCGCCTCCAGTCCCAGTTCGGGCTGGGGCGCCTTGGGGTTGCCGAGGCGATGGATCTGGGCGCGGAGCCTTGGTGTGGTAGGATGAGCCATGAGAGACCTCCTTGGGGGTGATGGGGCCCACAACACCCTCATCATCCAACAAGCGAGGTCTCGGTTCACGCTCCCACCGGGTGCGCCGGGGCCAGCGGCGGGCCGCATCCCCGAAGACATTCATGGAGACTCTCCCGAACCACCGAATTCCCAGAGACTTTCGCCTTCAGGACGTGCCATTCGAGTTGACACCAATTTCAGCCCCGAACTGACACCAATTTCGGCCCCTGGACGTCGCGGCCCGAGGCGAAACTGCCGGCGAGGATCATCTTGAGCGCGACCAGGCGGTTCAGACTGACCTGCCGTGCCTTGTAGACGATCCCCATCCCTCCCCGGGCGATCTCCTCCAGCAGCTCGTAGTCCCCGAAATAGCGGACGGTCTGTCCCTCGGTCTGGCCATTCACCTCGACCGCGCTGGTGGCGTCCAACCCGCCGGCCAGCCGCAACGGCGAGGCGACGCGGTCCATGCGATCGAGATCGGCGAAGAAGGCGCGGAGGGCGTCGGCATGCTCGGGGTGGCGGTCGAGCAGTTCCTCGCGGTTGGGGACATCGCCGGCCTCGACGGCCAGCATGTAACCGGCGATGACCGCGTCGAGCGAGCTGTGGGACATCGTGGGACCGTTCGGCGTCGTCACGGGTCACTCCTCCGGTCTTCAGGCATTTCGGAGGCTTGTCGGGTGCGTGCAACGCACCAAATTTCGATAACGCGTGAAGATTGGTGGGTTTCACCCACCCTACTTCAGACGGTTTCGCAACTCTTCCAGCCCCCGACGCACGAGCGAGGCGACGGATGGGACACTCCGGCCGATCCGCTCGGCGATCTGGGGGAGCGTCCAGCCCTGGCAGTGCTTGAGCACAACCACCTCGCGCATCGGGTCGGGCAGTTCCGCCAGGGCCTCGACCAGCCGCAGCAGCTCCTCGTTCCGCTCGGCCCGGCCGCTGGGCGAGGTCTGGTCGGCAGCCAGCCAGGCGGCAAACCCCGAGGCCGATCGGTCCAGCTCAGCCTCCAGCGACCGCTCCAGGGCGATGTCCCGCTTGTCCCGCTCGTAATGCTTGACCGCGTCGGCCAGGGTCCGGGCCAGGATTCGCCGCAGCCAGGCGACCAGGACCTCGGGCCGGGCGTCGCGCACCTCCGCCAGGGCCGAGTAGGCGCGGAGCATCGTCTGCTGGACCACGTCGGAGGGATCGAGCTTGCCCCGAAGCTTCCGGTCGAGGTGCAGCTCAGCCAGCACCGTGAGGTACTTGCGGAACGGTTCCAGGGTTTCCGCCGCATCTCGTGTCATGGGCAATCGTCGCGTCCCTCTTCCCAAAGAGACGACGTCTCCCGGTCGATGAACCACGATTTTTCTTGCCGGTCGTCAGTTTTAACGTTTTCGGGCTCGGGATCGGTTTCGTGGATATCCCCAGCGGAGGCACCGAGTCATGGTGGCGGAATGCCGTCGGGGCATGGCCCCGTACGGGGCGTCCCCGTCGTGCCCTGATCCCGTTGGCGAATTCGTCCGAGGCGGCGTCGGTCTGCGTTTCGACCCCTGGACGCCCCAACCTCCCTGGCCCCCCTGTTGGCCGGCCCTGACCGGGATTCGCCAACAGCGTCATCCATGTTTGTCTGGGTCTATGGGCAGATGGAGGATCGACCCCGGCCTTCGGATCCGACTCACGCCCCGAACTGTGCCCGGAGGCATCGAATGCCCCGGACTCGTTGCTCAATCGCCAGTTTCCAGGAGGAGACGCCATGAGCCTCAACGCCAGTGATACCCCGGACCTGATCGATCAAGAACCGCCGACGGCGACCTCTCCAGGCCATACGCTGTTCCTCAAGATCGACCTGGAGATCGATCCCATGGGTGGCCAGCCGGCGGAGCCGATGACCGCGGTGTTCGCGCCCGACCCGAAAAAGCTCGGGACGGGCGCCGTGGACCTGCTCCTGTGGTTCCACGGGGACAAGGATGTCTGGAGCAGGAACCGCAAAGGCCATTTGTACCTCTGGGGCAAGACGGTCCGGGATTACCTTCGAGTCGATGAGACCAAGCTCCGCGAGTTCGTCCTCAAAACCTCCAAGAGGCAGTTCCTGCTGGTGGTGCCGACGTTGAACGACCACACGGGAAGAGCCAAGCATGATCATACCGCAGGAGGCTTGCTGTGGCAGCAAGGGCAGGCCGAGGCCTTCCTGCAGCAAGTCCTCAACGGCGTGAAGACGCACATGGGGATCAACGTGACCGGCCCCGGAAACCTCGTGCTCGCAGCCCACTCCGGCGGCGGACACATCCTGAGCCAGATGGCCCAGCATTTCGCCGGACTCTTCAACAAGGTGAATGAGATCTGGTGCTTCGATTGCACCTACTGGGGTGGGGACCCGTTCATTGCATGGGCCAAGAGAGGCCATTCCAACAACCCCAAGCTCTGGGTTTATTCGACCGGCGGGAAAGGAAACGGTTCGACCGGGGACTCGGCCGATGCGATCCTGACTTTCGCGCAGGGGAAACCCGCGCCGACAACGAACATCGAGGTGCTGATCGACGATTATCCAAACGCAGGGAAACCATCCAGCACCAGGTTCTTCGTCGCCACCTATCACGGGAGCGCCAACGGCCACTACGAATCGATTGAAAAGTATCTCCCGCAGCTCGTCGAGATCTCCAAGAACTTGAAGTGATTCGGCCGGTTCAAGTCGCGTAGCGGCCCTTGGAGGAGCCATGGGTCGCTGGTCTTGTGTTGATCGGGCTGGAACTTTCGGCTCGAATGGCCGGGGGAAGCAACCGGATGGAGCGACCGAGCGGTTCGGTCGGGACTCATCCGGGAAATCCGGATAACGTGGAGGATTGCCCATGCCACTGGTTCAGGTCAAACTCTTGGAAGGCGTCTTCTCGGACGCCCAGAAGCAGGAAATGATTCGCAAGCTCACCGACGCGATGGTTTCCATCGAGGGCGAGCCGATGCGCGCGGTCACCTGGGTGGTCATCGACGAGGTCAAGAGCGGGAGCTGGGGCATCGGTGGGAAGGTCCTGACCACGGATGAGATCAAGGCCAAGGCGGGCGGTGGATGATCCGCCGGGCGCGGCCGACCTGACGCACCTCGTCGCCTTGAACCATGCGAAGATCCTCGGCGGGACGTCGGCCAG
>Ga0070738_10007003_pt1 | contig 11513 bp, 11 predicted proteins | sample Coa_R2_2_FD_66446 | JGI IMG/M metagenome (GOLD analysis project Ga0070738, IMG submission 66446) | Surface soil microbial communities from Centralia Pennsylvania, which are recovering from an underground coalmine fire - Coalmine... | ecosystem: Environmental > Terrestrial > Soil > Unclassified ... | reverse complement strand
GGCCTTCGTCGCCTCCAACCAGGCCGCCGGTATCTTCGTGTCATCCACGCGATCACGCAGCGCGCCATCCTGAAACTCAAAATTGTCGTTTGTGGGAACCTGGTACGCCTCCATCGCGTAGGCGCAGGCCCCCAGCGTGATGATATCTCTATGAATTTCGGGGATCGTCGAGCCGCTGGTGTCCAGTTGGTGCTTGGTGGCGTAGAAGACGCGCATGACCAGCGTGTTGTCCTGCGGCAACTCGGCCATGCCCATCTTGAGCGTGAATGATGGCTGCACCGCTCCTATGGTGCTCTGAGATGAGCCGACCGCGCCCTGCGCGCCCATGTTCCCGCCCGCCGCCAGCGCGATGTTTGAGTCCCAGAGATTGCTGTACTCGCTGAAATCGCGCTCGAATGGCGGCCAGTACATCACGCCCGATGTGTTCACGCTCGGCGGGTTGGGCTGGCCGGCGAGCGCGCTGTCCAGCGCGTTATCTGTGAACGTCGTGGTGACGTTGTCCCGGATGACCGCGAGCAGATAGAAGGGAGAACCTCCGTTCTGCGTCCGGTAGATGTTGCGCCCGATCACCATGTTTGTGGCGATGTTCGGGCTGGCCGTTGTTGGCGGCCCCAGCGGGATGTTTGTGAGCTGGACCTGCTTGTTGCTCACGGTGATACTCGTCGCTGGTCCCGCCGTTGTTTCTCCACCCTGGCTGATGAACGTGCAAAGATACTTCACCGTGCCATTCACGTTGCCGGCTGCGCCCTGGGCTGCGCTCGGTCCCGCACTCGGCGGATTGAAGTAGCTGCCATAGACCTGTAAGGGCACAATCACGCGCTCGATCCACAACACCGGGTACGATGGGTTCGCCGGCGTCGGGTAGGGATACGTGCGCTGGTACGCCTCGGTAGGCATATCCACCCAGTTGATGTTCGGGTAGTACTGGGTGTACCTGTCTACCGCCTTGTCGATCGCGCGGTCGATGTCACTGGTCTGCCAGCGGGCCGCGCTCGGATCGAACAGGTCCTGGCGTACTGCCGTCTCGATGTCAGATAAAATCATGGTCGTGGCCTCGCGTGTTTGTGCCTCATCGTGGCCCTGGCCCTGGCTCTCCACTCGTCGGGAGTCATGGCTTCGAGATCACAGTTGCAATGATGGTGTGCTGGCGGCATGGTATGCCCCGATGGGAAGGCGTCGCCCGCCTTCACCGGCCCGGCGTCGGCGTTGCGCAGGCAGATCGGACAGCCGGAATAGCACACCCAGATGTTGTAGTCGCCGGGATAGGGGTCCTGGTCGTCGTCCTGCCCGGAGTTGATCTGCCCATACTCCTCTTGCTCCGCCGGGCTATCATCTTCCCTGATCTGCTGTATCCCCGTTGTTTCGACGACATAGGGGAGCTGGATCGGCTGCGCCTGCGTTGTTTCGATGATCCTCACGCTCTGGAGCTGGATCGGCTGCGCCTGCGTTGTTTCGATGATCCTCATACGTGCCTCCTCAACCAACCTGTGACAACCTGTCACGGGTTGATACCGCGCAAGTATCGCGCAAAATGCGCACTCTGCTTATCCTCCAGGCCCTCGGCGGATGTCGCCCGGCTCACCTGCCGTGAGTGCTGGCGTCTTGACCGTCGGCTGCGCGCTCACGCGAGGCTCGCGCTGATTGAGCGCGTAGACGGCGGCCTCGATGGCGGCGCTGGCGTGCTGCGCGTCCATCGGGATCTTGAGCGCGCCTGCTACGCTGTTCATGATGCTCAGCGCATCGTTCTTCTTCTGCCGGCTGGTGGTCGCGCCCGGGTCGGCGTTGGAGTAGCGTTGTTCCACAGCACGAACGGCCATCTGCGCGATGGCGTCCACATGCTCGCGCATACTCTGCGGCAGGAGCTGCACCAGGTTCTGATAGGCGTAGGCCGCGAGCGCGATAGCCAGGCAGGCGACGATTGTGGCGATGGTCGGGCCGAAGAAGGTCGCCAGCGATTGAAAGAATGGGTTCACGTCTCCTCCTCCCTTAGACGAGCTGCTCGAATAACGCGTCGGCCTGGCTCATGATGTGCGCGCTGGTATCGCCCGCGAGCTTGGCCGCCGCCTTGATGTCGTTGATCGTGGCCGTCGCCTGCGCGCTCGGCCCTCGGCTCTGCTCGGCGGCTTGCAATGCCGTCCAGAACTCGCGTCCGACACTGGCGCGGTAGGCGCTGCGCGTGCTGGTCCGGCACAACTCTGAGTAGAGGAAAATCTGCCTTGTTCCCTCGTTGTTGTCATCGCGCTGCTGCCAGCCTAACTCAACCGGGTTCGCGCTGTGCTCTGGCCCCATCGGCACATCCGCCGGCGGCCACGCGCTACAGAGCACGTAGAGCCGGAATGCTCCGGTCACTGGCACGCCATTGGGCGCGACAAGCTGCTGCCCGTCGTCCTGCCATCCATCGGGGATCTGCATGTCCGCTGTGGGGATCGCGCTCTCGCTCTCTGGCCTCGGTCGCCAGGGCGGCGCCACAACGGTCGCGCTCACCAGTTGGAGCTTGCCCGCGTCATAGAGCCTCGGCCCTGGTCGCAGGCTGGCCGGGTTGGAGAGGCTGGTTACGTTGGCGGAATCGCGCACCAGGACGTTGTTCCCCTGCACGCCTGTCACCAGGATGATGTGCGTGCCTGCCGGATGCCAGGGATACGGATTGGCCCCGTCGAGTGCGAGATCATGCACGCTGGCCTCCCGCACGGCGATCATCACCGGGTAGCCCGCGCTCACCCAGGCTTTGACCTGGGTGATATCAGTGGGGATGGCCTGATAGTGCAGGCCGATCTGCTTGAGGAGCTCGTACTCCTGCTCCTCGGTCATGCCTGCCGTGTTGCTGGCCGTGTCCGCGCCATCGAATTGGGCATACCACTTCTCGGCGTCGGCGATGATTTGCGCCACGTTGAGCGTGGGCGCCTCGCCTGGCCGGGCCATGCTTCGTGCAATGGCGCAAGAAAAGTAGCCACAGGCAAACTGTGTCTTCGCCGGCTGGAACTGATCGGCTTCTGAAAAATTGGCAACCTCTCCATGTTGATTCACTGCGACCATTTCATAACCTCCATAAGTGCTTAATGCCCTTGCAGGCTCAAATGACTTTCATATTCCGCCTTCGTAGCGTCGTAGATCGCCTCATGCCCAACAATCCTGCCGACTGCCGACTGCCCGCTGCCCGTCGGCGCAGCCGCGTCTGTGACCGTGATGACGTCCGTTAACTGCAACGCCGGGTTGAGCGGGACGACCAGGCGCGTGTCAACCTGGGCGCGCTGCTCGGCGTACTGGATCAGGTTCGCCGCCACACCGGCCTGCGCGTTCCCCGTAATCTTCAGGTCGGTATGGTGCATGATGCGCTCCTCGCGTAGCGCGGCCATCGCGCTATCGTCGTATGCCTCCGCGCTGACAATCCCGAACGCGCCGCCCGATGGCTTGCCGTTGACGATAACGTGATTGGCCCTCTCGAAATCCGCGCCAAACGCTACCTGCTCGATCTCATCCTGGTAGGTCCACACGCTGGTATCTGATGCAAGGATCTCGCGTATCTGCAATGTCTCTGTTTGATCGAGGAAATAGTCGAGGCCATAGGTTGTGCAGAGCGAATCCAGTGCCTCCCGGTATTTCTGTCCGGCCTGGATGACGAATGCCGGCACGTTCTGCGAGAGCTGGCTGCCGCCGGTGATGTGGACGCTGAATATCCCGGCCCGCGCGGCTACCTCCGCGAGCAGGTATTGAAGCGTCTGGTTGGTGAAGGTGTTTTGCCACCTGGCGAGTCGATCAAGGCGCTCGCTCAGATCAAGCCCGATGAGCATGATCTGATGCTGCGTGGGCGAGCGCATCACCGCCGCCCTCATCAGCCGGTAGGTGCCAGTGGCGATAGTGTCGGACGATCCCGATACGATGTAGCCCTCGGAGAGTTTGAGCGTGGCTCCTGGCCCGATGGGTTGGTAGGAGCTGCTTCCTGAGAGATTGAGCAGGCCGTTGTATACACCGCCCTTGTTGTCTATCACAACCTTCAGCTCAGCCGGCTTATTCACGCGCTCGTACCGCTTGTAGCTGAGGATACTGGCTGACACATCGAGATAGTGCGCGCTATTGGCCTGGCTGAATGCTGGTGTGGAAAGCACGGTGGACATGGTGGATAAGTAGTACCGCGCCCCTGAGTTGCCTGACTGTGGAGCCGCGAGAAAGAGGTAATTCGCGGCATAGGTTGCGGGCAAGTCGTGGACGATCCAGCCATCGGACCAGTGAACGAAGTCCGCCGACTCTCTCACTCGCGGATAACTATAGACGGAGCCATAGAGAGAACTGACATCGTACTCGATGCAGCACAGATGCCACAGCGTATCAAAGAACGCTACGCGCGGATTCACTCTCACCAGGCTTGAGTACCCCGGAGTCGCCGGCGCGATCGGCGCGAGCTGCGCCCAGGTCGCGCTCCCGTTGTAGGTTGCCGAAGAGATGGTAGAGCCATCGGAGTACGCCAGGGTATAGAGGCTGCCCGTCCAGTACGCGGCAATCCCTGCGCCCGCTGTGATCGTGGCGAGCGTGCTGGTCACGATGGCTGACCACGTTGTCCCGTTGAACTTGGAAAAGCCGATCTGCTCGCCGCCCACGACATCGTAGAGGAAGAACACATCATTGTTGCCGGCACTGGCAATCCCTTTGGTGAGCGCGCCGCCTGGCGGACTCAACACCGTCACCGGCCCAGTCCATGAGACGCCGTTGTTCGTGCTCGTCCAGACGAACAAGGCATTGCCGCCCGTCCCTTGCTGCGCAAAAGCTCGGAGCGTGCCTCCGTTGTTGGAGACCGCGCACCCTCCATCCTGAAACATGTTGGCGCTGCCGCCGGAGAAGGTAGACAGCGTCGTCCACTGGCCTGCGACTGAGGGATCGGTGATGCGCGTCCACTGGAAGCTGCTGGTGAAGCCAAATCCGCCGCGCGTGACGCTCACGCGGATAATGCTGCCATCACTGGCGATACAGCAATCCGACCACTGGTCACTCAGCCCCGGCGATTGGTAGGCCGAGAGATGGACAATATGATCCTCGATGGTCAACCCTACGCTCGGCCTGCGCGTCTTGCTGGCGAGCGCGGTGGTCATGCCCGCGTCAATCGTCCTCACTCGTTCTCCCTCGCTTCACTGTCCCTTATCCGTCCGTCTCAGACGAACAGCTCGATCGCGGTTCTTTTGGTCCGAGACGAGAGGAGTCCCCAAAGATGATCTGTAACAGCCGCTCCTCCGCGCTGCTCGTCTCAGTTGTGAACTGCTGCCTGAGTTCGAGCAGACGCGCGATCAGCGTGATGTATTTGCCGGCCATATTCGCGGCCTGCATCGGCTCAAGCTCCTCTGGCAGAAAGGACTCAAGCAGTCGCTTCGCCTGGTCTTCTAACCTGTCCAGCCAGGTGTTGATACGTCGTAGTGCGTCCTGGTCGAGATGGTTCTCCTGCGAGTCCATGAGTGAGCGTTGTTTCGTCTCTGTATTCCCAGCGCTCGCAAACGCCTCGTTCGGCGTTTCTGTTCGCTCGCTCGGATAGGAGTCATCCACCATGAACCTCGCTCAGAAAACATATCCATAGACAGAGAGCGTGACCGTGCAGTTGCCCGTATTCGCCTTGATGTCGATCTTGTTGCTGCTATCGACGGGCACGATACCCGTTGCTCGATGCGTTGCGCTGGCCGCCGAGAGATTGCCATGCTCGGCGTAATTGCCTATCGTCCCTCCATGTGGCGCGATCTGGATGAACGCGGCGTTGGTGGGCGATGTGAATGATACCTTGTACAGCACGCCGAGCGCGCCTGCCGGCGGGCTCGAGAGCGTGAAGGTGCTGGTATTGCCCGCGTTGATGACGCTGGCATTGATCTCCTGCACCGGCGTGATGAAGACAACGCGACCAGGCGCGTGAGTTGGCGCAGTCCCGTAGACAGCGATGATTACCGCGTCTGTATGGTTGCTCTCATCGAAGAAGAGCACGGCACACTGCGCCCCGGCGACCGCGCTCGTCCCGTCCACGAAGGTCGCAATCGGGACGGAACTGAGGACATAGCTCGTCGCTTCGATAACCAGCACGGAGGCAGTATAGCTTCTGGTATCGAAGCTTTGGAGAATGCCTCGCTTGATTGCCTGCCGTGTTGCCATGCTGTTCGGCGCCTCTCCTCTGCTACGCGTCGTTCGCGCCGGTTCCGGCGACCTGGGGCGCGTCTGATCCTGCGCTATAGCTGTGCAGGCTGGCTGAGGTGTAGCTTGCGCCCGCGATCAGGCCGTTGAGCGCGGTTGCGATCTGGCCCGCGGTGCTGCTGCCGCTGCTGGTGACGCGAAACCACCAGTCTCCCGCGGGGAGCGCTCCATCGCTGGTCTGCTGGAAGTACGCGAGCGTCCGCATACACACATAGCTGCCGATGGGCGCGGTCGCGCCTCCCTGGTAGCGCGGCGCTGCGTTTTGCTCCATTTCTGATAAAAGGGCCATTGCTCTGCTCTCCTCCTGTTGTGCTTAATAGTAGAAAATCGTGACACCTGGGTTGGTCGCGCCGCCTCCGACGGTAATCCCGTTGGCTGCCGGGGCCTGGCAGTCGATGATCGTGCCGACGGTCGCACTCGCCGGCACAATGCCTATCTTCGTCCCGCTGTTGGTGGATGCGTTGTCAAAGATATCCATCTCAGCGGCTCCGGTGGCTGTGACCAGGATGCGCGCCAGCCGCCCCGCGCTGGCCTTCACGACGGTGTTTGCGGCGGTGCCTGCCGCGATCGCCGCGCTGCTGCGCCCGCCGACGCTCACATCGCCCACGCCCTGCTTGCCCTGCCATCTATCGATCGTCGCGCTATTGAAAAGCCCCGCGACATGCTCAGGGATCACGCGCCCATTCTGCGCGTCCAGGCTGGCCGAGGCCGCCGCATACAGGTTCCCCGTATTGGGGTCATACGTCAGCGGCACGATTGGTAACAACCCCTCCGGTGGGACGGCATTATTCCCAGGCCCGGCAGTGTTGAAGGTAGACCACTGCGCGGTGTTCTGGTTCGCATTCACCACCGGACTCTTGAGCGGGATGCTCGTCGCGGTCGCGCTGGGCACGAACGAGTCAGCGACGTAGACATACTCAGGGATCGCGCCTCCTGACAACTTGATCGCCTGGCCTGGGAGCAGGGTCTTCGGCGCGACGCTGAATGTCAGGCTCGTATCCCCGACGTTCGTGGCCGTGATGGCGTTGCTCTGGTTGCCCTTGCCTAACCACGTGCGCAAGCGATCAAACGCCAGTTGCGACGGCACCCCGTTCGCCAGCACCGGCCCGCCACTGTTGTACGCCATCAGGGCAAGCTCTAGCAGGGTATTCAGGCTGGCTCCATCCTCCTGGCTCATGATGGGAGCCGCGCCGTTGATCTGCGCCAGGTTGATGTTCTGGTTAGCTCCTCCCGCGCCCGTCGCAACCAGCAGGTTGCCGCTCACGTCGAGCTTGAGCGCCTGGCCGACGCCTGACGGGTTGAGTCCTGCGGCGATCTCCCCGCCGTCGCTCGACATAAATCCTGTCATGCTCCACCTATGCCTTCACTGGATACCACGCGCTATCCACCCAATGATAGGTCCTGGCGGTCAGCGCGCCAATCGCCGCCTCGGTCGCACTGTCAGCCACGTTGCTGGTGCCGGGCGTCGTGTTGAGCGTCAACGTGAAATTTCCTTCGTTGACGACGGTGACGCTCTGCCCGTTGAACGTGCCCGCCTGGATGATGATGCCTGTGCGGTTGGCGGTAGGCGTCACCCTGGCAATATTGACGCCGGCTGTGTTGATCGTGCCGTTCGCCCCCGGATCGGGGCTGGTCGCGCTGATGATCGGTGTTTTGCCATTTGGCCCATAGCTCTGCGTCAAGGTCTGGTAGGCATCGCTGTAGAAGTTGAGGCTTGCCCCATTGGGGATCTGCACCACGTTGTTGACGGTATCAACGTTGAAGCTCGCGCCCGCGTCCGTCCCGTCTGTCGAGGCGGTCAGCGCCCGCGTGCTCTTGACTGCTGCCATCTCTCACTCACTCTCCTTTTGTGCTGGCCCCCAGGTGAGAAACCTGGGAGCCGTTCTTCCTTCTACTCATGGTAGATGAACTAGATACCTCGGTAGAGTCCGCGCCGGCAGGCTATCACCTTTCCGGCGCCGGTAATGTGATGTTACATGCATGAAATGCACTATTGCTTAGATTCCGCGATAGAGGCCACGCCAATCCAATACAGCCCCGCCGTATTCGTGCCGAATTTTGTATGAAATGACATCCTGCGTGAAATTCAGGCCAAATACACTGTTGTTACTCATCTTTCGATGGGGCTGGTCATTTCTGCCAGCCTCTCTACATTCCTGTAGAGGTCAGACTATGGCATCACCCTCTGCGCGAGGGGCCGCTCACTTAGTCGTTACACCCGAATAGCCTTTCGGCTGTCTTGGCTCGGCGTTGTCCACTTCTTTCAGTTGGGAGTTTCACCGAATTCAGAGCGGTTCTTCGACGGGGATTACTCCCCGAAGCCACTACTTTCTAGGCTGCCTTTGGAAGCCTATGCGTTGATGGTTGATCCTGAATAAACAACACCGGGTTGACCTGGCCGCCAACAAAGCCGATCTCGATGGTATCGACCATACCAGGGGCAGCGGCCATGAACCATTGCGTCGTATTCGTGAGTTGCGGCGACACGATAGGCTGCACATAGCCCAGCATCGGGTTAATGTCGTTGTTCGCGCTGCCAGGGATACCGGCTGACTTCGTAATCACCATCGCGGTGAACTCCAATTCAGCAGGCACAATCAGGAAGCTGGGCTTCAACCCTAAGCGTTTGCCCGCCATGTTGGTCTGCTCGCGCATCGCCGTCACGCCGGCCTGCATGGCCGCGCTGCTCAAGTTCGCGCTGCCCAGGTTGCTGTGTGGCGCGCCACTGGTGAACAAAGCAGAGCCATCAAAAATGGTCGGGTTGCCCGACAGGAACGCATAGACGAACTCGGCCAGCGTGTAGGCTGCGGCAACCGCCAGCTTCGTCGGGATCTGCTTGATGGCCTGCAAGTCATCATTGATAATCGTCTCCCTGGATATCGTGACCAGGTTCCCGCGCTTGGTCGGGACATACGTTGCAGCGGTATCCTGCAAGGTAATACTGGTGTAGGCGGTATCCTCCGCCACCGTCGAGAGCGAGCCGAACGCGCCGAAGCGCACGCGGGTCTGTTGTTTAAAGTCCTTGATCGGCGAAATCACACAAAACTTTTGCCACTCAGCCGGCCAGGCTTGATAGTCCTTGAGCAGCCGTTTGTTCATGCTCGTCCCAAGCAGGTAGCTGAAGCTGGCCGTTGTCGTGTCAGCCTCGCTGATGCGCTCCCACGCGCCAGGGAACGGCGCGTTCTCGCTCACGCGGATGGCGCCCAGCGTCGAGCGATCGGAGAGCGCACCCACGCTGCTATCTCCTGTCACGCGCGCGTATGCCTCGCGGATCGAAGTAAACCCACGAATGTTGCCATACTTCGCGGTATCGATGTCCAGATCGAACATCCGGTCGAACGCCGCCGCGACCTTCTCGGCCTCGGTAATCATCTGGCCGACGAGCGGCTTCTCATACCCGTGCCCGCGAATCATCCCGGCTGAGGCCATCCCAGCCAGCATGGTCTGCATGCTGCTGATCTCTTTGTCGAGTTCGCTGGTCTCGAAAATCCTGCCGGCGAATCGCTCTCTGATGTTCGCCTGAGCCGCTGCCGGTAACACGCTCTCCAGTAACCTCCGGTCGAGCGTAAGCGCGCAGCGTTCCAGGCGCATCGCATCTCGCTCGCGCTGCACCTGCGCCAGAATGCGCTCGGCCTCGGTGATGTGCGCCTGCGCGGGATCGCCCTGGCTCGGCACGTCGGTGATGCTCTGCGCGCCTGGCGGGTCTGCTGTTTGCACGCCCGCGCCCGCGTTGTTCTGCTCGTTCTCTGGGTCCATGTCGTCTCCTTCATCGTGTAAGATGCGTTGAAATGCTCCTCCCGCGCTGGCCGCCGTGACCACATCGCAAGAGTTGAGTTTGAGTACCTTGCTTACGTGCCGCGCCTGCAAATTGGCATCATGCTCCGCGATCCCGAAAATGTCGATCGATACTCCAACCAGGTCGGGCTTGCCCAACTCAACCGCTTCCTTAATAAGCGACCAGAGCCGGCCCTCGGCCTCCATGATATGCAGCGTGGCATCCACCCGGCCCAGCGGCGTTGTAGGGTCGTTGGGGACGTAGGAAGCATCCTTGTAGTAGCCCACCAGATCCCTCACCGATCTGGTTGCCTGGTCCTCTGGCCTGCGCCCATGATCGGCGTAGGCCCGCGCGCCGTTGACCATCTCCGCGATCTGGCGCAGCGCGTTGCTATCGTAGTAGAAGCCATTGGTGGATTTGCCGCCCTTGACCACCGTTACCCGCACATCATGCCCCGCCTCGTTAATCGCCGCCTGCCCTTCACAGATGTGGCCCAGGATCTGAATGCTCTCCTGCGCTCTGACGCCCCACGATTTGGGCAGCGCGTGGACCAGGTTCATCTCGCGCGCGATCCTGATGATATTGGCCTTGATCGTCGCCTTATCGCCCCGGCCATTTCCGACGAGTTGCGCCGCGTCCTCGACATCGCTTGCGTCCTTGATCGGATAGGCTTTATGCTCCCGATCGGCGAATCGCTCAGGATGCTCCTTGAAATAAGCCTCTCTGGCGGCATCTGTCCATTTTGCCTCGTAGATGCGTTGTACCTCTCCCGGCGTGCGCAACTTCCTGGTCATCCACGCTCCTCCTTCTCAAGCCCCAACTCCATCATGCCCATATGCCGCGCTCGATGGTTGTTCTCGCCCCGCTGCTCCATGTAGAGCTCGTTGTAATTGTCGGTCGGCAGTTCGTTGTCTCCGCGCCCCTTCGTCTCATCCATCGCATCCAGCGCGCCGTCTGCGAGATCGCCCGGTCGGCCTGACATATGGACATCTTGCTCTAACTGCGGAGATTGGAGATCGGGCACGGTGGGATCAGGCTCCAATGGAGGGCGCATCACCAATCCTGCGGGTACATCGTATCCGTCCAGGTCCTGCTCTGCCGGATCGGGCGCAAGCGGATCACCGTTCCAGGCCGCGATCACGGTCAATCCTGCTGGCTGCGCGAACTGCAGAAGATCGCCAGTATGAGGATCTGGCTCAAACTCTCCCACGTGCTCTATCTCATCGGCTGAGATATCAGCGGGCTTGAGCGATGGCACGCTCATATCAGGCGTGTGCCACGTCGGGCTATTCACGCTGCCGATGCCGGCAGGCGCTGCTAACTCGCCGGGCGTCTTCACCTGGAAATCATTAGCAAGCTGCAGATGCTGATACGGCTCGCCGGGGTCGATGCCCATACTGCCGATCTCGTCCGCGCCAACGAGCGGCGGCGGCGCGGACATATCCGGCGGGGTACTGTCGGTGTTGATGTACACCTGGGTCAGAGGCGTGGAGACGCCAAACTGCGCCAGTCCTAAATCTGGCACGACTGCCCCCGGCGGGCCTGGATATTCAATCATCGTAACCTCCTGAGTGCGACTGTA
>Ga0070738_10007002_pt1 | contig 11514 bp, 11 predicted proteins | sample Coa_R2_2_FD_66446 | JGI IMG/M metagenome (GOLD analysis project Ga0070738, IMG submission 66446) | Surface soil microbial communities from Centralia Pennsylvania, which are recovering from an underground coalmine fire - Coalmine... | ecosystem: Environmental > Terrestrial > Soil > Unclassified ... | reverse complement strand
TGCTCTATGCTCAATCGTATTCGCGAATGTGTAACTGATGATGAGTACCACAAGCTGCTTCCGCAGTTTATACAGCTTTAATCAATTTACAACTGGAATGTAGTCTATCGAACGCTTACATTTCGGCAAATGAAATACATTTTTTTAATTCGATCAGTGGGTTGCATGTTTTAGAATTATCTAATAATTATACGGTAAAACATCTTGAAGAAGATCTAATAAATTTAATATTTAAGAAAAATATACTATTTAAATGGTTTATTCCTCATGAGGGGCTGCGGTATATTTATGCAGAAAGCAAAATGACAAATAATCTAAATGTAGCTACTGATAATCTTGAAGTTTATTTAAACTCGGTAGGAGAACTATTAGACGATGACAAGACTAAGGGTTATCTTGAAAGATGCCAATATGTTTTAAGAATATTAAACAAACATTTTGATAACAAAAATTCTATAAGTGAAAATCAAATTAATCAGATTGCATCGTCAATGTGGAATAATTTAGATGCTAAAAAAATAGTCCTAGCAAGTAGCGGTGTGTTGTTGTTAGGAATGTTTGCCTATAGAACTATGAATAGCAATATCGATAATGATGAATTACATTATCTAAATAACTTGAAGCCGTAGCATTACTCCCTAAAAAACATCTAACATATTTATCTTCATCGCCCCCGTGGCTGCTTACGCCAATATTTTTCTGCTTCCTCTAATCCTTGCAACACTTTGTCATTCTCAGGCTTTGCAGCTTCTTTTTTCAATTGAAAGAAAGAATGTGAAAATGCTGATGTTGGGTTACTCGCATCGATAATTAGCCTGCCTAATTGTCTATAGACATGATAGTTTGCCCAGCTATCAGCGCTGCAAAATTGGGAATAAAATTTTTCTAATTTAGATTTAAACTTTTGATCTTGCATGTAACGATAGCCGACATCCCAGCGTTCCTTATCCTCATCCTCGGTATCGCCACAACGGAAATGAGGTTTGCCGGTTAATGCTAAACTATCTAAACTACGTTCCCCTTCCCGAACCTGAGGCCAAATATTGCTATCAGTATGGGCATACAATGCATCAAAAACTTCCTTAGAGAATGAGCCCATGCTGAGTAATAATATTTTACCTGCTTTTAATGCCTTGATCTGCGCGATAGTGTTTTGAGAAGATAAATCGCCTATTTCAAACTCATTGGCTAATGCCAATTTTTTAATTGCGTTCTGAACATTTTCCATACCTAATAGATAATTTCCAGACCACTCATCCTGATTAATAATATTCTGTAAAATTTCCGCTTCTTTCATATAGTCATAATAAACCGCAATAATTAATGGTTTTTTATAAGCGAGAGGCCCTTGTTGTTGGGCATATCTCGCACCCATTATGATTTCCAATATATTATTTAGAAATTCGTTTGGCGAATATTTAGCGCATAGTGTTCTGCCATAAACAGGGAGAATATTATACTCATGGCTTTTTACTGCTTGTAGATAAGTAAGGAGTGCTGGTTTTTTTTCTACTATCAATTGCCCTTTAGGATTATTTTCTAAATAAAATTCAATGGTAGGCAAATCGGTAACAGATTCTGTTAAAAATTTATAATTGCTATCTAAAAATTTTTGTTCTTTCTTATCAAAAAATTGAATAGCTGTTTGAATATAAGGAACATAGCTTAATTCAGGCGCCCGATAATAAGGAGTATATTGAATGAAAATCTCTGAATTAGCAAAATTCGCCATGTTAAAACAAAGATTAGGCATATCAAATATTATTTTCTTAGTAACATCAGGAATATCACACGGGAAAAAACGAGAACCTGCTATCCCTAACGCAATTTTTTCTGTTTTACCGAACCTGGTTTGATTAGCATAATACCCCCATTTCATAAAACGAATCTTCAAATCTGGCTGATAAAAATCATCAGGCAGTGTAGCTGGAAGACCATAAAGTGTTGCGATTTTTGAGGTTTCACTTTGTGGATAAATTACTTCGAATTTCCCCGCATAGCCCAATCTTCTAAATTTGTTAATAATAAGAAAAGTAGCTGCTTGATTTCCAAACCCCGGGGTATTATCAAAAAAACCTCGTATGATTTTTTCATTGAATAACGTGTAAGTTGGCGTAACCGTATCGTTACGCATAGTGCAGTTGAGATAACTGTAGGGGGTTGCATTCACCAAACTGAAGGGTGTAAAAGAACATAATACGGTGAGGGCCTGCAGAGGATGGTTGATGAGATATTTATAAGATGAATATAATGGAGCGGTTATTTCACTGAAAAAAGAGTACTCATTCTGCGGTAGGTAAGAGTCAATTACTTTATTCAATTGCTTAAATTCATCACGTTCCGCAATATAATATGCGTCTAGAAAGAGATGTGTTTTTACGTATCGGTTAGGGTGATCTCCTGCTGGGCTATGGATATATTTTTTGAATGCCTTAACGGCGTTAGTAAAATCAGGCGCTTTTTTCTGGGCTTCCAGTATGTCTATTAAAAAAGTGGGATCACCATCCCATTTCTGATAAGCAGTAATAAGCATATTTAAAATAGATACTTCATTTGAATTCATACAGTTAACTCCTCCCTAAAATGTAATAGAATATATTCTTATCGTGTGTGATTTTCACAATAATAAACTATCAGCTATAATCCAATCCCTAAGTTCAGGATGGTAATTGTAGGCCACATCAGCGAAAGCCGGGATGATAAAGAAAAGGAAAAATTATGTCAGTAAAAAAACAATCAAGCTACCAATGGGATGATCCTTTATTACTAAACGAGCAATTAACCGAAGAAGAACGTTTGATTCGTGATTCGGTGCATGAATTTGCGCAAGCAACATTGCAACCTAAAGTCATCGAATCTTTTCATAACGAACATTTTGATCCTGCTCTCATGCGCGAATTCGGCAAAGCCGGCATACTCGGCGCCACGATTCATGGTTATGGTTGTGCCGGCGTGAATTATGTGTCTTATGGGCTCATCATGCGTGAACTGGAGCGCGTTGATTCTGGTTACCGTTCTGCTGCTAGTGTGCAGTCTAGTTTGAGTATGCATGCCATTTATGCTTATGGTAGTGAAGCCCAGAAGCAAAAATATTTACCTAAAATGGCTAGCGGAGAATGGATAGGCTGTTTTGGCTTAACAGAGCCGAATCATGGTTCTGATCCTGGCCATATGGATACGCGTGCGACAGCAGTCAAAGATGGCTATCTATTGAAAGGCACCAAAATGTGGATTACTAATTCGCCTATCGCTGATGTATTTATCGTCTGGGCGAGGAATGAGAAAGGGAGAATCCGCGGTTTTATTCTGGAAAAAGGCATGAAAGGATTATCTGCTCCTGTGATGCACGGTAAATTGAGTTTACGCGTTTCTATCACTGGCGAAATTGTGATGGATGATGTGTTTGTGCCGGCAGACAATGAATTACCACTCGCTGATGGATTATCGGGCCCACTTGGTTGTTTAGATAACGCTCGGTATGGTATCGCTTGGGGGGCATTAGGAGCGGCTGAATTTTGTTGGCATGCTGCACGGCGATATACATTAGAACGGAAGCAATTTGGTCATCCGCTGGCTGCGAATCAATTGATTCAGCATAAGCTCGCGGTGATGCAAACTAATATTACACTTGGCTTGCAAGGCTGTTTACGATTAGGTCGCCTAAAAGATGAAGGACGTGCTGAAACGCCGATGATTTCGATGATGAAACGGTTTTCCACCCTCACTGCATTAGATGTCGCACGTGAATCACGTGATATGCATGGTGCTAATGGCATTATGGAAGAATTTCAAGTGATGCGTCATGCATGTAATTTGGAAACAGTGAAAACATATGAAGGGACAGCTGATATTCATGCATTAATTTTGGGGCGTGCACAGACTGGTATTCAAGCGTTTAAGCCATTGGGAAACATTGAGAAATAAAATTATAGTAGAAAAAAACCACTGTCATCCCGCGGACAAGCCGCGGGATGACATCAGAGTTTTTTTACTGAGGGCATAACACAAAATTAAAAATGACTCCTATTTTTAATCATCCAAATTCACTCGCAATGTCGCCGCTATTGCCCAAGGCAGTAACGTTATTGCCAATACTGAAAGCCCAGCTAAAAACGCAAGCGGCCCTGCAATTGAAAATCCCGCTTGCGATTGCTGCACAATGTTCACACCAAAAATAAGCACGGGTGTTACCAGCGGCAGAATCAACAAGCCTAATAACACACCTTGCTGCCGCAAACCTAATGTTAACGCTACCCCTAAACTACCGATTAATATCAGTATCGGCGTTCCTACTAATAAACTGAAACACAATGCCACAATGGCAGAGGCAGACAAATGAAATAAACCACCGAGTACGGGTGTTAATGCAATTAACGGCAATTCTGTCACGATCCATTGCGCGGCTAATTTCCCTAGCAGAATGAGCGAGAAAGGTGTGGGATTTAATAATAATTGCTCGATATTACCATCTTCTAAATCTGTAAAAAAAACGTGTTCGATTGATAATAAACTTGCTAGTAACGCAGCTATCCAAATGCAGCCTGGTATTAATTTTTGTAACAATGCTTCATCAGGTCCTAACGCCAATGGAAATAAGCTAATCATAATGACGAAAAATCCTAACGGATAAAGCCATTCTTGCGATCGCCGTAGATGCAAAACTAATTCAGTATAAAAAATAAATCGAAATAATTTTAACATGCAGCTAACCTTAACGTCCGCATGCTTGTATGAGCTGGTATAGCATGATGTGAACTGAGAATACTGATACCGCCTTGTTGTAAATGCGCTGTTAAGCGCTCGAAAAAAATAACTTGCGTTGGCGTATCTAATGCGGTGAGAGGTTCATCTAAAATCCACACGGTTTTTGGAAAAAGAAATAATTTAGCTAAAGCCAAACGCCGCTTCTGCCCAGCAGATAAATGATGTGCTAACGTTTGTTGATGGGAATGGAGTTGTAAAAGAGATAGTACTTCTTGCTGATGAAAAGAATCAGATTGTCCCGCAAGACAAGCAGCTAGCTGCAGATTTTCTTTCACCGTTAAACCAAGCTTAATGCCGTTCAGGTGGCCGACGTAGTGTAATACTTCCCAATATGCCAGACATTTTTCTTGAATAGGCTGCCCGTGCCAGCAAATTTTACCGCTTGCCGGTGTTGCCAAGCCCGCTAATAATCGCAGTAAACTAGATTTACCTGAGCCATTCGGTCCTTCAATAATTAAGCCCTCGCCCGCTGGTAACTGAAATGACAGTTGTTCGAATAAAAGACGCTGATGCCGAATACAACTTACATCCTTCGCTTCCAAAGCATAGCCCGTATCCATCATGTCCTTAATCACTTAATCAAATAAATAACTAATCCCTAAGCCAATATCATTCGAACCCGTGTTACCTGCATGATAAAGACCATAAGCTCCTGATCGATGATGCACACGCGCCACTAATTGAAGTTGTGGATAGCTGGGCAGTGCAAAAGTCGCTTCAAACATCAGGTAATTGAGGAAACGCTTGGTATTCTCATTATCATTTTTTTCAATAGCAGGTATCGAGGTGTCGTAAGACACACCTTCTGCAAAGGCAAGTGAGGTATTTACGTAATGGTTCCATGGTAGATTGGCCCAGCGGAAAATAATATAGGGATCGAATTCATATATCGTATGTTCATTATCCCCTTGTCTGACGGTGACATTCCCTGCAAGCTGGACGACACCGACAATCGGGTTTACCAAACGGCGCAAGAAATTATCTTGACTTAACGTATGAGCGACTTCGATGGATTGGATATGCTCGGGCCAGCGCTCGAGATTATGCAGGGTCAAGACGTCAACTAAGGGGTTATTAACGGTGACACCGTAATAATAGAGGACAGACCAAGGATATTGATCGTACAATGCTTGGCCTTCAGGGTAGATCGTTGGAGCAGGGCTGCTGGTTGTGGTAGTGCCTAGAACAGTAAGAGGGAATAAACTAGCTAGACAAGCCATTAACTTATATTTTATTTGTTTATTATATGACATCGTTATTTTCCTACCTGAGAATCTGAGGGCTATCTTACCTCAATTAAGCTAGATGACAAAGTTGGACTAAAGTCTCTTGTTCTATGGTCAGCACCCAGATACAATAGCGAGTTTTTATAGATAGACGAAAGATTACTTAGTGGAGATTGGATTCATGTTAACAACTGCTGCCAAAGCGGAGATTATTAAGACTTATCAGCGCGGCAAGAACGATACCGGTTCTTCCGAAGTTCAGATTGCCTTACTGACCGGACGAATCAATAACTTGACTGCTCATTTAAAGAACAACAAAAATGACGTTCATACCCGTCATGGTTTAATGAAGCTGGTGAGCCAGCGCCGTAAGCTGTTACGCTACCTACGTAGCCAAGATATGCAGCGTTATACGAATATTATCAAAGAGTTAGATATACGCGGCTAATTCGCTTCTTGCGTGTTAGACCAAATACCTCGCCCCTCTGCCTGCCCCGATTCGATCCACTTCATACTAAAAAGCGAATCAAATCGAGGAAGGCCGGGGTGTCCGAGTGTCATAGTGAAATTTAATTAATTAGGTGATTATTTTGAGACCCATTAAAAAGACATTTCGTTACGGTAACCACAACGTAACACTGGAAACAGGAAAGATCGCCCGCCAAGCAACGGCTGCGGTGATGGTTAGCATGGATGATACCGTGGTATTGGTGACTGTTGTTGCCCAAGAAAGTGCATCCGAAGACAAAGATTTTTTCCCTTTAACTGTTAATTACCAAGAACGCACTTATGCTGCCGGCCGTATTCCGGGCGGTTACTTCAAGCGTGAAGGTAAGCCTAGTGAGAAAGAAACCTTAACCTCCCGATTAATTGATAGACCGTTACGTCCGCTTTTTCCTAAGGGCTTTAATTTTGAAGTCCAAGTGATTGCGACGGTTTTGTCTATGAATCCTGAGATTGATCCGGATATTCCAGCGATGATCGGGGCATCGGCTGCCATCGCGCTTTCTGGCATGCCGGTGACCAGCCATTTGGCAGCAGCGCGGGTAGGCTATGTTGATGGCAATTACGTGCTGAATCCGACTATTCCGCAATTGCAAAACTCTGCTTTAGACATGGTCGTGGCAGGAACGGAAAATGCCGTACTCATGGTGGAATCAGAAGCGAAAGAATTGCCTGAATCCGTGATGTTAGGCGCAGTGATGTTTGCTCATCGTGAGATGCAGATGGTGATTAATACCATTAAAGAAATGGTTGCCGAAGCAGGTACTACCGCCTGGGAATGGACACCGCCGGTGGTTAACGCTGAGTTGGAAAAGAAGATTGTTGATTTATGCAAAGCGGATATTGAAAAAGCCTATCAGATTAAAGATAAACAAGAACGACAGGATACCATTGCGGAATTGCGGGCCCGTGTGGTGGATCAAGTCATCGCCGATAATGCAGGTAAAGAAGATGAGTTAGCATTAGAAGTGGATGCGAAATACGTCTTTAATCACTTAGAAAGAAATATTGTTCGTGGCCGTATTTTACAGGATTTACCCCGTATTGATGGACGCGATACCCGAACTGTTAGACCCATTAATATTCAAATTGGCATTTTGCCGCGTGCACATGGTTCTGCTTTATTCACGCGTGGTGAAACGCAGGCAATTGTCGTGGCTACATTGGGGACGGAGCGGGATGCCCAAGTAGTGGATGCGCTAGAAGGAGAACGTAAAGAAAACTTTATGTTGCATTATAACTTTCCGCCTTACTCCGTGGGTGAAGTGGGTATGGTAGGGAGTCCGAAGCGACGTGAAATTGGTCATGGCAATTTAGCTAAACGTAGTGTGACGCCGGTATTGCCGACACAAAAAGATTTTTCCTACGTATTACGTGTGGTATCTGAAATTACGGAATCCAATGGTTCTAGTTCCATGGCAACGGTTTGTGGGACGAGCTTGGCATTAATGGATGCAGGCGTGCCGATCAAGTCACATGTGGCTGGGGTGGCGATGGGATTAGTCAAAGAAGGTGACCGATATGCGGTATTGACGGACATCTTGGGAGATGAAGATCATCTGGGTGATATGGATTTCAAAGTAGCCGGTACCACCGAAGGTGTGACGGCGTTACAGATGGATATCAAGATTGACGGGATCACTGAAGCTATCATGCAGCGTGCATTGGAACAGGCGCGGGAAGGTCGGATTCATATTTTAGGTATCATGAATCAGACGATCGGGAGTGCGCGTCAAGAAATGTCCGCTTATGCACCGCGTGTGCTGACGATGCGGATTCCACCGGATAAGATCCGTGATGTGATTGGGAAAGGTGGGGTGACCATTCGAGCGTTGACGGAAGAAACGGGTACAGTGATTGATATCAGTGATGATGGTGCAGTGAAAGTTGCGGCGGCGGATTTGGCTGCGTGTGAAGAAGCGATTCAGCGTATTGAACGGATTACGGCAGATGTCGTTGTTGGTCAGACGTATGAAGGTACGGTGACTAAGCTGGCTGAGTTTGGTGCATTTGTGACGTTCTTGCCGGGTAAGCAAGGGTTGGTGCATATTTCACAGATTTCGCATGAGCGAGTCGCGCAAGTGAGCGATAAGTTAGCGGAAGGGCAAGTGGTGAGAGTGAAAGTGCTGGAGATTGATAAGCAGGGGCGGATTCGGTTGAGTATGAAGGAAGTGGAGATGCAGCCTCAGCAGTAGTAAAAAAGTTGTACTTGGCTTTACACCAGTCATTTTCGTATGCATAATACGAAAATGACTGGTATCCATCGAAATCTTCAACAAAAAATCGCCTTATTACTGGAGAAATTTCCAGTTGTCACCATTTTAGGCGCTAGGCAGGTTGGTAAAACAACGCTCGCTAAACAAGTGGTTCCTGATTGGAAATACGTGGATTTAGAAAACCCAAACGATGTTGAGCGAATTTTGCATGACCCTGTTTTTTACTTTCAACAATATCCTCGACATCTTATTATTGATGAAGCTCAAACTTATCCTGAATTGTTTAAGGTGCTGCGATCATGTGTAGATGAAAAGCGACAGGAAAAAAGTCGTTTTTTGTTAACGGGTTCAAGCAGCCCTGAATTTCTCTCACATATTTCGGAATCGTTAGCAGGGAGAGTGGCGATTGTAGACTTAGGCCCCTTAAAAGCGAATGAATTTTATCAAAAGCCATTAAGTGATTTTTATCAGCTTTTTCAAAAAAAACTTTCAGCAGATTTTTTTAAGACTCTCAAACCTCAATGTACTTCACAACAAATGCAACTGCTTTGGTTGAAGGGGGGATATCCCGAACCGTTATTAGAAGATGATGCGATATTCCAACAACAATGGATGGATAATTATCGTAATACTTACATCAATCGTGATATTGCTAGGTTATTTCCTAAATTAAATCGATTTGCTTTTCAGCGATTTTTGCAAATTCTATGTAAGCTGTCGGGGACGATTATTAATAAATCTGATTTAGGACGGGCTATTGAAGTGAGTGAAGGAACGATCCGAGAATATCTCACGATTGTTTCGGGGACGTTTTTATGGCGGGTATTGCCAAGTTTTGAGAAAAACATTGTCAAATCGATTATTAAAATGCCAAAAGGCTATCTTTGTGATACAGGATTATTGCATTATCTTTTACGTATCGCCACCTTTGATGAATTGTACGAAAATCCTATTATTGGCCAATCATTTGAAGGATTTGTGACGGAAGAGATTATAAGGGGCTTGCAGGCAACCTTAGTGACTAATTGGCAAGTAAATTATTATCGCACCCGTAATGGAGCAGAAATCGATTTAATTTTAACGGGGCCTTTTGGTATGTTGCCGATTGAAATTAAGTATGGTGTGACACCCAATTTGAAATCGTTGAGAACGTTAATTCAGTTTGTTAAAGAGCATCATCTTGCTTTTGGGATGGTGATTAATCAGAGCGAAGAAGTGGCTTGGCTGACGCCTGAAGTGGTTCAGGTACCGGTGGGGTGTATATAGGCTGCGGTACCTGCGAGAGATTTTTTAAGGAATTTTGGCTTTTGAATTAGTAATCGGAATTTCAAGAAAAAATTTTCAATGCGTGACGATGCAAAAATCACGTGTTTGAATATATCGATGTTTATTACAATCGAAAGCGTCTTCATTCTAGACTTGGTTAAGCCCTGTATATTTTAAGACGCAAAAGGTCGCTTAGTTTAGTCTCGTTTTTTCGGGGCGACATTATTTAGTTTCTGCATGTCTTGTAAATAATTATTTATATCAGTTTGTAATTTCTCTTTTAGACGGATGCTATTTTTTAATTCCTTATTAAAAACTTCTTCTAAATAATTTGAAATTAAAAGCGATTTTGTTGAAAGAGAGTAGTTTTTGTTAGCATGAATGCTCCGAATTTTAGGTAAGAATATCTTTTCAATAAAAGTTTTGTGCTTTGCTTCAAGAGAGAAAAATCTTCCAATTGGGTGCCGCCTGCCGGATTGTTTGTAGATATTGCATGAAATTTCAATAGCATCAATAAACCTCTGAAGCGGCAATTTAGGCGATACATTATTATGATTATAATAATCTTCCCATATTTTTTCTAAATCTATAGATTTTGGATTGTTTGAGCTTCTGGGGTTAGACGTATCGTCAGGGAAAGGGGAAATAGGAGAGAGAGTTAAAGAGTTTTTAAAGTAATTGATACCCTCTACCAACTCTTCTTTATTTATATTTGTTTTAAATAACTTATTTAAATCATGGAGAATGGCAGTGCTTAGAGTTAATTCTTCGAAAAAAGCCTTACTTTTTGTCTGGTTTTTTACCATCGACACATAAAGTGTAAGCAAAGAACTATCATTGAAGGTTTTATTTTTAATAATCTTTTCTATCGAATTTGCATTGGCTGCATGATGCCTTTTTGCTAAATTGGCATAGAGATAATAGAAATAAATTTTAGCTAATTTACTTTCTTTTGAAGATTCTTGCTGTTCTTTGAGAAAGGGTAGTAAGGCAATTAGCTTATTAATTTCCGGAGCGTCTTTTAAATCTAAATCCGGTTTTATTGTCTGAGGAGGCCCAACAGATAAGTTTTCGTTTTGGATTTGTGTTCTTAATTCACTACTAGCTGTTGATTGAACTTCATCCGCCGAATTTTCTACAGCTAATTTATTTTTTTCTTTATCTATTACACGAGAAGACGGAGTTATTGAGGTTTTTTCTTTGCCAATAGCTTGTTGATGTTCTTGAATTTCTGCAATACATTCTTCAACGAATTTCTTTTCATCCGCATCGACAAGTAAAGAGGGATCCAATTGTGGAATGGTTTCATCCCAGGTTTGGTAAAATTGATCTATTACTTCTTTCTCTCTTCCTGTATGCGGTTCTAATCCTGCTGTCTTAATTTGCAGACTTATTTCATAATAACTCGGTAAGTTTGCTTTATTAAATAGTGACCTGCCCCTAAAAAAGTAGACACCAAATTTGATATACTTAACCAATCAATGAGGTGTGTAAAATGAGTAAATACGATAAGTCCTTCAAAGAAGAAGCAATTCGCT
>Ga0070738_10007000_pt1 | contig 11516 bp, 8 predicted proteins | sample Coa_R2_2_FD_66446 | JGI IMG/M metagenome (GOLD analysis project Ga0070738, IMG submission 66446) | Surface soil microbial communities from Centralia Pennsylvania, which are recovering from an underground coalmine fire - Coalmine... | ecosystem: Environmental > Terrestrial > Soil > Unclassified ... | reverse complement strand
CTTCATCGACTACCTGACCGGACAGAAGAGCTGGAATGACATGCTGACGGCCATGCAGAAGAGCATGGACACCAACGCCGCCGTGGTGTTGAAGACCTACCACCTGAAGTGACTGCTCCCACGCCTAAAGGACGTGGGCTTCTAGGCTTGCGCCAGGCTGTGCAGCCCCACAGCCAGAATGTTCAGGGCGGCGTTGTAATCCCGGTCGAGGACCACGCCGCAGCAGGAGTAGCGATGGACACGCTCGGACAGGTCCTTGCAGGCACGATGCCCACAGCGACTGCAATCCTGGCTGGTGTTGGCGGGATTCACGGCAATGACCCGACGACCAGCGTATGCTGCTTTGTACGTCAGCGCTGCGATGAACTGCCGCCACGCCGCGTCCTGGATGGATTTAGCAAGGCAATGGTTATGGACCATGTTGTTAATGGAGAGGTCTTCGACGGTGATCACACCGTAGGCGTTCACGACCCTGCGACTCTGCTGATGAGAGAAGTCGGTGCGCCGATTGGCAATCCGCTCGTGGATGCGAGCGACTACCCGGCGGCGCTTCCCACGCTCTGGCGTCGCCCGCTCGACCTTCTCCGGTTTGGGTTCCTTGCTCAAGCGCCGTTGTGCCCGCGCCAGAGCGCGCTCATCACGCCGGAAGAAGCGCGGGTTGGGGATCGCCTCGCCCGTCGAGAGCGTGGCGAACTTGTCCAATCCCATGTCGATGCCGACCGCCGCATCCGTGGCGGGCAACGGTGCAGACTCAAGCTCACAAGAGAAGGTCACGAACCACTTGCCCGTGCTGGTGCGCCGCACGCCGCACGTCTTGACCGTACCGACGAGGGGACGGTGGATGATGGCCTTGACGTGGCCGATCTTGGAGAGAAACACACGATCGCCGTTCAACTTGAACCCCGATTGCGGGTAGCAGAAGGAGTCGTAGCGATCATAGCCCCGAAAGCGCGGATAGCCTGGGTTCTCGCCCGCCTTGACGCGTCGGAAGAACGCCTTGAAGGCGAGGTCCAGACGCACGGCAACGTTTTGGAGGACCTGACTATGCACGCCCGCCAAGGACGGGTGCGCCGCCTTAAGCGCGCCGAACGTGTCCTGCTGTTCGTACAGCGTCAACGTGTCACCGCGTTCCGCATAGGCCGTCTTGCGTTGTTCAAGCAGATGGTTGTACAGCCAGCGACACTCATCGAGCGTCGCCAGCAACGCTCGTTCCTGCGCCGGCGTGGGAGTCAACCGATACCTGAACGTTTTGCGCGCGTCTCTATCTTAACACAAACACCGCTACAGCGGCTAAAGCGGGTGAAGCTCTTCTATGCCAGGGTTAAGTACGGGATAGTTTTGTAAACTAGGTGTGAGCCAGCGCTCCGTGGCGACGAACTAGGCGTAGCGGCCGGTGTTGATACCTTTGGCTATCGGGACGGGGCGCCCGCGCGGCGAGAATTAGACCCTCTGCCGCGCGGGCCATCCGGGCGTGGCACCTCGGCAGCTCAGGTCGCGTGCAGGAAAGGAACGTGTGATGGCATCGGGCATTAGCTCGCCGGCAAGCGCTCCAACGCCGATGCAGGCGGAGATGCGTCCAGCAGCGCGCGGTACGTCGCGCGCCGGGCGCCTGGGCCGGTCGATCATTCCTTATCTGTTCGTCCTGCCCACCATGGTCATGCTGGTGGTCTTCATGTACTTCCCGGCGTTCACGGCGCTGTATCGCAGCTTCTACACCTGGGACGGCATCGGCACGCCGGTCTTCACCGGCCTGAGCAATTTCACGACAATGTTCGGCGACCAGATCATGCAACAGGCCTTCGCCAACGTCTTCAAGCTGGCCGCCTTCGCCATGACCGTGCAGGTGGCCGTACCCCTGGTCGTGGCCCGCCTCATCCTGTCTCTGCGCAGCGCCCGCACGCAGTACATCGTGCGGGTGCTGTTCGTGATCCCCCTCGTCGTGCCGCAGGTCGTGTTCTACAGCGTATGGCTCTTCTTCTACGATCCGCAGGACGGCGTCATCAACCAGTTGCTGATCGCCTTGCATCTCGACAACCTGACCCAGTCGTGGCTCGGCGATCCGAAGCTGGCCCTGTACTGCATCATTTTTGTCTGGTTCCCCTTCGTCGACGGCTTCGCCTTGCTTATCTACACGGCCGGCTTTCAGACCATCTCACCGGAGGTGTTGCAGGCGGCGTCGGTCGATGGCGCCGGACCCTGGAGCCGCTTCTGGCGCATCGAGCTGCCGCTGGTGCTGGGCCAGATCCGGCTGATCGTGGTGCTGAATATGATCTGGGCCCTGCAATCGTACACGGCCGTGTTGATCCTGACCCAGGGCGGGCCGGGGACGGCGACCTATGTGCCGGGGCTCGTGCTCTATGCCAACGCTTTCCAGAACCGGCAGATGGGCTATGCCTGCGCCGTCGGCGTAGTGCTGTTTCTGATCATGTTGGTACTGACGTTCATCAACCTCAGGTACCTGCGCTCGCGCACGGACTACGATCCCGGGAGGGCAGTGGCATGAGCGTTCGATCGCAATCAAGGAGTCGGCACATGGCGATAGCTCCGCGCGTCACGCGGCGCGGCCGGTCTATCTCGGTCTGGGCGGTTCTGGGCATCCTGGTGGCCTTGACCTACGCTCCCATCCTCGTGGTGCTCTCCGTCTCCGTCAAAGACTCGGCCCAATTCTACAACAGCTTCTGGGGCATAAGCCTGCCCTTCCACTGGGAGAACTTCGGCAATGCCGGCGCCGTGCTGGCGCCCTATCTGCTCAACAGCATCATCGTCAGCGGCTCCTCCATGGCCGGCGTGGTGGTGCTATCCTGTTTCGCCGCCTACGCATTCGCGCGCTTCCGCTTCGCGGGCCGCGAGGTGCTCTACTACATGGTCCTGGCACTTATGATGATCCCCGGCGTGCTGACGCTGGTCCCCCAGTTCCTGCTGGTCAAGAACCTGGGCCTGCTGGAAACGCGCTGGGCGTTGATCCTCCCCTACATCGCCTCCGGCCAGGTGCTGGCCATCTTCATCATGCGCGCCTTCTTCGCCGGGTTGCCCGAGGAGTTGTTCGAGTCGGCGCGCATCGACGGCGCCGGCGAGCTGAGCGCCTTCTGGCGCATTGCCCTGCCCCTGACGAAACCGGTGCTGGGGACCGTGGCCATCATACAGCTGCTCGCGACCTGGAACGACTACGTCTGGCCGTTCGTGGTCACGCAGCAGACGCCCGACCTGTACACCCTGGTGGTGGGCCTGGTCTCCTTCACCGGGCGCCACTCCACGGACTGGGGCCTGCTGATGGCCGGCAATATCCTGGCCGCGCTGCCGCTGGTCGTGGTCTTCCTGTTCGCGGTACGCTATTTCGTCCAGGGCCTGACGGCCGGTGCCCTGAAAGTCTGAGACGTCGAGGAGTATTGATGAGCACACCTCTCACCCGCGAGGAACGCGAACGTATCATCGAGCTGGCCGGGGCGAATCCGGCGCTCTGCCGGCTGATCGAAGACGATGGTGAGTTGCTGCCATTTCTGCTGAAGGAGGTACCCGGCGAGGTCGGCGAGCGCCTGCGCGCCGAGTGGTACGGCCACATCCTCGGCAGCCTGGGCGACGGCTGTCGCATCGGGCCAGGCGTGACCATGCGCGTGCCGGAGCGCATTCACCTGGCCGAAGGCTGCAGCGTGGAGGGCCAGGTGCATCTGGACGCGCGCGGCGCCGGCATTCGCATCGGCGCCCACACCAAGGTCTGCTTCGGCAGTTTCCTCAAGGACGAGAACGCCGACGGCTATATCCACGTGGGGGCGCACTCCTACATCGGCGACCACAGCATCATCTTCGGCAACCGCGGTGTGGAGATCGGCGACGACGTGCTGGCTGCACCGCAGATGTTGATCGTCCCATATCAGCACATCTTCGCCAGCCGCGACAGGCTCATCCGCGAGCAGGGCGGTCTGCAGGAGAAGGTAGTCATCGAGGACGACGTCTACCTGGGCATGAGCGTGCGGGTGTTCTACGGCGTGACGATCGGCCGCGGCGCGGTGGTCGGAGCCGGCTCGGTGGTGAGGAAGAACATCCCGCCGTACGCCGTGGCTGCCGGGGTGCCGGCGCGCATCATCCGTTACCGTTGAGTTGAGGTCTGTTGTGGGATGACGGACCCCCAGCGCACGGTCAGGGGACCGACTGTGCCGTGTCGCTCTGGGACCGCCGGCATCCCTGCCAGCAGACGGAGGCCGGCAGGGATGCCGGCGGTCCCAGGGGGAGCGTCCCTGTGCATGTCGCCGGCCAGGACCCGCCTGCGGGGACTACGGCGGTCCCGGGAACGGCGTCCCGCCGCAGAGTAACTCCTCTGTAACAACACCGGCGGAGGCCGGTCGCCCGCCATCGGTCAAACCGCCTGCGCCCTGATATCATGAAGCAACCGGTGGCTCATGCTCAATCCTGGGGGCATGCATGAAGACAAGAAGGACGTGGACGAGCCTGTGGCGCGACCTAACGGCCGTGCCGGAGTTCTACCGCGAGCGGCGTGGCCAGCCGCTGGAACTGGCGCTGGCGGTGGCCGAGCCTGCCTTGAGCGTTGCGCTAGTCACCACCCTGGTCTCCGGCATCGCGGCCTTTATCGGCGCGCTGGCGCCTTTCGTCCGGCTCGACGGCCTGCCGGCCATGGCCGCCCTCACCGCCATCATCGCCTACTTCTACGGGCATCGCCTGGAGTGGTCGGGCATAATCCTGCGTGAGTGGATCGTCTTGCTGGTACCGCTGATCGTGCTGTGGCGCCTGGTGACGCTGCTGACGCTGGGGTCGTCCCTGTCCGGCACGCTCGGCGCATGGCTGGCGCATCCGTCCAGCGTGTTCGATGCGGCCTTCACCATTGGCGGCGCCCTACTGGTGCTGGCCTGGAGCCAGGGCTTCTTCTACGGACGCACCCTCGCCGCGCTGCACCCCGTGGCCGGCGAGGAGCCACCGCGCCCCGAACCGGGCAGCGCGTTGTACTGGCGCGCTGATGAGGACCGCCGCGCCCGCTATGTGCCTCCACCCTCCAGCCTGGTGGCCCACTGGCTCCAGGGTGGCCTCGTGCTGGCCATGGTGAGCGCCATCGGCGCGCTGGGCACCTCCACCGCGTTCAGCACGCGCGCCCTGCTCCGCCTGGCTACCTTTGGCGCCCCGGACGAATCCGCGGCCCTGCCAAATGTGCTGGCCTACATGCTTTGTGGCCTGGTTCTGGTCGGCCTCGCCCAGCTCAGCCGGCTGCGCGCCAACTGGATCTCCGACGGTGTCGTGGTCATGCCCGGCCTGCCGCGGCGGGCCCTGGGCGCTTTAGCGGCCGCCGCTCTTGTCGCGCTGGGAGCGGCCTTGCTCTTGCCCACGCGTTATGCCGTGGGGCTTGGCGACTTGCTGGCCACCCTCGCCTACGGCGTCCACCTGGTCGCGTCCGTGATACTTGCTGCCATAATGACTATCATCTTCGCGCCCCTGGCTGCGCTGCTGGATCTGCTGCTGGGACACCATTCCGCCCATGTCTCGCCCGGCCCCATGCGCCCACCCCCGCCGGCGCCGGCCGCACAGCACGGGATCGGGCTGGGAGCGTTCTTGCAGTCGTTGCTATTCTGGGGCATCGCCCTGGCCGTGCTCGCTTATTGCGTCGCGATGCTGTGGCGGCAGGGCCGCTTGCCCATGCCGGCCGCCGGCCGCTTGCGCTGGATCGCCGGGCTGGCCCTTACACCGTTGCGGTGGCTGGCCGCCGTTCTGCGTGGCGGGCTGCGGCGGGGCATAGCCGGCGCCGCACTGATGGCGCGCTACCTGTCGCGGGAAGCCCGCGCTCAGCGCACGGTGCCGCGCCCAGGGCGTCTCTCCTGGCGCCACGCCGGGCCGCGCGAGCGGGTGGCCTACCTCTATCTATCGATCGAGGAACGGGCACGGCGGCTCGGGCTGCCCCGCGGCAGCGGCCAGACGGCGTCGGCGTATTCGCGGCAGCTCAGCCGGCAGATGCCCGATCTCGACCCCGATCTCGGCCGCCTGACCTCCCTGTTCCTGGAAGCGCGTTACAGCCCCCACGACTTCGACGAGGCCCGTGTCGTCAAGGCACGCGGCCTGTGGTCACGGGTGCGGGCCCGTCTGCGCGCCCGCCGCCTGGTGCGCCACTAACCTCGCTCAGTCGTGGGCGCATGCCGTCAAGATGCCTGACACTGAAGTGTCATGGCAGGGTACGGGCACTGAAGTGCCGTGCGGCGCCACGTATCCGACTTTAGTCGGCGTGTCCCTACCAGGCGACTTCAGTCGCCGGCTCCCGGCTACGCGTTCAGAGCTTCCAGGTCGTCGATCGAGGTCACGTAGTAGGCGGGCAGACCGTGGGCGGAGGCGGGGCCGGGGCGTCCCAGGACGATCCGCACCACGCTGAAGCCGGCACGCCGCAGGGAGAGCAAGCCCGCCTCGTCGGAGGCGTCGCCGGCCGGTCCGATGGCCACGAGCGTGGCTCCCCACGGCAGGCGCGTGCGCGCGGTCTCGCGCAGCTCGCCGGACGATGCGTCGGGCACCGCCTTGATTCGCGCCAACAGCTCCAGGATGCGGACCAGATGGGCCTGCCCCCGACCCAGGGTGAGGCCGATGATTCCCCCGTCCGCAGACAGGGGATCGTGGCCGTTGGTGTACAGGGCGATTTCCTGGCGGGCCTGGCCGAGCGCGGCCACCAGGCTGGCCGCCACGACTATGCCGAGCTCCGTCGCCGGCGGCCCCTGGGCGCGATCGTACGGAGCCAGGGTCAGGTCGAGCAAGACGGCGGTGGGCAGGCTCATCGCCGGCTCATAGATCTTGACCTGCAAGGACCCGGCCGCGGCGCTGGCGCTCCAGTGAATGTCCCGCACATTGTCGCCGGGGATATAGTCACGGATGCCGCCCACGCGGGCGGGATCGGCGTAGAGGCGTTCCCGGCTGCGTATCTGTCCCATGGGAGAGAGCGAGGGCAGGCCGAGGTGCTGGAGCGGGACGATCCGCGGGTAGACGGTCAGGGTGTCGTGCGCGGTGTCCTCGCGCCGGTATTCCTCCTGACCCAGGAGGTCGCCGCTGGACAGCCGCAGCGGCCCGAGCTCGTACAGACCCCGCCTGCGTCCCTGTAGCTCGTAGTGGAGGGTGCAGCGCCGGCCCGGCCCCAGGGACAGCGCCTGCGCCACGCGCCGCGAGGTCGCCAAGTCGAGGGGAAGCGACTCGCGCACCTCAACCCAGATGATCGGCAGGAGCCCGCTGTTGCGCAGCTCGATCTCTACCGGGATGGCATCGCCGAAAAAGGCATGGCTTTCGTACTGGCGCGCCACGGTGAGAGAATTCAGCGCCCGCCGGGCCCACCACCGCGTCAGCACCACCACGAGGGCCATGGCGTAGACCACGTACAGCAGAAACTCGGCGTGCAGGAACGCCGCCAACACAAAGAGCAACAGCAGATAAGGGATGGGGCTTTTCATGGGCGCGGGGCGAGCGGCACGTCGACGGCGGCCAGAATGCGCGAGAGCACGCCGGAGGCGGTGTGCCCGCGCAGCAGGCTCTCCGGACGGACGATGAGGCGATGGACCAGCACCGGGACGGCCATCTCCTGCACGTCGTCGGGCAGCACGTAGTCGCGGCCGGCCATCGCCGCCAAGGCCTGCGCCGTGGCCACCAACGCGAGCGTGCCCCGCGGGCTGGCCCCCAGGGCGACCTCGGGGTGCATCCGCGTGGCCTGCACCAGGCGCACGGCATAGGCGCGCACCGAGGGGTCCAGGTGCACCCGCGTCACCTGCTCGTGCAGGCTCGGGAGCAGGGCTGCATCGACCACGGGCGCGATCTGCTCGATGGGGTGGCGTCCTTGCAGGTTGACGCTGATCTGCTGCTCCTCCTCGAACTGCGGGTATCCCAGGCTCAGGCGCAGCAAGAAACGATCCAGTTGGGCCTCGGGCAGGGGATAGGTGCCCTCGTACTCGACCGGATTCTGCGTCGCGAGCACCAGGAACGGCCGGGGCAGGGGGCGCGTCTCGCCTCCGATGGTGACCTGACGCTCGCCCATGCACTCCAGCAGTGCCGACTGCGTGCGGGGCGTGGCCCGATTCACTTCGTCCGCCAGCAGCACGTTGGTGAAGACCGGGCCGGGGCGGAAGACGAATTCGGTGCGGTGCGGATCGTAGACCTGTACGCCTGTCACATCGTTGGGCAGCAAGTCCGGCGTGCATTGCACGCGCTTGAAGGTCGCGTCGAGGGAGGCGGCCAGGGCGCGCGCCAGCATCGTCTTGCCGACTCCCGGCACATCCTCGAACAAGACATGGCCTTCGCATAGGAGGGCTACGACGGTCAGCCTGACCACGTCGCGCTTGCCGACGATCACGCGCTCCACGTTTCCTATGATTGACGTCGCAAAGGACTGTACCGCCGCGACATCCGGCCGACCTGTTACCGCCATCGTCTCTCCCCAGACCCGCCGCCCATCGTTGCCGGCATCTGCGCGGCCCGGTCGGCGCTCGTCCACCGTATCGGCGTCACAATCACGGAGCGTATCACAACGCGCATGGCCTGTGTTGATTGTAGCCTGCCTGCCAGGGGCGCCTTCGCCGATGCCCAAATGTGGAGGGTGCAGGCGTGGGAAACCCCGGGACTTATCCCGGCGGGTACCCGCTTGCGGGTGCCGTCATGTCGCGCCCAGCCGCGGGTTTCAACCCGCTCCCGTACCACCCGAGGGCGGGCTGAAGCCCACCACTTGGCGCGACATGACCCACTCCCCGCGTTGAAACGCGGGGTTTCTCGGTCCTGCCACTGCTATACTTGCGACTTGACAGTGTCACATATGGCGACTACTGTTGATACCCGACGGCCGCACTGGTAGTATAGGGCTGCCCCGGCGGTGTAGACCTGGGCCGGGATAGAGACGGTCTGCGGCCTCCGGATATAGACGCAGACATGGACAAGGAGCACAACAGCCATGGACGACTACGAGATCTTCGAGCCGGGGGACTGCGTTCTGCAATCCGGAGCGACCTTGCCCAGGGTGCGGCTGGCCTACAAGACCCACGGCACCCTCAATGCCGACAAGAGCAATGCCATCGTCTTTCCTACCCACTACGGCGGCCGGCACCAGGAGAACGAGTGGCTCATCGGCCCGGGCAAGGCGCTCGATCCGACCGCCCACTTCATCATCGTCCCCAACATGCTGGGCAACGGCTACTCGTCGTCGCCCAGTAACACGCCGCCGCCTTACGATCGCGCGGCCTTCCCCCACGTCACGATCTACGACAACGTGGCGCTGCAACATCGTCTGGTGGCCGAGCACTTCGGCATCACGCACCTGCCGCTGGTGCTGGGCTTCTCGATGGGTGCCCAGCAGACTTACCAGTGGGCGGTCAGCTACCCGGGCGAGGTCGACCGGATCATCCCTATCTGCGGCTCGGCCAAGACGTCGCCGCACAACTGGGTCTTCCTGGAAGGCGTCACGGCAGCTCTGCGTGCCGACGCCGCCTGGCGAGACGGCTGGTACGACGAGCAGCCGGTGCGGGGCATCCGGGCGCTGGCCCGGGTATGGGCGGGATGGGGCCACTCGCAGGCCTTCTACCGTGAGCTGATACACCTCAAGCTGGGCTATGCCTCGCTGGAGGATTTCATTGTGCGCGCCTACGAGGAGGATAACCTGCGCTTCGACGCCAATGACCTGCTGGCCATGGCCTGGACCTGGCAGCACGCCGATATCGGCGCTACGCCCGGCTTCGATGGTAACTTTGAGCGCGCTTTAGGCTCGATCAAGGCACGTGCGCTGGTGATGCCCTGCACGACGGATCTGTACTTCCCGCCGGAGGACAGCGCCTACGAGGTGCAGCACATCCCCGGCGCCGAGTTACGCCCCATTCACTCCATCTGGGGCCACACGGCCGGCGCGGGCGTCGATCCGGCGGATGCGGCCTTCATCCAGCAGAGCGTGAGGGAGTGGCTCGCAGCCCCCATCTGAGGCGAGGGGCGGCTTCCTGTAAGGTGCGAGCGCGATGTCAGTGCCGCTCGATCGTCCGATCCTGTCACCTGTCCACGTCGGCCGCGCCGCCGAGCTCGAGGCCGTGGAGCGCGCGCTCGACCGCCTGCAAGAAGGCGCCGGCCATGTCCTCCTCATCGCCGGCGAGGCTGGGATCGGCAAGTCGCGCCTGGTCCTCGACGCGCGGCAACGCGCGCAACAGCGCGGCCTGCCCATCTTCCAAGGCCGCTGCTTCGAGCAGGACCGCGCGCTGCCCTACGCCCCCTGGCTCGATCTGCTGCGCAGCTGCTTTGCCGGCCGGTCGGCCGAGGAACTGGCACAGGACCTCGGTCCCGCCGCTCGTCCCCTCCTCGCCTTGCTACCCGAGATGGACGACTTGCTGCCGGGAGGCGTTGCCGCGCCACCCCTCGGGCCGGAGCAGGGGAAGCAGCGCCTCTTTCACGCGCTCGCCGGGTTCCTGGCGGGACAGGGCGCCGCCTGTCCGATACTCGTGGTGATCGAGGACCTGCACTGGAGCGACGAGGCGAGCCTGGAGTTCCTGCTCTACCTGGCTCGCCAAATCGCCGGACGGCCCATCCTCCTGCTGCTGACCTACCGCACCGATGAGCCGCACCCGGGCCTGGTTCACGTCCTGGCGGAGCTGGAGCGCCGGCGCGTGGCCACCGAGCTGGCCCTGCGCCGTCTCGGCCCGCCCCAGGTCGAGGCGATGCTGCGGGCCATCTTCGCGCTCGATCGCCCGGTCAGCTCCGACTTCCTGGATGCCATCTATTCGCTCACCGACGGCAATCCCTTCTTCATCGAGGAGGTGCTCACCTCGCTTGTCGCCGCCGGAGACGTCTTCCACACCGGCCGGATGTGGGATCGCAGGCCGCTGATCGAGCTGCGCATCCCGCGTACCGTGGAGGATGCCGTGCGCCGCCGCGTCGAGCGTCTGAGCGGAGGCGCACGCGACACGCTGGTCCTGGCCGCCGTCGCCGGACGCCGCTTCGACGTCACCCTGCTGCACGGGCTGACCCAACTCTATGAGGGAGAGATCCTGCGCCAGCTCAAGGAGCTGATGGCAGCGCACCTGATCGTCCAGGAGTCGGCCGACCGGTTCTCTTTCCGGCACGCGCTCACCCGCCAGGCCATCTATGCCGGGCTCCTGGAGCGCGAGCGGCGCGCCCTCCATGGGCAGGTCGCCGCGGCCATGGAGCGCCTGAGCGCGGCGGGGCCGGACGCCCTCCTGGAAGACCTGGCCGGCCACTTCTACAGCGCTGGGCTGTGGGAGAAGGCGCTCGACTACGCGCGCCGCGCCGGGGAGAGGGCCGTGGCCATGGACGCCCCACGCGCGGCCGTGGCGCAATTCGCGCGCGCGATCGAGGCGGCGGAAGCGCTGCTCCAGGCTCCATCGCCGGCGCTCCTGCGGGAGCGGGGGCGGGCCTACGAAACGCTCGGCGCGTTCGAGCAGGCGCGGGCCGACCTCGAAGCGGCGGTGGAAGCGGCCCGGAAGGCCGCCGACCGGAGGGCCGAGTGGCAGGGGCTGCTCGACCTAGGACTGCTCTGGGCGTCCCGCGATTACGGGCGCAGCGGCGCCTAC
>Ga0070738_10006998_pt1 | contig 11517 bp, 10 predicted proteins | sample Coa_R2_2_FD_66446 | JGI IMG/M metagenome (GOLD analysis project Ga0070738, IMG submission 66446) | Surface soil microbial communities from Centralia Pennsylvania, which are recovering from an underground coalmine fire - Coalmine... | ecosystem: Environmental > Terrestrial > Soil > Unclassified ... | reverse complement strand
AAGCTACTCGGCTGCGATCTCAGGTTCCCCAGTTCGCCATCTGACCTTTTCAACTAGCTATGTGAGTTCGCGCAGCAATATTAATAACCTCGGACTTGCTTCCTGGAACCAGCTCGAGCAGGAGAATGCGTACTTCCAATACCAATTTCGTCAAGTAGGGGTGACCGGAGGCTTCAGCCGTTTGATCCAGGGATTCAGTGCGTCGGGATTGCCGCCTGCCCATGTCGGCTCATTCTCTGTCGGGGTCTATCGATGGTTCAACTTCTTCTAAGCGCGAAGCACGGCACACGGCTAGCTTTGACCGGGCTACTGATGCTGGCTGGCGTGTTCAGCAGCGATGTATTCGCGCGCGACAAGTCGAAACCCACCGAGTTCCAAGTTCCAGAGCTATTGCTCGACGGCGGTCGGAAATTAACCTTTGAGCGCAGTTTTAGCGCCGATCGCGATGTCAAAACCAAACGCGGCTTCTGGACCAAGGCATTCGATTTGGTCGTGGGCAAGCCGGATCTGCATTTTTTGGTGCGTCCATACAGCGTTGCCTCTGACTCGCGAGGCCGAGTGATCGTCACCGATCCGGGCGCCGTTGGGGTACACATCTTCGATTTTGCCGATCAGAAGTACAAGTTCATCTCACGCCGCGATAAGGGCAAAAATTCCATGTTGGCTCCTCAATGTGTCGCGCTTGACGATCAGGACAACATCTATGTGACGGATTCGGAGTCGGGCAAGATCTTCGTATTCGATGCGGATGGAAAATTCAAGCGTGCGATCGGCGCCCTGAAAGGCGGAGAAGGTTTTTTTAAACGCCCGACGGGGATTGCCATTGATACCACCGAACAGCGCATTTACGTGAGCGATACGCTGCGCAATAAGGTGTTCGTGCTGGACATGCAGGGCAGTGTCCTCAAAACCATCGGCCAGAACGGCACCAGCGCCGGCGAGTTCAACTTTCCGACAGAGCTTCGTCTGGATGGCAAAGATCTGGTCGTCGTGGATGCAATGAATTTCCGGGTCCAGGCCCTCGATCGGTCCGGGCAGTTCGAATATGCAGTGGGAAAGATCGGCGATGAGATGGGGACAATGTTCCGTCCGAAGGGGATCGGTATTGATTCCGAAGATCACCTTTATATAGTCGATGGTCTTCGCGGAATTGTGCAGGTTTTCAACCGCGAGGGTCAGTTGCTCTATTACTTCGGGCAAAAGGGCACTGGTTTTGGTGAATTCCGCTTGCCCACCGGGCTATTCATAGACAAGAACGATCATGTTTTCGTCGTCGATTCTTACAACGGCCGCGTGCAGGAGTTCCAATACCACGGTTTGAAGCAGCAGGCCAAAGGGGGAATTCAGTGACCCGCGGCTTGCACTTGGTGTGTGCCCTCTGGTTCGCTCTGTCTGTTGCTGCGTATGCGCAGCTCAACGGCGATGTCATCGGCGTACACGATCTCTCGCCAGGTGGTGTGTCCCCGGTTCAGGGCCCAAGGCCGGGATCCTGCACCTACTGTCACGTGCCTCACTCCGGCAATGGCGACATGGCTCCGCTGTGGAATCAAAAACTGGCAACGTCGGTGTACACCCCTTATGCCAGTACGACGAACCCTTCCAAAGGAAATGCACAAATGCCATTGGGCAGCGACAGTGGCCTGTGTCTTAGCTGCCATGATGGAACGGTCGCTCCTGGCGACACGGTGCTGTTCGGAAAACTACCCATGACGCGGGGACTCAATACCGCAGATCAATTCGGTCCGAGCCTGCAGAGTTCGCATCCGTTCAGCATCACGAAGCTGCAGGACGATGTCGATCTTGTAGTGACGCTGGCGAGTTCAGGAAAAACGGCGGACAAAACAGGAGCCGTAAAGCTCATCAATGGTAACGTTGAGTGTACTTCGTGCCATAGCCCTCACGTACAAGCCGTAGACAAGCTTTCCACGAACTTTCTTGTCCGAGATAGTTCAAATGGACAGATGTGTCTGGCCTGCCACGATCCAACGCGAACCGCGGTCAATGGCACTACCTTAGCCAATCCGCTGGCAGGCTGGAGCCTGAGTATCCACGCAACTGCATCGCAGTTCCAGGTTTCCGCGCAGGCAGGGTTAGGACTGTACGGCAACGTTGCCGCGAATGCCTGCCTTTCCTGTCACGCACCGCACAATGCGAAAGGAGCCACACGCCTGCTGCGTGCCGCGGACGAGCAGACGTGCGCTTCGTGTCACAGCGGCGGATCGAATGTCTCGCCGGCGGCTCCAAACGTTTTCGCGGAATTCGGCAAAATAGGGCATCCATTTCCGACGGGTACCAATCCTCACGACGCCTCGGAAGCGGCCGTTCTCAACAACAATCGCCATGCGACTTGCGCAGACTGCCACAACGCGCATGGATCTGAGCAAGTTACCTCGTTCGGACTTCCTCCGCTTTTGCGAGTCTCGCAGATGAATGTATCCGGGGTTGCTGCTGACGGAACGACCGCGCTTGCGCCAGCAACAAACCAATATGAGAACTGCCTGCGCTGCCATGGATACAGTGCTGGAAAAGGAAACGGAACGACGGTCCTTTACGGCTACCTTCCGGCCAGGTCGGGGGCCGATCCGCTGAATATCATCCCGCTGATGAACAGCAGTGCGAAGTCCAGCCATCCAGTGATGCATGTGCGTAGCAGCAGCTTCGCGCAGCCGAGTTTGCTGGTCACTATGCTCGACGTGAATGGATCGACCACGAAGGGCAGAGGAATGGGTAATCAGATTTTCTGCACGGACTGCCATAACAGCGATGACAATCGCGAGTTTGGTGGTTCCGGTCCAAACGGTCCGCACGGCTCGAAATGGCCACACATCCTGGAGCATAACTACGCTTCGAGCCAGGCTCCCGGCGGTCCGGGAACCGCGATCACGGTCAACGTAAATAAGCAGCCAGATCTGACGATTAACGGCCCGTATGGCATGTGCGCCAAGTGCCACGACCTGAATGTGGTCATGTCGAGCTCTTCGTGGGCCTATCATCAGGAGCACGTCTTCACTGACGGGTTCTCCTGCTCGGTATGCCACAATGCACACGGGATGACGGCAACATCCGCCAATCCAACCGGTGTGCGAATGGTTGATTTTGATTTGAATGTGGTAGGCGCAAATGGAAATAATCCCATTTCCTACAATCAGGCTGCGAATACCTGTACGCTTACCTGTCACAACCACGCGCACTAAGGCCGTTCATAGGTTCAGGGACAATGTTAGACTCCGGCCAATGTGACGGCTGGGCGTTTACGTTGAGAGCGATCATCACCGGACCTTGTACAGGCTTCACATCCACGTTGTAGCCGTCCAACTCGATCAGCGGTTGTTCCCCGCTTAGGTCCTTTGTTGCCGCTTCAATGGTGATGGTCGACGATTCATCCGGAACCAGCGGAATGTAATTGTCGGAATAGAACACCGGAAGCACGCGCCGGCCACTCTGCTTCTGATGCAGCCGTACAACATTCAGCCGGTTCCGGGACGTGCGAAGATTAGTCGGGAAGATTTTTGCCGCGTGTCTCGAGTCCTACTGGAAGGACCAGCAACCCGATGGCAAACCCGATGGCTGTGATCGCTACCGGCCTGCCGAGCGTACCCATTCTTCCAACCATCGCCGCAATGACGAAATTCACGCCCGCCGCAATGAAACGACCGAACGAAGTGGTAAACGCAAAAGCGGTTGCGCGAACCGAGGTGTCGTACTGCTCCGGCAACCATAAGCTGAATATCGCAAAGTTTCCGCCGAAAAAGCCGAGGAAGAACAGAACAGTAATGAATGGGGCCAGGCCATTCGGCAGATAAAAGGCCCATCCGAAACTCAGCAGGATGGTCGCTCCCATGCCCAAAAAGTAAAAGGCCAAGGTCGGCTTTCGCCCGAAATTTTCAGCCAGGGGCGGAACGGCGAGACAGCCGAGGATAGTTCCCAGAGACAGCAAGCCCATACCGAGCGAGGAAACATGTACGGCCTGAGCCTGGGCCATTCCGACTTTCTTCGCCAGGGTAATCATCGCAGTGGGCGCGTAAACAGCGCCTGCCCAGAGTCCGCAAATTGCCGCCGCGAGCAAGACAGTATTCACCGCCGTGCGGCGCCTGTATGGGCCGCTCAGAATGACTGCGAACCGATTTCGTCCACTCGTTCGGGCGCTTACTATTCGTTCCCAACGCTCCGGTTCGTTTACACGACGCAAGACGAGAAAGGCGACGACAATCGGCGTCAATCCGCACCAGAACATGGCGCGCCAGCCGTAGTGAGCCCCTACGGTATAGTTGAGCGCGGACGCGAGAAAAAAGCCGGCGTAATACCCCGTCTGAAGATAGCCGGCACCCATCTTGCGGCGATCCTCGGGCCAGGCTTCGGCCACATAGGTTCCAGCCAATGCCCACTCGCCACCGATCCCAATGCCTGCTAGCAACCGAAACAGTCCGAGCTGCCACACATTTTGCGAAAGGGCAGCGGCACCGGTGAAAATGGCGTAGACAAAAATCGTTGCGGCCAGCACTCGCGCACGGCCGAACCTGTCGGCGATGGGCCCCCACAGCAGCGACAACCCCCATCCGACGAGGAAGAGCGCGAAAAGTACGGAGCCGATATATCCGACATTCGCGGGAGTGGCTCTGATGCCTGACTTAGGAAGCAACTCTGTAAGAGCGGGACTGAGCACGAGCGCATAAATCACCGAGTCCATGCCGTCGAGAGTCCAACCGGACCATGCCGCCCAAAATCCGGTGATCTGCGAACGGCTGAGTTTTGTTCTTCCAGTCATGCGGTTGATCGAGACCTTATAGTTGACCTGTGCGACACGAGGCGCCAGATAAATCTGCCTCGGAAGGCGGGAAGCATAGCACGGACGTTAAGATGTGCGTTATCCCTGTGCGTTTTCGGCAGTTTTTTCGAACATTGCCCGGACTTCCGGCTTCGTCACTTTTCCCATTCGATTACGTGGCAAACTCTCCAGCAGTAAAAGCCGCGAAGGGATTTTATGTGTCGCCAGCCGTTCCCGCGCCCACACTCGAAGTGTCTGCAGATCGAGTGCACTGCCTGATTTCAAAACCACGGCGGCCGCAATGCGTTCTCCCCATTCGGCATCTGGGATGCCAACCACTGCACATTCGGAGATAACCGGATGCTCACGCAGCGCTTCTTCAATCTCCAGCGCCGACACTTTATGGCCGCCCGTTTTCAATATGTCGATGTTTGTACGGCCAAGGATGCGATATACGCCGTTTTCAACAATGGCTGTATCGCCCGTAAGAAACCATCCATCGCGGAAGGCCTCCCGCGTAGCTTCGGGCCTGCCCCAGTATTCCTGAAACACGCCTGGCCCGCGGACTATGATCTCGCCCGGCATGCCCGGAGAGACGTCGTTTCCAGCTTCGTCCGTAAGGCGAACTTCAACAGTGGGCAAAGGTCTGCCGACAGTGCCTGGAATGCGCGCGCCTCGGTACGGATTCGAAAGAGCCATGCCGATTTCGGTCATCCCATAGCGTTCGAGAAGAGTGTGTCCGGTGATTTCATGCCATCGTTGCAGCGTAATCACTGGCAGAGCAGCTGAACCGGAAACCATCAGGCGCAACTGCGCCGCATGTTTACTGAGAGTTGCTCGACATTCGGCTGATGAGGCTTCCCATGCTGCGATCAGCTTCACGTAGATCGTTGGCACTGCCATGAACATTGTGAGTTGGCTTCCGACAATTCGATCCCAAACTGTTGGCGCATCGAAACGAGGCAGCATCTCGCAAGTCGCTCCCAACCATAACGCACAGGACACGACGTTGATGATTCCGTGAACGTGGTGCAAGGGCAGACACAGCAGGATACGGTCGTCCGACGACCACTCCCACGCGTTCACCAGGCATTCAATCTGCGCGGCAATATTGGCATGTGTAGTGACGACTCCCTTAGGCCGCCCGCTGGTGCCGCTGGTGTAGAGAATCATCGCACGGCGATGCTCTGCAATTTCGGGCAAGTCCTGCGGAGGAGAGGCAATTAGCTCCTCATACGAAATCGCGTTCAGTTGGGCCTGCCCCCGAATAGATGAGATTCGACCTTCATTGTCTTTGTCGAAAATCAAAACGGACGCATGCGTGTCGGCGAGGTAATACTCAAGTTCGGAGGGCGGTGAGCCGATTGGCAGCGGTACCGCAATGCCTCCTGCTCGCCATATGGCCCATTGCACAGTTACCCACGCGAGGCCAGGGGCAACAAGAAATGCGATCCGTTCTTCTTGCAGATCCCTGCGGCCCCCGAGAAGTGCGCTCGCTACATGACTGGACAAGTCCAGAAGCTCGTCGTAGCGGTGCGTGCCGCTCGAATCGACAACAGCCGTTCGTGCGCCATGCTGGCGGGCGCGAGAGACAATTGGCAGGACGGCCATGCGGCAAACTATAAGTCTCTATCGCAGATTTGTCACACCTGCCGACCTTAGCCTTATACTTACACACCTCTTTAACCTCGCCTGGAATCCCGGAGCGAATGCGGATGTCTAAGTCGCGTCGGCAGTTTCTGATTAACACGGCAGCGAGTTTTGTCGCAGCTACCGTTGTACCCTCGTTCGCCTCGCAGGAGGCGCCTGAAACAACTCCCGGAGCGCCGGTCGCCTTCGGAACGGCGCCGCCGGTAGGCCCGGAGGTGTCGCCCACCACATTCGCGGAAGCAGAAAAGCTGGTGCAGATCACACTTGCGCCTGCCGAGCGCGCACAGGCAGCAGGAAACTGGCGTAGCGCGATGGCGCCTGTTTACGAGCGCCGAACCGGCCCGCGAAAGGTTGAGATTGAAGCGAGCGTCGCTCCTTACTCCCTTTGGAATCCGGTATTGCCCGGCCAGACCGCTGGGCCAACCCGCGATCACTTTATCTGGAGCAAAACGGATCCGGGTGTGCTTCCCACCAGTGAAGAGGACATTGCTTTTGCTCCTGTAACGCACCTGGCGCGCTGGATCGAAACCCGGCAAATCACCTCGGAGCGGCTGACCACGCTTTACCTCGATCGCCTCAAGAAGTTCGATCCGAAGCTTCGTTGTGTGATCACACTCACCAGCGATCTGGCGATGCAGCAGGCGCGTGCGGCCGATCGGGAAATCGCCGCGGGGAACTATCGCGGGCCGCTGCACGGAATTCCGTGGGGAGCCAAGGACCTACTGGATACAGCCGGCATTCCGACTACCTATGGCGCCGAACCTTTTCGTAAGCGAGTGCCTGCTGCCGATGCGGCTGTGGTAAAGCGGTTACACGATGCAGGCGCGGTTCTGGTCGCGAAGCTGAGTCTCGGTGCTCTCGCCTTGAATGACATCTGGTTCGGCGGGCAGACAATGAATCCATGGCTGCTGGAAGAAGGTTCGTCTGGCTCGAGTGCAGGCCCAGGGGCCGCGACGGGTGCGGGCCTGGTTGGATTCGCGATCGGCAGCGAAACCGGCGGAAGCATCGTGTCGCCGAGTATGCGCTGCGGCGTCACCGGACTTCGTCCCACTTATGGACGCGTGGCTCGAACCGGCGCCATGACGCTGTGCTGGTCACTCGACAAGCTCGGTCCGATGGCCAGAGGGGTAGAAGACACGATACTCGTGTTGCGAACGATTTCAGGCCCAGACTCGGGCGATCTCAATAGCGTTTCCAGCAGTCTCGACTATGACGCGAACGCGCCCATCAAGGGCTTGCGCATCGGCTATTTCCCGGCGTGGATGAAAGAGCCTCCGGCCACCGATGTGGATCGTGCAGCCCTCGAGGCTGTCGGCAAGCTCGGCATGACTCCGGTGGAAGTAATTCTTCCGAATTGGTCTTACGACTCGCTCGACCTGATTCTTTTCGCCGAAGCCGCGGCTTCGTTTGAAGAGATAACTGTGAATGGCGACGTGGATCAACTGAAGGCGCAGGTGCCCGATGCCTGGCCGAATACGTTCCGGCAGTCGAGATTCCTGTCGGCGGTCGATTTTGTACAGACCGATCGCCTTCGGCGCAAGGTTGCGCAGGAAATGGCGCGAATCTTTTCGCAGGTCGATCTGCTGCTGGTTCCCTCGCTTCGCGATGAGATGTTAACAATCACCAACTTTACGGGACACCCTTCGTTGACATTCCGTGCAGGATTCGTAGAAGTCTCCGAGGCGCGCAGTGACTGGGCTCCGGACCCGGCTCATCCGCTTCCGAAGTTTTCGCCTCCCAGGCGTGTTCCACACGGAGTGACTCTGATCGGGCGGTTATTTGAGGAAGGTACGCTGGTTCAAGCCGGCCGCGCCATGGAAAAGAGCTTCGGTGTCGCAGGCGAAAGGCCTTCGGGCTTCTAAGTTCTGCACGCTCTGGAAACTCGTCCAGCAGAGCGGCCACAGCCCAGATGCGCAATAATAAGTAAAGATGCGCGGGCGCGGGTGGTCCTAATGACGCGGAATTTCATCTGGCTGAAAAGTCTTCTCGTGGTATTGCTGCTTACTTGCACGTTAGTGTCGCAGATCAGTGGGAAAGTTCGTCGGGCACCTGGTTTTCCATCCGATGTCATTTGGATCGATCAGGGCGCACATTCCCCATCACTTAAAGGACTATCGGGGACACGTCGTTCTTATCGACTTCTGGGAATACACCTGCATCAACTGCATTCGCGATTTCGCGATCGTCAAGCGCTGGTACGCGAAGTATCACCCCTACGGATTTGACGTGATCGGAGTTCACTACGGTGAGTTTGCTATCGGGCACAATACGAAAAACGTAGAAACGGCCGCAAAACGTTTTCGCCTTCCCTGGCCGGTTGTTTCAGATGTCAACGGAACCTTTTGGACCGAATACAATACACAGGCTTGGCCGACACGCGATCTCATCTCACCTGACGGCGAGATCGTCATGCAGGTCGAGGGGGAACGGTACAGCGAATTGATGGAGCAGAAAATTCGCGAACTCCTTGCAAAGAGCCATCCCGAGGTGATGAAAATTCCTCCTGAGCCGCCGGAAGATACCTTTAATCCGGAGTGCGGGGTTTCTACGCAGGAGACTTACATTGGCCCGCAGTATGGGCGTGGCGCCGTGGAAAACAAGCAGCGCATGCAACGGGACGAGGTGGTCGACTTCCACCCCGATCGTACCCCCACAGATGGTGGGGTGATACTTTCCTCGAAGTGGAAAGGCGGTACTGACGGAGCGATCTCAGCGGCGCGCGGTGCCTCTGCCGACCTTCAGTATCATGCGCGTTCTGTCTACGCGGTTCTGAGTCTTGATACGAAGAAGCCTGTGCGAGTAGATGTGACACAGGATGGTAAGCCACTCGATGCAGCAGACGCCGGACTTGACATCAAGTTTGATACAAATGGTTCGTATTTGGAAGTAAATGAGCCCCGGATGTACTTCGTCATCAAGAATCCGGAGTTTGGCTCGCATCTGCTGAGTCTGAGTGCCGAAGATCACGGAGTAGATCTTCATTCTTATACGTTTGGAAACAACTGCCAACAGGACTTTGAGAAAAGCGTTGTTTTCACTGCGAATCAAGACAAATGATTGCGCAAGCGCCGCTGAGGCCGCTCGCGCAGCCGTTCTCTGAGGAGTGCTATGAAGCTGGTGTGGACGTTCGCTTGCCTGTTCGGCCTGGCGACAACTGCTCTAGCGCAGCAAATTCTCGTTGCCGCGGCAGCCGATCTCAACCAGGTAATGCCAAGGATCGCAGAGCGGTTCGAGCGCGAGACAGGCACGAAGGTCAAATTATCGTTCGGTTCTTCGGGCAATGTCTTCGCTCAGTTGAAGAATGGGGCGCCTTTCGACATTTTCTTTTCCGCAGACATGGAGTATCCGACGCGTCTCCAGTCAGCGGGACTCGGGCAGCCGGGTTCTCTGCATGAGTACGCTGTAGGCAAAATCGCTTTGTGGGTTCCGGACAACTCTCCACTGAATGTGAGCGGCGGCCTCGTTGTTTTGAATAGCCCGCACGTGCGCAAGATAGCTATCGCGAATCCCAACCACGCTCCTTATGGTCGCGCTGCCGTTGCTGCCCTGCAGCACGAGCGACTTTATGAAAAGGTGAAGGATAAATTGGTGCTCGGAGAAAACATCTCGCAAACATTCGAGTTGGTAAACAGTGGTAATGCCGACATCGGTATTGTGGCGCTTTCGTTGGTGATGGCGCCGAAGATGAAGGGGATCGGCCACTATGCCCTGGTTTCGGCCGGCGACTATTCGCCGATTCGGCAAGGGGCGATCATTCTTAAGTCCTCGCAGAACAAAGCTGCCGCCGAACGTTTTCTGACATTTTTCTTGCGCCCCGAGATTCGCGACCTCATGAAGCAATATGGCTTTGAGGCTCCTTAAAATATCTTGATGCGATCTAACGTTTGCGCGTGACAAGCAACCTGCGCTCATAACTCCATAAGCAGCCGTTCGGGCATTCTAAAGTTTCCATTGCGCTGTGAGTAGCAGGACCGGCGAGTTGCGGCATACTTCCGAGACATGGCTCGACCAGTGAAGAAATGGAACAGTAGCCCGCTGGAGAGTGGAAGCTGCGTGGGACACTGTTTGGACTGCTCGTTTCAGAGTTGGCGGGAGATCCCACTGAAATTACAACCGGATTTCCGTGATCACAGCTTGGTCGCGCCGTTAACGCCAGCCCGACGAGCGTCATTTGGTATAATCAACCCTTCTGGCGCAAAGATTTTTGATCTCATTACACTTCTGATGGATCTGCGTCATGCTGCACGTCGGGGAGTGGCTCAGCCTGGTAGAGCACCTGGTTCGGGACCAGGGGGTCGGAGGTTCAAATCCTCTCTCCCCGACCAATACCTTCAACAACTTGCAATTTTGGATTCCTGTTGGGGCACCCAAAGGGGCACCCATTGCTCGCTGAAGGTTTCCGGCTGATCCGGTTTGACTTCTTTTGCTTTCTCTGCGTTCTGGGTGGCGATGGACACCGCTTCTACCGCTCGCGTGACCGCGTCCACTCGTTCTTCCCACCAACTCTTGCCGTAAACGTTCTGGGTCACATCAATATTTGCGTGGCCCATGTTGTCCCGGACGACCTCCGGCCTTGCGCCCTCCCTCAGCATGAGGCTGGAGTGCATGGTGCGGAAGCTCCGAAAATCTACGGCACTGGAGAGGCCCAGCTTGGTCGCGGCGGCCTTGATGTGGCGCAATAGATTACGCCTGCCCAAAGGACCGCCTTTACCCTTGCCTTTACGCGTGCAGAACACCAAATCATTCGGCTGCCGGTGCTTGCTCGCGTTCCATCTTCCAATCAGGGCGCTCTTCATCAACCCGCACTTGTCGAACGGCACTTGCCGCTCGCCAGCGTCGGTTTTTACGTCGTCGAATTCGCCTTCGTAGATGCGCTCTTCCACGGTGATGCGGTCTGCCTGAATGTGACGCCAGCGCAGCGCCAGCACCTCACCGATTCGAAGCGATCCGAAGACGATCAGCACGACAACGCTCTTGGTGGGCTCGGGAAGAAGCTCAATCAGCTTGCCGATTGTCGCCAGCGGCAACAGGATCGTCGGCTTGCGCTGCTTCCTCCGAGGCAGCTTCACCCCAATTGCCGCGTTCTTCTCCACCATTCCCCA
>Ga0070738_10006997_pt1 | contig 11517 bp, 8 predicted proteins | sample Coa_R2_2_FD_66446 | JGI IMG/M metagenome (GOLD analysis project Ga0070738, IMG submission 66446) | Surface soil microbial communities from Centralia Pennsylvania, which are recovering from an underground coalmine fire - Coalmine... | ecosystem: Environmental > Terrestrial > Soil > Unclassified ... | reverse complement strand
CAATTTTGCGTACAGGGCTCTTTGTTTTAGTTTTTGATAGGGCAAATAACCTGATTTGCTGAGAAAGGTAAGTTGGTTCTGGATCATAAATTGCGCGGGTTCAGCGCAATTTATGCATCTTTTTTTTCATTTGTAAAACATTTTACCTAGAAGGTCCGATCTTGTCGGAAGGCACGATTCCTGAGCCTTCGAGGATGGCATAAAAATGATCGAGAGCCAGATTCGTTAGTTTCTCTACCGCGCCGGATGGCCAGCGAATCTCGACGGAGTCGATTTTTGACGCATTGGCGAGACCAAAGTGTAGGCGAAGGTCATTTTGAGAGAGATAACTGCCGCCGCTGCGGACTTCGTCTGTTTGCGTCATGCCTCCGGCAGTGATGGTGACGCGAGCGCCGAGGGCGAGCCGGTTGCTTTTGGTCCCGGCCAGTTCGAAGCTGACCCAATGCGTGCCGGGTATGCCGTTGTTGTGCAGGATCATGGGTGATCCGTCGATGTCTGAAACGACGATATCGACGTTGCCGTCATTGTCGAGATCGGCTACGGCAAGCCCGCGGCTGGTTCGCGGCTCGATGAGCGCGGAGCCGGCCTGCTGGCTGGCATCACAGAAGTTGCCGTTGCGCTCATTCATGAAGAGGTTCTTGGGCTGACGGTAGCGCGCGCCTGAGGGCAGCGTATCGACCTGAGGATAAACCTGTCCATTGACAGCGATGAGGTCTTCCCAGCCATCATTGTCGAGATCCACGAAGGCGTCGCCCCATTTCACATAAGGCAAAGTAGGCAAGCCGACTCCGGCGTCGTAGGAGACTTCGCGGAAATCGTAGTTGCCCTGGTTCTGATAGAGGGCGTTGTTTTCATCGACAAAGTTGGTCACGTAGATGGAGAAGCGTCCAGAGTGGTTGTAGTCACTGATGGCCACACCCATCGAGCCTTGCTCGGAGCCGTCATTGCTGACAGCCGTGCCGGATTCGAGACCGATCTCGGTGAACTTACCCTTGCCATCATTTTTGTAGAGGAAGTTGGGCGTTGAATCGTTGGCGACGTAGATGTCGGGGCGTCCTGTGTTGTTGAAGTCTGACCAGACGACGCCGAGGCCATAGTAGCCGTCGGGATCGCTGACTCCAGCCTGTTTCGAGACATCTGTGAATGTGCCGTCGCCGTTGTTGTGGTAAAGGGCGTCGCCCGCTCCTTTGAGACCGCGCGGGCCGCACTGCACGTCGATGCCGCGGTACTTACAGGTGGGCTTGCTGCCGAATTCGGGCAGATCGGAGAGCTTGAAATCGACGTAGTTTGTGACCATGAGATCGACAAACCCGTCGCCGTCATAGTCGCCGAAAGCGGCTCCCGTGGACCAGCGTCCATCGGCTACGCCTGCCTGTTTGGTTACGTCGGTGAAGGTTCCGTTGCCATTGTTTTTATACAGAACGTTGCCACCGAGGCAGGTAATGTACATGTCGGGCCAGCCGTCGTTGTTGTAGTCTCCGACGGCTCCGCCCATGGCGAAGCAGGGAGTGGCGACCCCCGCCTTGTCGGTAACGTCGGTGAAGGTACCGTCGTGATTGTTGTGGTAGAGCGCGCCGCGGGCCTTTTCTCCTTTGAGTGCCATATCGACAGTAGGCGCATTGGTGAAGTAGATGTCGGGCCAGCCGTCGCGGTCGTAATCGATGATGAGGACGCCGCCGCTCATGGATTCGACGATGTACTTCTTTTGAGGCGCAGAGAGGTGCGTGAACCTGATACCGGATTTCTGGGTTACGTCGACCAGCTGAGGGATGAGGCGGTCTTTACAGACGCGAGACTTGACTCCCGCCGGCGGAGGAGATGCCGGGCTGTGCGCCTGAGCCAATGTTTGCAGGGCCAGAAGAACCTGCAGAAGGCCGGCTGAAAGTTTTCGGCTGGATGTTCTGGAAAAATTAGAGGTCGGGTTGATCGGCACCTGAGATTCCTGCCTGGATTGCGTGGGTGAATATCATTGTAGCGGCTATGGCAGTATCGAGAAATGCTGGTAAGCTGACGCTGCATAACTACCTTGCCCGAGTTCGTCTGGTACAAGACATTACAAGGTACTATGAGACATTCTGAATCCTGATGCCCGAACATGCTAAATACACCATGCGAGATGTGGCACGACTTGCCGGTGTCTCCACGTCTACTGTATCCGCCGTCCTGAATGGTACTGTTCCTGTCAGTCCGGCGCGCAAAAAACGCGTTATGGAGGCAATGGCAGCCCTGGACTACCATCCGGATGCCATTGCGCGGAGCCTTAAAACCGGAAAAACCAACGTTATTGGCATTGTTGTGCCCGATATTACCAATGCTTTTTATCCGGAAGTAGTGCGCGGAGCTGAGGCTGCCGCGCAACGCGCTGGTTATTCTGTGCTGCTGTGTGATTCCAATGAAGACCCTCAAATTGAGGCCCAGCATTTGGCGGCTTTATTTTCCCGGCGTGTCGAAGGGGTCCTGATGGCGTGCTGCGCAAACTCAACTGCCTATGACACGATGATCCGGCGGCGCTTTCCCATGGTGTTTGTGGACCGCCTGCCGGCTGCGGCATCAGAAGGCACTGTGTCCAGCGACAATATCGGCGCAGGCTATCAGGCGGCCAAACATCTCATTGGTCTAGGACACAAGCGCATCGCTATGGTGGCCGGTCACCTGGGACTCTCTCCGCATCGCGACCGTCTGGAAGGATTTCGCAAGGCCATGCAGGAGAGCCATCTGCCGATTCTGGACGAATATCTTCTCTGCGATGATGTGCAGATTGAGAACGGGGTCGATGCGGGCCATCGCCTGCTTTCGCTGCCGACTCCGCCGACAGCACTCATGGTCAGCAACAATAAGCTGATGCTGGGAATTCTTCAGGCGCTCGACGAAAAAAACATCCGCGTGCCGGAGCAACTGAGCGTTATCGGTTTTGATGATTACATCTGGAACCGCTATTTCAGCCCCAGCCTGACGGCCGTCGCCCAATCGACCCATGAAATGGGCCAGCAGGCATTTGATCTGCTGATTCGTATTATCAACCGGCAGCCGGACGATAAGCAGGCGGTAAAGAATATCCGGCTTTCCACGGAGCTGCGAGTTAGAAACTCGACGGCCTCGCCTGATTAGCATCACCCATTCTTATCGTTAAGACAAACAACAATTGAGCACTGAAAATACGGTATATTTGTTGATCGAAACGTTTCTATTGTTTTACGGGCTGCGATTCGTATATAAGGTGTTGACGCGATAGTTCGCGAGTGTGCATATCTGAACTCTCACTGTCGATGGTATTGATGGAAGTTCTGCAATGCAGTGAGCTGTTTCTGATATCTACTCAATACGAGGAAATGAAATGCGACGTGTTCTTCTTTTTCTGCTTGTCATCAGCTCAACGGCATGCATGAAGGCCCAGATTCCGAGCTGGATGCCTGATCCCACGCAACAGCAGACGTATACGTTGCATCGCTCATCGAGCCAGGAATTAACTGGCGCAAATGCCGACTATCGCACGGTGACACCTGGGCAGACACTGACGATTCTTGATGTGGATGGCCCGGGCATGATCTCCCATATCTGGTTTACGCTGGCGGATCGGGAGCCGTTTTTCCTGAAACGCGTCGTATTGCGTATTTACTGGGATGGCGAAGAGACGCCCAGCGTAGAAACGCCTATTGGGGATTTCTTCGGATTGGGAACAGGGGACGTGGTTCCGTGGCAATCCGCGGTTCTTACAGTCTCGCATGACCGCGCCATGAACAGTTATTTCCCGATGCCTTATGCACATCATGCGCGCATCACCATCACCAACGAAGGTAAGGACGCGCTTGGAAGTCTTTACTGGAATATCGATTACCGCACTTATTCGCAGCCGATTCCCAAAGGTACGCTTTACTTCCATGCGCAGTACAGACAAGCGCAGCCAAACCACGGATGGACGGGCCAGTGGTATGAAAACGGCGATCCGATTGTGAACTACCGCCGCAACCTGGACGGCAAGGACAACTACGTCTGGATGGAGGCGAAGGGGCACGGACAATTTGTCGGCGTAACCATGTCCATTCTGCAGAACCAGGATGGATGGTGGGGTGAAGGCGATGACATGTTTTTCATCGACGATGAAACTAAGCCCACGTTTATCGGCACCGGGTCAGAAGATTACTTCCTGGGCGCATGGGACTTTGGCGGTGCTGGATACAGCCTTCCATTGAACGGCGCTCCTCTCGTCGGCAAAGAGCTGGCGGGGGCGCGGTGGAGCGTGTACCGCTTTCATCTGGACTCGCCGATACCGTTTACGAAGTATTTCAAGGCCACCATCGAGCATGGCCACGCGAACCATCGTTCTGATTCGTTTTCCTCTGTTGCCTACTGGTATCAGGCTGAGCCTCACGAACCCTTTCCTCCATTGCCGGATGTAAATGATCGCGTGCCGGTCCTGGAGTTTGTCGGCGGGCCGGGAAATTCAAAAGGAGAGTATTCGCCGGGAAGCCTGACGCCGCGCTAATAAAAGGAGCGCCTCATTCTTATGTCATCGACCTACAATCCGATGAAAGAGGCTCTGCTGATTACCAGCGGAGACCTGCGCCAGTCTGCGAATGTGGTTTGCTGGGCTGCGCAGGAGGAGATGGAGCGCAAGCTGAGCGAGAGCTTTGCTCAGGAAGGCGTGATTCTGAAAAGGGCCTTTCCTATGGATGCGCGGAAGGGGCATGGCTTCATCTCCAGCCAGCGCATGGGCATGGATATTTTTGCCGGCATTGATCCGGAAGCGAACCTGGTATTCGCGACGGCAGCGTGGCAATACACGCATCATGTTCTGCCGGGATTGCGCACACATCGCGGGCCCATTCTTACGGTGGCGAACTGGTCAGGACAATGGCCGGGACTGGTTGGATTGCTGAACCTGAACGGCTCGCTTGTAAAAGCCGGGGTACAGTTCAGCACTTTGTGGAGCAAGGAATTTGAGGACGATTTCTTTCGAAACGGGCTGCGCTCCTGGATCAAAGATAAGAAAATCGTTCACGATACGAGTCACGTGCGTGATCTCGACATCAGCAAGCTCCCGGCAGATGCCGCCAGCCTGGGAAAAGCTCTGGCGACCTCACTCAAACAGCGCAAAGCAATTCTCGGTGTCTTCGATGAAGGCTGCATGGGCATGTACAACGCCATCATCGATGACGAGTTGCTGAACCCTGCGGGGGTTTACAAAGAGCGCCTGAGCCAGTCGGCGCTGGTGGCGCGCATGCGCACCATCAAAGATGAAGAAGCAACTGCCGTCCGGAAATGGCTGGATGGGAGAGGTCTGAAGTTCGTTACCGGCAAGGACGAAGCAACAGAGCTGACAGATAAGCAGATTCATGAGCAATGCAAGATGTATATCGCCGCGGTCCGCATCGCGCATGAATTCGGCTGCGACGCCATCGGCATTCAATATCAGCAAGGGCTGAAAGATATGGTTCCGGCTTCTGACCTTGTGGAAGGCCTGCTGAATAATGCAGACCGTCCTCCGGTATACGAGGAGCAGTCTGGGAAAGAACTGTATGCCGGCCAGCCTCTGCCGCACTTCAACGAAGTGGATGAAGGCGCGGGCCTGGATGCTCTGGTGACGAACCGCTGCTGGAATGCGCTGAAGATCGATCCGGCAACGACGCTGCATGATGTTCGCTGGGGCGAGCATTTCTCCGGCGACGGTATTGATGATTTTGTCTGGGTCCTTCAGATATCAGGCGCAGCTCCTGCCAGCCATTTCGTTGGAGGCTATCAGGGAGCATCGAGTGAACGCCAGCCGCCGATGTATTTTCCGCTCGGCGGAGGCACGTTGAAGGGCGTTGGCAAGGCAGGTGAAATCGTATGGAGTCGCGTCTTTGTCGAAGGCGGCGCTCTCCATGTGGATATCGGGCGCGGCTCGGTTGTGGAGCTGCCTGCGGAAGAAACAGCGCGCCGCTGGAAAAATACAACCGGCCAGTGGCCGCTGGTCAGCGCCTTGTTCCACGGCATTTCGCGGGATGCATTCATGGCCCGCCACCGGGCGAATCATGTGAGTATCGCGTATGCACCGGATGCTGCTTCAGCAGACAAAGCGCTTGCGGTCAAGGCAGCGATGTTCCATGAGATGGGAGTGATGGTGCATCTGTGCGGCAGAACTTCATCCTGAAGGCCAGCAGGCGCTTTTTATTTTGACTTCTCCCGCTCAGCAATTTCGCGGGCGCGAAATTTTGCGATGCGCTCGATCAGCTTCACGGGAACAGGTTCGGAGAGCGGAAAGCGGATGGTGCCTTTATTGATCTTGTACCCTGCGAGCTCATCTTTGAATTCCGCGACGAGACGATCACCGGCGGGATAAAGAGAGTAGTGCTGTTTCCATCCGGCGAAGTAGATGACCGCAGAGCCGCGTATTTTATAAGCCGGAATCTGATAGGAGATAACTTCTTCGGCTTGCGGCAACGCCTTGCGAATAGCATGGCGCACGCGCTCAAGAATCTCACGCGAGGCCTGCGGTTGCGCGCCGATATATTCGTCGACGGAATTGAAATTTGTCCTTGCCATGGCTTCTCCGAAACAATACCGCCGCCCCGAATATCTGCCAAGCGCAAACCATCTAGAGATAAAGATCACTAATCTATGGCCAAACCGCCTGATTGGCGATTAACAGCCCAACGATTACCGGGCCTATACCAAAGGCTCGCCGTTGGTTAAATCTGGCCTGTTAGGAGCTGTGCGGCTCGTCTCGAAGTCAAAAATGCCCAAATAAAGGGGCAAAAGAAAAAGGCAGAAAATGATGTAAGCGCTATCACCAGCTACCTTGTATGAATTACGATTCTATGCAGTTGATCAAGTATTCGGGATCGTCCTGTTGCCGTCATTTTCGGGCGCTATCCATCCTGAATGTGTGAGGGGTCTTTTTAGAGCATGAAGAGATTTGCAGTTGCATCCGTTTTCGCCGTGGGAATTGGTTTTCTTGTCTCGCAGGCAGTACGGACGCCGATCTATGCGGCGTCAGGATTCCAGGCAAGCACTCAGTCCAACCAGCAGACGCCTCAGCAGCAGTCTGGTCAGTCCGCCAGTCCGGTCAAAGGAGAAACAGCGGCTGCCTCTACTTCGTCGCACCCGGATTTGTCGAAAGCGGGCGGCGATCTATTCGTGCAGAACTGCGCCTTCTGCCATGGCCGCGACGCCATGGGCGGAGAAACCGGCCCTGATCTGACCCGGTCAAAGCTTGTGATTGCAGATGTGGGCGGCGACAAAATTTCTGAAGTCATTCGTGACGGACGCCCGCAGAAGGGCATGCCTTCCTTCAATTTCTCAAACGAAGAAATGCTCAGCGTCGTGGCCTTCATTCATGACCAGGAAAAAAAGGCGGCTGCGCACATTGGCGGGCGTCGCGGCGTCGATGTCTCTGATCTCCAGACCGGCAATGTAGAGAAAGGCAAGGAGTATTTCAACGGCGCCGGCGGCTGCTCCAAGTGCCATTCGCCCACAGGCGATCTGGCCGGCATTGCCAGGCGTTATGAGGGGCTTCATCTAGAAGAGCGGATGCTCTATCCGCGCGACGCGAAAAGCAAGGTGACGGTCACGCTCCCCTCGGGAGAAAAGGTCACCGGAACTCTGGCCTATCAGGATGAATTCGTTATCGGCCTGCGTGATGCAAATAACACGTATAGGTCCTGGCCGACCAATAAAGTAAAGTTCACGGTTAATTCTCCGGTGGATGCGCACGTTGAGCAATTTCCGAAATACACGGACGACGACATCCATAACCTGATGGCGTATCTGCAAACGCTGCGTTGAATCATTTTGCTCTGAGAGGGTTCTCTGCCGGTATGAAGTTGCTGAAAAACGCGCTGGTCCTCACTGCGGGCGCATCGTTGTTTGCACTTCCATTTTCCCTGCATGCCCAGAATCTGGATGCGGCAACGCTGCTGAAGCCTCCGGCAGACAGCTGGCCCGGCTACCACGGTGATTATTCCGGCATGCGCCACAGCAGCCTCACGCAGATCAATCCGCAGAACGTAAAAAATCTGACGCTGGCCTGGGCTTTCCAGACGCTGCAGGGCGCGGAGATCAAATCGTCGCCGCTGCTGGTGGATGGCATTTTGTACTTCACCGTGCCTGACAATATCTGGGCCGTAGACGCGCGCTCCGGTCACATGATCTGGCACTACAACAAGCCGACGGCCAAAGGGCTGCATATTGGCCATCGTGGCGTTGCCATGTACAAAGGCTGGCTCTATTTCGTTACGCCCGACGATCACCTGATATGCCTGAACGCGAAAGACGGAAGCGTGCGCTGGGACGTGGTTGTAGCTGACGTGAACAAAGGCTACTGGACAACGCTGTCGCCGCTGGTTGTGAAGAACCACGTCATCGTCGGGGTCTCCGGAGATTTTGACAATCTGCCCGGCTATCTTCGCTCTATCGATCCTGAGACAGGCGAGCAGCAGTGGCAGTGGAATTCCACGCCCCCTCCGGGAACGCCGAACAGCACCACCGGCGGCATGACGTGGATGACCGGGACCTATGACCCCTCGCTCAACCTGATCTATTGGGGAACAGGCAATCCTACGCCGGTCCTAAACGGCGCTTCGCGTCCCGGCAACAATGAATACACGTGCAGCATCGTGGCTATCGATCCCGACACTGGAAAACTCCGGTGGGGCTTCTCAGCTTCGCCCCACGATACGCATGATTGGGATGCCGTGGAAACGCCAGTATTGGTCGATGCCGACTTCCACGGCAAGCCGCGCAAGATGCTGATGCAGAGCTCACGCAACGGCTACTTCTTCGTGCTCGACCGTGTCACTGGAAAGAGCCTCCTCACAGTCCCTTTTGGCCCCACGAACTGGACGCTGGGAATCGACAAGGAAGGCCGCCCAATCCCGAACCCCGCCAAAGAACCCGCGCGCGACGGACGCCTGATTGCCCCCGATGAAGGCGGCATGACGAACTACCGCTCCCCCAGCTTCGATCCGAAGACAGGCCTGTTCATCGTCGATGCCCACCCCAGCTGGAGCATCTACTTCGCCAAGCCTGAAGACGGTAACTATGGATGGGCAGGCGCGGACTACGGGCTCTGGGGCAAAGGTGTCATCGAAGCCATTGATTACCAGACAGGTAAGATTCGCTGGAGCCATGATGTGGGACGGGGAGGTTCCGGCGCTGGCGTTCTGACCACGGATTCCGGGCTGACCTTTACCGGCGACGCCTACGGCAATGTCCTGGCGCTCGACAGTCGCACTGGAAAGACCCTCTGGCATGCCGGGACAGGAGGGCCGATGCAGAGCTCTCCCATTACTTACGAGCTGGATGGCCGCCAGTATGCAGTGACCAGCAGCGGCGGGGTCCTGTTTGCCTGGGCATTGCCGCTTCAGTCTGAGTAGATTTCTTTATGAAGGTTACGATTGCTATGAAGTTCCTTAAAAATGTATCGGTTGTGATGTTGAGCGTTCTCGGATGGATCGCCTCCACCTGCATGCTGCCTGCGCAGAACGTTGATTCAGCCATGCTCCTCAAGCCGCCTGCCGACAGCTGGCTCTCATATCATGGGGACTACACTGGGCAGCGCCACAGTAAGCTGACGCAGATCACGCCGAAGAACGTCGGCAATCTCACGCTGGCCTGGGCCTTTCAGACGCAGCACAGCGACACCATCAAGTCCACGCCTCTTCTCGTCGAGGGCATTCTGTATTTCACCATCCCGGACAACGTATGGGCCGTCGATGCCCGCTCCGGTCACATGCTCTGGCACTACACTTATCCGCCAAACAAGGGCGACCATATTGGCCAGCGCGGCCTGGCCATCTATAAGGATTGGCTCTTCTTCCGCTCTCCGGACGCTCACCTGATTTCATTGAATGCGAAAGACGGAACAGTGCGCTGGAACGTCGAGATCGCGGATGTGAATAAAGGCTACTGGGCAACCGAGGCCCCGCAAATTGTTGGTAATCACGTCATTGTCGGTATAGGCGGCGACATGGACAATCTGCCTACGTTTATCAAGGCGATTGATCCGGAGACAGGCAAGACCCAGTGGACATGGAATGTAACTCCGCCCGCGGGCGCTCCCGATGCCTCTACCGGCGGCACAACCTGGATGTCCGGGACCTATGATCCGGAGCTGAACCTGATCTACTGGGGAACAGGAAATCCGACACCGGTTCTGAATGGCAAAGCGCGTCCCGGAGACAATCTCTATACGTGCAGCATCGTCGCTTTGAACCCCGATACAGGAAAGCTGGTCTGGGGTTTCTCCGCCTCACCCCACGATACCCATGACTGGGATGCCATCGAAATCCCCGTGCTGGTAGACGGAACGTTCCACGGCAAGCCTCGCAAAATGCTGATGCAGGCTTCGCGCAACGGATACTTCTTTGTCCTGGACCGCACCAACGGCGAGAGCCTGCTGACTGTTCCCTTTGGCCCGGTCAACTGGGCCAGCCATATCGACAAACAGGGCCGCCCGATTCCTGACCCGGCAAAAGAGCCCGCCCCCGATGGCCGCCTGATTGCGCCGGACGAAGGCGGCCTCACCAATTTCCGCTCTCCCAGCTTCGATCCGAAGACCGGATTATTTATCGTGAGCGCGCATCCCAGCTGGAGCATTTATTTCTCCAAGCCCGCCGATGGCGACTACGGCTGGGCCGGTGCTGATTATGGTCTGTGGGGCAAAGGCGTTCTCGAAGCCATTGACTACCAGACCGGCAAAATCCGCTGGAAGCACGAGCTTGGCCCGGAGGGAGCCGGATCAGGTGTTCTGACCACGGACTCCGGCCTGACCTTTACCGGCGATGCTCACGGAAACTTTCTCGCGCTCGACACCAGCAACGGCAAAACCCTCTGGCACGCAGGAGCAGGGGCCCACATCGCAAGCTCGCCAATCACCTATGAGCTCGACGGCCAGCAATATCTTCTGACCAGCGGAGGCAGTGTGCTCTTCGCCTGGAAGCTCCCCGATTCAGGCCGCTGAAGAGAGTAAAATCATGGCGCGGATAAGTCCGCGCCATAACTCTTATCGGATCATGATGCTCGCTGATAATGCGGACCGGAAACACATCAGCAGCAATGGTAATCTGAAAATACAGCCCATCCGACTGTGTCTTTAGGGCCTGTAGCTCAATGGTTAGAGCAGGGGACTCATAATCTGAAGATTCACCAAAGGATTCTGGTACAGCTGAGCGCAGGAATAGCACAATTCGGTAAGCGCATTTGTCGCATAAGGGCCTATAGCTCAATCGGTTAGAGCAGCGAACTCATAATTCGTTGGTTCCAGGTTCAAGTCCTGGTGGGCCCACCAAATCTTCTAAAAGTCGTCCGAGGTACACCTGAGGTACAGTGCTCAATCGCGGCACTCTGCCGGAGGCACGCTTGGCGACTCTGGAAATTGCCTGGAAGGCAAGGTACAAGATCCAAGCTCATTTAGAAAAGTCTTCCAACGGATTGTCGGGCTTACACCGGAGACTATCGCCGCCGATTCAATGTCGCGAAATCATTGCAGTATTGTCTTGCTTTTGCGGTAGAAAACTACCGCAATCATGAAACCGGCAG
>Ga0070738_10006996_pt1 | contig 11518 bp, 8 predicted proteins | sample Coa_R2_2_FD_66446 | JGI IMG/M metagenome (GOLD analysis project Ga0070738, IMG submission 66446) | Surface soil microbial communities from Centralia Pennsylvania, which are recovering from an underground coalmine fire - Coalmine... | ecosystem: Environmental > Terrestrial > Soil > Unclassified ... | reverse complement strand
ATCACTTCTCCCATGAGCGCTTGATGCAGTGTCCGCGCGGTGCGGAAGATCGTATCGCCTTCCGGCATCTATTGCACCTCGGCTGATGGGGGCGGCACGCTCTGCGGAATACGCCGCACGTTTAAGCCAAGCGGCGCAGCCTGAAATCCCGCGTCCTGCAGAAAACGCAAAAGGAAATGCTGATGGGCCGGCTTGCCGTTGATGGTTGAGATGAGCAGGCCGCCGCGTGAATGCGACTCATCCTCGCGGCGCATCTCGTTTTGCGCCATGCCGACGAGAAATGCGGCCAGATCACGTGCTGCATGGCTTCGCTCCGGCTTCTCTGACGGAAGAAAGACCAGAACGTTCGGATTATTCCGCCGCAGATACGCAATGCATGCGCCATTTCGCAGGATGACCGAGGCTCCCACGCTGCGTGAGAGCGAGCGAGCACCGCCGTCATCTTCGCCTTCCATCTGCGCTACAGGCCAGGCGAGCACAGCGCCATACGGATTAGCCGGATCGGTAGCGGCCAGCGAGACAACTTCGGCCCGCTCCGGCTGCAAAGTGTTGCGCAGCGAACGCAGCAAATCAACCGCTGAAGGCAACGCAAACTGCGTGGCGCCCAGGCCAGCGACGAAATATCCACGTCGAACGCGCCCGCTTTCCTCCAACGCCTTCAGAACATCGTAAATCGCGCTGAAGCCGCCGGGAATGTTCTCCTGCGTGACGGTTTCACGCGATAAGATCCCGTAGCGATGAAGCAGTTGCTGGGCAATGGCATGACTCCACTCTGTCTGCGATACCGTCGGACTCGGAAGCAAGGCCCATCGCCCCTGTGCGCTGGGCGGCGTGGTGCGGCGCGAGCGAAAACTCTGTACATTGTGCTGGCGTTTCGCCGGTCGCGACGTAGATGGCCTGGCAATATACGCCCGCAGTGCATGAAACGTATCGTTCGTTACCAGTCCCTGCCACACCAGATTCCATAAAGCATCCAGTGTCTCTCCGGGATAGCCTCCGCCAATCATTTCATGCAGTTCGCTGAAGAAGAGCGCCCCTCGTTGTCGCAGAGTGCTCAGAATTGCCTCTTCCCTGGGTCCTTTGCTTTCCTGCGGTGTGGAAACAGCGGGAGGAAGCAGCGTCGTCAGCTTGTCTGCTAGGTAAACCGCGATACGCCCATCCCGCTCTCCCAGCGGATCGACCCCGCGCCAGACAACTTCACCTGCTGCAATCAATGTATCGAGATCGGAAGGCGAATATTTCGCAAGCCGCGCCGGCAGGATCACGGATTCCAGCAAAGACGCCGGAACCGGCGCTCCCTGCAGGCCCTCAATCGTATCCAGCAGCGCATCCAGGCCGCGTCTTCGCTGCAGCACGCCTTGCCAGTGTGTTTCCAGGCGGGCAAACATCTGCTGCTCCACCGGCTCGATTTCTTTTCGTAACCGTGCCAGTGACTTTCTCCGAATCATCCGCAGCACTTCCGCATCGCACCATTCGCGATGCACGCCCCCTGGCCGGAAGCCTCCTTCCACGACGCGTCCATCACTGACAAGCGCGCGCAACACCGTTTCTATCTGCGTTTCAGTCAAAGCAAAACGTTGCGAGACTTCGCGCAATGTAAAAGGCCCATGTGTACGCGCATATCGACGAACAAGCTCCAGTACTGGGGATACAGTTGGCTCAAGGAGTTGTTTCGGCAATCCCGGCGGCAAAGGAATGCCGAGCGCATCGCGATAGCGTGCCGCGTCTTCTACTGCAATCAGTCGCTTATTCCCGGCAATTCTGATCTCAAGCAGACGCTGCGCGCGCAGCAAACGACCTATTGATGTAAGCAGGTCCTGCGAAGCGAGACGCTGCGAAAGCTCCTCTCTTGAAAGATCGCCAAGCCGCAACAGCAGATCATGAATTGCATCGGCAGAACGAGCCCGATAGTTCTCGCCGAGCATCTGCAGCTGCTCTTCAACTTCGGCAATGGCATCGCCATCCAGCAGCTCACGAAGATCGGCATCGCCAAGCAAATCCTGCAACTGCTCCTGATCGATAGACAGAGCCTGCGCCCGCCGTTCTGCCAACGGCGCATCACCGTCATAGATGTAATTCGCGACATAGCTGAAAAGCAGCGAGGCAGCGAATGGCGATGGAGTGCGAGAATCGGCAACATGCACCCGAATCTGGCGCTTCTCAATGCTGCGCAGAACTTCCAGAAACGCCGGCATGTCGAAGACATCCCGCACGCATTCTCGATACGCCTCCAGCAGCATTGGGAATGCCGGATAACGCGATGCAACCGAAAGCAGATCATAGGCACGCTTGCGCTGCTGCCATAGAGGGGCCCTGCCCTGCGCACGTCGACGCGGCAGCAGCAATGCGCGAGCGGCACTCTCACGGAATTTCGCCGCAAACAGCGCCGTGGCTCCAAGCTGGCGCAGAACAAAATCCGACGCCTCAGTCGAATCAGGCAGCAGCAGCTCTGTGTCCGGCGGGGCTTCCGTATCCGGGAAGCGCAGCACGAAGCCATCATCTGCCCACATCGTTTCCACATCCACCAGGCCGGCAGCACGAAGCTTCCCGCTGATGGCCATTGCCCACGGAGCATGCACGCGATTGCCGAACGGAGTCAGCACGCACACGCGCCAGTCACCCAGCTCATCGCGCACGCGCTCAATCACAATGGTTCGGTCATCCGGAACCGCGGTTGTTGCAATCTCCTGATCGGCAAGAAAGCGGATGAGATTTTCCGCCGCTGTTGGATCAAGATCATGCTCGCGAACAAGCCTGCTGATGGCAGCATTCCTCGGCATCTCACGAATTTCGCGAACCAGCTGCCCGATGCGCTTGCCGAATTCAAGCGGACGCCCCGCGCTGTCTCCATGCCAGAAAGGCATCTTGCCCGGCTCACCCGGAGCAGGCGACACCAGCACGCGGTCATGCGTAATCTCGTCGATGCGCCACGTAGACGCGCCAAGAATAAATGTCTCTCCCGTGCGGCTCTCGAAGACCATCTCCTCGTCCAGCTCGCCCACGCGTACCGGCTTGCCTTCAGTACCGGAAAGAAACACTCCATACAGCCCACGATCAGGAATCGTGCCGCCATTCAGAATTGCCAGGCTCTTTGCGCCCTCGCGCGGCGTGAGAACGTCATGCACCCGGTCCCATGTAATGCGCGGGCGCAGGTCGGCAAACTCATCAGACGGATAGCGACCGGCAAGCAAATCAAGCACGCCATCAAAAGCGCTGCGGCTCAACGAAGCAAATGGCGCAGCGCTTGTAACAATGCGATACAAGTCAGCCGTTGAAATCTCCGCCTCGGCTGGGGGCTGTCCTTTTTTGCGCGGGACAGAAGCATGCGGCGGCTGCGCGACTGTGGCCACAATCTGCTGCGCCAGGACATCCAGCGGATTGCGCAGATAGCGCGTCGATTCCACCAGCCCTTCATGCATGGCCTTCGTGACCGCGGCGCATGCCACCAGATCAGCACGATATTTTGGGAAGATGATGCCTTCGCTTGCCGCACCCACCTGATGCCCTGCTCTTCCAATGCGCTGCATGCCGCTGGCGACAGAAGGCGGCGCTTCTACCTGAACCACAAGATCGACAGCACCCATATCGATGCCCAACTCCAGCGTGGACGTGGCCACGAGCGCCTTTATCCTGCCGGCCTTCAATTGCTCTTCAATCTCCAGGCGCTGCGCCGCGGCCAGCGATCCATGATGCGCCCGTGCAATGGGTTCATTCGCCAGCTCATTCAGCGCTCCGGCCAGCCGCTCGGCCACACGGCGATTGTTGACGAAGATCAGCGTCGATTGCCGTTCTCGCACAATCTCAAGCAATCGCGGATGAATCGCGCTCCAGATCGAAGTGCGCTTCGGCCCTTGTGCCGCAGGCCCGCTCGGCAGCTCTTCCCGCTGTCCGAGCTTCGCCATGTCCTCGATAGGAACCTCGATCCGCAATTCAAGCTTCTTCGGCTCGCTCGCGTTGATGATGGTGACTGGTCGAAAAACCGGAGCGCGATCTTCAACTTCCGTATCCGTCGTCCATTCGTGTTCGAGGGCAACAAGACCATCGCCTGAATTGCTTCCGGAAGATTTTTTCGGTTCGCATCCGCCCAGGAAATGGGCGACCTCCTCCAGCGGACGCTGCGTAGCAGAAAGGCCGATGCGCTGAATGCGTTCTTCTGTAATAGCCTCCAGGCGCTCCAGACTGAGCGCCAGATGCGCGCCGCGCTTGGTTGGCACCAGCGCATGAATTTCATCCACGATCACTGTGTCGACGGTACGCAGCGATGCCGCAGAATCAGACGTCAAAAGCAGATAAAGCGACTCAGGGGTGGTAATCAGGATTTCCGCAGGATGTCGACGAAAACGGCTGCGCTCCTTCTGCGGGGTATCTCCGGTGCGCACGCTGATTTCCGGCTCATAAAAGGGAGCATTCATCTGCCGCGCCATATTGGCTATCCCTGCAAGCGGAGAGCGCAGATTGCGCTCCACATCGACTGCGAGCGCCTTGAGCGGGCTGATGTACACCACACGGCAGCCTTCTGCGTCTTCCTTACCCCGACGCAGCATCAGCCGGTCAAGGCACCAGAGAAACGCCGTCAGAGTCTTCCCTGTTCCGGTAGGCGCGAGAATCAGAGAGTTTTCGCCGCGCGCAATCGCAGGCCAGCCCAGGCGCTGCGGCGAAGTTGGATTGTCAAAAACAGCGCGAAACCACTCCGCTGTTACCGGATGGAAAAGCCGCAGAACATCACCGGCATCTGCATCCTCCGCCGCGCTTTTCCTGGTACGTTTCACTGCCGGAACGCCTCATTAAGCAGGATACCCGCTCCAAATTGAGATGCGTATACCTACTGAGGCTTGTAATAACAGGCATTGCTGTCCAGCACGGGATGCCAGAGAGACTGCAGACAAGCCTGCTCGCTCGATCCGAGAATAAGAAACCCATCCCGGTGCAGTGCGGCATGGGCCCTTTGCAGAATGCGCTGTTGGGTCGCTTCAGAGAAGTAGAAAAGAACATTCCGCATCAGAATGCCGTCATATCGGTCAAGCAGCGGCAATGCATGCGTCAGATTTCGCTGCTGAAAGCGGCATATATTACGCAGTTCAGAGGCAATCTCCCATTCTTCGCCATCGCGCTCAAAGTATCTCAGCAGGAGCCTGGCCGGAAGGCCGCGGTTGACCTCCATGCGGTGATACCGTCCGGTCTGGGCACGCCGAATCATCTCCGCATGAATATCTGTCCCGATAATTTCAATCTTCCAGTCTGCAAGCTGAGGAAAGTTATATCGGAGCAGCATAGCCAGTGAATACGCTTCCTGGCCGCTCGAACAGGCAGCGCTCCAGAAGCGCAGACTGCGCTGGCTGGCGCGGCTTTCGATGAGTTGCGGCAACAGTTTCCGGCGCAGCAGCTCAAACACGGACTGGTCGCGGAAGAAGCTGGTCTCGTTAATCGTCATAGCTTCGACGACTGCATGAGCGAGCGCCGGATCTACTGCCAGCCTCAGCTTCGCAACCAGCTCATCGATGCCCGTTATGCCATGCATTTGCATCAGCCCATAGAGGCGAGCGTCAAAAATGTCATCGCGCGAGGGATCGAGAACGTTTTCTGAACGCTCCAGAATGAACTGCCGCAGAAATGCATAGTCTGTTTCAACAGCGGGCATAATGCGATTACCTCTTCAGTGGCGCGGCAGACGATCGTGATGAGCAAAGCCGTATCAGCTCCGCCGCAATTGCCGGAAGCGGCAGGATGCGCTGCGCAAGCCCGGCTTCCGCCACGACTCCCGGCATGCCCCAGACAGCGCTGGTTGCGCGGTCCTGAACAAGAACACAGCCTCCGGCATTACGAATTGCCTTGCATCCTTCAAGTCCATCCGATCCCATGCCTGTAAGCACAACGCCAATCGTGCCGGCGCCATACTCCCGGGCCGCAGAACGAAAGAGCGTATCGACAGATGGACGGCAATAGTGTTCCGGCGCTGCCTGCGAAAGACGCAGCATCTGGCCGGAACCAAATGGAATCTTGGCAAATTCCAGATGCCAGTCTCCGCGCGCGATGGACACAGTGCCCGGCTCAGGAAGCATCGCAAATGCGGCCTCGCGCACCGTAAGCGCGCACTCGCGGTTCAGACGTTCAGCCAATAAAGCGGTAAACAACTGCGGCATATGCTGAACGACCGCAATAGGAACTGGGAAATTGCCGGGCAGCATCGGAAGTAGTGTCTGAAGCGCAGCGGGTCCTCCGGTCGACACTCCCAGGACGACGATTTCGGGCCTCGAATGCGGCGCATCACTCGCGGCCAATGCCCCCGTATTGGAATGACTCGATTGTGGTGCTGGAAACAACGCTTTCATTCTAGGAAGCAAGTCGCGCGTGAGCGTAGCCACGGCATCCGCGGCTCCATTCTGCGCAGTTGGCTTAGTAACGTAGTCGGTAGCACCTTGCGCCAAAGCTTCCAATGTAATCGCAGCACCGCGCCGCGTAAGCGTGCTGCACATGATTACTTTTGCTTTGGTATTGCGGGAACGAAGCTCCGCCAGCACTTCAAGGCCATTCATGCGGGGCATCTCAATATCAAGAAGAACAAGATCCGGCTTAAGCCGGTCCACAGCCTCAAGCGCAGCAACGCCATCCGCAGCCATGCCGGCCAGTTCAATAGCCGGATCGGACGCCAGCACCATGCGCAGCAGGCTGCGCATCACCAGAGAGTCGTCCACAACAAGGACACGAATGGGCGGGGGAGCCATGAGGAACGGGCCTTTACACGATGCCAATCATCTGTAACTTGCCGGTCAGCGCATCTGAATCAAACGGCTTCATAAGATACTCATCCGCTCCTGCTTCTAACGCCGCTTCAATCAGTGTATGGTCAGTTTCGGTCGTCACCATCATGATTTTCATGGAATCCATGGCAGGAAGGCTGCGCATCGTCTTCACGCATTCCAGACCGCCCATCACCGGCATGTTGAGATCCACCAGCGCAATATCACACAGCCCATGCTGTTCGATTGCGGTGAACGCCGCCTGCCCATTTTCGGCCTCCACGCATTCGATTCCCTGCTTCTCCAGAAGAAGCCGAAGATATCCTCGGATGGAGCGCGAATCATCGACGATCAGCGCGCGCATAATGTCGTCCCCCAATCTCTATGCCGGAGCAGCATCGGCCAGTCTCACAGGATCAAGGCGCTCCGGATCAAGCATCACCAGCAGCGCGTTCTTCAGCTTGTAGGCTCCTGCAAACAATGCCTTGCGGCGGTCATCGAGAGTCGAGGGGTTGCTCTCGAAATCCGCCGGCATCACTGTCATCACTTCTCCCACTTCATCCACAAGCAGACCGAAATAACCGTCGGCGCCTTCAAAAACCAGAATGTCTTCCGCATCCTCGCGCGGCGGCATCTCCAGCAATCGGCGCAGCGATACCGTCGTCAATACCTCGCCGCGGTAGTGCACCAGTCCGCCAATGTAGTCGGGGGCAAGCGGAACCGGCTGCTTCACAGGCTTTCCAAGAATTTCCAGAATACGCGTAACCGGAATGCCGTAGAGTGTTTGCCCCACGCGCACCGAGCACATCTCAATGATCTCTTCCTGCGCGACAACTTTCTGTGCGAGCGATGTCACAGGATCGCCTCCGCCTCTTCCACAAACTCTCCCTCAAGCGGATACGCGCCGGGTAATGCCGGAATGCGTCCGAGTTGAATGACGCTTGTTATCTTCTCTTTCAGCAGCGTGACATCCTGTGCCGCTGTATGTGTGCCTGCTTCATTCAACGGCCGGCCGGAAGCCACATCGAGCACCTGCGCCACCGCAATTCCAACATGGCGTTCTCGATCCCGGCAGACAACAACCGTCATCTCCTCTTCCGCCGCGTTGCTGGTTCTGTCCTGTAACGGCAGCAGTGAGTCCTCAAAACGGAGCACGGGCATCCCATGCAACTGCTCCATCCGCGCGCGCGGAACGCGCTCGATGCGCAGCACGCTTTCCAGCGGTACAGCGGCATGCTCATTGCCGGCCTGCATCAGCAGATATTCAGTTAAGCCATCCGTCAATGCCGTCTCCGGAGCTTCCGCTTCGTGATCTTCCAGCGCCATGCCGATATTCGACTGCGTTGCAATCGCCCCCGGGTCGAGAATCAGCGCCATCTCTCCATTGCCCAGCACAGTTGCACCGGAGAAGAGCCCGATCTGCTTCAGCACAGATGACAACGGCTTGACCACAATCTCCTCCGGGTCCGCCAGACTATCGACCACCAACCCGTAGCGCCGTCCCTCCGCATTCAGGACCGCGATGTATGCCTCCTCAGATTTGCTGGCTTGCTCCCGTTGTTTGAGAAGTGAGCTGAGGAAAACCAGCGGCAGAAGCTTTCCGCGCAGGCGATAAAGCGCCGCTCCTTCCATCCATTCCACCTGCTCACTGACCTGCTCGGAAGAGAGATGCACCAGCTCGGACAGCGCTCCCTGTGGCAGAGCAAAGCTCTGGCCGCGGCTATGAACGATCAGCGCCGGCACAATGGCCAGCGTAAGCGGGATGCGCAGCCGCAGCGTAGTCCCTCTGCCCGCGCGACTGTCGATTTCCACCTTGCCGCCAATCTTTTCTACATTCGTGCGCACCACATCCATGCCCACGCCGCGGCCGGAGACATTCGTCACAGCCTCGGCCGTTGAGAAACCAGGCAAAAAGATCAGCTGCATCAGCTCGCGGTCAGAAAGCTGCGCGGCGCGTTCGCGAGTAATCAATTTGCGCTCCAGCGCTTTGTCGCGGATGCGCTCCACCTTCATGCCGCCGCCATCGTCAGAAACTTCGATGATGACGTGGCTTCCTTCCTGGTAAGCGCGCAGCCGCAGCGTTCCTTCCGCGTCTTTGCCCGCAGCTTCGCGCAGGTGCGGGGCTTCGATGCCGTGGTCAATCGCATTGCGGACCGAATGCGTAAGCGGGTCTTTGATCGCCTCCAGCAGACTCTTATCGAGCTCCGTCTCCTGCCCTTCCATCACCAGGCGAACGCGCTTATTCAACTGCTGCGCCAGGTCGCGCACCATGCGGGGAAATTTGGAGAAGACATGGCTCACCGGCTGCATTCGCGCCTTCATCACCGCTTCACGCAGATCGGCTGTCACCATGTCCAGCCTGCGCGAGAGCAGGGTCAGATTGGTATCTGCGCCCACCATTTGCAGAATCTGGTTGCGCGTCAGCACCAGTTCGCCCACCAGGTTCATCATCCGGTTCAGCAGGTCTACATCGACACGCAGCGTAGATTCAGCCGTATTTACAGACGCGCGCATCTGCGCTGTCTGCTGCTCAGCCTGATAAATCTCGATGGCCTTTGTTTCTTCCTGTGCGTGGCCGATTTCAGCCATACTGGCCGTGGCTATGGCAGAAACCGCCTTTGTCCGCGACTTGCGTGTCCGCTTCTTTTTCGCTGGTATCCCCGACGCAGGGCCGCCATGTTGCAGCACGCGCAGGCGTTCAATCATCGCGGCGTCATCGCCGTGTCCTTCCTCGCCCGCGCCCTCGATAGAAGCCAGAATTTCTCTCAGAATATCCAGGAGCGCCAGCAATCCGCTGATAATCTCCGCGTTTGCCTTCAGCTTGCCGTCGCGTAACAGGCCCAGCAGATTCTCTCCGGCGTGCGCCAGCGACTCCAGACGCGAGAAGCCGAGAAATCCCGTCGTCCCTTTGATGGTATGCACGGCGCGAAAAATCTCGGCCAGAAGCTCGCGATCATCCGGGCGCTCCTCCAGCTCGGTCAAACACCGCTCCATGCGGTCCAGACCCTCCTGGCTTTCGATCAGAAACTCCCGCGTCAGCTCATCCACAGTTCATTTATCGGGAGGAAGGCGGATAACTTGAGAAGACTGTCGGTTGTGCCTTACAACTTAGCGGAATCTTTGTATCCGGCAGGAAAGAATAAGATAAGCTGGTTCCGCATCCCCCATTGCACCGTAACAATGCTGATCATGCTCTCCTGAGTGATATTGGTTGGAATCCTATGACGAAAGCTGTACTGCTGCTCGAATGTCCTGACCGCAAAGGGCTGGTCGCCGCCATCATGAACTTTCTCGTCGCCGAATACGACGCGAATATACTGCATGCCGGCCAGCATCAGGATGCAGAGCTTGGGCGCTTCTTTATGCGTGTGGAGTTCGAATGCTCTGAGGACCTGCTGCATGAGCGTGTCTTCCGCGAGCGCTTCACTCGTATCGCGGACGAATATCAAATGCGCTGGAAACTCGCCGAATCCGGCGTGCCGCTGCGCGTGTGCCTGTTTGTCTCCCAGCATCTGCACTGCCTGGCCGATCTTCTCCAGAGGTTCAAGGCCGGCGAGCTGCATTGTGAAATTCCGCTCATCATCAGCAATCATCCCGATGGGGAAGGACTCTCCTCCTTTTACGGCATTCCGTTTCATTATTCGCCAACCGGCGGCGGTGATAAAGCGGCCATCGAAACGGAGCAGATGCAGTTATTGTGCGACCACGGTGTTGATTTGGTGGTGCTGGCCCGCTATATGCAAATCCTCTCAGCAGGATTTGTCGAGCAGTGGAAGACGCGGATCATCAATGTTCACCATTCTTTCTTGCCTGCCTTTGTCGGATCGAGGCCGTACCACGCGGCTTTTCGCCGAGGTGTGAAGCTGATTGGCGCAACAAGTCATTATGTGACTGCCGATCTGGATGAAGGACCCATCATCGAGCAGGATGTATTGCGTGTGACACAAGGCGATACCATCTCGGACCTCATCCGCAAAGGCCGCGATCTCGAGCGGATCGTGCTCTCCCGCGCGGTTCGCTGGCATCTGGAACACCGCATCCTGCATTACGAGAATAAGACTGTGATTTTTGATTGAGTGCGCTGCACTGAGGCATTACATCGGGTGCCCATGTCGCAGAGACATGGGATTGAAATACTCGCAGAACGCCGGGTGCAGACGGATCCAGCCGCACGTAGCCTGCTTGCCGTTCCCGGCCATTCCCGATAGCCTCAGAATGCGATGTCCAAACCGATATCGAATCGCATGGAAAACCTCGTCAAGGCAGCAGCCGCCGCCGCGGAAAAAGCCTACGCGCCATATTCAGGCTTCCGTGTGGGAGCTGCCCTGTTTTTTGAGGACGGGACCACAATAACCGGCTGCAACGTCGAGAACATCTCCTACAGTCTCACGATCTGCGCCGAGCGCGTCGCCCTGACCCGCGCCATTGTTGAGCATGGAAGTGAGCCCAGAATCGTCGCCATCGCCGTTACAAATCTGAACGGAGCAGCCAGCCCTCCCTGTGGAGCGTGCCTGCAGATGCTGAGTGAATTCGTAACACCCGATACCGTCGTCTCTTTTCCAGCAGAATCCGGAAGAATAGAGAAGTTATTCCGCGAACTGCTGCCCTTCGCCTTTGTGGACTGGAGAGAAGAAGATCATGCACGCCGTTGACCTGATCCGGAAAAAACGCGATGGCGAAGAGTTGACCGTCGAAGAGATTCAGTTCCTCGTCCGCGGAGCAGCCGCTGAATCTATCCCCGAAGAACAGCTGGCCGCCTGGCTCATGGCCGCCTTCCTGCG
>Ga0070738_10006994_pt1 | contig 11520 bp, 8 predicted proteins | sample Coa_R2_2_FD_66446 | JGI IMG/M metagenome (GOLD analysis project Ga0070738, IMG submission 66446) | Surface soil microbial communities from Centralia Pennsylvania, which are recovering from an underground coalmine fire - Coalmine... | ecosystem: Environmental > Terrestrial > Soil > Unclassified ... | reverse complement strand
GCATGAAGCAGTTCCGCAGGATCGCCACCCGCTACGAGAAGCTCGCAGCGAACTACCTCGGCATGCTCAAGCTTGCCGCCATCCGCCTATGGCTGCGAACTTATGAGTCCACGCCCTAATTTTTCAAGGCATGCCAATGAGGCTGCCCTAGGCGAAGTAACAGTGATCGAGGATACGTCGCACGCTTCGATCAAATCGTGGCGCTCAATCGCTAGCAGGAGATCAGCGAAGCTGATACATTTCACCGGGCGCCGGTATCATAAAAATGAAGAGGGCCTTGATGGAATTTATTAAAATGGATTCGATTTTCAGGAAAGCTCCGAAGGCTTCTTGCGGGACAGAGACGGCGCGTATTTGCATGCCCACATGGAGGAACTTCGCAAGAAGGACCTGGCGATGCGGCTTTTACGAGGCTGAGGACGTTCTCCTCGAGATTGATGACGTCGACTTAATTCCTCTTGATATGGCATGGGGAGCGCGGATCGATGAATACTGGCTGCGGACACCGCTCTATTACGATGTATCAAGAAAGTTTATATTTGCGAATCCGGGACTCAAGAAGATACGGCTCAATAGAACGTATGATGTCTTCGTTGCCGCTCTAAAGACGCTTTGGGATCTTCCTTATATCAATGCCATTGAACAGTGGAGAGACTATTGCAATGTGAGCATCTGCTGGATCGACGAATTGTGGGTCTCTAGTATAGCTGACTATAAATATTGGCTTCACGCCCTCAGTCAGTTCGACTATGTGTTTGTAGGCTTGCACGGCACTGCCTCCGCCTTGTCACAGGCCATTGGTCAACCTTGCCACTGGCTCCCTGGCGGCGTGGATGCGCTTCGGTTTAGCCCCTTTCCAGATCCGCCGCCCCGCGTTATTGACGTGTACAGCATCGGACGGAGATATGACGGCATTCACAGCAAACTGCTTACAGAGGCAGGGAAATCCCATTTTTTCTATGTACATGATACGCATGCCAACATTGCTAATACAGATGTCTGCGATTACGGGCAGCATCGTAATATGTTCGCAAATTTTGCGAAGCGAAGCCGGTTCTTTGTAGTAGCGGCTGCCAAAATGGATTCACCTGAAGAGGTGCAAGGCCAAGTCGAGATCGGCCACAGGTATTTTGAAGGGGCCGCCGCAGGCACGATAATGATTGGAGACGCTCCGGATTGCGAATCGTACAGGGAGTTGTTCGGATGGCCGGAAGCGGTTCTTCGGGTCCATCCTGATGGATCCAACATCAGGACGGTTCTTGCTGAGGCCGGTTCTGATCCCGAACGAATGGCCGCGATCAGCAGACGAAACACGAGAGAGGCGCTGCTGCGTCACGACTGGGTTTACCGGTGGAATGAGATGTTTCGAGTTGCAGGCATTCAGCCCTCGCCTCACAAGGAAGCACGTGAGAGGCTTCTGATTGAAATGGCTGATTTGGCAGCGAGCGCCGGCACGAATGTAACTGGCACTGCCTGAGCAGATCAGGAATAAGTCACTACAGTTTGAGCCGTGGCTCCGGCGCCTCACGCCCACTCTGAATTTGCGGCAGAAGAGGTCACGGCCGGCGCACACTTTTCCTTGCAGGATGGGCCAGCTCTTGAATCAATCAAGCTTTCTATAATAATTTTTATAATGAACAGCATGATAGTAACCGTCTGAATCGAAATGCTCATACTTCTTAAGTTTTTTCATATTTACCTTATTTAGAACAATGCCGAGGAGCTTTTCTCTAATTAAGTGTTCCTTTGCCAGAAGTGTGCTGATTGCTCCGCGGGAAGTTGCCCCCCATTCGATAACAAAGATGAACGCGTCTATTCCAGCCGCCAGGCCGCGTGCGCTAACCACTGGGCCAAGCGGCGGAAGGTCGAGTATAATATATTCGAAAGAATTTTGACTGTCTCGCAGCACACTGCGCAGCACTGGCAAGGAAAGCCCGTCGGCGATGCGTGGATCATCCTTAGGATAGATACACGGCAAGATCTTCAGATCGCTATCAGGCTCGGATTTGAGGAGTTCATCTACCGGCGGCAATGCACTATCTATTGGTGAACCTTGCCTCCTTTTGCAACCGATCGCCCGGGTCAAGGCAGGATTTCGCGTGTCCGCATCGATCAAGAGCGTTTGAGCTCCTTGAAAGGCAAGCAGACTGGCGAGATTCTTTGATACAGTCGATTTACCTTCCCCGGGCAAGAGCGAAATCACCCCGATGACCTTTGGAGACCGGTCATGCAAAGCGAGATCGGCAGCAATTTTGACTGATCTCAAAGTTTCCGCAAATCTGGAAAAAGGATCATCGATGACATAACGCATAATTGGTGACATGCCGCCCGGAACACATCGCCCCAAGGGGCCATCGGGAAGTCTCGGCAGAATTCCAAGGACTTCGACGCCAAGCTCGTTGCGTACTTGGTCGGCCGTTCGGAAAACACGATCCATGATCTCGCGAAGCATCCCGAAGCTGACGCCGGCCAGGGCCCCTAACGCAAGGGAAATGCCTAACACCAAGGGCTTGCGCGGATAACTGGCCGTCGAAGGGGGGTTCGCGGAACTAATTATATGCGAATCGGCTATGGGAAATGTCTCTTGCTGAGCAGATCCCTGGTAGAGCTGTGAATAATTCTCATAAATTGTCTTATAACTTTCGGCTTTATGCTCAAGCTGGCGCAGTTGAACCTGTGCATCGTTAGCCGTGATTGCAACGCCTTGCTGGCGCTTGACATTCTCGCTTAGAGACTTCTCTCGTGCTGCGGCAACCTCATAGTCGGTTCGATAGCTTTCCGCGATCCGGCCTAGCTCTTCAAAAAGGCGCGCACTAAGTTCATCCATTGTATTCCTGAGACGAATTAGCGCTTGATGATTCGGATCGAGTTTGTGTGATACCTCCAGATCTTTCAAATGGTTTAGGACGTCCAAATATTTTGTGCGAAGCTGGCTTATAATCGGATCAGAGAAGGATTCGCTGACCGCGGCTTCTGTTTGATGGTTATCGACGATGTTTTTGAGATGCTGGTACCGGGCCTTGGCTTGTGCGGTCTCCGCCTGAGCATTGACAAGCTGCGTCGTCATCTCGTCAAATTGCTGATCCGAGATCAACGTACCCTTGACCTCCATCAGGTTGTTGTCCGCCCTAAACTTCTGCACTGCGAGATCAGCCTGCTCATATAATCCGCGAAACTCATCGATGCGTTCCTTCAGCCACGCTCGCGTGTGGCGGGTAGCTTCTATCCGCGAGTTTGATTGTTCGAGCAGGAAGGCATTTACATAGCCATTGGCGATCTCCGCCGCCCGGACAGGGTCTGGCGCGCTGTATTGGACCTCTATGATAAACGTTCTTGGGACCCGGACAATGCGGAGATAATTGTTCAGTACCGCCAAGGCCTTAAGCTGGCGCGCAACAGCAGGATCGGCGCCATTCAAAGATTTTTCTGTTGTGGCTACTCCAAGCGTTGCTTTTATGAAAGCCCAACTTTTGCCGATGGCAGATTTGGGAGGATCGAAGAAAGCAGGATCATCCGAGAGCTTTAGGTACTTGACGGCGGCCAGCCCGGTTTGTTCTGAGAGAAGAACTTCAAGCTGATTTTCGACATCGTCGGCAAGCCCTCCCGTGTTGGCCTGCGCGGAGTCCGAGAGCGTTGATACGTCGCGAATCGCAAGGACTTGCCGCCGGTCTATCATTATTCTTGCTGTGGCCGAGTAAAGCGGCGTCGCCTCGATAAGGTAGACAGCTCCGAGCCCAAAACCGAGCAGGCATAAGGCGATGAATACTCCAGCTTGCCGCCGCAAGGCTGCAATGAGGTAAGAAACACCCATTGTACCCCTTGCAGATTCCTTAACAGGATCTACGCTTTCGAATCCTACTTTCTTGTTCAACGGTAATGGAGATTGAAACATCTGTGACTTTCAGCGACAGAGCTACAAATGATATGCCATCCTCACGATGCGCCGGCAAGTATCCGCTAGAACGGAGGCAGCAAACTTGTTCTGCGGGATTTTGACCCCTTTACGAAGGAGCCTAGGAGCCTATCCCGCCCGTCATTCAAAGCCTGTCAGCCTGATTCTGCTGTCAAAACCTTCTTGTTCGAGCGAGGCATCACAGGTCCGGCAGGCGGAAGGTAAATTGTCCAAGACAGCAACATGCCCGCATCCATATTCATTATGGCTGAATTCATTATGGCTGATGACGTGTCTACAGAACTTGCTGAAGGTAAATCTATTTTTTGTAGCAAGTTAATCAATTTTTAACAAATAAAATTTCTGAGCCAGCATTGCTAACACACTGCCAAGATTACGGCTATGGAGGAAAAACTCGTTCAAAAGATCAAAATGAAAAACATTGGCCGCATTCGCCGTTTTTGCCCGCCTAGCCTAGGAAACACTGTAGCAGTCTAGTAAATATACTTCATCAGACATCCCCCATACGGGCTAGATCTTTCAAATCCATCGCATAGGATAGAATTTGGCTTGAGACCGTTTTAAAATAAGATGAACAGCTGAAACCGCCTTGATTTCATGGCGTTTCTTGATGCCTCTCTTTGGAGCATCTAGACCCTAGAGGAAGTCGAGATCGTGCGAGCGGAGGCCGCCAAGCTGAGTGGTTCCGTCACGCCCATCGGCGATCACACTCCTCTTTGCATGGGCCGGACAGAATGACGCACGCAAGTGGGTTCGAGGCCGTCATTGATGCGGTTAAGCTTTCAACTGTGCCGGGTTAGTCACAGTGCCGTTCGCGCACCGGCGGGATTATATCCATTTCGAAAATGGCTCGAATCGGAAATATTATTTAAGCTCGCGTGTCTTTGAATTTATAAGGACCAGCAGCTACCTCGTAATTGGCAGGCCGTTTATGGTCGCCGTGTTGCTCAATGGGGAAACATCAAAAACTCTTTCTCTGGAAGAATATGTTCCGGTATAGCAGGGTTCTTCAGCCCGCCAGCTCCATATCCATCGCGCCAACACCGGGTTCGATTGGATTTTCTACCTGCGATCCTTTCTGCTGTCTCAACAAGTGACTAACGGTCTCCGGAATTAACTCATAAAGCGATTGGAAGCCGCGTTTGTTCAGCATAGAGTAATGATCGCCTTCTACGTCAATAATTTGAAATTCTGTGCAGTACGCTTGCCAGCCCAGATCTGGTGTTGATGTATGTTCTTGTTCTGCAGCCCGTACGAGAATCGTCTTGCCGTTGTAACGCGTCCTTAAGATGAGGCCGCTATCCATCTGCCACAATTGGACCATGCGGATGTAAAGCATCCAACATAATTCGAAGCGAAACCAGTAACGCAGTGTGGATGGCAAATGCAGGCGGCGGAAACGCGCGATTAATCGTAACAAGGCAGGACGATGTGCGATGCGGCAGGCGACGAAGTTGCCCAGCACTCTCAGGCTGCCTTGGGAGGCTAACCGGGTCACAAATGTACGCAACCGGCGAAAGACACGTTTTGCCGGCTGTTTGGCTTGGATTACCGGAAGCGGCCGGCTGATATCGGAGTCCAGAATAAACAAGATATCAATCAGCTGCCCCGAGTCAGCCAAACGTTTGGCTAGTGCCCAACCAACAATGCCGCCGAGCGAATAACCGGCCAGCAGCAGGGGGCCGGAGAACGCATGCCCCCTTATCCGCTTGGCAAAATCCTCTACCAGATCGCTCATGCTGAAATTTGGCTCAATAAAATGTGGCCAATCCGGATAATCCAGCAGCACGCAGTTGACCATGTCACTCCAATCGGCGCGCAGAGACTTGAGGCTAGGTACGTCGCCGTTGGCACCCGGAATGAGGAAAAGGGTTGGCCGAGATGTTTTCGCGGCGGTGAGTTCCCCCACCCTGCTCACCAGAGAGGCAGGAACGTTCGAGCTTAATTCATCGGTGTTGCGAAAACGCCGGAGCGGAAACGGCCATTGCTTCCCCTCGAACAGCTGGATGAGTCGATTGCCGGTATTTTGATCCGTCACGATGATCTCGGAAGTCTCATGCTCTTGAGCAGCATGTCCTTCAAGAAGTCTCTGCACCTGCGTCACGTATCCACGAGTTAAAACAGTCAATGAACTCAATGTCTTATAGATAGTCAATTTAGTTACTCCGTACATAAGTCATCAAAGATGTGTCAATTTACTGGCCTCATTGGTGCCGTCATTGATGAAGCTCCTGTGGCCAAAATTAAAATGGGTTGGAATCTTAGCAATCCGTACTTTAAAGATAACTTGAAATGTACTGGCAATCCCTGTTTTGGTTATATATACATACTTTGGCGTACATAGTGAGCTGCGGCATCCGCCGCGTCTCACTATAGCAACGCGCGATGTTTTGTTCTCATAGGATCCAGGTCATAACCCATTAATTCTTTTGCTCTGGCAATGCGATAGTGATTCTTTCGCGACAAGGGGGCGGGGATAACGAGGCGCAAGCTGTTTTGGCTGACGGACCAGCAGTGGAGCCGGATAGAACCGCATCTACCGGCGGATGTCCGTGGTAAGGAGCGGGTGGACGATCGCCGGGTTATCAACGGCATTGTGCACGTGCTGAAAAGCGGTTGCCGCTGGTGCGATTGTCCTGCGGAGTACGGACCACCGACGGCGATCTATAAACGTTTCGTGCGTTGGGCAGAGCGCGGGGTCTGGGAAAATCTGTTCCGAGCGTTTGCCGGAAACGGGAGGCCGGCGGACATGTAGATGATCGACTCTACGCACATCAAGGTTCACCGCTCAGCAGCAGGTGGAAAGGGGGGAGCAAAAGCAGGCGATTGGCCGCTCGAGAGGAGGGCGCAACACGAAGATTCATGCACTCGCAGATGCTAAGGGATGCCTTCTTGCCATCCTTTTGACCGGAGACGAAGCGCATGACTGCCCGGCTGCCGGCCACCCCGTTCGCAAAGTGAAACCATCGAAACACATGCTTGGCGGCAAGGCCTACAATAGCGCCGAGTTGCGCAAAAAGTTGCATGAGCGCAGAACGAAGCTTATCATTCCAAACCGGAACTGCCGGAAACAGACGTTCGGCTCCAACAAGCGCCTCTACAAGTTGAGATGGCTCATCGAGAATGCCTTCAGCAGGTTGAAGGACTTCAGGCGCATCGCAACGCGCTATAACAGGCTGGCACGCAGCTACTTGTCCTCTGTCTGCCTCGCCGCCGCTCTGATATGGTGGACTTAATGAGTCTCGACACTAATGATCTGGGGCTATTCCTCGACGAGATCCGAGGTCGATCGCTACAGTCCCAGGTTCCGCATCATCGCCTTGAGGAACAGGCCTCCGCCAGCAGGCGACAGCGGTGATGGAAATGAAAACGAGTTTTGCCATTACAGCTTCAGGGCTATCAGGAATTAATCTCGGGCAGAGCATCACCTGCCGACAGGCGATCCCGCACAAGGCTGATTGCAACCGCGATCGGCTCGGTCAGCCGGAACACGCCCACAACGATCAAAAGATAGATTGAGATACAGCAGCTGGCCGACAAAACTATTCGGCTGAGACAGGAGAATTGCCCTAACGCAACTGTTTGCAGCACCCAGCCTGCCGCAGCCGTAATTAGCGCGCCGGTTAATTGCCGGCCTACCGTGCGGGCCACAAGCGCGGCGCCAATGCCTGCTGGACGGCCAGCATAACTGATCGAAGGAAATGCGATGAACGAAGTAGCGATGACTATAGCCATCGCTACTCCCATTGGGCCAGCCGGCAGACCTACAGCTATTGCCACTACCTGAACAATAGCGGTGACAATCCCCCAGTTTTTCCAGCGGTCGGGTCTCCCGAGCGCAAGATGTAGCCAGCCTTGCGAGCCTTCAATGACCTGAAAAATGCCGCGCAATGCGAGAATGCTTAGGAGTGAACCGGCTGTACGCCACTTTTCACCCAACAATATAACCACCACGTCCTGAGCCGTCACCGATAAGACCACAGCAGACGGCATAACGAAGAACGCCAGCGCGGATAGTGCAGCTTCGTATTTTTTCCGAAGAGCGGAATGGTCGGATTGAAGTTTGCTAAGAGCCGCGCTGCCGACAGCGTGGAGCTGCATGAGCGCCGAGAAAATTGAATTATCATAAAGTGTTATTGCATTTTGGTAGAAGCCAATCTCAGCCGGCTTATAAAATAAACCAAGCGCGATTCGGTCCGCTCCTCTCGACAAGGCGTATACGACCGAGAAGCCCACCACATGCATTCCAAAACGGACCATCGACTTCACTTCGGCGTCGAAGACAGGGAAACCAGGTCTCCATTGGCATGACAGCCACGCGGCCGCGGTTAGCCAGGCCGTACTAACAATTGGACGGAGCACGAGCGCCCAATAGCCGAAACCACATATCGCAGCCACAATGGCAACGGTAAATCCCGCGAGTGCACTTACGAACTGAATTTTAGCGATTGCCCCGAATTGCATGGCTCGCCGCAGGAGCGACAGATGCTGACCGGACAGTCCAGACAGAGCGAAGGTGATCGAGGAGCATACTGCCACGGATCCGAGTCTTGGATCGTGGTACAATGAAGCAATTAGTGGGCCGCATGCTGCTACAATCACTGCGATTACGAACCCAATTCCCGTACTCAGCCAAAAGAGACAGCTCACCTGCCCTTGCGTTATCCTGTTCCTTTGGATGGTGGCGTCCGCCAAACCAAAATCTATCAAAAAGGGAGCAAAGCTGGTCAGAACGGTGACGATTGCCACGAGACCAAAATCATCGGGCGTCAAAATTCGCGCCAAGACAACGGCAGCGATCAGCTGGACGGCGGCACTGCCGTATCCGCTCAAAACCGAAACAATGCCGCCGCGTAAGGCGAGCCGCCCCAATTCTCCAGAGGCTTTCTGATCCTGAAAATAGACTTCCGCGTTTTTAGCCACTCTCTTTCAACCGCCCGTATATGATTTGAAACGCTTAGTATATATGCCAAACGGTCTCTAGATCCTGGCTACCCAGCCTCTCGGGGCCATACCAGTGGCCATGCTTAACAACTTTATTTATATATATTCATTGATAGCTGCGATGGATTGTCACAAGTTTGTTTAAGCCTGCTGTGTTTAACCATCAGCCTTTGGTAATAAAAACAGCGCGATCCAATTCCGGATTCGACAATGTTCCTCTATAAATTCGCTGCATTCAAGAATCAGTCTTATTCAGACATTCCAAACGCCGCCGCATATTGTCCATCTAAGGCTTCATGGTATTTTTCTGTTTTCTCTTGGATGTACGCCTTCACCCTTCCGGCATCGTTTTGTAATTGCTGGAACAGCTTGATCAGTCTCACAATGTCCAAATTTTCAAGGGATAAGCAGTAGTCTGCAAGACCTATCTCAGTCATTAATGAGTCTAACTTTGGATGATCGGAAAGCGCGATAACAGGTCTATTAAGACTGAGCGCTAACACAAGGTTATGAAACCTGGGCGAGATAACGATATCTGTTTCATCCATCTGTTGCATCAATTCTTCGATGGTCCTGGCCGGTTTAGCAACGACTTGACCTTCTCCCGTACATTGACCCTTAATTGCATCAACTATATCTTCTGTTGCGCGGATATCGTGTTGAAAATCGCCAACTAGAAGTCTAACATTGTAACCATGTTCACACAGCCAGCCTATAAATTTTATCATTATAACAAGATAATCTTGATATGTATTTGTATTTCCATCGCTGCTCTTCAAATCGTAATCCTTGAGCCCCAGGCCGATCACGGGCTTTATCCCCGTCCGATTGCCAATTGAGCGGAAGAGAGGCCTAGATAGCCCGAAGACTAGATCAGGGCATACAGTATCACTAGCCGTGTTAAATCCAATTTCCTGCAGATATTGTTTTGACGCCTCATCCCGATAGCTCCGGTACGCCGCAAACCCGAGGCTTCGTTTTATAAGCCAGCGGCTAAATGGATGGTAAATGGGTCCCACCCCAACGCCAAGAAATAATATCTTGACTTTCGATAGAGCCGCAAGAGCCGACCACTTGAAGAGAATATAAGGCCATCCTCTTGGCCCGGTGAGGTAGTCGCAGACGATACCCGTTCCGCAAACAATGAGCATATCGCTCTGCCGGAGCACGCGAATACATGTGGCAATGTGCATCAACTCGTCAATTATTCGGCCGAGGGCAGACGAAGCCCGCTGGCCAATCGTAACTTGCTTCTGGCTTGCTGGCGCACGTAAAACAGGCTTCCAGCAAATGGCGGATATATTATGCCGCGCCTCCACGTCCTTGGGGTCCGTGCAGGCACATTGTAAATGTGTTTGAGGCCAACGCTGTAATGTTCGTTCAATAACAGCCTGAAGGGTGCATTCGTTGCCCAGATTTCCTGCGCCAAAATGCCCTATCAAGATGATTCTCTTGGTGTCCATGCAACACGGCCGGCAGGCCGCCCTCGAAATGCCGCCTTATGTACTGCTTCGCGGCCTCCAGATCTTAGCTCAAAAAGGGAATTTTCGGCACTCACACGGAAGATGAGCCGTAAAACCAAACATCTCGCCTCAAAAATCAAGATGATGTTAGCAACAACGGATCTGCCCGTTAACTCCCATTTGAGCTAGGCTTCACAGCAAATAACAAATATTCTCATTTATATGACTTTGACAAGTCACTCGAATTGTCGTGGAAGATGAGCATACTGAGAGTCTTGCTTTCAAGCTTTCAACGAAGTGAGTCATACCAACTGGCAATCTGATAAAACAATATTTTCATCTATGAACATATTTTATATATTGATTCATTGCGTTGAGCCCGCCGAACAGCTCAGCGCCGCTCAAAGGTCCATCAACACCGGTAACATTCGGCACACCGCTCTCAGCGCCGGTTCGATCCGTGCGGAGAGGCAAGTAATCGCGGCCGGTTCACCCGCTCAGGCCAATTCTGATGGCTGCTCACACCAAACAGAGTTTCCGCAGCGTGAACGCCTCCGCATAACCTTCGGAAGCCCTGCATTCTATGCCTCGGAGGCGGGCGAGGCCCCGGAACGTCTCTCTATCGAACCAGTCCTTGGACCGCTGGCTACCGAAATGAGACATGAGAAGGTCAATCTTCTGCTCTAAAACCTTAGCCTCAAGAGGTATATAGCCATTACGCTGCCCAAGATCACCGTCCCATTTCGGGATCTCATATTCGAGAATGAGGTGATTGCGAAATGCATTCCAAGTGAGTTGAGAGACCTCGCGATGATCCTGATGAGCATCATCGCGGCTATGGGTGAAAATAATATCAGGATTTATCCTTGATTTGAGATCAATGAACCAATCCTTTAATTCGCTTCCTTGATAGGGGAAAAAGCTGTCTTTGAAGGCTGCAAGTTCAACCTTGGCACTCGCCGCTCCCGTAAGGAAGGCGGTAGCCGATGCTTCAGCCTCAATGGCGCGTGCCTCTGTGGCACTTAGCACGCACCAATGAGCCTTGATAATGACACCAGACGCGATCCAATGAAGGATCGTACCGCCTGCGCCAATTTCGACATCATCCGAATGCGCGCCAAGGCATAGGATTGAAACGGTTTCCCCAGGCCGAGCCAAATCAAGTGACCGCATTTCGCCCTGCTACGTCGTCTTCTTTGC
>Ga0070738_10006992_pt1 | contig 11524 bp, 9 predicted proteins | sample Coa_R2_2_FD_66446 | JGI IMG/M metagenome (GOLD analysis project Ga0070738, IMG submission 66446) | Surface soil microbial communities from Centralia Pennsylvania, which are recovering from an underground coalmine fire - Coalmine... | ecosystem: Environmental > Terrestrial > Soil > Unclassified ... | reverse complement strand
AGCGTTAGGCTTATGGCGCTGTATTCAACTAGCTGCCCTGAATCCCCAAAATTGGCTAGGTGGACTTTATACCGCTCTCATTAATTTACCCGTCTTTATCCTCGGCGGCTTATGGGGTGTGCTTTACTTAACGGAAGTCCACCATATCACCACCGAACAAGCTTCTTATGCGACCACTGTTTTCTTCGTAGGCGTCATTGTAGGTTCGCTACTCTATGGCTGGATTTCTGATCACATTGAACGCCGCGTCCTCCCTATGATTATTGGCGCGATTTTATCCCTCATCGTCATGTTAATTTTGATGTATATGCCAGGTCTCTCTCTCCCAGCGATTATTTTCTTATTCTTTTTAATTGGCTTAGTAACGAGTTCGCAAGTATTGACCTATCCGACTATTGCCGAGCTTAATCCCCCTTATTTGACCAGTACCGCTGTCAGCATTGATTCTATCTGTATTATGATTAGCGGCTTTATCGTGCCGCCTTTTTTTGGCTGGCTAATGGAACGAAGCGGCGATACTGTCTACACAGCGCAAGATTTCAATTTTGCTATGCTGATCATGCCGATATCTTTTATTATAGCCCTAGTCCTCGCCTTTTTTATTCGTGAAACTTATTGCCGAGCGAAAGCATAATGCCACGTGCCTTTATTATCATGCTCGATTCCTTTGGGCTAGGAGCCACCGCAGATGCCGATCGTTATGGCGATGCAGGAGCTGATACGCTGCGTCATATTGCCGAATATTGTCAACAGGGAAAAGCAGACCAACTAGGAGTGAGAACGGGGCCGTTACGGCTTCCTAATTTAACCCGTCTTGGTCTCAATGCAGCAGCTACGATTAGCCAAGGCCAACCTGTTCCAGGGTTGGAAACCACCGTGAGAATTGAAGGGGCTTATGGCTGCTCAGAAGAAATCAGCTTGGGAAAAGATACGCAAAGCGGTCACTGGGAAATGGCAGGGGTGCCTGTGTTATTTGAATGGGGTTATTTTCCACCCGATTATCCTAGCTTCCCACAACCCTTGTTAGAGGAATGGATTCGCCGTGCTCAACTTCCAGGTGTACTGGGCAATAGACATGCCTCCGGTACCCAGATTATCCAAGAGTTAGGTGAGGAGCATCAAAAGACCGGCAAACCCATTGTCTATACTTCAGCTGATAGCGTATTTCAGGTAGCAGCGCATGAAGAATCATTTGGTTTAAAGCGGCTTTATGACATTTGCGAAATTGCCCGCGAATTGGTTGATGCTTATAACATTGGCCGCGTGATTGCGAGACCGTTCTTAGGCGAACCGGGACATTATTATCGTACCGGTAATCGTCATGATTATGCGACACCTCCACCTGAACCCACCTTACTCGATTATTTAATACAAGCAGGCGGTAAAGTGATTGCTATTGGCAAAGTAGCTGATATTTATGCTCATAAAGGTATTACGCATGCGATCAAAGCAGATGGCAATGCGGCTTTGTTTGCCGCTTTCGTTCAAGAAGCAAAAACGGCACCGGATAACAGTATCACTTTTGTCAATTTGGTCGACTTTGATATGGTTTACGGCCATCGCCGGGATGTCATCGGTTATGCAAAAGCATTAGAAGATTTTGACAGTTGGCTACCTGAATTTGAAAAAACATTAAGGCCAGGGGATATTGCCATTATTACAGCGGATCACGGTTGCGATCCTACTTGGCAAGGTTCCGATCACACGCGCGAACACGTTCCTATCATCGCCTTTGGCCCCGCTATCACGCCTGGTCCTATTGGCAAACGTCACTCCTTCGCGGATATCGGACAAAGCCTAGCAAAACATCTAGGGTTGCCGCCGTTGAAATACGGAACGGCTTTCATTTGAAGGAAGCGGCGGACAATCTACATGCTACAAAACCGGTCATTTCTATGTGTTACTAACAGATTAAATTGGATAAATAACTTCATGGTTCCGCTTAATCTCTTGCCTAAATTCATCAGGAATTTGGGCCCAATCTAAGAGATCTATCAGAATAGGTAACTGGCTCTCCAAAAATGCTTCTCGAAGCGCAGCAAGATTCTTTTGCGGAATGGAATCATCGGGAGGATGAATAATCACTAAATCCAAATCACTACCTTCATGCGCACGACCATTTACCCGACTACCATACGCCCACACGATTTCATTCGGAACATGCTTAGCGATAATTTCTCGCACCATTGCCAGGTCTTCTGGCTCCAAATCAAGCATCCTCCGCTCCGAGTTTTTCTTGCAAAGTAAGCTGCAACTCTTTTGCATCTAAAAGAAACTGTGGTAATAATTTCAAGGTTGTCTCTGCAAAAGCAACCCCATAATCATGAGCCGTATTATTCCGATTATCTCGATAAGTAAACCACCGCTTCACAGCCTCTCTTTGTAAAAAACCATGCTTCAGCGCATGACGTAATAGTTCTTTATAAGTCAACTCATCAACGGAAGCAGGATTGCTGGCATACGCTTTAAGCGCTTTACGCAATAATTTACCTGACGTTTCAAGCGTTAATTCAAATCCTTTAACCGTTGTATTACGAAAAACTTCATAATCAATACTATTAGGCGCTGAAGCTTGCAAGCGAATTAAGGAAGACTCCAACGTCTTAATACCTTGTAAGAAGTGCGCGGTATTAATAACGTTTCTTCGTTCCATGGTCTTCCTTATCAAGCCTAAAGCTAAAATTTCTTCATCGCATCAAAGAATTCATCATTCGTCTTGGTATCTTTCATCTTATCAATAAGGAATTCCACCGCACCTTCTTCCATCGGCTGTAAAAGCTTGCGTAAAATCCAGATTTTTTGTAACTCTTCTTTAGAGAGGAATTTTTCATCACGACGCGTACCGCTACGATTAATATTAATAGCAGGATACACACGGCGTTCGGCAATACGACGATCAAGATGGATTTCCATATTGCCCGTGCCTTTAAATTCTTCGTAAATGACATCATCCATCTTAGAACCGGTTTCAATCAACGCAGTTGCAATAATGGTTAAACTACCGCCCTCTTCAATGTTACGAGCCGCACCAAAGAAGCGCTTAGGACGTTGTAATGCATTGGAGTCCACACCACCTGTTAATACCTTGCCGGAAGCAGGCACAACCGTGTTATAAGCACGTGCGAGGCGAGTAATAGAATCCAATAAAATCACGACATCACGTTTATGTTCCACTAAACGTTTTGCTTTTTCGATCACCATCTCAGCGACTTGTACATGGCGACCAGCAGGTTCGTCAAAGGTACTGGCAATCACTTCACCTTTAACAGAACGAGACATTTCAGTGACTTCTTCCGGACGTTCGTCAATTAATAAAACGATGAGATAACATTCAGGATGATTGTGTGCGATAGAATGCGCAATATTTTGCAGCATCATGGTTTTACCCGCTTTAGGCGGAGATACAATCAAACCACGTTGCCCTTTACCAAACGGTGCCACTAAATCAATGACGCGCGCAGTAATATCTTCAGTACTACCATTACCGCATTCCATAATCAGCCGTTCTTCAGCGAATAACGGAGTTAAGTTTTCAAACAAAACTTTATTTTTGGTATTTTCAGGCGATTCGAAATTGATATCGTCAACTTTTAACAAGGCAAAATAACGCTCGCCTTCTTTGGGCGGCCGAATTTTACCGGAAATAGTATCGCCCGTACGTAAATTGAAACGGCGAATTTGACTAGGAGAAACATAAATATCATCCGGGCCTGCCAAATATGAGCCTTCTGCCGAGCGTAAAAAACCGAATCCGTCTTGTAAAATTTCTAACACCCCATCTCCGTAGATGTCTTCCCCACGTTTAGCATGTTCTTTCAAAATAGCAAAAATAATATCTTGTTTTCTTGATCGGGCCATATTTTCCAGGCCGTATTGTTCAGACAAACTAATAAGTTCAGCTGCACTTTTCTTTTTAAGCTCGGTTAAATTCATATGTACTTTAAACCTTAATGATCATGTGAGTTTTTAACGACAGAAGTGATACCAGACCCTGACTTTATCCTACGGAATAACGACAGGTAAAAGAGGCTCTCTACCTACGCCGATCACCATAGCATTAATTTTTACAAATATCCAGCCCCTCCCGGAAATGGGATGGGGATAGTAGAATTTTCAGCAAGAACACTGACGCTTAGGTACAAAGTGTTGATGGTTTGCGACCGATGGCATGGATGCCATCCTAAGCGCCATGGATGGCGCACTCGGAGCAATCAACACGCCGTACCAAAGCGTCAGTGTTCTTGCTGAAAATTCTACTATCCCCATCCCATTTCCGGGCACATATCGGTTAGATATTACTATCAATAAACGCCATCAAATCCGCTTTATTTAACAACCCCACTTGTGTCGCTTTCACCTGGCCATCTTTAAATAAAATAAGGGTAGGAATACCACGCACACCAAATTTAGGAGGAGTAGAGGGATTATGGTCCACATCCAGTTTCACAAACTTCACCTTGCCAGCATAATGAGGAGCAAGATCCTCTAAGATAGGTGCCAGCGCCTTACAAGGGCCGCACCAAGCCGCCCAAAAATCGACAAGGACGGGAATGCTAGATTCAATCACTTCTTTTTCAAATACATCATCAGTAATCGCATGGATATGAGTACTCATACGTAACCCTTCTCTATTGTTAAGGTTGAAAATTTATTTTCTTTTACAAAGAACAGCAACAACGCGCCAATCGCAAAAAAAACTAACACCGTCGCCATTCCCACCCGTTGGCTGTTAAAAAACAACGTCATCATCCCTAATAACCAAGGTCCGATAAAAGCCGTAATCTTACCTGATAAGGCGTATAACCCAAACATTTCTGTGGACATCTCTTTATCTGCGATTAACCTCACCATTAACGACCGGCTAGCCGATTGAACAGGGCCGACAAAAATGCAAAGCAAGAGCGCCATTACCCAAAAAATCGCCTTACTGTGCAGAAAAAGAATAGGGATACCCAAGATCACCATGAAAAAAAGAGACAAAATAACTGTTATTTTTGAGCCTAAATAATCATCTATCCAAGCCAATGAAAGTGCACCTAATCCAGCCGTCATATTCATGGTGATACCGAGTAATAGTACTTGCTCGAACGATAAGCCATAGGTTCCTGCTGCATAAATGCCCCCAAAAGCAAATAAAGTATTCAGCCCATCGGTATAAATCATATGGGAAATCAGATAAATCAAGATATTCTTTTCATGGGGTAATTTTTTTAGCGTGCCCATTAATTCTTTGACACCTACATGAATAGCACTCCTGAACGTCGTGGAGGGAGACGGGAGTTCAGGAACAAAAAGAAACAAAGGAGCTGCTAATACCGCATACCAAATAGCAACAAAAGGCCCCGCAATGCGGATTTGAGCCGCTGTTTGGGTATCGAGATGAAAGATGTTGGTTTTAACAAATAGCACGAGCGTGATCGTTAGCGCTAAAATTCCACCTAAATAACCACACCCCCACCCCCAACCAGAAATACGGCCTAAATAAGCCTTGGGGGCAAGATACGGTAAAAAAGCATTATAAAATACCAGGGCGATTTCAAAACCAATCGTACCTAACACAACGCAGGTGAGGGTAAAATAAACACCTTGATGTGGGTAAGCAAACCATAGTAAAGCCGTACTAACGATACAAAGAGCACTGAAAAAGAAAAGCCACCGTTTATGGTGACCCGCATGGTCAGCAATGGCGCCAAATAAAGGACTCGCAAGGGCAATGATAATACCTGCTAAGGAGGTTGCATTCGCCCATTGGTAAGTGCCCACAATATGATTTTCAGCGATTTTTAAGGTGAAATACGTCGCAAAAATAAACGTCATCACAATAATGGAAAAAGAAGCAGCGGCTGCATCATAAAGACACCAAGCGATAATAGCAGTCAAACGGCGGTTTGGCACCATGCTCTCCTATTAAGTATGGGGTAATTTTGGAGCAATCGGTTGGGCGGCAATTAAATCTAAGGAAGGTTCACCGCAATATCGACTAATTTCACTTCTCACGTCATTTCTTAATTGAACGACATCCTGCCATTCCCTGCCTTTCGGCATGATAGGCTGGCAAATGGTGACCGTGATTTTTCCTAGACGTAATAATTTTTCTTCTTCACGCAAAATAGTCCGTGTCCCACTTAAAGCCATAGGACAAACGGGTATTTGCGTTTCTACCGCAATTTTAAACGCACCCAAACGGAATGGCCGCAACCCTGCTGCATAGCCAAACGTACCTTCAGGGAAAATAAAAACAGAAAGGCCTTGTTTTAATGTCGCTTCAATGCGTTGGGTATCTTCAATTCCTTTGGAGAAATCCATGCGATCCACAGCGAGATAACCTAATTTATGGGTAAAGGTCCGAAGAAAAGGGGCAGAAAATAATTCTTTTTTCCCAACAAAACGCGTATCAGGCGGGACAATGGATAAAGCAACCACCACATCTATATAGCTCGCATGGTTAGCAGCGAAAATCACCGGTGATTGTGTTAAATGCTCCAAACCGGTGACCTTCATGGGACAAAAAGATACTTTCAACAAAAACTTTGTCCACAGCCGACAAGCTTTTGCCGCTGCCTGAGGAGAAGCCAAATAGACGAATAACCATAATGGTAAAATAGTAGTGCCTGCCATCAGTGCGATATAAGCCGTGTAAATCCAGCGGAGAAGAATAGAAACAGCATCGGTGATTTTTTTCATGAGCCATTTACCGGCCAGCCTGATGACTTGCAGCCAGGGGGGAGCAGGTTTTTTACCTAACCGTCCTTCAAGATACATCGTCTTACAAGCGGCTCGTTGCAATTTGCCGCTGGAGGTTTTGGGGACAACATGGGGAGCAACTAAGAGAATTTGATCAGGAACAATATCTAAGGGCGTTGAAATAGCCTGTTTAATTTTTTCTATGATCTCTTCTCGCTGCCCTGGATTTTTCTCGCGTGTTTCAGCGACAACGATTAATTGCTCCGTATTGCGATCTTGATCTACCGCACCAAATGCAGCGACACAACCTTGCCGTATGCCTTCTACATTACCAACCAATTCTTCTATTTCAGCCGGATAAAGATTGCGGCCTGCTTTAATGATTAAATCTTTGCGACGCCCTGTAATAAATACTTCGCCATCAGCAAGATAAGCCAAATCCCCCGAATCAATCCAACCATCATGGAAGACGGCTTGCGTGGCTTGTGGATTATTGTAATATCCTTGCATGCTGGAAGGACCCCGAAAGTGTAAATTACCCACATGGCGCTCCGGTAACACTTGATCTTTCTCATCGACAATTCGAATTTCATGATTTTCAAGCGGTTTACCGCAAGCAGCAAATTCCAGGGTATTTTTACTATGGGAAGGTTCTGCTAGTCGTTCTTCTTCAAATTTCTTTCTATCAACTGTATCAATACGAAATTCTCGTCCCAGAGGAGGAATAGCCAAACCCACCGTCGATTCAGCTAATCCGTAAACAGGCATTAAGGCACTACGCTTAAACCCGTAAGGGGCAAATTTTTTCGCGAAAGCTTCCAACGTAGCAGGATAAACTTTTTCTGCCCCATTCGCAGCCATACCCCAGGAACTTAAATCCAATCCTTCTATCATCGCAGGTTCAATTTTACGTACACAGAGTTCATAAGCAAAATTAGGTGCGCCTGAATGGGTACCGCGATGATGATGAATCGCCCAGAGCCATCGTTCAGGCCGAGTTAAAAAGGAAAATGGCGTCATTACGATTAAGGGAATGCCGTAATAGAGACTGCCTAGCCACATCCCGATTAATCCCATGTCATGATAAAGCGGTAACCAGCTCACTGCGACAGAATCGGGGGTGACTGCAACTGCTTTACCATAGGCGCGAATATTGGAAAGTAAATTATAGTGGGATAACAACACGCCTTTCGGAGCCGCTGTACTGCCAGAAGTATATTGGATAAAAGCAGCATGATCAGATCGCGCTTTGAAAATAGAAGAGGAAGCAAGTGGCAGGGGAGCTATTAGTTCCTCATGCGTTATCACTTCTTTAAGGCTAGGGACAAATGCTTTCAACAAATGGCTTAATTTTTCTGCTTGTTCAAACGTCACTAACATCCGCACTTCTGCATTTTGTAAAATACGCGATTCTAATTGGGCATATGCTTCTAGCATGTGAGCACGGAACGGTGGATAAATGGGAACAGGAATACCACCTGCTAGCAAGATACCAAAAAAAGTAGAGAAAAAACTGGGGTGGGTCGGCAGCATAATGGCAACGGTTTCACCCTCTCGTAAACCCCGCTGCTTTAATCCTTGCGCTACGCGTAAAGAAGACTGCAGTAACTGCTCGTAAGTAATGATATCTTCGCCACCCGCTTCATTTTGAAAATAAATATGCGCTTTATCGGGCGATTTTTCGCCGTAAAGTAACAAAATATCAATCAAGGTATGTGCTTGCGTAGGATCTACCGATGAATACTGACCATGTTCTTTGATAACATTATGCTGCAGGGGAATAACTCGGGGATTCGCTTGCTGTATATAATCGATAATTTCTTGCAAAGTTTCTGCAGAAGCAATGATGCGATCGGGAATAGTAATATCAAATTTTCTTTCCAGGCGAAGAAATAATTCAGCACGCGCCAAACTGTCTATGCCTAATCGCTGTAGAGACATCGTCAGCTTAATTTCCCTGCGGGAGCCACCTAACTCTGCTACTAACTGATTAGTAATCGCAATCAGTTCTTTTTCCATGTCATCGTGAGAAAATTTTTTCATTCGTTTGCGCTCAATAATAAAGAGGGTACACGTCCTGATCGACCCATCATTTCTTGCAGACATTTTGTTTTAAGCGTAGGCATGAGATCTAAACCCACCATGCCGAAGGGGATAAAACCTGCTAATAAAGAATGACGAGAAAACAGCTGTGAGAGGCGGTGAGATAAACCAATACTTTTTGCTTGCTGTTTTTGAGTTTGTAACAAAGCTTGTTGTAAATCCACTTTTTCCTTCATGCTGTCGATGAGAGTGGCGACCTCATACACGGCCAGATTAAATCCTTGTGCAGCGATAGGATGGAGCGTATGTAAAGCGTTACCTAATAAGATAACACTGTCAGCGATGGATCTTTCCGCTCTCACCATGCGCAATGGAAATTGATGGCGCACTTGACAGCGTTCCAAGCGTCCTAAGCGATAACCAAATTCTTTTTGCAATGCTTGCAGGAAATCATCATCAGAAAGCGACATCAGGTGAGCAATGACTTTCTTCTCCGCTGTCCAGATCGTAGCGCATTCATTGCCAACTAATGGCAGCATAGCAATCGCGCCGTTATCGACAAAACGCTCATACGCGATGTGATGATGCGATCGCTTTAAGGTAGTGCGAGTGACGATAGCACTTTGATGATAATCGACGACAGTGATAGGGATATTTAATTGCGAACGCACTGTCGATTCCGTGCCATCTGCACCAATTACAAGCGGAGCGTGAAGTATCTTTTGACCAATAGCGGTATCGAGTGTAAGCGTCACCCTCCCTTCTTGTTGGTGAAGTGAGATGAGTTTTGCTGGCCGATACAAGGTGATATGGATAGATGAGGCCAGCTTGTCATGCAATGCTGCTTCAATAAAGCGAGCAGGAATGACATGGCCTAGGGTGGGCAGATGAGCATCCTCACGTGTCAAACGAACTGCGCCAAATCGCCCTTGATAAGAAACATGGACTTGATGAATCGGAGCTGCATGCGCCGCCAGCATAGGCCAAAGACCAAGATGCTGCAAAAATTGACAGCTGCCATAATTCAAGGCAAATAATCGTGGATCATCTTGACTCGGTAATTTGGCATCAATGAGGGCAATGCGCTTATCAGGCAGTGCTGCTGCCAGCCCTGCGCCGACTAACCCGCCGCCAACAATGATGAGATCGTAATGCATGCATCACCTTACTTGGCCATCAATGCTTGAATGTCTGCTACGGTTTTGGGAATACGATGACTTAAAACCTCACAACCTTTTTCCGTAATCAACACATTATCTTCAATGCGCACACCGATATTATGCCAGCGTGGGTCAACTGGCAAATCAGCAGAAATATAAATACCTGGTTCCACCGTAAAAAGATGACCGGGTTGCAATAGCCGCCAGTTGTCGCCCACTTTATAACGACCTACATCATGCACATCCAGCCCTAACCAGTGGCCAGAGCGATGCATATAAAAAGGCGTGTAAGCATGGCTTGCAATCAGATCATCGAGACGGCCTTTTAATAGGCCGAGATCGATTAATCCTTGGGTCATGATCTTGACAATAATATCTTGCGCGATCGTCCATGAGATACCGGGTTTGAGCGCAGCGATAGCTGCTAATTGAGCAGCTAAGACTAATTCATAAATCGCTCGCTGTTCTCCCGAAAAATGGCCATTGGCTGGAAAAGTACGGGTAATATCAGCAGCATAATTTTGATATTCCGCACCCGCATCAATTAAGACTAATTCCCCATCCTGGATCCGCTGATTGTTGGTGACATAATGCAAGACACAGGCATTCGCACCGGTACCAATAATAGAGCCATAGGCTGGAAAACGTGCGCCGTGTCTTACAAATTCATACATCAATTCCGCTTCAAGTTCATATTCATACATCCCTGGCCGACAAGCTCGTATCGCACGCAGGTGGGCTTTTTCTGTGATATCAATGGCTTTCTGTATCGTCGCAATTTCAGCAGGACTTTTGAACAAGCGCATTTCATGAAGCGTCGGGGTGATATCAGCAAACGTGAGCGGTGCTTGTGCGCCACTGCGAATTTTAGCGCGTAGTTGATTGATAATGCGAAAGAGCACTTCATCGAATTCTTTATTTAAACCGAGCGGATAATGGATAGCCTCTCTGCCCATGATTAAGTCAGGTAACAGCCGCTCAAGCTCAGTGATAGGAAAAGCCTGGTCTGCTAAAAATTCCTTACATGCACCTTCTTGCCCAGCGCGCCGACCATTCCAAATTTCATGGTCACGATCACGAGGACGATTGAATAAAATATATTCGCCCTCTTTTCTACCTGGCAGTAATATCATTACCGCATCAGGCTCGTTAAATCCCGTCAAATAATAAAAATCGCTATTTTGGCGATAAGCATGTTCAGTCTCCCCGTTACGAAACAATTGTGGGGCAGCGGGGAGAATGACCATACCGCTAGGACCAATCTTTTGCATTAATGCTTTTCGGCGGCTGGCATATTCATTCATAGTGATCATTACTGCTTTCCCTTTTTAATACTAATGGAGATGAGTGGAAGAATGTTGGCTTTTTTTCGCAGCATCTTGCTCACGTAAATCCTGATAAATCAGGATAACAGCCATGCGTACATATTCAACCAATTCGACATAGGCTACTTCATCTTCTTCGTTAGCAGCGACATTTTCGTAATTCATTTTTGCTACTTCAATAATGTCATTAATGGCTTCGGTCATTTCACTCGGTTCACGATCCACAATAGGGACTTCGACCATTTTTAAGCCCGTTAAATAGCCTTGACACCATAAGGTAAGGGCTTCGGCGCGGTGGGGTAAGTCTTCGGA
>Ga0070738_10006990_pt1 | contig 11525 bp, 10 predicted proteins | sample Coa_R2_2_FD_66446 | JGI IMG/M metagenome (GOLD analysis project Ga0070738, IMG submission 66446) | Surface soil microbial communities from Centralia Pennsylvania, which are recovering from an underground coalmine fire - Coalmine... | ecosystem: Environmental > Terrestrial > Soil > Unclassified ... | reverse complement strand
ATGTTGCTGCCGAGCATGCCAAGGAACAAAAACGGCATGATCCACCGCAACACTTTGTGCGAGAGGAATGCAACGCCTGTGAATCCCCTCATCGGCGTCCGCGCCAGTTCCGGCAGGGCGCGAAAGCTTCCCGCAGCCAGGCGGACACGGCGCCGAAACTCGCCCGAGACGGACGCCTCCGAGAACTCCTGCGCCACAGCTTCCGGATCGTATACGACCCGATACCCCTGCTTCCGGACATTCATTGGAATCAGAAAGTCGTCCAGAATCGCGGTGCTCTTCAGTGGCTGGTAGCAACTGCGCCGAATAGCATAATATGCCCCGCTGGCCGTCAATGTCGCGCCCAACCGCGCCTCCATAACGCGGAGCGCGCTTTCGTATTTCCAGTAAACGCCTTCCGTCCGCTTCGACTCGTTCGAGCCGGCGAACTCCAGCGAGCCGCAGACGGCCCCAACGGATGGATCTCTGAAGTGCCGCGCCAGTTTGCGCACGCCATCGCGAGGGAGCAAGGTGGTGGCATCCGAAAAGAGCAGAATGCTCCCGCTCGCTTCCGCCGCCGCGAGGTTCAGCGCATTCGCTTTGCCCCGCCGCTCAGGCAGCAACAGCACGTGTGTGTGAGCCGTCCGGATGTTCTGAAGGATTTCGTTGGTCCGGTCGCTGGATCCGTCCGAAACGATAATGGTCTCGAGCTTGTCCTCCGGATAGTCCAAATCTGCCAGATTGTCCAGCTTATCCCGCAGATGCGCCTCTTCGTTGAAGGCTGGGATCAAGATGCTGACACTCGGCGGCTCGCTCCGAGGAATTCCGCTGACTCTCCGCTCCTGGCGTGCAGCAACGTAAACAAGATCTCGCTTGAGTTGGACCACACTGTAAGCAAAAAGCAGCAGCACGGGATAGAAGAGGTACGTGTAGAGGATCAGGGCGGCGCACGCCCAAAACCCGATCTTGGCAACTAGGATTGAGGTGGCCATGGGGGGTGGGCCTGCCGTTGGCAGGCCCTCCATCGTTCTGTCACGATCACCGCGACCGGCAGTGACGGCTACTTGCGCAGGCTGCGCTGCCTGACCCCAACAACGGTGGCTAATCCCGCTCCGAGCAGGGCCAGTGTCCCGGGCTCCGGAATTTCCTCGGGAGGCGTAAATGGCAGAAACTCGAGATGTGCACCCGATACGAAGGTAATGTTTCCGGTCGCATTGATCAACGCACCCATCACGTCCACATTGTCCAGATTGAATTGTCCGCCGTGCGTTGTCAGAAACGTACCGGGCAGGACAGCCCCGCCCGAGGTTTGGAGCACGGTCCCCGTACCTGTGAAGTTCCACAGGATCTGGGAAGGTTTGATTCCAACCAGTGTGACGGGTTGATTGGTCTGGAACGACGCGGAAACATTGATAATGAAGACATCGTTTGGACCGCCGGAGAGAGTCAGGGTCGGGTTATGCAGCGAAGCGATGTTGATCACGTTCGTATCTCCGTTCCCGGTGATCACTTGGGTTCCGTTGATAGCGCCAAACGTCTGCGTCGGCGTTAGCCCTGCCGCGAATGACGAGAGCGCAACCGCGTCCGAAAGCGCCGTGGTGCCGACAGTCGACGGAACCATAGTCACCACGACCGGATTCTGGAGGTGCGTCAAATTGTCGCCGCTTACCGGCGGGCTCACTTGCACACCGCCTGGGATCGCGCCGTTATTTCCGCCCGACGAGGAGGAGGTCGTACCGGCGCCGAGCAGAACAATCCCTCCCACGGGACCGCTATTCATCGTAATTGATGCGCCCGTCCCTACCGAGATTATTGAATAAGTGGTCAGGCTGCCCAGGGGGATCTGCTCCGCGTTCGCCGGAACCGCCAGGCTGGTGACCACAAGGAGAGCGCCCAGAGTGCACTTAAATGGAAGCAGGCTCCAAGATCGAGGGGTCACAGAGCCATTGGCCGATTCCCGGAGGGAAGTGACGTATCTTTTCATGCGTTAGCGGATCTCCTTGTCCCGCGTCGTTCCATCATTGGCAAGTTTGTTGCCTTCCGAATTCGTCTGCCACGCCCGTTGCGTGTCAACAAGATGCTCGAAATCCAGGAATCTTCTTAAGGTGTTAAATGGGCAAAGCCTTGCGGACATGAGGACCCGGTTGCCCATGCAGCGCGATTCCCTGCCCCATACATACATCGCAAGCCGCTCGCTGCGAGCTGGCCGGCCGAGGATCGTGGTCTTCATAACCGGCTGGAAGGCTCCACCGGAATTCGATATGGAAGAGGGTTGCACACTCCCGGCGGAAAGCCGAGGATAGTTAGTTCAGCGTCGATAACGCTCGCCGCGCATCTTCGCTCTCGGGCTGGTCCAGCTTCAACCGCAGTGCCGTTACCAGGTGAGCCTTCGCCTCGGCCGCTGGTCCAGAGGCGGCTAGAGCCATTCCAAGGTGGTACTGGTACACCGCCGATTGCGGCGCCTTTTGCACGCACTCCTTCAGCAGCGGAATCGCCGATGAGACAAGTCCCTTCTTGTATTCCACCCAAGCGAGCGTGTCGGTCGTCGCGGTGGAATCGGGCAGCAATTCCTTCGCCTTTTGAGCCCAACTCAGAGCAACGTCCAGATTGCCGCCGTTCTGGAGTTCCAGCCAAGCCAGGTTGTTCGCGGCGGGAGCAAAATTCGGATCCGCCGTCAGCGCCTGTTCATAGTGTTTCCGGGCCTTGGCAATATCCCCCTTGCGGGAATAGAGGTCCGCGACAATGGAGTGAAGCAGAACGGATTTGGGCTCCATCGCCAATGCCTGCTCATAGCGGGCCAGTGCCGCATCGACTTCGCCAAGCCTCTGGTTGAGGTCTGCCAGCCTCGTGTATGCCTGGATAAGCTGTGGGTTCAGTTGAATGGCGCGCCCGAATTGGTCCTTGGCCTCCGCCGGCCGGTCTGATGTTGCATATAGCGACCCGAGTATGAAGTGCGCGTCCGCGTCATCCGGGTACGCCGCGACCTGCTGGGTCACTCGGGCAATCGCCTTTTGAACCTGCCCGGTAGCAGACCACACGTCAGCCAACGCACCTAACGCCGTTCCCGAGCGGGGATTCAGCTTTAATGCACCCTCGATCTGCTGCTCGGCCTCGGTCCACTTTCGCTCCACAGCCGCCGCCATTCCCAGGCCCAGCAATGGCTCGGGATCGCCGGGCGCAAGCTGGCGAGCCAAGATGAACTGATCGCGCGCCGCTGGAAGCTGGCCCTGCCTTAACAGGACCGTTCCGAGCAGAACATGGTCGTGAGGGCTTGCCGGAAACAACCGAACGGTTCGCTCCGCCGTCTCACGCGCCGTCTGGAGATCTCCGGTTTCGAGAGACAATTCCGTCATCGCGCGGCGGACCAGCAACGCGTTCGGCGCAATCCGGAGCGCCTCCTGTAACTCGTTCTTTGCCTGGCCGGCCTGCTGCGTCTGGCGATACGCCACCGCCAGGAAGAAGTGAGCCTGCCAGACCTCTGACGAGTCCTTTGTCTGCTGCCGCAGGATTTCCACGGCCTCTTCCGGCTTATGCTGAGCCAGCCGGATACGCCCGCGTGCGATCCCGGCAACTGCATCCTTGGGACTCAGCCGGATGATCTCCGCGATGACGGCTTCGGCCTCCGTAAGCTTGCCGGTATTCATATACCACTCCACCAGGCGCTCCCGTAAGGGGACATTCTTCGGATCGGCCTTCACCCCCAACCGGTAAACGGCTGCTGCTGCCTCGCTATCCCCCCCGCTGGGTATAGAAATCGCCGATGGCCAGCGCTCCATCCACGGATTTCGGATGCCGGTCCAGGAACTGCTTCAGAGTGGCTGTGGCTTCCTCCTTCTTCTGGACCGTGTAGAGCACATCGGCGCGCGCAATCTGAAGTTCCACCTGGTCCGGGTTCGCCTCAATGCCCTTCTGTAGAATCTGCAGCGCATCGGGCGCCCGGTTCTGCAGACGAAGGTATCCCGCCAATCCGCTGAACGCCGGAATCGAATGCGGATCAACTTCAATCGCCTTTCGAAAATCCTGTTCGGCTTCCTCCCCGCGGTTCATACTCATGTTCACCAGCCCGAGATTCACGTATGCGGAAGAGTTGCGGGGCGATAACTCCGTCAATTTCAGCAGCGCCTCGCGGGCTCTCTCCTTTTTGTTGCTGCAGCATAAGCGAAATGGAGAGTATTTCGTAGGCAGCCGCGTTATTCGGATCGCGGGCGATGACAAAATTGGCCTCCTCTTCGGCTTTGGCGTATTCCTTGGTCCTGACGTACAGGCCTCCGAGGCTGAGCCGTGCATCGGCCCGGTCCGGATCGAGTTGGATTGCCCGCTGGAGTCCCGCATAAGCGCCGCTCCAATCCTGGAGTGAGAGTTGCGCTTGGGCCAGGTTGTAAAGGGCATCGACGTATCGGGCATCCAGCTTCAGTGCGGTGCGGAACTGCAAGCTTGCTTCGCGAAATCTGCCCTTTTTCATATAGCGCAAGCCGCTCTCGAGGTACTTCCGCTTGCCCTTCTCGGGATCGCGAGAACATCCGCCGATCGTCACCGCGATCAGAGTTCCCAGCGCCGCCAGCACCACCGCAAGTGCTTTCCGTCTCATACCGATCCTGTAATGTGCGTCTTCAGTTCGGAAGGAATGGTCAGCCGCGGGTGCATCGCGCTGGTACACTCCGGCGCCCGGGCCCGCGGCTGCCACTCGGGCTCGCCCGGCGTTCGGCCCGCCTCATCTGGCGCCCCGCCCCAGCAGCAGGATCTTGACCGTTTGAAACAGGATCAGGAAATCCAGCCCCATCGACAGATTCTCGATATAAAAAAGGTCGAAGCCGAGCTTCTCGATGTTGTCCTGGAGCGTCGCGCAATATCCCCTCTGGATCTGTGCCCAACCCGTCGCGCCGGGCCTGACCGCCCAGCGCCCACGGTACATCGGAATCGTCGCGGCCAGGAACTCTTCCGCTTCGGGGACGAATGGACGCGGTCCGACGAAGCACATGTCACCCCTGAGGATGTTATACAGTTGCGGCAGCTCGTCCAACCGCATTTGCCGAATCCAGCGGCCGACCCGTGTAAAGCGGCTGTCGTTCTCTTCCGCCGGCCGGGGGTCGCGCTCCGATCCCACGCGCATCGAGCGGAACTTATAGATCGTGAACCTCTTGCCATCTTTGCCAACCCGCTGCTGGCGGAAAATCACAGGGCCAGGCGAATCGAGCCGCACCGCGAGCGCCACCAGAGCCATCAAAGGCGCACTGAGGACCAAACCCACCAGCGAGCCCACTACCGCTGCGATCCTCTTATACAGCAGCCTGGTCTTTGAGATCCGAAATCCATCGGAAAACAGCAGCCAGGTTGGACGAAGGGAGGAGACCGGAACCTGGCCGGTCACGGATTCATAGGCCACCGTCGCGTCCTGTACGACGACGCCGTTCGCTTTCAGCCGGAGCAAGGATTCGATCGGCAAAGAGCTCGCCGCGTCCGCCGAGAATACCACGCGGCTGACGCGCTCACGCACTACGAGTTGCTCCACTTCCTCCGGCTCTCCGAGCCTCTTCAATGCGCCCACGTGTCCATTCGGCGCGCTTGCTCTCTCGAGATACCCGACAATGTCTATCCCCAGCTCCGGACGACTTTCGATCTGCTGCATCAGGAGATCGGCGACCGGCCCGCGGCCGAGTAGCATCGTTCGCTGGTTCAGGTGGGTCCAACCGTTGAACCTTACGAACAGCGTTCGCGACCCTGTGAGCCCGACGCCGGTCAGAACCAGCCCGAACACGACCACTCCACGGTTGAGCCGGACTGCGGGAAATGCGTAGTAAAGGAGTGCGAGGATGACGCATGTGGTCCCGAAAGCCTGGATCGCGCGCAGCCGCACGTCCCGATGGTTGCGGATCACCATCGTGTTATAGAGGTCGTGGTAATACATGCAGAGTACGCAAATTCCGGTCGCAACGGCGATTCCGGCAAATCCGTTTTCATATACCAGCCGCAGCTCGGCATCGCTTCCGAACCAGATCGCCGCGGCGATCGTCAACGCGGCGCTGATCAGGATTGTTTCCAACGCAGCCAGCAGCAACAGCCGTGAAGGAAAATAGACGCGAAACAGCCGGATCATCCGCGGGCGCCTTCACCTCGCTCGGACGCGTAATAATGGTAGCCGCGCTCATTCGCTTCATCGCTCGCGTTCATGAGCACTCCAGCGAGAAAGCTGCCTTCCAAAGTCGTGGTGGCCTGTTCGAAATCCTGCCGGCGCGTCACACCGGAACGAACCACAAGAACAGTCCCGTCGCACAGGGACGAAAGGTATGCCGACTCAGCAACCAGATTGACGGGTGGGGAATCCAAAATAATCCAATCGAACGAGGATCTCAGCGTCTCCAACAACTGCCTCACCTTGGATTCACGAAGCAGTTCCACCGGATCGCCTTGGCACGAACCCGCCGAAAGGAATGCCAAACCGAAGGGCTCCAGACGGCACAACACCGAATCGAGTCCGTGGGTGCCGGCGAGGTACTCGGCCACACCCGGCCGCGAGTCGATACCAAACAGCCGGTGGACACTGGGACTTCGCAGATCACAATCGATCAGGAGCGTCCGCCTGGTCTGGAGGAGCGTCAACGCCAGATTCGTAGCCACGATTGTTTTGCCCTCTTTCGGGCTGGCACTCGTAACCAGAAGCGAGCACAATGGCCGCTTCTGCCGGATCAACTGTAACCGGTGCGCCAGGAAACGGAAGCTCTCCGCTCCCGCCGGACCCGCCCCGGCGGACAGGACGACCCTGCTCGGATAAGGCGGCAAGCACGGTACCCCCTCCAGACCGGCGACCGCTGACTCGTTCGCTATGGCAGACTGCTGATCCTCCGCAACAGCGGCATTGTCTGGCTCCGTGCGGCTCTTCGATACGGCTTCGGCGGCCATGCGATTCATACCTGCGTCTCCGTCCGGCAAGTCAACCTGCCATGTAGGTCTGAACACTGGTAGCCAGGCAGAGCAGCACCAGCAGCATCGCTGATGCCGCTTCCAGCCGCCAGCGGAACCTCGTGCGTCTCTTCTCCCTTTCAGAGCGGAGCATGGGAATACGGCCGAGAACCGAGCAGGCCGTCAAACCGGTCAGATCCGTCACCCGCCACAGTGACGTATCCAGGACCTCCCGAAGGATCGCCAGACCCAGGCCGAAGGCGATCCCCGCCAACCAGCCGAGAGCAACGATCTGCAACCGGTTCAATCGTGAGGGCCTTTCCGGAAGGTTCGCAGGATCGAGTATCCGGAACTGCTCGGATTGTTGGCGCTTCTCCAGGTTTGTCGCCAACTCCGATCCGAGCTTCTTCTGGAGAAGAGACTGATAATAAGCCTTGGAGTTGTCGTAATTCCTGGTAATCTCGGAAAGCTGTTGCTCCCGCATTGGAACGACGTCGACCTTACGCTGGAGCTCCTCGATTCGGGCGGTGAGCCGTGCGATGTCAGCTCTTCTTCCGGCCAACTCTAATTCTGTCGCTTTCAACCGGCTGTCAACTTCGATAAGGCTCGGCTCCGTTGGCTCGGCTGCTGTCTTCGGATCACCGCCTTTGGGCCGCAGTTCGGCTCTTATCCTATCCCTGGCGTCTTCGGCATCGGCCACCTGTTTCTTCAGGAGGATGATGTCAGGATGTTCCTCACGAAGGTAGGCGCGCTTCGCCTCCAGTTCAGCCCGCAGCTCGCGCAGATGTTCTTCGGCGCCGGCGAGTTGTGGATTCATCTGCGCGGCAGGCTCCCGATCGGCAAGAGCCTTCTTGACAGTTTCGTATTCGGACCTCATCGATTCCAGGTAGATCTTTTCCTGTTCGGCCCGCTCGAGCGAGGCCGCGTCGAATTGAAGCTGAGATTGGAGACTGCTCAGGATCTGAAAGTTGCCTTGCTGTTGTTCCGGGAGTTCCCCCAGATGCTTCGTCTTGTACTCGCGCAGTTGCTGCTCCTGTTCCATCAGATTCTTGCGTGCGTCCTCGAGCTCGCTCTCCAGGAACTGCGTGGTAGCGACGGCCTGCTGGGTCCTCGATCGCACGTTGGCCTCGATGAACAGGGACGTCAGTTCGTTCGTGACTCTCTGTGCGACGCGCGGGTTGTCGGCTTCGAACCTGATCTTAAACGCCGTCAATTGGTTTTGCCTGCCGGGCGATTGCACGATCTCCACCTGGATGTGCTGGCTCATGAGATCGATCACTTCGTCCATGCTGCCGCGAGCGCGCTCCCGCGTGTACAAACCGAAGTCTTCAATCAGCCGCTGCAGCCGCGTTCGGCTGAGGATCTGCTGCGTCAGACTGTTGAGCCTGTATTGAAGGTCGGAGATCACGCTGGGTGTGACGTACTGTTCCGGAACCTTTTGCTGTTCGACGAGGATGATCGCCTGTGAAGCGTAAAGAGGCCGAATGAATCGAGCCGCAATGTACCCCGACACCCCCAGGAGACAGAACGGCGCCATGATCCACCACCGGCGGCGTAGCAGAACTTCCTTATAGGACTTGTGCTGCCCCCGGCTTTGACCGAAGTCTTCGAAAGCCAAATCGGATCTCATTTCAAGTCCGCTCCGCTTGCGACCAAAGCAAGCGCCTGCGCGCGTTCGGCGCGCTCCAGCCGGAACGCCTTGATCTTATAAAACAGTGCGCGATAGCTAATGCCCAGGACTCGAGCTGCCTTCCGGCAGTTCCAGTTGTTCGCCTGGAGAACCTGCGCGACCATTCCCCTCTCACACTCCTGAACGGCGCTTCGCGTCAACTCTTTCAACCCCGGCGCCCCGGCACTCCTCTCCGGCCGCCCAGGCACAACCGCCCCCTCGCGCCGCTGAAGTCCCTGCACGATCACATCCTCCGAGTTCATGACGACGTATTGACGGATTACATTCTCGAGTTGCCGGACGTTCCCTGGCCAGTCATGCATCACCAGGATGTGGAGAAGCCGGCCGGAGAGCGGCCTCGGCGTCCGCCCGTACATCTGGGTGTACAGATCCAGAAAGTAGTGCACGAATTCCAAGATGTCCATCCGCCGCTCGCGCAGCGGCGGCATACATAACTCGATCGCGTTGATCCGATAGTACAAGTCGCTCCGAAACCGCTTGGCCTGAACCTCTTCCTCGAGCCGCCGGTTGGTTGCACAGATGACCCGTACGTCGGCCCGTTTCTCCTCGCGCCCGCCAATTCGGAAATACGTGCCGTCCTGCAGCAGTTGGAGTAGCTTCGGCTGCAGCCCCATTTCCAATTCAGCGATTTCATCAAGAAACAGCGTGCCCCCACTCGCCACCTCCACCCATCCCGGCCTGGCGCTCTCAGCTCCCGTGAACGAGCCCTTTTCATGGCCGAAGAGCTCACTCTCCAGCAGGCTGCCTGGAATGGCCGGACAGTTCACGGGTACAAACGGCCCTCCCCGCCACGGCGACTGATCGTGAATCAACCGCGAAAGCACTTCCTTGCCGGTCCCGTTCTCTCCGTGAATCAAAACGGGGATGTTGGCGCGAGCAACCCTCTCCGCGCTCCGGCGCAACGCTTCGATTGCTGGAGAATGTCCCAGTAGAGGCACGGGACGGCTATCGTCGATCTGAACCATCGGCATTACGATCTCGCTCCGTAGTGTATCTTCGGGCTCCACTTACCCTCTGGTCGCCTGCTCCAGACCATATCGCCGCGCTTTGTATAAGAGCGATTTATAGCTGATCCGAAGGTGGCGGGCCGCGGCCCGTCGATTCCAACCCGTCTGCTCGAGAGTACGGTGAATCGCCTCCCGCTCTATCCTCTCCTTCACCATTTCGAGTGCGTCCTTAAGGCGCCCGGCCGGACCCGCCAATGAGTTCCGGCCGACGCCAGCGTCGACATGGTGGGGACGCCCTATGTCCTGATCTCCAAGGACCAGGTAGCGCCGCGCGAAGTTCTGCAACTCGCGCACGTTGCCCGGCCACGAGTAGGAGAGAGCAGCATCCAGCACCGTTCCGGCTACGTGCGCTTCAGGAAGTCCGTATTGCGCCGCAAACACCGACAGATAGTACTCAAGCAACACGGGAATGTCCTCCCGCCGTTCCCGAAGCGGTGGGACGCGTACGATGAAGGTACTCAGGCGATAGAAGAGGTCTTCGCGTAGTCGATTGGCCGAGATAGCCAGGCGAACGTCGACATTTGTGGCCGCAATGACGCGAACGTCAACCCTCATTCGCCTACGGGCGCCCAGCCGGGAGAACTCTCCATTCTGTAGGACGTGCAGCAGTTTTGCCTGGAGCGCCGGCGCCATTTCTGCTATCTCGTCCAGCAGGATCGTCCCCTTGTCGCAGAGCTCGAATTTGCCGGGCTTTGATTGCGTAGCGCTCGTGAACGTGCCGCGCTCGAACCCGAATAATTCGCTCTCCAGGAGTTCGGCCGGCAACGCAGCGCAATTCACCTTAAGAAACACCTGGCCTGCCCGCGGCGAAAGACGATGGATCAGGTGCGCTACCGCTTCCTTCCCCGTCCCCGTCTCACCGACGCATAGCACCGGCAACTCCACCCCTGCGATCTGCTCAACTTGGGCGCGAAGGTCACGCATGACAGGTGACGCTGCGATGAAGTTGCACGTCATAGATCCATCGTGCGAATCCGGCTGAGTCATGAAATGCGAGGATCCCTCTTCCGCGCGCGGGGCCGATTACATTGACCTATCGGCGGCCAAGTGAGATCCACTCCAGTGTGGGGCGCTCACCGAACTATGTCTGCCAATGAAATCAGGCACGCTACCGCCATTTCACTCCCATTTCCGATCCGGTCCACAATCGCTGCACTTTCAAACCAGGTGATAGGCGTTTCACCAGATGATAGGCCCTTCTGGTGCGGAGATTCAAATATGAGGTGCTGTCATATGTTATAGAAGCAACCCCCAATGTTTGGGCCGGTGTTCAATGGGACTTTCCACCGCGCCGTGCGCAGGAGACCCACAACCCCTCGCGCGAGTTGATTTACGAACCCGCCGCGGCCAAATGGCCTTAAGTCTCATGGTTTGTTTGAATGGCGAGCGAGTCGTATCTACCGGTCGTGCCGCTCCTCGTCTCGTGATACTCGTACCGGCTTAATACCACGGTGTTTTGCGACCGGCGTCTACCTATGTAGTTAGGTAGGATTGAATGCGCAAGCATCTTCCACAATAGCCGTGTAACTGCGCAATTCGCTTCTCAGGGTTCCGTGAGGAACTCACAATGCTCGAATCGGGCATCTGTCCCGTACGTTGCGCGGGCCGGTCCGCTGGCGAATCGCGATACTCGATATCGGTCAGAATGCGGACCGAAGCTCATTCCGCGGAATGCGGCGGCTGATCTGCTGGAGCGCCGCCTGACGGGTGTTGAGCTAACTCCACATCTGGTCCCGCAGCTCAGCAAGGACCACGCGCGATACCGTTACTGCACCTGGACCGTTAGGGCGCTCGATGTGCCGGCCTCATTGGTGGCGGTGATCGCCAGAGATTGCAAGAGATGCACCAGGTCGTCGGTGCTGCTTCCGTTCTGCAGCACAAACGGCAACGTCAGCAGGAACGCCCCGCCGAAGCCCTGGGATACGGTGCTCTGAAACCAACTGGTAGCGGGA
>Ga0070738_10006989_pt1 | contig 11527 bp, 14 predicted proteins | sample Coa_R2_2_FD_66446 | JGI IMG/M metagenome (GOLD analysis project Ga0070738, IMG submission 66446) | Surface soil microbial communities from Centralia Pennsylvania, which are recovering from an underground coalmine fire - Coalmine... | ecosystem: Environmental > Terrestrial > Soil > Unclassified ... | reverse complement strand
GTGCTCTCCAGCCAGATCCGCCCCCCGTGGGCCTCGATGATCTGCTTGCTCAGGAAAAGCCCCAGGCTCACCGTCCCGACGTAGCCGGGCATCCCCGGCGGCACCGGCTCGTAGAACGGCTCAAAGACGTGCGGCTGGCGCTCCGGCGGGATGCCGATCCCTGCATCGCTGACCGCAACGATCGCCTCACCGGCCCCCGGGCGCGCCGCCACCGTGACCGTCCCGCCCGGCGGGGAGTAGCGCAGGGCGTTCTCCAGCAGGTGCGCGACTACCTCCCCGATCAGCTCGGGGTCTGCCGTGACGACCAGCCGCCCGGTGACATCCACCCGGAGGGGATGGTCGGGTGCCGTCGGCGCGATGCGCCCGATCTGCTGGCGCACCAGTTCTCCCAGGTCGATCCGCGACCGCTGGAGCGTCACCTGGCCCGGCCGGATCCGCAGGGCGGCCAGCAGATCATCGATCAGCCGGGCGATCCGATCGACGTGATTGAGGACCACGGTCAGGCCGTCGCGCAGGGGGGTGGAGAGGGAGGCCGTGCGCAGGAGGAGCTGGAGGCGTCCCTTGATGACGGTGACCGGCGTCTTCAGCTCGTGGGCGGCGGCGGCCATGAACTCCTCGCGGAGGCGCAGGGCCAGGCGCGCCTGCTCGTAGAGCCGGGCGTTCTCGATCGCCACCCCGCACAGGTCGGCCACGGTCTGGTGGAAGCTGACCTCCGCCGGCGAGAAGCGGTGCCGCCGCCGCGTGCCCACGCCCAGGATCCCAACCGGCCGTCCCCGGGCGCTCAGCGGAACGAGCAGGAACGAGCGCAGGCCGGCCGGCGCAGACCACGCCGCCGCGGCCGGCTCCTCACTGCGCTCGTCCACCGCCCGGGGCTGACCGCGGCGGAGCACCTCCGCGCCCGGCGCTGATGGATCGAGCGGCAGGCGCTGGAGGGGGGTCAGATCGGCGCGGTCCAGGCCAGCCCAGGCCAGCAGGACAGCCGCCTGCTGGGCGGCGTCGACCAGCCAGATCACCGCGGCGTCCATGCCCAGCACCCGACAGCACTGGTCGAGGACGACGCCCGCAACGCGGTCTAGCTCGACCTCCTGGATCAGGGATCGGGCGATCCGGGCGAGCGCCTGCTCCCGATCGAGGAGATGGGCGCGCTCGGCCGCGGTCGCCCGGATTGCGGTAACGTCGCGCGCCGTGACGACGACTGCTTCGACTGCACCATCCGGCGCCCGGAGGGGCCCGAGGGTGCAGGCGAAGCGGCGCTCCGGCCCACTGCCGTCCAGGGCGATCTCGTCCTGAGCCGGGGTGCCGGTCGCGAGGACGCCCTGCGCCTGCCGCCACAGGCGTGCCGCCGCGCCCCGCGCGAGGCCGAGGCGGCGCCAGCTCTGACCGATCAGCTCGGCCGGGGCGCGCCCAACCAGACGCGCCCCGGCCGCGTTGACGTAGACGATCCGCCGGTGCCGGTCCAGCACATAGAAGCCGTCGTCGGTCGCGGAGAGGATCGCATCGAGGACCGCCTGCGCCGCCGCGATCCGCGCCGCCAGATCGGCCGCCGGGTGCTCGCGCGGGCCGGTCGTCACGCCGCCCTCCTCGTCCCTCTCCGCACACCGGAGGCCCTGCACAGGATTCGGGCCGGGCGGCCGCGCGCCGACGGCCGTCCAGCATCCCGTCTCCCCGGGGACCGCTCCTTCCCGTCCCCGCCGATCGCTACGGGGCCCGCCGCGCATCATCCCCGGGCGCAGAAACAGGCCGTGAATAAACAGGCCATGAACGTGGATATGATAGTCCACCCGGGGCCAGTCCGGCCAGGTGCACCCGGGGGCCGCCCGCAGGGACCGCGTCTGGTACGGTCCCTGCGGCCGGGCCGCCGACACAGAGAGCGCAGCTGCCGCGCGCGGAAGGAGGGCCCCGTGTTCCACTGCATCCTGGTGCCGATCGATGGGAGCGACGCCGCCCGGCACGCCCTCGAGCGGGCGATCGCCCTCGCCCGGGATCAGGGAGCCGGTCTCCGCATCATCCACGTGGTGGATATCGGCCCGATCTACTGGGCCGTCCCGGCTGGCGTCGACGCCGCGGCGGTCGAGCAGGCCCTGCTCCAGGCTGGCCAGGAGCTGGTTGCGGCGGGGGCCGACCAGGCCCGCCGGGCGGGGGTGCCGGTAGAGACCGCGGTGCGGGAGACGGACGACCGCCGGATCAGCGATGTCATCGTGGACGAGGCGCGCCAGCAGGGCGCTGACCTGATCGTCATGGGCACGCACGGGCGGCACGGGCTCGCCCGCCTTTTCCTCGGGAGCGTCGCCGACGGGGTGGTCCGGTCCGCGCCGGTGCCGGTCATGCTGGTGCGCTAGCCGGGCGGGGAACGCCGCCGGGCGTGTCCCGGGCGACGGCATGGGCGGTGCCGGCCGGGTCAGCGCCGGGCGTCACCAGTCGGCGACGCTCCCGTCCGAGGGGTGATACCATTCACCGCCCAGCTCCTCGGTGATGCGGGTCAGTGCCGCCGCCTCTTTCTCGTCTACGGTGATCCCGAGGCCGGGCGCATCAGACAGCTCGATGAAGCCGTCTTTCAGCCGCCAGGAGGGCTGGACGACGCCGGTCAGCCAGTCCGGGCCCACCGTTTCCTGGATCAGGAAGTTGGGGATCGCCGCGTCAACGTGGAGGCAGGCGGTGAGCGCCACCGGGCCGATCGCGCAGTGGGGCGCGAGGTGGATGTAGTATACCTCGGCCATGCTGGCGATGCGGCGGAGCTCACTGATGCCGCCGGCGTGGGAGGCATCCGGCTGGATGAAGGCACAGGCCTGCCGCTCGATGATCAGGCGGAACTCCCAGCGGCTCAGGAGGCGCTCCCCGGTGGCGATGGGGACTGGTGCGTGGTCGGACACCAGCTTGAGGGCATCCACGTTCTCCTGGGGCACCGGCTCCTCGACGAACATCGGGCGGACCGGCGCGAGCTGGCGGCAGATCTCGATGGCCAGGGCGGGGGTCATCGTGCCGTGGAAGTCAAAGGCGAGCTCGACCTCGGGGCCCACCCACTCGCGCATGAGATGGGCGCGGGCGATGAACTCGTCAATGCGCGCGGGCGGCTCGTGCGCCCGCCAGGGGCCGCCGGGCCCGGTCTTGAAGGCGGTGTAGCCGCCGGTCCGCTGGAGGAACTCCAGGCGCTCGCGCGCCCGGGCGAGCCCCTCGGCGCTCCGATCGTGGATGCCCCAGTGCGCGTACACCCGAACGCGGTCGCGGGTAGGCCCGCCGAGGAGGCGGTAGACCGGGGCGCCGTAGAACTGGCCGGCGATGTCCCAGAGCGCCTGGTCAATGCCGGCGAGCGCGCTCATCAGGACGTTCCCGCCGCGGAAGAAGGCCGAGCGGTAGATGTGCTGCCAGTGGTGCTCGATCCGCAGAGGGTCTTTGCCGATCAGGTAATCGGCCAGCTCCTCGACCGCGGCTATGGTGCTGCGGGGCTTGCCCTCGAGGGTCGTTTCGCCCCAGCCGACCAGGCCGCTGTCGGTGGTGATCTTGACCAGGCGCATGCGGGGGCGCGGGAAGAACTGCTCGATCCGGACGATTTTCACCCCGGTCCTCCTCGGTGCGCTGGGCGGGGCGCACTGGCGCCCCGCCCAACCGGACGGGGTTCAGTATAGCAGAGCGGGCCCGGAATGCGCCGCAGGTCCGCCGCTTCCGGTATACTGACGGCCGGGCCGCTTACCGCTCGAGGCGGCGTGCGATCTCCTCTGGCTCGACGTTCAGCGCCGCGGCGAGCCCGGGGATGTAGCGCGCCGAGGGGACGAGCAGGCCGTCCTGCCAGAAGCGCACCGTCGCCGCGTCAGTGCCGACGCGGCGGGCGAGCTCGTGCGCCGACCAGCCGCGCTGGGCGAGGGCGGCGCGGAGCCACGGCGCGAACGGCTCGAGGGCCTCCTCGCGGCGGTCAAGGCCGGCAGACCCGAGGGGGAACTCCTCATCAGCCGCGGGCCCGAGGAGGCGCTGGACAGTAAAGAGGACCCGCTGCAGGGCCAGGGCCATGGCGTGCGCCTCGCGGGCCAGCACCTCGGGATCGGGCGGCGCCGGCCGGGCGGGCGCGGCTGGGGCGGCCGGCGGGGCCGCCGGGCGGGTGCGTTCGACGGTCGCGGTCAGAACTGCCATCGTTCCTCCAGGTGAGTGTCTCCGGCGGTCGGGACCGACCGGACGAGATGACGCAGGACACCGGTGGGCGGGCGAGCCGATCGCGCCGCGGCGCACTGCCAGCCGGCCGCGGCCGCGTCGGCCGGGGCGCGGCACGCGCCCGCCCGCCGACGGGGCCGATTCCCAACGTCCATGGATATTGTCGGGGTTCGGACACAGATTCTCAAGTATTTCAGTCGGATGGATACAAAACACCGCCCTGGGGCCGGGGCCGTGGGCCGCGGTCCGGGGCGCGGGGAGGCATCACCCATGCCCGGCGGCTGGGACAGCCCGCTTCCGTTTCTCCTGCTGCTCGCCAACCTCCTGTTCACGATCGCGGCCAACGCGAGCTTTCGGGTCTCGGCGCTCAGCCCGGACTGGCGGGGCTTCCTGTTCTGGCAGGTGATCGGGAACCTGGCCGGGCTGGTCACCGTCCTCACCCTCACCGGCCTCCTGCGCTACGCGCCCCTGCACGTCGCCTTCGCCGTCACAACCGGCCTGGCGGTGCTGGGGGTGCAGGTCGGCGCGGCCCACCTGCTCTTCCACGAGGCCATTACTCCCATCCAGTGGGCGGGCACAGTGCTCATCGTGGTGGGGATTCTCCTGGTGGGGCTCCGGTCCTGAGGGCGGGCCGGCAGGGTCGCTGGCGCGGCGGCACGATTATTGCGCGCGGAGTGCCTACACACGGCGCGATTGCGCACGGGAGAATGTGATGGCGACGCGACTCTACGTGGGGAACCTCCCCTACAGCGTCAGTGAGGGTGAGCTGCGGCGGCTGTTCAGCCAGGCGGGCACCGTCGAGTCGGTGACGATGCCGCTGGACCACCAGACCGGCCGTCCGCGCGGGTTCGCCTTCGTCCAGATGCCCAACGACCAGGAGGCCGAGACCGCGATCCGGATGTTCAACGGCTACGTTCTGGACGGCCGCCCCCTGCGGGTGAATGTGGCCCAGGAGCGGGAGGCCCGGCGCGGGGCCGGCGGCCGCGGCTGGTGAGGCTCCGGTGCGCCCGCGGCCGCGCGTGCGCTTCGCCAAGGATTACGAGGCGGCGGATGTCGCCCGACTGTACCAGCGGCGCTCCTGGTCGTCCTGGCAGGAGATCGTGGAGTGGCTCCGGACAGCGGGCCCGACGGACCCGTCCTTTACGCCCGGCGAGGTGGCCCGCATGCTCGCCGACTTCACGGTCCTGGCGCAGGAGAACATCCCCTTTGTCGCCGACCCCGGCACCGCCTTCGCGCTGGCGCAGGCACACCGCACGGCGCCGGCCGTGCTCCGGGCGCTGGCGTGGGTCTCAGCACGGCACCGGGCCGCCGCGCCCGGGCCGCGGTGATCGCCGCCCCCCGATCGGCCGCGGCGCCTTTCCCGCCTTCCCGCGCTGTGCTATAATGCCGCGTGGAGCGGGCTGACCGCGCTCCGGCGGCGGCCCGCCGATCCCGACACGACGAGGTGGAGGCGATCATGGGGCCGATCGTTGCCGGCGAGACGGATGTTTCGCCGATCGCGGCGGTATTCCCGCGGCGGCTTGCGCGCCTGCTCCGCCAGGAGGCGTTCTGGGAGGCGCGCGTTGGGGCAGACGATTGGCGCCTGCGGCTGATTCGGAAGGCGATCTACTCCACCTACTGCGACTGTCTCGCTCTCGGGCGGGCTGACGAGGCCCGGTCCCTGCTCCGGCAGTGGCGCCGCGCGCGGGGCGGCCTGGTACGCCTGAGCGAGGCGCGGGGCGGCGCGGGGCGGTAATCCGGGCCCCGCCGGGCGGGGCCGATCGAACGAGAAGCGGGCCGATGCCCATCTACGAGTATCGGTGTGCCGACTGCGGCGGCTACCTCAGCGTCCGGGTGCGGACCTACGCGGATCCGCCAGATCTGCGCTGTCCGCGCTGTCGGGGTGGACGCATGCGCAAGCTGGTCTCGCGCTTCGCCGTCCTGCGCTCGGAGGAGGATCGGCTCGATCGCCTGACCGACCCCAGCACCTTCGGTGATGTGGACGAGAACGATCCCCGGAGCGTCGCCCGGTGGGCCCGGCGGCTGGGTCGGGAGGTCGGGGAAGACCTGGGGGACGACTTTGACGAGATGGTGGACCGGCTGGAGGCGGGCGAGCTGTCGGACGATGATGCAGGCGGCGACGCGGCGGTCGACGGGGCAGACGGCGGCGATGCCGCAGGGGATGATTGAGCACGGTGGGCCGCGCCGGACAGCGATTTGACGGCGCGGTGCGCGTGGCGTATACTTGCACCTCCACCGTCTGGCGGAGACCGCGGCGGGTGGCCCGAGACCGGGCGTGGTCCGGTGGCGCCGCGCCGCGCATCAGGTAGTGCGAGATGCCGACTGAATATCTCCCGATCTTCGTCCTGGCGATCATCGCCGTGGGCTTCGGCCTGCTCGTTCTGGCGATCGCGGCCTACCTTGGTCCGCGCCATGCCCATTCCCGCCGCATGGTGCCCTACGAAAGTGGGATCACCCCCCAGATGTCCGCCCGGATTCGCTTCCCGGTCAAGTTCTCCCTCATCGCTATGCTGTTCATTGTGTTCGACGTCGAGGCGGTCTTCTTCTACCCCTGGGCGGTGATCTATCGGCAGTTGCGGCTCTTCGGCTTCCTCGAGATGCTGATCTTCATCGGCATCCTGCTGGTCGGCTACTTTTACATCCTGAAGAAGGGGGCCCTCGAATGGGAGTAGGATCACCCGCGGGCGGGCCCGCGCATCGGAAGGATGGCATGCCGGCGGTCCTCTTCTCGCGGCTCGCCGACTGGGGGCGGAGCCAGTCGCTCTGGCCCATGACCTTCGGCCTGGCCTGCTGTGCGATCGAGATGATGGCGACGGCCGCCTCCCGCTACGACGTGGCCCGATTCGGGTCCGAGCTGTTCCGCTCGTCGCCGCGCCAGAGCGACCTGATGATCGTCTCCGGGCGCGTGTCGCACAAGATGGCCCCGGTGGTGAAGCATCTCTACGATCAGATGCCGCACCCCAAGTGGGTCATCGCGATGGGCGACTGCGCCTCCTGCGGCGGCATCTTCAACAACTATGCCATCCTCCAGGGGGTGGATAAGATCATCCCGGTCGATGTCTATGTGCCGGGATGCCCGCCGCGGCCGGAGGCGCTGATCGACGGCATCATCAAGCTGCAGAAGAAGATCGCGGCGCAGGGGTCGGAGGAAGGCGAGCGGTGACCGAGGCGAGCGCAGTCGAGACCGACGCCGTTGTGGCGCGGGTGCAGGAGGCGTTCGGCGACCGGATCCGCGCGGCAGGGGTGGACTACGATCAGCCCTGGTTTGTGGTCGCGCGCGCAGACCTGCGCGCCCTGGCCGCCTTCCTCCGGGATGATCCCGCCCTCCGCTTCACCCGGCTGGTGGACCTGTGCGGGGTTGACTACCTGACCGCCGGGCCCGCCCTGCCCCACGATGCGCGGTTCGAGGTCGTCGTCCACCTCCATTCGTTTCCGCTCCGCCGCTGGGCCCGGATTCGGGTGCCGGTCCCGGAGGATGATCCGGTCGTGCCCTCGCTCACCCCGGAGTGGCCGGCCGCTAACTGGTTCGAGCGCGAGGCCTACGATATGTTCGGCATCCGCTTCACCGATCATCCCGACCTGACCCGCATCCTGACGCCGGACGACTGGGAGGTCCATCCGCTCCGGAAGGACTTCCAGCCGCCGCGCGAGCCCCACGAGTGGAGCTTCAACCCCGAGGAATGGCAGAAGGCGGTGCAGCGTGGCAGTTGAACCGGTAGAGGCCGAGGTTACGGTCCAGGACGAGCGGCTCGTCCTTAATATGGGGCCGCAGCACCCGAGCACACACGGGGTCCTGCGGCTGGTGCTCGAGTTGGACGGCGAGGTCGTCGTCTCCTGCAAGCCGGTGATCGGCTACCTCCACACCGGCTTCGAGAAGACCTTCGAGGCGAAGAACTACCACCAGGGCGTGACCCTGACCGACCGGATGGATTACCTCTCTCCCCTGTCGAACAACCTCGCCTACGCACTGGCGGTGGAGACGCTCCTGGGGGTCGAGATTCCGGAGCGGGCGACCGTGGCCCGGGTCATCCTGGCCGAGCTCACCCGCCTGGCGAGCCATCTCGTCTGGCTCGGGACCCAGGCGATGGACCTGGGGGCGATGAGCGTGTTCCTCTACTGCTTCCGGGAGCGCGAGCGCATCCTCGACATCTTCGAGATGTGCTCCGGCCAGCGCATGATGACGAGCTACATCCGCCCGGGCGGCCTGGCGATGGACCTGCCGGAGGGCTTTGAGGAGGCCGTTCGGGAGATTCTGGCGCTGATGCCGGCCCGGATCGACGAGTATGAAGACCTGCTTACCCGCAACGAGATCTGGCGCGACCGGACGATCGGCATCGGCCGCCTCTCGCTCGCGGATGCCCTGAGCCACGGCGTGACCGGGCCGAACCTGCGCGCCTCCGGCGGCGACTTCGACCTGCGCCGCGACCACCCCTACTGCGGCTACGAGCAGTACGATTTCACGGTCATCGTGGGGAGCCGGGGCGATGTCTACGAGCGCTACCTCGTCCGGATCCGCGAGATGCGCGAGTCGCTGAAGATCATTCGCCAGGCGCTGGATCGGCTCCCCGGCGGCCCCTACGTGACCGCCGATCGCAAGGTGGCGTTCCCGCCCCGCGCCGAGCTCGCCACGAGCATGGAGGCGCTGATCCACCACTTCAAGCTGGCCACCGAGGGGTACCGGGTGCCGGCCGGCCAGGTGTACACGGCGATCGAGTCGCCCCGGGGCGAGCTGGGCATCTACCTGGTGGCCGACGGCTCGGCCCGACCGTATCGGCTCCACGTCCGCGCCCCCTCGTTTGCCTCACTGCAGGCCCTGCCGGTGATCGCCCGGGGCGGGCTGGTCGCTGACCTGGTGGCGATCATCGGAAGCCTCGATCCGGTGATGGGCGAGGTCGATCGGTAGGGTGCGCGGCGGCCCGGCCCCGGCTGGGGCACGGCCAGCCCCGCCCGCCAGTTCCAGGCTCAAAGGAGGACGCGTGCTGTCCGAGGAGACGGTTCAGGAGATTCGCGCGGCGCTGCGGCGCTATCCGCGGCCCCGGAGTGCCGTGCTCGATGCCCTCCGGGCAATCCAGCGGCAGTTCGGCTACTGCCCCCCGGAGGCGCTGACGGAGGCGGCGGAGATCCTGGAGATCGATGCCAACGCCCTCCAGATGCTCGTCACCTTCTACGACCTGCTGTACGACCACCCGGTCGGCGCGCACATCCTGATGCCCTGTAAGAACATCGCCTGCTACCTGCGCGGCGCCGACGAAATCATCGCCTACCTCTCCCGCAAGCTCGGGATCGCGCCCGGCCAGACTACCCCGGACGGCACGTTCACCCTCCAGCCCATGGAGTGCCTCGCCGCCTGCGACCTCGCGCCGGTGATGATCGCCGACGGCGAGTACTACGGCCCGCTGACCCCGGAGCGGATCGATGCGATCCTGGCTGAGCTGGCCGCCCGGCCGCCCTACCGGGGCGAACCGGTGATCGAGACGCGGCCGGGCACGGCGGTGAACGGCGGAGGAGCGGGAAACGGAGGTGGAGATGGCCACGACCTATGAGCCGATTCTCCTGCGCAATGTCGGTGTTCCCAACTCCTGGGACATCGACGTAGCGATCGCCCACGGCGATTACCAGGCCCTCCCCCGGGCACTGCGAGAGTACACGCCGGAGCAGATCGTCGAGCTGGTCAAGAACTCCGGCCTGCGCGGCCGCGGCGGGGCCGGCGCCCCGACCGGCATGAAGTGGGGCTTCGTGCCGCGGGGCCGACGGGAGAAGTACCTGCTGGTCAACGCCGACGAGAGCGAGCCCGGCACCTTCAGCAACCGGGCCATCATCGAGAACGATCCCCACCAGCTGATCGAGGGGATCGTCATCTCGGCCTACGCCCTCGAGATCCCGACGACGATCATCTACCTGCGGGGGGAATTCGCCCTGGGCTACCGCCGCCTCGCCCACGCCCTGCGCCAGGCCTATGAGCGCGGCTACGTCGGCAAGAACATCCTCGGGAGCGGCTTCGATACCGACATCATCATCTTCCGAGGCGCCGGGGCGTACATCTGCGGCGAGGAGACGGCCCTGATCGAGTCGCTGGAGGGGAACCGCCCGATGCCCCGCCCGCGCCCGCCCTTCCCGGCGGCCCAGGGGGTCTACAACCTCCCGACGAACGTCCAGAATGTCGAGACGATCTGCAACATCCCCCTGCTGATCAACAAGGGGCTGGAGTGGTACACCAGCATCGGCACGCCGCCCCGAAACACCGGCCCGAAGATCTACTGCGTCAGCGGCCACGTGCGTCGGCCGGGCAACAAGGAGCTCCCGCTCAACACCACCCTGCGTGAGCTGATCTACGAGCACAGCGGCGGAATGATCGACGACCGTCCGGTCAAGGCGGTGATCCCGGGCGGGGCCTCGGCGGCGATGCTCCCCGGCGATAACCTGGACATCACGATGGACTTCGATACCCTGGCCAAGCTGGGCACGATGCTCGGATCGGGCGGCGTGATCGTGATGAACGACCGCACCTGCATCCCCTGCGCGGTCCGCCGGATCGAGGAGTTCTACAACCACGAGTCCTGCGGCAAGTGCACCCCCTGCCGCGAGGGGACGATGTGGATGGTGAAGCTCCTGCGCCGGATCACCGAGGGGGATGCCGATTCCGATGACATCGACGAGCTCGACCGCGTGGCCAAGACGATCGGCTTCGGCCCGCCGAACATCACCCTCTGTGCGCTCGGCGATGCCTCGACGAGCTGTGTGACGAGCGGCATTCGCCTGTTCCGCGAGGAGTTCGAGTACCACGCCCGGACCGGGCGATGCATGGTCGAGCGCGTGCTCGTCCCGACGTGAGGGGCGCCCCCGCCGCGGGCGGAGACGCACAGCGCGCTGGATGGGGTTATCGCGCAGGAAGGGATCAGGAGTAGACGTGGAGAACACCGTCAGGATCACCATCAACGGCCGCGAGTACGTCGTTCCCAAGGGGATGAACCTCGTTGATGCGGCCCAATCGGTCGGCATCGAGATCCCCGTGTTCTGCTATCACCCGAAGATGAAGCCGGTCGGGGCCTGCCGGATGTGCCTGGTCGAGATCGAGAAGGCGCCGAAGCTCCAGACGGCCTGCACGACGATCGTGGCCGACGGCATGGTCGTACGCACCAATTCGCCGCGTGCGGTGGCCGGGCAGAACGCGACGATCGAGTTCCTCCTCCTCAATCATCCGCTCGACTGCCCGGTCTGCGACAAGGGGGGCGAGTGCCCGCTCCAGGACAACACCTTCCGCTACGGGCGCGGGGTGAGCCGCTTCGCCGAGATGAAGCGCCACTTCGTCAAGCCGATCCCCCTGAGCGATAAGATCCTCCTCGACCGCGAGCGGTGCATCATGTGCTACCGCTGTGTGCGCTTCACC
>Ga0070738_10006983_pt1 | contig 11535 bp, 5 predicted proteins | sample Coa_R2_2_FD_66446 | JGI IMG/M metagenome (GOLD analysis project Ga0070738, IMG submission 66446) | Surface soil microbial communities from Centralia Pennsylvania, which are recovering from an underground coalmine fire - Coalmine... | ecosystem: Environmental > Terrestrial > Soil > Unclassified ... | reverse complement strand
GAGGTCCTGCTTGATCAGCTTGAACGTGCCGTTCGGGGACGACACCACCCCGCTGATGGTCAGGTCGGTGGCCACCCCGCTCGGGTCCAGGGCGGCCCCGACCGTCACGTCCGAGCCGTTCGGGGCCGGGCTGCCGAGGAAGACGGGCCCGGCCCACACGTTGTTGGCCTGGGTGTTCGTCAGGGCGCCGGGGGCGATGCCCGCCTCGCCGGCCCCGTTCAGGAGCAGGTATTCGTTGGGGACGGTGAACCCGACCCCGGTCGGGTCGGCGAGCCGGAGCTGCCCGGCCTGGGTGAGCGTCTTGTTGACGACCGTCCCGGTGGCCGGGGTCCCGTCGCCCGCCCCCAGGGCCAGCGCGTTCTCGACGGTCAGGATGCCGTTGTCGACGACCGTCTGGCCGCGGTACGTGTTCGCGGCGGCGAGTTGGACCTCGCCCGTCCCTTCCTTGTAGAGGTTGTGCCCGGCGCCCGAGTCGCTGACCCGGCCGGAGACGGTGATCGTCGTCCCGGCCACCGCCCCCATGGCCGAGTCCGAGTCCAGGGTGACCGGCCCGGCCCAGACGTTCGTCCCGCCGAGGTTGTTCAGCGCCCCGTCGTTCGCCACCCCCGTGCCGTTCAGGATGAGCGGCTCGGTGATCGTCCCGGTGCCGGGCAGGACGTCGAGGGCGCAGTTCGTCTGGACGACGGTCGGGGCGGTCGTGCTGCCGAGGGCGAGGGGGTTGGAGATCGCGAGGGCACCGCCGCCGAGGCTGTTGTCTACCGTGATGGTGCCGGTGAACCCGCTGTCGTCGCCCGCGAGGGTCAGGAGGCCGGGGCCGTTCTTGGTCAGGGCCGACCCGCTGGTCCCGCTCACGTTGCCGGTCACGGTCAGGGCGGCCCGGGTCCGGACGGTCACCGTCTGGACGCTGCCCGCCGGCGCCCCGAGGATCACGTTGAGCGCCACCGTGTCGTTGATCGCCGAGTCGTTCGCGACGACCGTCCCGCTCCCGTTCACGGCCGGCAGCCCCAGTGTGATCGGGGTGCCGGTGAGGGTGTAGTTACTCCCGTAGAACGTGATCGAATTGACGACCGCGCCGGACAGGTCGTTGTTCGAGGTCAGGCTCGTCGGCCCGACGGGGAAGACGAGGTCGTCCGATTCGGCGACCGTCCCCTTCGGGGCCACGTTCCCCTGCCAGTTCGCGGCCGTGCTCCAGTTCGCGTCCGCCCCGAGGCCCGTCCAGATGAACGTCGCGGGGGCGTGCCGGGACTCGAGCTGCTCGAACCGGAGCACCGGGAACGGGCGGAGCAGGGACGCGGTACGAGCCTTCCAACCGGTCCACCGGCGGCCACGGGCGAGGCCAGACATATTAGCAGCCCTTTGATATTCGAGGGGGGGCGAGTTCGATAAACCGGAATAGGTGAATTTGCTTGCAAAGAATAACAGGCCCCCACCCCGTTACCAAGTGGTCCGGATGGGGGAATTCAGAAAAATAGCGGGTCTGGGAAGCAATTTGCTTTCTGGGACGGTTCGCGCGGGATCCACAAAAGTGATGGCGCGGGCGAATCGCGCGCGACCGGAATCGCGGACCGGCGGCACGCCGGGGCGGCGGTAAAACTCCCGGGCCTGCCCGGGTCCGATCCGGGAACGAGACGATGGGACTGGTGGGATTTTCCCGGTCCAGCGGGGAGTCACCGAGAGTTCTACTCCCCGCCACCGGTCCGCCCTCCGTCCGGGCCACCGAGACCTGTTCGCACCGAAGTCTCGGCCGTCCCTACCAAAGATGCAGAAGCGATCGCGATCCGGGGCGAGCCGAACGAGGGGTCCGGTCGCCGGGGAAACCGAGTCAGTCCTTGTGGCAACCAGGCCCATCGTTCAAAGGGCCGGCACCACAAGTGCGCAGGGAACCACCTTCAGGGGTTACCTGAATTATTGGAAGTCGGTGTCGCCACTAAGACGGAAGTGGGCACCGAAAAGTTTGCCGAATCGCATCATGAAGTAATCATGAGCGACGATCGGGTGATCGAGCGCATCAGCCTTTGTACTTTGGCAGCTGAAATATAATCGCTTTCATCTCCGGCGCGAGATGGTCCGAACGACGGAGTCACGTTCCCGGTTTCGACCAAGCGGCGGATCCCTCACGACCCACGGCACCCGTACCGCCTTTCGCCCGTGCGGCGGGTCGGTCCGAGACGTTTTTCGGCACGTGTGTCTTGCACGAAGGGTCGGGCCTGAGAGAGCCGTGCCGGTCGTCGCGGATGGTGAGCCCAGCGTTAGCGGGCCCCGCGCACGGAATGTCCCCGACCGGCGGGGCTCGACACCGCGCTCGACAGCCCCGGTTCTTGAACCCCGACGGGCGGCGGTGGTTCCGCCGGTCTCACCGACCCGGTGACGTTCGCCGGGCTGGACCCGGTAACACCCGCGGATCAGGCGGGGGTGACTCGGTCGCTGCCCGGGCCGCCGCCTCGATCGCCACGGCGGCCAGGGCCGCCCCGTAACCCAGGTCGATCAGGGCCACCGTGTCCTTACTGTCGTGATACCCGGTCCGGGCGATGTCGTAGTCTTCCATCAGGAGCACGGCCGGGACCCCGGCGTCGGAAAACTCCTGGCCGTCGGCGTTGTAGAAGGTACTGTGCGGGTCGCCGTCCGGGCGGACCTCTGCAACGAGGCGGGGGAAGGGGGCCGCCGCCGGAACCCGGCCGGGGTCGGAACTCCGCCGCCCGCGGCCGCCCGACCGCCGACCGGTCCGGCGGTTCCACCCGGCCGCCCCGGCGTTCCAGACCTCGGCCGCCCGGTGGGCCTGGTACGCCAGCCAGAGGGCGGTCGGCCCGGCCCCGGGGGAAACCTGGAACACCCCGCGGCCCCGCCGGTCGTGGGCCAACATGTCCAGGACATAAACCCCTTGCACCCGGACCCCGGACAGGTCGACGTCCCCGCCCGGGGTGTGTGCCGACAACGTCCCTTCGACGAGCGCCCGGACGAACTGGCGTGCCCCGGTGCCCTCGGCCGGGAACTCTTCCCCGGTCAGGTGGAGCAGCCAAACGTCGCACCCGAGCCGGGCGTCCCGGCTCAATTCGAGGAGGACCGGGGCGGCCAGTAGCAGGGCCGCGGTCGCCGACCCGTTGTCGTCCGCCCCGGGGGCGGCCACCCGAACCTTTTCGCCCCCGAAGTACGGGTCGTACCGGTCTTTCTGGTAGGCGGTGTCGTAGTGGTCCGCGAGGACCACCGCCCGGGACCGGTCCCGCCCGGGGATCACGACTAACACGTTCCGCTCCCGTAACCCGGCCTGGTTCGCCACCCACCCGCCCATCCAGGGGTATTCGAACTCCGTCTCCCACCGGAACGGGAGTTCCCCGGCGAAGGCCCGGCCGGTCATCCCGGCGGCGGCGATCGCGGCACGGTGGCGGGCGAGTAGGGCTTCGGCGAGGCGGTCGAGGTCGCGGGGCGGCACGCCCCGGGCCGCCCGGGTCGCCGGGTCGAGGGCGGGGTCGGCGGCGTTCCGGTTCGGGAACGTCCCCCCCGAGAGCCAGGCGATCGTCCGCCAGTAGTCCGATTCGAACGACCGGCGGGCCGTTCGGCGGAAGGTCAGGGAGTCCTCCGGCTTTCCCGGTGTCGTGTCCGGCGGGTCGATCGCCCGCCGGATCGCTTCGGCCACGCGGCGGCCCCCGGCCGGGTCGGTCGCGCGGGCGGGAAGGCCGCCGAGCCAGCCGTCGAGCGTCTGCCGTTCCGGGGCCGAGATCAGGCCGCGGGCGAAGGCGGCCGGGAGGCGGTCCCACCCGAGGCGGTCGCGGGTGTCGAGTAGATTCCGGACGTTTTGAAGGGTCCGCCCCGGCTCGTCGTCCGAAACCTTATTCAGCACCCGGACCGCCTCGGCGTGCCCGTCCCGGGCGAGGAACCGGGGCCACAACTCGCACACCGGGGCGGTCGGGTCGGGGCGGTCGGCCGGGTAGGCGGTGAGGTAGCCGGCCGGGGCGTCGTCGAGAACGGCCGCCGGGCCGCTCGGCAGGCGGTACGCGACGAGCGGGCGGTGCCAGAACAGCGAATACCGGCCGACTTGCGCCGCGGGGTACTGGAACCGGTACCCGAACCGCCCGCCGGCCGCGAAGGCCGCCGCGGCCCGGCGGAGGTCGTCGCGGCCGGCCCGGGGGCCGTCGAGGAGCGGCCGGAAGCCGGCGGTCCAGAGCTGGGCGTTCCGGGCGGCCGGCTTCTGGTAGAGGCTGATGTCGTCCGGGCCGGTGCCGAACAGCGCGTGGGCCAGTCGGTTCTCGCGGGCGACCGCCCACCCGGCCGGGGCGGGCCCGCGGTGCGGCCACCGCGGGCGGCGGGTCGCCGCTTTGTCCGCCGGTTCCCCGGACCGCGGCTCCTCCGTCCAGCCGGCTTCCGGCACCCGCAGCCCGCCGTTCGCGTCGTGCCGCGGAACGGCGAACAGCATGGGGATCTGTGCGGCCAACGGCAGGCCGCGCTGTTGTAACCCGGCGTAGTCCGGTTGCCGCCCGAAGACGAGGCTCCCGGGGCACGGGAGCAGGCACAAGTCGGCGGCAAGGTACGCCCGGCGGACGGCCGACGGTAAGCGCGCGAACGGTCGGAACGTCAGCAGGTAGCGGACGCCGCGGAGCGACTGTCCGGGCTCCCAGCGGAGCGAATCGACCCAGGCCGGGAGCGGGCCGTCCTCGGCCTCGCCGGTCGGGAGTATTCTCAGCCCCGTGGGCAGCTCGTCGGCGGGTTCGGCGTAAACCCGGTGCAAGAGTCGGCTGAAGAACCCGGTCGCCTCCGCCTCGTGGGTCGGGTGACCGGGCGCGGAGAAGAACCCCCGCCAGAACGGGCGGGCCGCACCCTGTTCGCTGTGCCCGAACAGGGTCCACCGGACGTGCCCGTCTTCACACTGGGTCGGGGACAGGGCGAGCGGGAGGAGCAGGACGTACCGCTCGTGGGCGAGTTCGCCGGCTTCCGCCAGGTCCGACGGCCAGGCCGGGCTCCCCCGTGCCAGGGCGGCCACCGACTCGCCCGGGTCGCCCGCCGCCAACCCGACCAGTGTCCGGAGTAGCGGCCGGGCGACCTGGTGCAGCCCGGGCCGCAGTTCCAGCCCCTCTTCGTACTCGGTCACCGGCCAGCCGTGCGGGTCGGCCGGGTCGAGGCTTGGCGGGTTGGGTTCGCCGTAGGGTTTACGGACCGACCGCGGGGGCGGCATGAATTCGGAGTACGCCGGGATCGGGTACGAGCCGACACTGCGGAACCAGGGCCACCCGTCCAGTAACACCGGCCATCCCGCTCCGGCCATACACTCTCCCTAACGCGATGGCACTCGAATTGCATCGGGGGGAGATGGTCCCGCCCCCCCCGTGGACCGCACGTCAGGATACGCCATGATCCGACCCACCGTCCCCGGCGACACCCCGAGAATCCTCGAACTCACCGCCGGCACCGGGCTGTTCCGGCCCGAGGACGTGGACACACTCCGGGACATCCTGGACGCCTACCACGCCGAAGGCGAGGGCGAAGACGAGGGGAATCACACCGCCGCGACCTACGAGCTGGACGGCCGGGTGGTCGGCTACGTCTACTACGCCGACTCGGCCGCGCTCGCCGACCGGACTTGGTACCTGTGGTGGATCGCGGTGGACAAGGGGTTACAGGGGCGGGGGGTCGGCCGGGAACTGCTCCAATATGCCGAGGCGGACGCCCGGCGGCGGGGGGCCCGGCTCATGCTGATCGAGACGTCCGGCGTGCCGGCGTACGAGCCGACCCGGCGGTTCTACCTCAAGAACGGGTACGACCGGGAGGCGGTCATCCGCGATTACTACCGCGACGGGGACGACCTGGTCGTCTTCCGCAAGCGGCTGGGGGATTAGCAGCGCCCCGCCGGGCGAGACGTCTCCGGCGGGAGGCGTTTTTCGCTCGGGCCGCCGGGTTTTTCGCACTTCAAAAGGCGGCCCGCAGACTCTCGTGTTCGAGAATGCACCTCGGCACCCCGAGCGGAACCCATAGGGTTCCTCTCAGGCCCCGAGGGGACAGGGTTCCTCCGGCGGCCGTTCCTTCCGGACGGCAGCTGTCGTCCGCCGGTGCCTGGTAGGATTCCGAGTCCACCCGGGAGCACATCATGCGGTACGGGATACTCGTCGCGTTCGCCACGGCCGTCGCGGTCGGGTGCGGTGGGAAGACGGACGTGCCGGCCCCGGCACGCACCCCGTCCGGTCCGCCGGGCCAGACCCCGCCGTCCGCCCCCGCCGACGAGTTGGGCGAGGAGTACGACCTCGGCGAGTACCGGATCCGCCCGCCGAAGGGGTTCGAGCTGAAGTCCGACGACAAGATGCCGCGGGGGCTCGGCCGCCTGGTCGTTTGGCAACCGGCGGACGACCTCCACTCCTTCTCCGTCGCGTTCATCACGGTCCCGCAGGGCGAAGGGCCTGCGACTCCGAAGCTGACCCGGGAACTCGGGCTACCCGACGGCGTGACCGAGTACGCCGAAACCCCGGGGGAACCGGTCACCCTCGCGGACCTGGCCTTCGAGCGGTGCACGGCCCGGCTCGCGTACCGCCGGTCCGACACGATGATGGCGGGCGTCGTCTATTCGCAGGGGGCCGGCCGGACCGGAGTCCTCATCCGGTACGTCGGCCCCGCCGCGGGGGATGATGGCTTACGGCGGGTCGCCGACGCCGCCGCCCGGAGTTTCCGCAAGACGTAGCCGGGACCGGCTTACTTCCGCGGGACCTGGACGACGACGACCTCCCGGACCTCGTCCTTCACGACGCGCAGGGCCAGCCCCTGGGCCCGGTAGAACCGGTAGAACAGCCCGGCCGCCGCGATCTCGGACGGCTGGTAGTCGTCGCCGAGCAGCGCCTCGGCCTCCTTGACGGACATCCCGACCCGCACCGCCCCGGCCTGCCCGGCGCCGACGGCCTTCCCGCGGAGCGGGACCGCCGGGGCCTTCGCGTCGGTCAGCGAGATCGCGAGGACCTCCTCGCGGACCAGCAGCTCGACGCCGTCGTCCTCGTAGCGAATCCTCTTCAACCCGGTCCCGGCCGCGGCGGTCTCCTTCCCCTTGCCGATCCGCTTCTCCACGTCCTCGATGTCCTCGCTCAGCGTGACCTCGGCCCCGGACTTGAGCCGCACCCCGACGACGAGCCGGAGCGGCGCGGGGTCGTCCGTTTTGAACCCGCCCCGGGGGGTCGGCTTGCGGTCCAGGTCCTTGCACGCCTGCTCGTACCGGTCGTAGGCAACCCCCCACCAGAGGGACAGCGGGCTGCTCGTCCGCAGGTATTGCTCGAACAGGCTAACGGCCTTCTCCCGGTCCGCCCGGTCCTTCGACTTCGCGAGCGTCATGGCCCGCGTGTACTGGACGGAAGCATCGAACGTGGGGAAGGTCCGCCGCCGCACCGCCGTCCGGCCGAACGCCTCGGCCAGCTTCTCCCCCTTGTCCAGTTCGGCGAACCCCTGCGAGACGTCGCCGCCCGCGAGCTTGGCGATCCCGAGGTTGACCAGCACGCCGGCGCTCGTGATGGGGTGGACGAACGGGTCGTCCTTGGCGGCGGCCGCGGCGTCCGACAGGTACCGGCCGGCCTCGGCCACCTTCTTCCCGTCGGGGTGCACGAGGTAAGCCAGCCCGAGGTTCGCGAGGACGAGGGTCTGCCCCGGCTTGAGCTTGTTCGACCGGAGCGGGCGGCCTCCGCCTTGGCCCAGGCCTTCGCGTCCTTGCCCCGGACCCGGATCGATTCCGGGCGGAAGTAGAACCCGCCGGTGATGATTTGCCCGATCTCGTAGTCCCGCAGGTCCTTCTCGTCAAGCTTGTCGCAGTACTCCATGAGGCAGGCGTACCCGAGGTCGGCCCAGCCCTCGTAGCCGTCGGGGAATTCCCGGGTCACCCGGTCGAAGCACCGCTCCGCGGCCGGGTACTGCTCGGTGGCGAGGAACACGGCCCCGTTGTGGAACGCGGACAGGGCCTTCCACAGGTGGGCCTTCTCCTTGTCGATCCGCTTCGCCCGGTCGCTCCAGGAGGGGTGGGTCGCGTCGAGGCCCTCGAACGACGAGTGCTCCAGCCCGAGGTCCTGCATCTCCGTCACCATCCGGATGCCCTTGGCCAGGGAGTAGCCCGCCTTGACGGCGAGTTCGGCCCCGGCCGTGTCGGCCTCCTCCTCGTCGGCCCGGGAGAACGCGTACTCCAGCAGCGCCGTGTCGCCCTTGCCGTGGAGGACGTGGCCCTTCAGGACGTGCCCGAGTTCGTGCCCGAGCACGAACGCCAGGCGGTCCTCGTCCCCCTTGATCACCCTCGTCATAATGCCGTCGAAGACCCGCACGACCGGGTAGACTTTCCCGCCCTTCCGCGAGACCGCGGCGAAGGCGTTGACCTCGGGCGAGTCGACGTAGGCGACGTCCGGCGGCCACTCCATGCCCGGCGGCCGGTCGGCGACCGCCAGCAGCTTCGCGGCGACTTTCCTGATCAGGTCCTTCTTCTTTTCCGCGTCCCGGCCGCCGTCGGCCGCGGGGCCGCGGCCCGCGCCGGACAGGGTGAACGCCAGGGCGAGGGCGGCGGCCGGGTACCGGATGAGGCGGCGCATGGGCGGTCTCGGGAAGGGGGGCCGTGTGAGACTGGATGCTATCAACCCGCGCGGGTTACCGCAACGAGCCGCGGGCGGCCCGCGCCGGACGATCCCGGGCGGTCACCGCCAGTCGCCGGACAGGACGAACGCGGCCCAGAAGAACGGCGGGGTGCGGCCCTTGGCCGGCCGGCCGTCCGGCCCCGGCACGCCCTCCCGCAACATCCGCCGCTGGGCCTCCACCAGCCCGCCCAGTTTCGACTGCTTGCCGCCCCACCAGTTCTCGTACACCCGGGTCATGAGTGCCCGCGTCGCGTCGTCCGGGACTTCCCAGAGGCTGGCGACCACGGTCCGGGCGCCGGCCACCTGGAACGCCCGCTGGAGCCCCAGGACCCCCTCCCCGCCGGCCGTCGGGCCGAGACCGGTCTCGCACGCGCTGAGGACCACCGTCTCGACGCCGCGCAGGTCCAGGGCGGCGACCTCGGCCGCCGTCAGGATGCCGTCGTCGCCGCCGGCGGCGGCATCGGCCGGCGCGTTGGCGCCGGCCAGGACGATGCCGGAGAGCAGCCCCGGCAGGTGCCCGGCCAGGTTGCGGAACGTGGGGTCGCCGCCGGCCCGGTCCGTCCCGGCCCCCTTCACCTCGGGCGGCGCGAAGAAGCCGTGGGTGGCGAGGTGGACGAACCGGTACCGCCCCATGGCGGCGCGGACGGCCTCCTCGGTCGGGGCGGCGGCCCGCAGCGCCCGGGCGGAGCCGGCGGGGAAGGCCGCCTCGAACGACCCCTGGATGGCCGCCACCTCCGCGCGGGTCGCGGGCAGCGGCTTCCACGCCCCGCCGCCGCGGGCACCGCGGGCGGCCGTCTGGGCCGCCGCCCCCGCGGCGGGCCGCCCCGGGTCGGCCCCGTAGTCCACCTCCCCGACCAGCATCAGGGACGCGTCCCCCCCGGGGGGCGGGGCGAGGAGGTCCGGGAGGAACTGCGGTACGGGCAGGACCGCGACCGCCCGCTCCTCGATCAGGTAGACGCGGTCCGACGACCCGGGCAGGGCCCCGAACGGCAGCTTGGCGAGGTCCTGGTCGGGCGAGACGAGGACGGTGGCCGCCCCGTCGAGGTGCGGCACCAGGGGGAGCCAGAGCCGGTCCCGCAGCACGGCGGCGGGGTCGTCGTCGCCCCGGACCGGCCGCTTCCGCTGCGTGTCCTTCCGCCAGTCCTCGACCGCGTCCCGGACCGGGCCGTAGGGCCCGAGGGCGACGCGGGCTACGGCCCGGTCGGGGCGGAGGACGAACGCCATCAGCCGGTCTTCCCAGGTGCCCCCGCCCCGGACCTTGGGGTCCGGGGTGAAGTCCGCGTACACGAGGAAGTCGACGAGCGCGGTCCCGGCGGGGAGGAGGGCGCGGAGTTGGTCCGGGGTCAGCGTTTCGTGCTCCCGCTGCCGGCGGAAGCCGGCCGACAGGCGGGTCAGGTCGCGTTCCAGGCGCTCCCGGGTGGCCGCGAGCGCCGCGACCTGCTGCCTCCAGGCCGCGGCGGCTTCGGGCTTCGGCGCCTGGCCCGCCAGCGCGGCCAGCCGGCTCGTGGCCGCCAGGAGGTCGGCGGCGAGCCGTTTCGTCAGCGGGTCTTGGGCGGCCCGGGCCAGTTCCCGCCGCCGCCGCTGGCGGACGAACACCTGCCCCTTCCACCGCAGGGCGAGGGCGTAGGCTTCCGCGGGCGGGTGGTCGCCGCCCGCGGCCGCCGCCCGCTGGTAGGCCATGAACTCCCCGAGGGCGGCGGCCGCGAACCTGAGTTGGGCGGCCTCCGGCTGGACGTCGGCGGTGCGGTCGAGCAGGTCGAGGCGGAGCGACACGCACTCCCGGAGCAGAGGCTCCGCCCGGGCGGGCTTGCCCATGTCCAGGTAAAGGCACCCCAGGCCACTCAGGCTGTTGGCATAGAGCGGGTGGGCCTCGCCGAGCGTCTTTTGCCGCACCGCGAGCGCACCCCGGAGGAGCGGCTCGGCCGTGTCGTATTCCCCGGTATAGCGGTAGAGTGTGGCCAGGTTGGCGACGACGAGGGCGTAGTTGGAGTGGTCCTCCCCCTCGGCCGCCCGGAGGATCTCGGCGGCTCGCTCGAGGGCCGGGCGGGCCCGCGCGTAATCCCCGGCCTGGAGGTAGGACGTCCCGAGGTTGTTCAGCTGCATGCCGTAGGCCGGGTGGTTCCCGCCGAACGTTTTCCGCCCGTGTTCCGCGACCCGGGCCAGGAGCGGTTGCGCCCGGGAGTGTTGGCCGGCCTTTTCGTAAGCGTTGGCCAGGTTGCTCAGGCTGGCGATGTACCGGCCGTCCTGCTCCCCGAACGCGGCCCGGCGGAGGTCCGCCGCGCGGCCGAACAGGCCCACAGCCTTCTCCGGGTCCCCGGTCTCGTAATAAAATAGCGCCAAATTGTTCAGCGCCGTGGCGTAGTCCGGGTGGCTGCCGCCCAGCACCTCCTGGCGGATGGCCAGCGACTGGCGGAACAGCGACTCGGCCTTGGCGTACTGGCCGGTGTACTGGTAGGACAGGCCGATGCCGTTGAGAATGGCGGCGTAACCCGGGTGTTTGGGGCCGGTCAACCCGCGCTGGAGTTTCAGGGCGGTCAGGTTCAACGACTCGGCGGTCTCGTGCTCGCCGGCCGACTGGCAGGCCCCGGCCAGCCAGGTCAGGCTGTGGACGACTCTCATGTGCCGGTCGCCGAACAGCTTACGGTTCAGCTCCAGTGCCCGGGCGAATTTCTGCCGGGCGTCGGCGAACCGTTGTTGGTCGTGGAGCCGGGTCCCGTCGGCCATGAGCCCGGCCGCCAGGTCGGCCGTCCGCCGGTCTTCGGGCGTCATCCGCTCGAAGAGGTCCACGTCCCGGAGGTCCAACCCGGCGTCGACGGCCCGCCAGTTCTCCTTGCCGTAGGCGGCGGTGAGGATGTCGAGCGCCTCCGTCCGGGCGGCCCGCGCCGCCGCCCAGTCCTCCACCCGGACGTCGAGGTCGCCGATCACCTGGAGCGACCTGGCCACCTCGGGGTTGTTCGGCCCGTAG